>Ga0210409_10000211_pt1 | contig 117861 bp, 105 predicted proteins | sample IncBWH17MmetaG_FD_161649 | JGI IMG/M metagenome (GOLD analysis project Ga0210409, IMG submission 161649) | Forest soil microbial communities from Barre Woods Harvard Forest LTER site, Petersham, Massachusetts, United States - Inc-BW-H-17-M | ecosystem: Environmental > Terrestrial > Soil >...
TTACAACGTTCAGTCCTTCTCCGACTACGCGACCAAGACGCCCGACCTGTCCTTCACCTACGGCGGCGGTCCTACCGGCTTCGCGGATGCGCGCACCGTCTCGGTGCGCGGCATCACCGGGCAGAACCTCTTCGGGACCGCGGGCGCTACCGGCTTCTACATCGACGACACCCCGGTCCCCGGCTCGATCGATCCACGCGTGGTCGATCTCGCCAGCATCGAGGTCCTGAAGGGGCCGCAGGGGACGCTCTACGGTGAGAGCTCACTCGGTGGTAACGTTCGCCTCATCACCCGCCAGCCCGACCGCAGCAACACCGGCTTCGGCTACATGGTCGACGCCGGCATCACCTCCGGCGGCGGCAGCCCCGACGGCGGCGGTAACTTCATCACCAACCTGGCGCTGGTCCCCGGGACGGCCGCGCTGCGCGTGGTGCTTTTCGGCAACCACGATGCCGGCTATCTGACCCGGACCTGGCCGATCGATCCGATCGGATCCGGCGGCGGCGGCGACCCGTTTCTGACGGTGCCACGCGGCAGGTCGGGCGACCAGGGCGCGGTGTCCACCGGCGGCGGTTCCATCGCCCTGCTGGTGAAGGCGAGCGACGCGCTCGATATCAAGCTGCGCGTGCTGTACCAGGATTCGAAGGATCACGGCTTCCCGGCAACGTTTGCGCCGCTGTCCGCGGACGAGACGCGCTTCACGGCGCCGCAGTACACACTGGCCCGCGCCTTCAACGTGCAGCCCTACGCGACCGATACCTGGACGCTGCCGTCGCTCGACATCAAGTATTCGGGCAGCGGCTGGAGCTTCGTGTGGGCCAACAGCTACTTCTACCGTCACACCTTCGACGTCGAGGACTCGAGCTACGGCACGCAGCAGATTCTCACCAGCCCGACGTATCAGCTGACCGGAGTCGCACCACAGCCGTATCTGTGGATCGGCGACCGGCATCACGATCAGTTCTCGAGCGAGGCGCGCTTCGCGTTCGATCCGATCGACAACTGGAGCGGCACCTTCGGCGTGTTCTATTCCAACACGCACACGCGCTTCACCATCCCGGAGACCGATTCCGACGGCATCAACTCGCCGGGAACCGCTTCCTGCGAGTTCGGCACGGTGCCGCCGCCCTGCACGCCGGCGTCACCCACGTTCATGTCGCCCGCGTGGACTAGCCCCGAGATCTGGACGCAGACCAACCCGGGCACCGAGGAGGATAAGTCGATCTTCGGCGAGGTCTACTGGAAGTTCGCGCCGCGGTGGACGCTGACCCTCGGCGGACGCCAGTACTGGCTGAATCAGACGACCGACTATACGGCCGACGGCTTCCTCAACGGTGGCCCGTCGCCGAGTGCCCCGCAGGCCAACAGCGAGTCGGGCTTCAATCCGAAGGTGGCGCTGTCGTGGCAGGTGACCGGCAGCACTATGACCTATGCCTCGGCCTCGAAAGGCTTCCGCGCCGGCGGCGCGCAGGCCAACTTCCCCGGCTGCACGCTGCCGAGCCTCTCGGTTGATGCCATCACTCACATCCGCTCCGACACGCTCTGGACCTATGAGGTCGGTGCCAAGACGCAGCTGCCCTCCATGCTGATCTCCGCGGCGGCTTACGACATCGAGTGGAGCAACGTGCAGCAGCAGGTGGCGCTGGCGTGCGGCTTCTACGCGCAGGTGAACGGCAACCACGCGCGCGTCCGCGGCGCCGAGCTCGAGGCCAGCGGCCGCGCCGGTCTCCCGGGACTGCAGTTCCGCCTCGGCCTCGGGTACGAGGACACGGACATGACCGACCCCGGCAATCTGGCGCTGTTTGGCGTCCTCCCGGGCACGCGGATCGCGGGGGTGCCGGACTTTACCGGCTCCGCGGGACTCGTCTACACGCATCCCCTCAGCGGCGATACCCAGGGCTTCGTGTCGGCCGACTACAGCTACCAGGGGAATGCGATCTCGCTGCTGGTGGGCGGAGGGGGCGTTGAGCCGAAGCGTGCCGGGTTCTCACTCGTCAATCTGCGCTTCGGCATCGATCGCGGGGACATCGAGGCGTCGCTCAATGTGCATAACCTGTTCAACGCCAAGCCGAATCTGGGCGACATCGGCTACATCGGCTACGCGCAGCTCAATGCCGCCGGCGGGGTGATCCCGCAGGTGGCGACCATGCTGCCGCTCACCGTGACGCTGCAGCTCAGCAAGAGCTTCTGACCCGGCGCGGCGGGCCTCAGTCGCCCGCCGCCCGCCGGGCCAGCGGGGCGTCGGCCGAGCCCGCGGCCCAGGCATGCAGCAGCGCGAGCTGCAGCCGCAGCTGCTCGATCTGCTCCTGCGCGGGCCAGTCGCCGACGTTGGCGACGGCGCTCGCAGTGAGCCCGTTGATGAAGGTGACGAGCGAGCGCAGCACATGCTCGCGCGTGGCGGCGGGCCACTGCGACCACTCCGGCCAGCACCGCGCAAGACAGCGCTCGAAGAGGCGCATGTACTCACGGTGCACCCAGGCGTTAATGCGTTTCAGGCGCTTGTCCGCCGACACCTGACCCCAGAACGTCGTCCAGAAGGCGCACTCGATGCGGCGATGGGCATCGACCGGCAGCGCCTCGGTGAGGAGCAGCAGCAGGTCGGGCGGAGCCGTGCCCTGTACCGGGCGCAGCAGCCGCTCCTCGATGCGCCGCAGAATGAGCCGCAGCGCCGCGATGATGATGTCCTGCTTGCTGTCGAAGTAGTGCGCCAGCATGCCGGTCGTGTAGCCGGCCTCGCGGGCGATGCGCACCATGCTCGCCTGATCGAAGCCGTGCTCGGCCACGACCCGGCAGGCGACGAGGGCAATCTCATCGCGGCGCTGTGCGTGATCGACGATCTTGGGCATGTCGCGATACTAACCCGGCGCAACGGCTCGGTCGTCGGGATCGAGGCCGACATCGGCGGCCGCCGCCCGCCGCCGGTCGTGCTCGAGATCCAGCGAGCGGCAGGCGATGAGGTAGACGGCGGATGCCACCGGCAGGCCCACCAGCATGGCGATGTCGGCCCCCCCGAGGGCGCGCGCCGCCGCGCCGGTGTAGATCTCGGTGCTGAAGAACGGGATCATGACCGCGAAGCCGATGACGTAGGCGGTGAGCCCGCGCCAGTTCCAGTGGCCGTACATGCCTCGCGCATTGAAGATCTCGCGGATCGAGTAGTGCCCCTTGCGCACGAGATAAAAGTCGACCAGGTTGATCGCGGTCCAGGGCGTGAACAGGTACAGGAGCAGCGAGAGGTAATCCTGGAAGCGGCCGACGAAGTCGCCGGAGGAATTGAGCGCGAGGAGCGTGCTCGCCGCGAGTGCCAAACTCAAGCTGGCGAGGCGTTTGGCCGCCGTACAGCGCAGCGGCCGGATGGTATCGGCGACGCTCAGCAGCGTGAGCGAGGCGCCGTAGAAGTTGAGCGCCGTGATCGTGACGAGCCCGAGAAGTCCCCCGCCCAGCAGTACCTTGCCGAGGCCCGGGACGACCGCATCCGCCGCACGCTGCATGGCGGCGGCCACATCGAGCTGCGGCGCCATCGCCGCCGCCACCGTGCCGACCAGCATCATCCACGCGCCGCCGATGAAGGCGCCGAGGTAGGTCCACCAGAACGACTCGCGCACGCCGACATCACGCGGCAGGTAGCGGGAGTAGTCCGACACATAGATCGACCAGCTGAGCTGGTAGGAAGCCGCGGCGAATATCTGCGCGAGGAACGGCACGGCGCGAAACCCGCTCGTCTCCCACTGCGCGGCCGGGAAGCGCAGCAGGACGAGCCCGCCGAGCGAGAACACCGTGAGAATCGCGATCATGAGGTAGGCGAAAGCGCGCTGCGCGCGGTGGATCTGGTCGTAGCCGACCGCCGCGAGGCTCACCGCGAGCAACGCGAACACGACGATCGCCACCGGGGAGGTCGCCGAGATCGCGGGGGTCAGCTGATGCAGGGCCTGCGCGGCCAGCACCTGGTTGAAGGCGTTGTAGCCGACGTAGGCCACCATCGCGACCGCCCACACCAGCAGCGCCCCCGTGTAGCCGAACTGCGGGCGCGACTGGATCATCTGCGGGAGGCCTAGCTGCGGACCCTGGGTGGAGTGGAAGGCCATGAAGAAAGTGCCGAGCGCATTGCCGATCAGCACCGCGATGGCGGTCCACAAGAGGTTCCCGCCGAGCGTGATGCCGAGCACCCCGACGGCGAGCGTCGCGAGGTGCGCATCGCCCGAGAACCACACCGGCCAGAGGTGCCAGACCTTGCCGTGCCGCTCGGCGAGCGGCACGTAGTCGATCGAACGCGTCTCGATGAATTTGCGCTTTGCCATACCCCACGCGGCGCGGCCCGAAGGAACCGGCCGCTTTTTATATCATGATGCCAACATTATAGGGGCGTGGATTTCAGGAAGGGCGCGTGGCGCGCGGGCGCGGCACCACCTCGGCGCCTGCGACCTTCGGCTCGTCGTCGACCATCTGCGCCGGGAAGCCCTCGCCGAGCACGCGCACGCCGCAGGCGTCCTCCAGCCGGCGGATGATGTTCGGCGAGAGCTCGCGCGGCCCGTAGCGGCGCGCACCGTCCTCGAAGAGGCTCAGGACCAGCGGCGAGAGCTCGAGCGGCACCTGATGCGCGCGCGCCAGCGCATCGAACAGGCCCACGTCCTTGATCACAAGATCCATGGTGAAGTTGATGTCGCGGCTGCCGTTCAGGATCACCTGCGACTCGGTCTCGTGCACGAAGGAATTGCCCGAGGATATGCGGATGCCCTCGTAGGTCATGTTGAGGTCGAGGCCCGCGACTTTCGCGACGGTGAGCGCCTCGGCGAGCGCCGCCAGGTGCACGGTGCAGAGGTAATTGGTAATCACCTTGAGCACTGAGGCCGAGCCCACCGGGCCGGTGTGCAGAATGTGCCGCCCGAGAATCGCCAGCACCGGCAGCACCCGCTCGAAGGCCGCACGGGTCCCGCCGGCGAAGATCGAGATGTTGCCGCTCGCCGCGCGGTGACAGCCGCCCGAGACCGGGCAATCCATGGCAGTCGCGCCGAGCGCTTCGACCCGTGCCGCGAGCCGCCGGGCCTCGGCGGCATCCGTGGTGCTCATCTCGAGCCAGATCTTCCCCGGGGAGAGCCCGGCGAGCACACCATCGGGCGCCTCCATGACCGCGGCGGAGACGGCCGGGGAGGGCAGGCAGGTGATGACGAGATCAACACGCTCGGCAAGCTCGCGGGGGGAAGCGGCTGCCTTGGCCCCGCGCGCCACCAGGGCGGCCACACGGGCGGGATCGAGGTCGCGCACCGTGAGTTCCACGCCGTGGCGCAGCAGGTTCCCGGCCAGCTGTCCGCCGACGTTGCCGAGGCCGATGAAGCCGAGAGTCAGGTCAGTCATCGGGGTAAGATACCTGAAGCTTCATCGCCCACCGCCCACCGCCAAGCAAAAAAAAGGAGCAACACCCATGTCGCTGAGGCTTGCGATGACCGCCGTCCTGCTCGCCCTGGTCGCGGCAGGCACTCCCTCGAGCCCGGCGCAGCAGGCACCGGCTGCGCCCGCCTCCCCGGCGCCGTATGCGCTCGATAACCTGCCCGACAAGATGCCGTTCGACATCCCCTACGGGGCGCCGATCTCGCTCGAGCGCGCCCAGGCCGCGATCGCCGCCACCGCCGCCGAGGCACGCAAGCACGACTGGAAGCTCTGTATCGCGGTGGTCGACTCGGGCGGGAACCTGGTCGCCTTCGAGCGCATGGACGGAGCGCAGATCGCCTCGGTGCAGATCTCCGAGCACAAGGCGCGCGCCTCGGCGATGTTCCGCCGGGAGACCAAGGTGTTCGAGACGGCCATCCAGCAAAACAACTACAACTACATACTGACGCTCGACGGGGTCATCGGCTCGCGCGGCGGCATTCCGCTCGTCGAGAACGGCAAGCTGATCGGCGGCATCGGCTGCTCGGGCGGCACGGGCTCGCAGGACGAGGTCGCCTGCAAGGCCGGCGTCTTGACCATCAAGTGAGCTTGGAGCGTTTGAAGCCGGAGGGTTTATGCAGCAAGCCGTACGCAAGTACCTGTTGGCTCTCGAAGCCGGTGATCCCGAGAAGGCTGCGGCGCTCTTTGTTCCCCAGGGCTGGGTGCAGTCGCCGTTCCTCGGCAAGCTCCCGATACGCGAGTACGTGGCGAAGGTGGCGAGCGCCTCAAAGGGCTCGAAGCTCACGGTACACGACGTGCTGGTGAGCGCCGAGGGGCACCTGCGGGCCGTGGCGTACTACCTCTACGACTGGACGCTCCGGGACGGCTCGCACGTCGCGTTCGATTGCGCGGACGTCTTCAACTTCGACCGCGAGACGGGACGGATCGAGTCGATCGTGCTGGTCTACGACACGCAGCCCGTGCGCGGCGTGGTGCAGCACAAGTACCCCTAGACCGCCTTGCCGTCCCAGTAGTCCTCCATCCTGCGGCGCATGGCCGCGTCCGGGGCCCGGCCGCGCCCGCCGCCCTGGTTGTCCTCGAGGTGCGCAAGCTGAGTGGAGCCGGGGATTGCGCAGGTGACCGCCGGGTGGGAGATGACGTACTTGAGGAAATACTGCGCCCAGCTCGTGACGTCGATGTCGGCCGCCCACGGCGGCAGGGCGCGGCCCGAGGCCTGCTTGAACAGCGACGAGCGCCCGAAGGGCAGGTTCACCAACACCGCGATCCTGCGCTCAATCGCGAGCGGCAGGATGGTCTCGGCCGCATCGCGGTTGGCGATCGAATAGTCGACCTGGATGAAATCGAGCCGGTAGGTACGCATGCACTGGGCGAGATCGGCGTGCTGACTCCCGCGGGAGGTGGTTACGCCGAGGTAGCGGACGCGTCCTTCCTTCTTCCACTCCTGCATGCGCGGGAGGAGCTCCGACACGCCGTTGAGGTTATGAACCTGCAGCAGGTCGACGCGGCGGGTCTTGAGCCGCTCGAGCGAGCGCGCGAAGCTCTCCGCGCCCGCAGGGCCCGAGGTGCTGCTGGCGACGAGCTTGGTCGCGAGAAACATGCGCTCGCGCGTGCCGAGGCTCTCGAGCGCCTCGCCGATGAGCGCCTCGCTGTCGCCGTAGGCGGCGGCGGTGTCGATCGCGACCGCGCCGAGCTCGCTCATGCGCTTGAGCTCGGCGCGAATGTCGTCGCGCACGCCGCTACGGAAGGAGTCGGTGCCGATGCCGATCGCCGGCAGCCATTCGCCCGTCGAGGGAATCGCCTTGGCGATCAGGCGCGGCGAGGCCGTCGGGGCGCTGGTCGTCGGCGGGCCGTTGCTGCTCGGGGCACCGGTGCCGGCCGGAGGGCTCGTACCGGCCGGGGGGTCGCCGCTGTGCAGCGGGCGACTGAGCAACGCGCCGACACCGGTCGCGACACCCGTTGCGAGAAATCCGCGGCGGCTCACGCTCGAGTCCGATTGCCGCGCCATGAGGCCTCCGTTGATCTCTGTGCCGCGAGGGTGCCGATGATGGCACGGATGCGCCCGCCATCGTAGAACCTGCCCGGCGCGGATAAGTCCATGGTGCAGTTCACATTGCTGCTGAGCGGCAGCCGTGCCTGGATCCGAGCTGCCGGCGGGCCTCGACAGGCACAAATTGAACGAACTGCCCAGTTCTATTTGCGGCGGGGAGAACTGCGTCACGCCGGGGGATTTTTTTCTAGCCGGCGCAGCGATTTAGCCTCAAATTTCACTTTCGGCGGCCGACTCTTTAGCTAGAAGCAGGCAGGCCGCAGCCGAGTGTCTTCGCGATACCAAGATTCACCGTGGAAAGCCAAGTAGCAGCTGCGCAATCGAACCGCCTCGAGACCGCCCCGCGTTGGGTTAACCGGCTGTTCGCAGGACTTGTGGTCTACACCGCCGCCGGCAGCGTGTGGATGCTCACCGGCTTTGGCGGACCGACCATCAAGCATTACGTGGGACTGCTGTGGGCGCTGCCCGCGGCGCTCACGGCGGTCATCGCCTGCGCGGCCACGGCGACCCGCGCGCCCTCCGGCGACCTACGCCGCGCGTGGATCTCGCTCACGTGCTCGCTGGCCTTCTACTTCATCGGCGAGTGCATCGGCGTCAGCTCGTGGCTGAGCGGATTCGACCCCTTCCCGGGCCCGGCCGACTTTTTCTACAGCGGCTTCTACCTGGCGCTGCCGGCGACCGCGGTGTTCCTGATCCGCGCGGCTGCGGTGCGCGTGCCGTGGTTGCAGTTGTCGATGGACGCGACCATTTTCGCGGTGGGCTTCGGCGCGTTCTTCTGGTTCCTGGTGCTGCATCCGGCCGCGCAGCAGCACGAGGCCAGTGCCCTCAAGCAAGTGTTGAGCCAGACCTACCTGACGCTCGACTGCATCCTGCTCCTGATGCTCGGCGTGCTGCTGCTCACCGGCTCCGGCAATCTCGGTGGGCAGCGCGTGCCGCTGCTGCTGCTCACCGGCTTTGCCACCATGTTTGCCGGTGACATCGTCTGGTCGCTCGCCAAGATGCGCGGCTACTACCTGCCGGGCGACTTCGCCGACGTCATGTACCTCGTCTGCTACGTGCCCCTGGCCGCCGCGGCGCGGGTGCAGCTCAAGTGGATGCGGGCGCCGGTGCCGGTGGAGGCGCACAACCCCAACGCCGTGGCGCGCGCGCTCCCCTACGCCGCGATGCTGGCGGCGTTCCTCATGCTCGTGTACCTGAGCGGCGGCGACGTGAGCGGACCGGCGAACCTGATGACGATGATCGTGTTCGCGCTGACGCTGCTGCTGATGATCCGCCAGAGCGTGGTGCTGCGCGGTGATGCCCTGGTGCGCGAGCGGCGTGCGGCGCGCCTGGTCGAGGACCGTTACGCCTCATTGATCGCCAACGCCTCGGACGTCATCATGATCGTGGGTGCGGACGGGGTGCTGCGCTTCGCATCCCCGGCGTCCGAGCGCACGCTGGGACTTACGCCCGCGCAGATCACCGGCAAGAGCCTGCCGGACCTGTGGGCGGGCGAGGACGGGGAAAAGCTCCGGGCATTTCTCGCCGAGGTCGCCGCGACGCCCACCGGCACGGTCGGCCCGGTCGAGCTGCGGGTCGAGCGCGGCACGAAGCGCTACGTTGTGGAGACCGTCGGCAGCAACCTGACCCAGGACCCGGCCGTGCAGGGACTGGCGCTCAACTTCCGCGATATCAGCGAGCGCAAGGCGCTGGAAGAGCAGCTGCGGCAGCTCGCCTTCCACGACCCGCTGACACTGCTTGCGAACCGCAACCTGTTCCGCGACCGCGTGCAGCACGCGCTCATTATCGCGCACCGGGGCCAGAGCTGCCTCGCGGTCATGTTCCTCGACCTCGACAACTTCAAGAACATCAACGACTCCCTCGGGCACGATGCCGGCGACCGGTTGCTGCAGGCGGTGGCGCACCGGGTGCTGCAGACCACGCGCTCCTCCGATACCGTGGCGCGACTCGGGGGCGATGAGTTCGCGGTGCTGATGGAAGGCGTCGAGAGATCGAGCGAGGTGGGGCGGGTGGCGGATGCTCTGATCGCCGCCCTCAACGTGCCGTTCCAGCTCGATGGTCGCGAGGTGCGCGTCGGCGCGAGCGTCGGTGTGGCGATTTCCGCCGCCGAGGCCGGAGCCGAGGCGCTGCTCAGCAACGCCGACATCGCCATGTACCACGCCAAGGCTGCGGGCAAGAACCGCCACGTGACATTCCAGCCGCAGATGCAGGCGGTGCTGCACGAGCGGCTGCGTCTCGAGGCCGACATCTCCCGCGCGCTCGCCAACCAGGAATTCTTCCTCGAGTACCAGCCGATCATCGACCTCGGCACGCGCAGCCTCCTTGGCGTCGAGGCGCTGGTGCGCTGGCGGCATCCGGAGGCTGGCGTCCTCATGCCGGGGCGCTTCATCCAGGTGGTCGAGGAATCCGGTCAGATCGTCAAGCTCGGCCGCTGGGTTCTCGACAAGGCGTGCCGGGATCTGTGTGCCTGGCGCCGCTCGATCGCCGGCGGCGCGGGATTGCGGCTCGCGGTGAATATCTCCGGCCGGCACCTGCAGCACGGAGAGCTGGTGCACGACGTCGCGCGGGCGCTGGCCGAATCGGGCCTCGAGCCGGGCAACCTCGTGATCGAGCTCACCGAGAGCACGATCATGTACAACACGGATGCGAACCTCGAGCGCTTCCACAGCCTGAAAGCGCTCGGTGTGCGGCTCGCGATCGATGACTTCGGCACCGGCTATTCATCGCTCTCCTACCTACATCGCTTCCCGATCGACATCCTCAAGATCGACCGCTCCTTCGTGAGCAGCCTGACCAACTCCGACAACGGGCCGGAGCTCGCGCGCGCGGTCATCACGCTCGGCGAGACACTCGGCCTCGAGACGGTGGCGGAGGGCATCGAGCATGAGCCCCAGGTGACCTCGCTCCTCGCGCTCGGCTGTGTCGCCGGACAGGGGTTTCTGTTCGCCAAGGCGGGCTCGCTCGAGGTGCTCACCAAGAGCCCGTTCGTCGCGCGCCGCAACGCGCTGTGGTCGGCGCAGACCCGCAGCGAGGACCTGTCGCCAACCGGGCGCTTCCGGTCGCTCAAGTCGGTCCCCGGGCGCACTGCCGGAGCTGCCTGAGCTGCGCCTGACCTGACTCCGTCGCCGGGGCGACCCCGGTGTAGGATCGGGGCTCATGGTTCCCACATCGTGGGACTCGGCGCACACGCGCCGCTTGGATCGGAGGCGCGCGCGCGCCGGAGTGGACAGGCGCTGACGGCAGCGGTAGCTTCCCAGGCCGCCAGGAGGCTCACACATGCCACGCTACTTCCCGCTCGCGGCGCTGCTCGCGCTCGCAGGCTGCTACAACATGCCGGGCGGCGACGTCGCCGCGGACGCCAATGGGGCCAACAGCGTCAACGGCTCGATTCACGTACCCGCTGGAGCCCACAGCGGCGGTGTGGGCACCGTCAACGGCTCGATCCACATCGATGACAACGCGACCGTCGGCAGTGCGGGGACCGTGAACGGCTCGGTCGCGCTCGGCGCGCATGCGGCGGCGGACTCCGTGGCCACGGTCAACGGCTCGATCACGCTCGGCGAAGGCGCGCGCGTCGCGCGCGACGTGACGACGGTGAATGGCTCGATGACCTTGAAGAGCGGCGCCGACGTCGGCGGTCCGTTGTCGAACGTGAACGGCCGCATTGCGCTCAGCGACGCCCATGTTGCCGGCGGCTTGCACACGGTGGACGGGGACATCGACGTGCGCGGCGGGTCGCACGTCGAGGGCGGCATAGTGGTGAAACGCAGCGGCGGCTCGTGGTTCAGCTTCCGCCCGCACAAGCCCCGCATCGTGATCGGCCCGGGCGCCGTGGTGCAGGGAGACCTGCGCTTCGAGCGCGAGGTCGAGCTCTACGTGAGCGATCAGGCGACTACGGGCCCGATCAGCGGCGCCAGCGCGATTCGCTTCTCGGGCGCGAGCCCGCAGGGCTAGCTCCAGGCGCGAGCGCGAGTAGCGGCGGACCGGTCAGCCGCGCACGGCCGCCTTCGCGCGGATCAGCGCCAGCGGATTCGGCTGCGGCTCGGCGACCTTCAGCAGCGTGTTGCGATCGCGGTGCAGGAACGGCTGCTCGCGGCCGCGCACCCTGAGCATGGTATCGAGCACGTAGCTCCAGCTGCCATCGGGGTTGAAGACCACCTCGATCCGATAGGAATCGGTGCGGAAGGCGTGTTCGAGGAAACTCGTGGAGCAGATGCCATATTCGGTCTGCCCGCGCTGCGCCGTGAGCACGAGCTCCGTGGCATCAGCTGTCGCGTGACCGGAGGCGATCGCCACTTGGCCGCGCGGGATGGAGAGCGTCTGCATCACGAGTCCCGTGGCCGGCTCCCATAACCAGTAGCCGACCTGATCATGGAAGGTCGCCTCCTCGTCGGTCGCCAGGATGCGCGTGTGATAGCACAGCCCGTAGAAGAGCTGTGGGCCGTTCGCCTGGGCGTCGATCGGCTGCAGCTCGATGCGCTCGCTGTACTCGCGGCGCTGCGGTCCGTCGGCTTTCGGGTTGATGTCGACGCCCGCGCGGCTCTCCCAGGTGCCGGCCAGCCGGCGCAGCGGCCCGAGGTTGGCTAGGGTGTCGGGATTGGCTTCCTGTTCGGTGTAGATGTCTTCCGGGAACGGGCTCATGCGGGGCGCTCCTGACAGCCGCCGTCAGTCTAATCGAAACGGAAGCGGGTAGACTCGGCGCCGACGCAGCACTATGAACTGCGGGGAGGGAATGCCATGAACGTCGAGCTCAGATACCTGGCGCTGGTCAGCGTGCTGACGGCCCTGCTCTGGGTGCCCTACATTCTCAACGAGATCCTGGTACGCGGCCTCGTCGATGCGGTCGGATACCCCGACAATCCGAAGCCGCTCGCGCGATGGGCGCAGCGCCTCAAGGCCGCTCACTACAATGCGGTCGAGAACCTGGTGGTATTTGCGGCACTGGTGCTGGTGGCCTGCGTCGCCGGGATCCGCGCCCCCGCGATTGCGACCGCCGCCTGTGTCTACTTCTGGGCGCGGGTGGTGCACGCCGCGGCCTATACGCTCGCGGTTCCCTGGGTGAGGACGCTGTCATTCGTGGTCGGCTTCGCGATGCAGATGTGGATCGCGTGGGTGATCCTGAGCGGTTAGCGCTTGCGCGCCGGGGCGCGGCGCCGGCGCCGCCTTGCCTCCCGCCTGAGGCTCGCGAAGTACGCGCAGCGCCGGGAGACCGGACAGTCGCCGCACCTCGGGCTCTTGCGCTTGCACAACTCCCGCCCATGCTGCTGCAGAAGCAGGTAAGCGCGGCTGCGAGCGGCAATCGTCGCGGGGACCTGCGTCGTGAGGAGCTGGTGCGCCTGCGCGTAGGCGGCGGTGTAGCCCGCGGGCTCGCGCCCGAGCACGATGCGCACCAGGACGTGAGGGCTGTTCGACGGCACCGCGGCCACCGGCGCCAGTCCGTCGAAGAGCAGAATGCGGTCGGCACCCGGCGCGCCGATACCGGGAAACGTCTTCAGCACCTTGCGTGCTTCGACCTCGGGGAGTCCCTGGAGCGCCGCGCGCAGGTTGCCGGCGAACTCCTCGCGGACGCGCTTGGCGATGCTCCTGAGACGCGCGGCGCGGATTTCCGGAACCATGCCGCCATCTTTCAGCGCCCGGGCGAGGTTGGCGGATCTCGCCGACGCGAGGTCCCAGGGACTCACGCCGATTGCGGCTTTGAGCGCTTGCCAGCCGCGCGTGCAGCGCTCCTCGCTCGGCGGGTATCCGCAATGCCACCACACGAGGAAGAGGTAGGGATCGGTGGGCCAGCGGGGCGCCTGCTCGCCGTAGAAGGATTCGAGCGTCTGAAGAATCGGCTCGAGAGCTTGCATCGACGGCCGCCGCAGTGTCACGCCGCCGAGGCTGGGCTCTCCGCCGCGTGAGCGGCGTCCGCGGGATCAAGCGCGCGCCACGGGAGCGGAGCCAGCCTCGGAATCATCCACACCCAGCCTACCACTCCGAGGACGCTGACGAACGCGGCCACCAGGAAGGCGGAGGTGAAGTGATGCGTCTGCGCCACCAGCAAGCCGGTGAGCGCCGGCGCGATGACTCCCGCAAGGTTGCCCACGCCGTTCTGGATTCCGACCCAGCGGCCGGCTGCGCCGGGGCCGGCGAGGATCTGCGACATCGCGAACACGCCGGGTGAGGATGCGCCATCGAGGACCTGATAGGCGAAGATTGCAGCGAGCGCCCACGGCTGCGGCGCGAGCGCAATGCACACCATACAGGCGACGAATCCCAAGTGCGCCGTCGCCATGACGGCCTTGTAGGCGAGGTTGGCCACCGCGTAGCGGGCGACCACGCGGTCGATGAGCCAACCCGCGGCGAGACCGCTGAGCGCATGCACGACATAGGCGCCTCCGGTCAAGCTCGCCATCTCCGCGGTCGAGAAGCCGCGCTCGCGCACCACGTAGAATGGGAGCCAGGTCAGCATGAAGTAAAAGGTGTAGTTGGCCGAGAACAGCCCGAGGCTCGTACCCCAGAGCGCGGGTTGCCGCAGCAGCGCCCGGAAGGGCGGATCGCGCGCGGCGCTCGCCCCGGCCGTGGCCTGCGGGAGTTTCACGCGCGACCACGGCACCAGCCACAGGAGCGAGGCGGCGCCGAACACCCAGAACGCGGAGCGCCAACCGTAGCTCGCCATGAGCAGGCCGCCGCAATAGGCGCCCACCGCAGGACCGAACAGGTATCCGAAGGCGACCAGCCCGTTGGCGGTCCCGAGGCTGCGCACCGGCATCACGGTCGCGAGGAGCTTCGAGACGCAGGGGAAGCCCGCGCTCTCACCAATACCGAGGAGTATGCGCAGCGCGAGCAGTGCGGCGAAGGAATGCGCGAACCCGACCAGCATGGTGGCGCAGGCCCACACGATGAGTCCCGCGGCGAGGATGCGCTGCGCCCCGAAGCGCTCGGCGAGCCAGCCGACCGGGAGCTGCAGCAGCGCATAGGACCAGAAGAAAGCCGAGAGCAGCACCCCAAGCCGGCTCGGGGAGAAACCCAGCTCATCCTGGATCAGATGGGCGGCGGTCGGCAGCGCGCCGCGATCGACGTAGTTGATGAATAGCGCCGCCGCGAGCAGCCCTACGATCGTCCAGCGCGCGCGCCCGGTGAGGTCAGACGCGGTGCGCGGCGGCATCAACTCGCGTAATCCGCGCCGTTACGATCCAGGAGACGCTTGAGAGCCTCGAAGTGCAGTTGCGAGCGATCTTCACCGCCCACGGTCCCGCAGGCCGCGAACTGCGCGAGCGTCGCCCGCACCACAGGCTCGGGCAGAACGCCGAGCCTGCGCCCGGTCGACAAGGCCAGAATCTGTACCTGACAGGCGCGCTCGAGGAAGTACAGCCGCTCGAAGGCCTCGGCGGCGGAAGCGCCCGTCACCAGCACGCCGTGATTGCGCAGAATGAGTACCGACCGGGTCCCAAGCGCGCGCGCCAGACGCTCACCTTCGGCGTAGTCGAGCGCCAGGCCGTTGTAATCGACGTAGGCGATCGCGTCATGAAAGCCGATGGCGCTCTGGGACGCGGTCTCGAGACGCACGCCGTCGAGCATACCGAGGGCCGTCGCGTAGGGCATGTGCGTATGCAGCACGCAGCGCGCCTGCGCGAGCCGATGCGCCGACAGGTGGATGTAGAGAGCGGTGTCCTCGACGAGGCCGTGACCGGCGACCAGCTTGCCGGTGAAATCGATCTCGAGAAGGTCGCTCGCCTTCACCTCCGACCACAAAAGTCCGAAGGGCGCGAGATAGAAGCGGTCCGCAAAGCCCGGAACGAGCATCGTCATGTGGTTGTCGATGCCCTCGTTGTAGCCGAAGTGCGCCGCCAGGCGGTGACATGCGGCGAGATCGATCCGCGCGCGGCGCTGCGACTCGCTCTGCACCGAAGCGATTTGTCGTGAGGCGCTCATTTCGTCTCGAACTTTACCGCAAGCTGCACGCACCCCGACACGGAGGTTGCACCGGCGGGCCGGTAGTAGGGCGCTCCCGACCTCGCGATCCTGACCGCGGCCTCATCGAGCCCCGGGTCGCCCGAGGAGCGGGTTAGGAGCGGGTCCTGGGCGAGCTTGCCGTTCTCATCCACGCAGACGCGCACCTCGGGAGTGCCGGCGAGCGGGCGCGGGCTGCCCGAAGCCTGGCCGGCGCCCGCGACCGCGGCGACCGTCGTGGCTGTCGCGGCGGTGCTCGCCGGACCCGCGCCGGGCGGACCCTGGGTGAGGTGCGCCCGGCTCCACTTCCAGGCGATCTCCTGCCACGACGCCATCGCCGACCCCTCGCCAGCGCGCACCGCCGGGAGGAAGCGCAGCCTTGTGACACAGCTGATCGCCGCCGCGTCGAGGCTCTCGGACCCGGAGGACGATTTGATCGATGGCTGGGAGGGGACGCCGCTCGGGCCCACGACCAGGACGACCAGCGCCGCGGAACCATCCTGTGTGTCGGCCTGCATCAGATCGGGGCAGCGGCCCTTGAGGTCATAGCCGACCGCAATACTGGCGTCGCGCAGGTCGACCGACGGCGGCGGAGCGCCCCAGGTCGATGCCGGGTGCGCACACACGGTGAGCAGCGCCGCGCAGCTCAGGGGGGCAGATCGCCGGGTAAACATGCAACACCCTGCCGTTGTAATCCGCTTGCCGCAAGCTTCGCGGATTACGCGCCGATTCTCAACGACTGGCGCAGCTTGGCGCTGAGGAAGTCTCAGAGGGTGTGCCCGGACGGCCCGCACCCCGGGGTCTCACAGTTGCCTTCCTCTTCGATCTGCACCGTGGTGTGCTCGACCCTGAGGCGCTGCTCGAGCCGCGCGTGGATGGCGGCGATCGCCTCGCCGTGCCGGCTGCCGGTGGCGAGGTTGGCGTGGAGCGTCACCGTCGGGCGCTCGCCGGTCATCGTCCACACGTGCACGTGGTGCACGCCGATGAGGCCGGGAACATGACCGACGAGCTCGGACTCGATTGTCTCAACGTCGCAGCCCGCCGGGGCGCCCTCGAGGAGCACGTGAGCCGACTCACGCGTGAGCGCCCACGCGGAGCGGAAGATGAGCGCGGAGACTAGCAGCGAGAGGAGGGGATCTGCGACCGTCCAGCCGCTCACGAGGATGATGATCGCCGCGGCGCTCGCCGCCGCCGAGCCCAGCAAATCGCTCAGAACGTGGGCGCGCGCGCCGCGCTCATTGAGCGAGCGCGCGCCCGCGAGCGCGAGAAACGCCACGAGGTTGGCCGCGCCGCCGATCAAGGCGATGCCGAGCATCAGCCGCCCGTTGACCTCGGGGCGGGTCATGAGGCGCAGCACCGCCTCGTACACGACCCACACCGTCAGCAACAGCAGCAGCTGGCCGTTCACGAAGGCCGCGAGCGGCTGGTAGCGGCGGTGACCGTAGGTGCGCCGCGTGCTCGCCGGCCGGCGGCCGACGCGAATCGCGATGATCGCCAGCAGCAGGGAGGCCGAGTCGGCCAGCATGTGTGCGGCCTCGGCGAGCAGGGCAATCGAGTTGGCGAAGTAGCCGCCGAGCGCTTCGATGAGTGTGAAGCTGCCGAGAATCAGCAGTGCGATCGTCAGCCGGCGCTCGCCCGCGTCGTTGCCGTGGGAGTGGCCCGCGTGGCCGTGGTCATGATGGTGGCCGGCCTCCTCAGCGCGCGCGTGTCGTCCGGCGTTCGTGTGCACCTGCTCGTGATAGTGATGCGGATCCGTCATGCTGCCGGGCGTGGCCTGCGGGTGATTGCCGCGCACGATACGACGGCGCGCCCCCGGGGGCAAGTCTGCCGCGTCGGGCGATATACGGTAGGGGGTATGGTATTTTTTGATCTGCTGGAGACCACCTGCGCCGCCGCCGGCGAACGCCGGGCCGGCCGCCGGGCGAGCGGGGGCGGCCCTGGGACCGGCTTTGCGCGCGGGCGCGGTGCTCGGAACGTTGCCGGGTGCTACCTTTGAAGGGTGGGCAGCCAACTCGACCTCGTCGCGATCGGACGCGTCAGCGTCGACCTCTACGGACAGCAGGTCGGCAGCCGGCTCGAGGACATCGCGACCTTCGCCAAAGGGGTCGGCGGATGCCCCGCCAACGTCGCGATCGGAGCGGCACGGCTCAAACTCAAGTCCGCGCTCATTACCCGGGTCGGGGATGAGCCGATGGGACGCTTCGTGCGCGAGCAGCTCGCGCGCGAGAGCGTCGACACCCGCGGCGTTCATCTCGACAAGCAGCGCCTCACGGCGCTCGTGCTACTGAGCGTGCGTGACGCCCAGACCTTTCCGCTCATCTTCTACCGCGATAACTGCGCCGACAGCGCGCTCGGCCCGGAAGACATCGATGCCGAGCTGATCGCCTCGGCGCGTGCGGTGCTGGTGACCGGCACGCACTTTTCCATGGCGGCGGGGGCACTCGCCCAGCGCAAGGCGATCGACGTCGCCCGGGCACACGGTCGCAAGGTCGTGCTCGATATCGACTACCGGCCGAATCTCTGGGGGATCGGCGGGCACGATGCCGGGGAGAGCCGCTACGCCCGCTCGGCGCGGGTGACCGAGGCGCTTGCGGCGGTGCTCCCCGATTGCGATCTCATCGTCGGCACCGAGGAGGAGATGCACGTCGCGGCGGGCCGTGAGGATACCGTGGAGGCGCTCCGCCACATCCGCGCGCAGTCCGACGCCGTCATCGTGTGCAAGCGCGGCGCGCAGGGTTGCGTGGTGTTTGCCGACGCCATCCCGGGGCGGATCGAGGACGGCTTGGTCGCACCCGGGATGGAGGTCGAGATCTATAACGTCCTGGGAGCGGGGGACGCGTTTCTCGCCGGCTACCTGCGCGGCTATCTGCGGGACGAACCGCACGAGGCCGCGGCGCGTTACGCAAACGCCTGCGGCGCGATCGCGGTGTCGCGCCTCTTGTGCTCATCTGAGTTTGCTACGCTCGCGGAGCTCGATCACTACCTCGCGCACGGCAGCTCGCAGCGCGCCCTGCGCCACGACGCCGAGCTCAACCATCTGCACTGGGTCACGACGCAAAGACGCGGTCCTGCCAGCGTGTTGGCGTTGTCGCTCGCCGCGACTGCCGAGCCTGAGGCGCTGGGCGGCGCCGGGCCTGCCGTGGACCGCCATGCGCGCCTCGAGCTCCTCGCGGTCGATGCCGCCGCGCAGGTGGCCGCCGGGCGCGAGGGTCTCGGCGTGCTGCTCGCTGGGACCTCCGATTCGGCAGCGCTCCGCGAGGCGCAACAAAGGGGCCTGTGGCTCGCGCAGGCCGTGGATCACGCTGGCTCGCGGCCGCTCGAGTTCGAGGCGAGTGCGAGCCTTGCGGCCCACCTCGTGGAGTGGCCCACCGGCATCACCGTCGCCTGCCGGTGTCAGTATCACGCGGACGATGCGCGCGAGCTGCGCGCGGCTCAGGAACGCAACCTCCTGCGCCTCGCTGCGGCCTGCCGCGCGCAGGGCAGGGAGCTCCTGCTCGGGATAAGCACCGGCGAGGAGCGGGAGCCGCGCCAGAGCGCCGTGGCGCGCGTGCTGGCGCGACTCTACGAGCTCGGGGTCCGTCCCGACTGGTGGGCGCTCGAGCCGCATCCGACGGCAGTGGCCTGGGAGCAATGCGCGAAAGTCATCGAAGGGAGCGACCCGTACTGCCGGGGTGTGCTCGTCGCACTCCACCAGCCGGTCGAGCGCGAGAGACAGCGCCTGGCAGCGGCCGCCGCGACTCCGATCGTGCGCGGCTTTTTGGCCGGGGGTAGCATACTCGCCGATGTCGGACCGGCGTGGATATCGGGGCAGATGTCCGCTGAGTCGGTGACCAAGGAAATCGCGCAGCGTTTTCGTGCACTGCTCCAAGCCTGGAGCAGTGCCCGCGATGCGCGACGCGAGCGGCCGGAGAGGGGCGGGCGTTGACGGCACTTAGACTCACGGTCGCGCAGGCACTGGTGCGGGCCATGGCGGCGCAGTGGACCGAGCTCGGCGGCGAGCGCCGCCGGGTGTTTGCGGGCGTTTGGGCCATCTTCGGGCACGGCAACGTGGCGGCGCTCGGCGAGGCGCTGTATGCCGCGCGCGAGGTTCTTCCCACGTTCCGGGCTCACAACGAGCAGGCCATGGGCCACGCAGCGATCGCCTACGCCAAGGCGTCGCAGCGGCGGCGCATGATGGCATGCACGACCTCAATCGGCCCGGGCGCGACCAACCTGGCGACGGCCGCGGCGGTTGCCCACGTCAACCGTCTGCCGGTCCTGCTCCTGCCGGGTGATGTGTTTGCCACCCGCGCCCCCGATCCGGTGTTGCAGCAGGTCGAGGACTTCGGCGACGGACTCATCACCGCCAACGACTGCCTGCGCCCACTGTCGCGGTACTTCGATCGCATCACGCGCCCTGAGCAGCTGGTGACGGCCTTTCAGCGCGCCATGCAGGTACTCACGGACCCGGCGAGCTGCGGCCCGGTGACGCTCGCGCTCTGCCAGGACGTGCAGGCGGAGGCCTACGACTGGCCGCGGAGTCTCTTCGAGGAGCGCACGTGGATTGCGCGGCGTCCGCCGCCCGAGGGGCGCGAGCTCGCGCAAGCCGTGCGGGTGCTGCGCGCCGCGCGCCGCCCGCTGATCGTTTGCGGCGGGGGCGTCTTGTACTCGGACGCGGCAGAAGCCCTGCGGACCTTCTGCGATCGGCACGGGGTGCCGAGCGGCGAGACCCAGGCGGGCAAGTCCGCCATGGCGGGAAGTCATCCGCTCAATCTCGGCGGCATCGGCGTGACGGGCACGGCGGCCGCCAATGCCCTCGCCGCGGAGGCGGATGTGGTCCTTGCGGTTGGCACCCGTCTGCAGGACTTCACGACCGGCTCCGCCCGGCTCTTTGGTGCGAAGGGGCACCGCATCGTGGCGCTCAACGTGCAGCCCTTCGATGCCGGCAAGCACGGGGCGCTACCGCTCGTCGCGGACGCGCGCGAGGGTCTTGGCCGCTTGAGCGAGGCGCTCGGGGACTGGCGCGCGCCGCGCGAGTGGACCGAGCGCGCGCATGGCGAGCGTGCGCAGTGGTTGCGCCTGGCTGCGTCCTTCACCGGCGCGTCTCCCGCGGCGCCGCTCCCGTCGGACGCCCAGGTCATCGGCGCGGTGCAGAGAACGGCGCAGCCGTCCGACATCCTGGTGTGCGCCGCGGGCGGCCTCCCCGGGGAGTTGCACCGGCACTGGCAAGCCGAGCGTGCCGGTGGCTACCACCTCGAATACGGCTACTCCTGCATGGGCTACGAGATCGCCGGGGCACTCGGCGTGAAGCTCGCGCAGCCCGAGCGTGAGGTCATCGCCATGGTGGGTGATGGCTCCTACCTCATGCTGAACAGCGAGATTGCCACGTCGGTTCGCCTCGGTGCGAAACTCATCATCGTGCTGCTCGACAACGGCGGCTTCGGCTGCATCGAGCGGCTGCAGCGCTCGACCGGCAACGCGAGCTTCAACAACCTGCGCGCCGCGGCCGCTACCTCTGCTCTCGACCTCGTGGCGCACGCGCGCGGCCTCGGGGCGCTCGCCAGCCGGGTGAAGAGCACCGCCGAGCTCGCGAGCGCCATCAGCGCCGCACGGCGCGCCGCGCGCACTTCGGTGATCCTCATCGAGACCGATCCCGCCGCGAGCACCACGGCCGGGGGCGCCTGGTGGGACGTTCCGGTGCCCGAGGTGTCCGAGCGTGCGGAGGTGCGCGCGGCACGCGCGCGCTACGCAGCGGACCGCAAGAGCCACGCCGATGAAGAGTGAGCTATGAAGGTTCGCCTCGGCGCGAATCCGATCATCTGGTCGAACGACGACCTGCGCGAGCTCGGCGCCGACATCACGCTCGAGACCTGTCTCAGCCAGGCGCGCGACATTGGCTTCGAGGGGATGGAGCTCGGGCACAAGTTCCCGCGCGACCCGCAAGCACTCGCCGCGGTGCTAGAGCGCTTCGCTCTCAAGTGCGTGTCGGGCTGGTATTCGGCGGAGCTGCTCGTCTGGGGGGTGCGCGAGGAGCTGACGAGACTGCGGCCGCATCTCGAGCTTCTCAAGGCCATGGGCAGTTCTGTGCTGGTGTTCGCGGAGGTGAGTCACGCCGTCCACGGCGACCTGCGCCGTCCGCTGTCCGAGCGCCCGCTGCTCACGGCGCGCAATTGGCGCGAGCTCGGCCGGCGTCTCACGGCGGTGGCCGCGGCGACCGCGGCGGAGGGTGTGCGCCTCGCCTATCACCATCACATGGGCACGGTCGTGCAGAGCGCGGCGGACATCGACACGCTGATGGCGGCCACCGGGCCTGAAGTGGGGCTGCTGCTCGACACCGGGCACGCGGCGTTCGCCGGAGCGGATCCGGCGGCGCTCGCGCGGCGCTACGCCGCGCGCATCGCGCACGTGCATGCCAAGGATGTGCGGGCCGCGGTATGCGAGCGGGCGCGGAGCGGCAACTGGAGCTTTCTGCGCGCCGTGCTGGAAGGCGTATTCACGGTCCCCGGAGACGGCAGCGTCGCTTTCGAGCCGGTGTTCGCTGAGCTGCGCGATTACTCAGGATGGGTGGTACTGGAAGCGGAGCAGGACCCGCGCGTCGCGGACCCCATGACCTACGCCACGCGCGGCTACCACAACCTCAAGCGCCTCCTGTCAGAGACTGCTGAGTGACCTCAAAGCTCCTCATCAGGCCCGATCTCTCGCCGAGCGCGGCGCACGTCCACCGCGTCACAGCGGAGAGCGCGGGGTGGCGCTACGTCGGCTTCGAGGTCTTCGATCTCGCTCCGCGCCAGACGCTCGCGCGTGAGCTCCCGGATCGCGAGCAGTGCCTGGTGCTTCTCTCAGGGCGCGCGACCGTGCGCGTCAATGGCAAGGACTTCGGTACCATCGGCGCGCGGGACAATCCCTTCGGCGGCAAGCCGTTCGCGCTGTATGTGCCGCCGCGGGCAAAGATCGAGCTGACGGCGGAGACTCACTGCGAGCTTGCCGTGGGCTCGGCACCGGCCGAGGGCCGCTTCGCCCCACGACTGATTCGCCCGCAGGACGTGCCGGAGGAGGTCCGGGGCACCGGCACGAACACGCGCTACGTCTATGACATACTGCCGGAGAGCACTGAGGCCGAGCATCTTCTGGTCGTCGAGGTCCGCACGCCCGGCGGCCACTGGTCGAGCTATCCGCCCCACAAGCACGATCGGGCCGAGGGCGGCGAGAGTCAGCTCGAGGAGATTTATTATCATCGTCTCTCGCGGCCGGGCGGCTTCGCCTTCCAGCGCGTCTACACCGACGACCGGACGCTCGATGAGACGATGTCCGTCGAGGATCGGGACCTCGTGCTGGTGCCGCGCGGCCACCATCCGGTGAGCGCGCCGCATGGCTTCGAGCTCTACTATCTCAACGTCATGGCAGGACCCGTGCGGCGCTGGCGGATCAGCTACGCGCCGGGCTATGAGTTCCTGACGCGACGCTGACCGCGGACGGATATGGCGACGATCGGCATGGCGATACTCGGTTGTGGGCGAATCGGCCGCCTGCATGCGCGCAACCTCGCGCGGCACCCGCGCGTCCGGCTCGCGACGGTGTTCGATGTCTCGGGCGAGCCGGCGCAGCAGACCGCGGCCGAGCTCGGCGTCCGCAGCGCGCGCAGTGTGGAAGAGGTGTGGGACGACCGGAACGTCCGAGCGGTCGTGATCGCAACGCCCACCGACACTCACGTGCCCCTGATCGTTGCGGCGGTGAAGGCCGGCAAGGCCGTATTCTGCGAGAAGCCGATCGACATGAGTCTCGAACGTGCGCGCGCCTGCTGGAGCGAGATCTCTCCCGACAACCCGATCGTGATGATCGGCTTCAACCGCCGCTTCGACCCGTCGTACCGGGCGCTGCGCGAACGGCTCAAGCTCGGGGAGATCGGCAGGCTGGAGCTCGCCGTCATCACCAGCCGCGATCCGGCGCCCCCGCCCGCCGGGTATATCCAGACCTCCGGCGGCTTGTTCCGCGACATGACCATCCACGACTTCGACATGGCCCGCTATCTCGCGGGCGACATCGCCAAGGTGCACGCCTTCGGTGCGAATCTGGTCGATGCGGAGATCGGCAAGCTCGGCGATATCGACACCTGTGCGATCTCGCTGCGCGCAAAGTCCGGCGCGCTCATTCAGATCAACAACAGTCGCCGTTGCGTGTACGGCTACGATCAGCGGCTCGAAGCCTTCGGGTCGGGCGGCATGCTGCAGGCGGGGAATCGCCACGAGACCTCGGTCGCAGCCTGGAACGCCGAGCGCACCGCCGGACGCGACGTCGTGCTCCATTCCTTCATTGAGCGCTACGCGCAGGCCTACGAAGCCGAGATGGATGCGTTCGTCGCCTCGCTCGAGGAGGGGCGGCCGACGAGCCCGGACTTCTCCGATGGCGTAGAGGCGCTGCGGCTCGCCGTGGCAGCCGGCGAGAGTCTGCGGACCGGGCGGGTGGTCGACGTCGGCGCTTAAGCCGGGCGCAAGCCGAGCTGCGTGCGTGTCTCGGCGGAGGAGAGTACCCGTGCGCCGAGGAGCTCCACGATCTTCACGGCGCGCTCGACCAATTGGGCGTTGGTCGCCAGTACTCCTTTGTCGAGGTAGAGGTTGTCCTCGAGGCCGACCCGCACGTTGCCCCCGAGGAGCACCGCCTGAGCGACCATCGGCATCTGCAGCCGGCCGACCCCGAAGGCCGACCACAGGACCGCGCGCGGCAGGGCGTCACGCATCGCCAGCATGGCCTGCGCCGTGGCGGGTGCTCCGTATTTGATGCCGAGGCACAGCTGGAACAGCGCCGGCTGCGCGAGCAGACCCTCGCTGATCAGCTGCCGGGCGAGCTCGATATGCCCGAGCTCGAAGACCTCGATCTCCGGGCGCACACCGCGGGCGCGGTACTGCGCTGCGATGTCACGCAGGTAACGCGGCGTCGTACCGTACAAGGCCTCGTCGAAGTTCAGCGATCCGCAGTCGAGGCTGGCGATCTCGGGTAGCAGCTCGATGACGTGCGCAATGCGCTCGTGAGGGCCGACGAAATCGGTCCCCTTGCCGAAGTGCAGTGGCGCATCGTCGGGCCCGAGCATCAGATCGCCCCCCATGCCTCCGGTGAGGTTGAGGATTACGTCGCGGTTGCGGTCGCGGATCCGCTCGACGACCTCGCGATAGAGCCCAGTTTCGCGGCTCGGGGCGCCGGAGGCCGGATCACGCACGTGAATGTGCACGACGGCCGCCCCGGCGGCATGCGCCTCGAGCGCCGCGGCGGCGATCTGCTCGGGCGTGACCGGAACGTGCGGGCTCTTTCTGACCGAATCGCCCGAGCCGGTGACGGCACAGGTAATGAAAACGGCATCGCTCGGCACTGTCATCCCCACCGCCGCTGCAGGAGTCAAGCAGCATAGCGCCGAAGCCCTCAGAATAGGCGCCCTCGCCGCGGAGCTCTCGCGAGAGGACCATGACTGCAAACCGCTCGGTCGGCTGGGGGATGGGAGCGCTGCCGCGCGTCGTGCGCGGCGAGGGGAGCTATCTCTATGACGCCGCAGGCCGGCGCTACCTCGACGGCTCGGGGGGACCGGCCGCCTTCAGCATCGGGCACGGCAACCGCGAGGTCAACGCCGCGATCGCCGCGCAGCTCGCGCAGGTGGCCTGTGGCTACCGGTACCTATTCACCAGCGAGCCGCTCGAGGAGCTGACGGGCCTGCTGCTGTCGCTGTGTGGCCCCGAGTTCGGTCACATCGTGTACTCGGGCAGCGGCTCGGAGGCGGTGGAGTCGGCGCTGAAGGTGGCGCTGCAATACTGGGATGCCCGCGGGCTGCCGGGCAAGAAGCACTTCATCGCGCGCGAGCGTTCCTACCACGGCAATACGCTCGGTGCGCTTGCGGTGTCTGGATTCCTCGAGCGCCGGCGACCGTTCGAGGGGAGCCTCCTCGATGCGTCATTCGTCTCCGCCGCCAACGCCTACCGACCGCTCCGGGGGCTCGCGGGTGCGGCGCTGACTGAGGCACTCGCCGATGAGCTCGATGAAAAGATCGAGGCACTGGGCGCCGAGCACGTGGCCGCCTTCATCTTCGAGCCGGTGGTCGGGGCGGCGGGTGGTGCGGTGCCGGCCCCCGAAGGCTACGCGCCTGCGGTGCAGGCCGTGTGCGCGCGGCACGGGGTCCTCGTGATCGCCGACGAGGTGATGTGCGGCGCCGGTCGCTGCGGCACGTGGCGCGCGCTCGAGCATGATCAGACCGTTCCCGACATCATGGCGGTCGGCAAGGGACTCGCGGGCGGCTACATTCCGCTCGCGGCGACGATTCTGAGCCGCAACGTCGGCGAGACGATTCTCGCGGCGCACGGGGCCATCCTCACCGGACACACGTACTCCGGTCACACCACCGCGTGCGCCGCCGGGCTCGCTGTCCAGCGCATCATTCAGCGTGAGCAGCTGGTGGCGCGGGTGCGGGTGCGGGGCGAGGTGCTGCGGGGCGAGCTGCGCGGTGCGCTCGGGCAGTTCGCGGAGGTGGGCGAGGTGCGCGGCCGCGGCTATCTCATCGGCATCGAGTTCGTGCGCGATCGCGCCACCCGCGAGCCGCTGCCGCCGGAGCGCGCCTTCAGCCAGGCGCTCGGGCGACGCGCCTTCGAGCGCGGGCTCATCATCTATCCGTGCGCCGGCCACGTCGGCGGTACCGCGGGTGACACCGTGATCGTGGCCCCGCCCTATAACGCGACCGAGGGCGAGCTCGCCGAGCTCCTCGAAAAGCTCACCTGGGCAGTGGGGCGCACGCTCGCGGGAGGGTGACTCCAGCACGGGGCGCCATCACCTAAAACCTCTGCCCGAACTTGAGCCCGAACTGCATGGGCTTGACCGGGTAGACATGGGCATTCAGCAGACAATAGTGCGCCGCCAGGTCGTTGCACTCCGAATTCTTGCCGAGCTCGCCGCGCTTGTCGAACACGTTGTCGACGTAGGCTGCGAAGGTCCAGTTGCTCATGGCGGTTCCGGCCGACAGATCGAAAGTCGTGAACGCCGGGGTCTCTCCGGCAAAGGATCGCGTCGCCTCGAGACTGTACGTGGTCCCACTCTGATACAGCAGCGACGCCTGCACGAAGTTGTGATAGCCGCCCATCTCGAACTGGTAACGGGCGGTTGCGTCGGCCTTGTTTCTGGGTATTCCCGGCATTTGCGTACCTGGCGGTGCGTCGACGGCGTTCGCGGCGCAGGTCGACTGCGGTACCCCTTGCGACGACGGCTGGCAGAAAACCGTCGTCGTCTCGTCCTTGAACAACACGGTGCCGGCAGCGAACAAATTCAGGTGTTCAGTAGCCTGCCAGTTGAACTCCGATTCAACGCCGGTCGATTTGGCATCGCCCGCATTGACGATCGAGGTGATGCCGTACTGACCCTGAACCGCAGTTTGCGCGTTCTTCCACTTATCGTAGAAGACGGCGCCGTTGAAGCGCATCCGGCGTTCGAGCCAACTCGTCTTCCAGCCAAGCTCGAAATTAGCGAGCGTGTCGGCTGAATATGAGACGGCCGTGGGAAGCCGGTTGTTGCCGCCCGGTCGAAAGCCGGTGGAATAGGTTCCGTAGATCATGGCATCGGGGTCAATTTGATACTGCAAACTCACCCGGTGGGTTTCGCCGTTCTCGACTACCTTCTTGTTGGTGTTGACGCACGGCAGCAGGCCGCCGGTGTAAACCCCGGGGGTCGTTAGTATGGGATTTCCCTCCTGCAGGCACAGCGCCTCGCCGGAGTGCGTGGAATAGCCGTTGTCATTGAAGCCGAAGAACCCACTCAGGGTGTTATCGACCCAGAACTTACGGATACCGGCGATCAGCTTCACATTGTCCGTGGCATCGAAAGTGAAATCGCCGAACACGGCATAGTCACGGTCGGCGCGCGGCATCTGCGACAGATAGTAGACGTTCTTCTGGCCGGCGACTTCGTAGAATACCGGCAGGTTCGGGACGTTGAATTCCGCTCGTATCTGGTCCGTCTGCCGCTGATAGAACGCGCCCAGGATCGCTCGCAACCGATAGTCCGCCGGCGACGTGAAACGCAGTTCATGACTCTGCTTGGTGTAGTCGTCATGGTTATTCGTGTACTGCACCGGGCGATCGAGCAAATGACCCGTGGCGTCGATGAACCTGGTGTAGGCGTAAGCGTTGAGGATGGCCTGCGCATCGTAGGCGACTGAGTACTGCGAATAGTCCACCAGGTTGTGGACGTGGCGTTGGAACCAACCGCCCGAATACAGCACGTCCCAGTTGCTGATCTTGCCCTCGACCGTGAGCGCCGCCTGGTACCAGCCATCGGTGTTAAAGGGTTTGAAGTAGTCCGCTACATTGAGATCGCCGAACTTCGGATCGAACGCGAAATCGCCGGCGCTCTTCTGGTATTGAGCGATGATCGCCGGCGTGATCGACCACTTGTCGTCCAGATCGACCTTGAGGGCGGCCCGCCCGCCGCTGGTATCGACCGTATTCCAATGATTTTGCACTACATTGGAGTTGTTGATGGTGACCGGGAAGTAGTCCGGAAAACCGTCTGGCCCTCCGGCCGGTCCTCCCGCAACGGGCGTCCCGATCGGCGAATACCGCTGAAAGGTATCCTGCCGATAGACGTTGTTGATATAGCCGCCGTCGTGCTGGTAATAACCCACCAGCCGCACCGCCGCGCGCTCGCCGAGAGGAATGTTGACGTAGCCTTCAAATGAGCCGCCGCCGTCGCCACGTTTCCACTTGTCACCCTTGACATCGTAACCGGCGGAAAACGCGGAAGGATCAGGCTTGTTGGTGATGATGCGCACGGTGCCGGAGAGAGAACTTGCGCCGTACAGCGTGCCCTGGGGACCCGCCAACGCCTCGATCCGGGCGATGTCATAGACATGGATATCCAGATTACCCGCGACGGTGGTGACAGGTATGTCATCGACGTACAAGCCGGAGGAGGGCAGAAATCCCGCGTGCAGATTCACGGTGCCATTAGTAGCGGAAATGCCCCGAAAGAAAAATTCTGTCTGGCCTGGCCCCCACGAGCGATAACTCAAACTCGGTAGGAACCTGGCGTAATCATCGAAATTTGTCACCTGCAGCTGTTCGAGCGTCTGGCCGCTCAGCACCTGCAGGCTTATGGGCACTTTCTGCAGGTCCTCGCTGCGCTTCTGCGCGGTCACTACGATTTCCGCGAGCGCCCCGGATTCGGTCGTGTCGGCGGCGACTGCGACTCCGCCACCGGCAAGCACGGCGGATGCCAGCGGCATGCCGGCCCACTTGGCGCGATTTCGTGCCAATTTTCTCTTGCGGCTACGAGTCATGGCTGCATCCCCCTATATTGTCTGCGCGGTTCTCTGGGTGCTCGAAGACCCGCGCTTGTGTTCCCCCGCTCCCGACACTTGTTTATGCCACAATTCTGCAGATATTAAAACTCCGGCACCTCGGGATACGCGCAGAGCACGGCGCCAAGGGCGAGGCGCAGCGGCTCCAGCCAGGGCTCAAAATTGCGCCAGTGATCGATGCCCTCTCGATATATAGGCTGGCGAACCTGCTGTGAGCTCGCGGTTCGGACCGCCCGATCGTTCTCGTAAAATCGCAAGGTGGCCGGCTCGAAAGGCAGCCCGCAGAACTCCAACAGGCGGCGCACCTCGCCCTCGGTATCGCTCACCATGTTCTCGTAGATGATACGGTGGATCGTGCCGGGCGCAACCTCATCGAAGTGGGCCATGAGCTGAACGTAGTCGCAATAGTACCGGCCCAGGTGTTCGAGGCTGTACGTATAACGCTGCCCCTGCGCAAAATTCTGCTTGAAACTCGAGAAACAGCAGGCCATGGGGTGACGGCGGGCGTCGATGATCCGGGCGCGGGGCAACAGCAGCCGGAGGATCCCTATGTGAAGGAAATTATTCGGCATCTTGTCGATGAAGAAGGGCTTCGCCGTCTTGCGGTGGATGCGCGTCTGCTCGAGGTACTGTGCGCCCAGCACCCGGCACTCGTCGGCGCTCAGGTCGGCCAGGGCTTCGGGATACGCCGATGGCTGGTCCGGCGCGCGCTTGCCCCCCAACTTTGCAGCCAGCGACATGATGTTGGGCAGCTCCATGGTGCCCTCGACGCTCGAATGGCTGGCCAGGATCTGTTCCACCAACGTGGAACCTGCGCGCGGCATACCGACGATGAAGACCGGATCGACAGCCGGTACGCCGAAGCCCGTGCGTGCCGCGAAGAATTCCTGCGTGAACAGAGCCTTCGAGCGCCGTACCAGGGCCGTGACTTCCTCCGGGTCCCACCCGACCCGGGACAGACGTAGTTTGTTCCCCTGCGCGTAATGGCCGAACGAGTCTGCGAAATTCTTCGAATCTTCGAGCGCCTTGCCGATGGCAAAGTGAAAATGAGCACGGTCCTCCGGGCCGATCGCGGAGCCTGCCAGGTGCCCGCGCATAGTCGCCAGTTCAGCGTCTTCGAACCGAAACGTCTTGAGGTTGGCGAGACTGTAATAGGCTTCGCCGAACGTCGGGGCCAGGGCGATGGCGCGGCGGTAGGCGGCAATGCCCTCGGCGGTTCGCCCTGCGGTCGTCAGGGCATGCCCGTAGCTCGTCCAGATCTTGGGCTGGTCCGGGTGCTTGCTGAGGATGTCGGCATAGATATCGATTGACTGCGGATAATCCCCGATCAAGGCCAATACCACCGCCTTGAGATTCCGATAGCCGGAATTGTGCGGCTCGGCCGCCGTCAATATCTCAACCTGCTGAAGAGCGGCCAGGTACTTGGCCTGACGATGCAAAGCCAGAGCGTAGTTGTAGCGAGCCGCATTGAAGCTCGGGGCAAGCTCGAGGCAGCGCTCCAGCAGATTCTCGGCGTCGATATTGCGCCCCAGACGACCAGCAACCTCGGCCAACATGCGAATCGCCGCCACGTCGGTCGGGTACTTTTTCAAGTGCTCGCGCAGCAGAAGCTCCGCCACCGGAATCTGGTTTTCGGACAACGCGGCCGCCGCCGACATGAGCCGTGGGTCCTTCGTTGACGCCTTGATGTGCTGCGCATAGGCGGCGTGGGCGCCTTCTGTGTCACCCCGGAGGGCCAGTCGGTCACCAATTTCCCGCCAGGCGTCCGGCAGGTCCGGTTGTAACTCCACCGCGCGTCGCAAGGCGTTCAGCGCGTCGTCGTGGCACTCGAGATGACTCAGCGTCAACCCGAATTCGTAGTGGGCGGCGGCCCACGTCGGGTGCGTGGCGAGCAGAGGTTGCAACACCGCCAACGCTGCGGCGGGATTGCCGGCTCCGCGCCGCGCCGAGCCCAGCAGCAGCGTGGCGCCAGGGTGGGCGGGTGCGACTTTGAGGATTTCCACAGCCTGCTCGGCCGCAAGCAGCGGCTCACGGTCGAGTAGCCTTGCCGCATTCTGCAAGGCGGCCGCGATTGTACCCGTTGGTTCAGCAGCCATATTCATCGGGTACCTTCTGGCGCGAGGCGTTCATCGCCGCGCCCCGACGCGCCTCGAGGCGCCAAAAGTTGCGTCGGCGACGACGCACAGGATCTCGTACATCATCGTGGCGCCGACGAGAGCGGTGTTGCCCGTCTGGTCATAGGGCGGCGCGACCTCGACGACGTCACCGCCGATCAGGTTGAGACCCCTCAGGCCCCGCAGCAGACGCTGCGCCTCGAGCGTCGTGATGCCGCCGACCTCGGGGGTGCCGGTTCCGGGGGCGTACACCGGATCCAGTCCGTCGACGTCGAAGGAGATATAGGTCGGGCCGTCGCCCACCACCGAGCGCGCCAGCCCGATCACCTTCTCGACGCCGAGTTCGGCGAACTCATCCATGAACACGACGCGCATGCCATGCGACTTCGAGAACTCGATGCCATCGAGGAAGTTCTGCGCGCCGCGGATCCCGATCTGGATCGTGCGCTTCGGATCGAGCACGCCCGCCTCGACCGCGAGGCGGAAGGGTGCGCCGTGCGTGAACTTCGAACCGAAGAACTCGCCCCAGGTATCGCAGTGCGCATCCACGTGCACCATGCCGACCGGCTGCTCGGCCCCCAACGCCCTGAAGATCGGGTAGGTGATCGAGTGATCGCCGCCGGCGCTCACCGGCAGAATGCCGGCCGCCTTGACCTTGCGATAGAACGCCTCGATGTCGTCGTTCTGCCGTTCGAGGTCGTAGCGGTGGGAGATGTGCACATCACCCAGGTCGGCGACGCGACACAGCTCGTAAGGATCGACGCCGAGCGCGACGTTGAAGCCGCGCATCAGACTCGAGGAATTGCGGATCTCGCGCGGGCCGTGCCGCGCGCCCGGCCGGTTGGTGACGGCGATGTCGGTCGGAACGCCGATCAGGCCAATGTCGACGTTGTCGAGTGCGGCCGCGAGCGGGCAGCGCATGAAGGTCGCAATCTCGGTAAAGCGCGGCTCCTTCATCGGGTCGTAGGGCTTGCCGTCGCCGGGGGCGCGTCGCTGGTAGTCTTTGGTGCTCATGGTGCACACCTAAAGCGGGTAGGCTTCAGCACCCTATCGTGTGCGCCGCTCAGGTGCCCGTCAATCGATGCCTGCGCCGGTACTGATCGGCGATGACGGCCGCGACGATGATTCCGCCCTTGACGATCTCCTGGTAGTAGGCGTCGATCCGCAGGAAGGTGAAGCCCGAGGTCACGACGCCCAGGATCAGTGTGCCGATGACCGTTCCGGTGATGCGCCCGACGCCGCCGGCGAGCGAGGCGCCGCCGATCACCGCGGCGGCGATCGCATCGAGCTCGTACATCAGGCCCATGCCCGCCTGGCCCGAGACGGCGCGCGCCGAGGTGAGGACGCCGGCGAGTCCGGAGAGTGTTCCGGCGATCGTATAGACGATGATGAGGTGCCTCGCGACGCGAATCCCGGAGACGCGCGCCGCCTCCCGGTTGGCGCCGATCGCGTAGGTGAATTTGCCGTAGCGCGTATAGCGCAGCGCAATGTGAAAGAGCAACGCAGTCGCGAGAAAGATCACGACCGGGACCACGCCGCTGCCGATGTCGGCGTATGGATCCGTCAGCATGCTGATCGGCTGGCCACGCGTGTACCACTTGGCGATCCCGCGCGCGGTCACCATGGCGCCGAGAGTCGCGATGAACGGCGGGATCGCGGTCCAGGCGATCAACGTACCGTTCACGAGTCCGGCCGCCGCCCCCACTGCGAGGCCCGCCATGACCGGCACGATGACCGGGAGATCGGTGAGCGAGGGGTAGACGGCCCGCATCGCCTCGGAGGACTGCGCGAGGCTCGCCGCCACCATCGCCGTCAGGGCGACTACCGAGCCCGAGGAAAGATCGATGCCGCCGGTGATGATGACCTGGGTGACGCCCACCGCGATGATGCCGATCACGGACACCTGCAGGATCATCACCACGAGGCGCTGCTCGTTGAGGAGGAAACTCTGCCGCACGAGGATCCAGCCCAGCAGCTCGAAGGCCAAGGCCAGTCCCAGCAGCACGAGCAGGATCCCTGCCTCAGGCGGCAGGCGGCGCACGCGCGCGGCGGCGCGGCGCTCACGGGATCGGTCTGCCACTGCCTGCTCCATGTGCCGTCGTTCGGTGGGAGCTAGCGCGCGGCCAGCTCCATGATTTTCACCTGGTCGGCTGCTTCCCGCGCCAGAATGCCGGTGACGCGCCCCTCGTGCATCACCATGATACGGTGGCTCAGGCCGAGGATCTCGGGAAGCTCGGAGGAGATCATCAGCACCGCGGTGCCGTCCGCCACGAGCCGCGCGATGAGCTGGTGAATCTCGGCTTTGGCGCCAACGTCCACCCCGCGGGTCGGCTCATCGAGGATCAGGATCTTCGGCGCCGTGAGCAGCCAGCGGCCGAGCAGCACCTTCTGCTGATTGCCCCCGGAGAGATTCTCGATGCGCTCATCGAGTCCCGGTGTCTTGACGCGCAGTGCGCCCACCATGCTCCCGCACGCCGCGCGGACCGCACCTGCGCGCACAAACCCCCAACGGACGAAATCGCGGCTGAGCACTGAGATCTCGAGATTCTCGAGCACGCTGAGCCCGCGGAAGCAGCCGGTCTCCGTGCGATCCTCGGTGACGAACCCGACGCCGCGGGAGATCGACGCCTGCGGCGAGTCGACTCTCACCGCATCGCCGCCGATGCGGATCTCACCGGCAGTGGCCGGGGTGAGGCCGAACAGCGCCTCGGCGAGCTTGCTACGGCCCGAGCCGACGAGTCCCGCGACCCCGAGGATCTCGCCCGCATGCAGATCGAACGTGACGTCGTGAAACTCGTCCGCCACGCCGAGTCCGCGCGCCGACAAAACGACCGGGCCGGCTTGGGCCGGCGTGTGCGCGGGCGCCGCCGCGAGCTCGCGCCCCACCATCATGCGAATGACGTCATCCCGGCTGAGGTTCCGCGGGCTGTCGGTGCCGACATGCCGGCCGTCGCGGAGCACGGAGATCTCGTCGGCGATCGCGAACAGCTCATCGAGCCGATGCGTGACGTAGAAGACTCCGGTGCCCTGCGCCTTGAGGTCGCGAATGACCGCGAACAGCTGCTCCGCGTCGCGTTCGGTGAGAGCCGAGGTCGGCTCGTCCATGATGAGCAGCCGCGAGTCGTAGGAGAGGGCTCGGGCGATCTCGACCATCTGCCGATGGGCGATAGAAAGCGTGCGCAGCTCCACCTCCGGAGCGATCTCCACGGCCAGCCGCTCGAGGAGCGCGCGCGTGCGGCGGTGGAGCTCGCGGTGGTTGATCAGTCCCAGAGCGTTCACGGGCTCGCGGCGGATCCAGATGTTCTCCGCGACCGTCATGAACGGCATCAGGTTGAGTTCCTGATGGATCATGGCGATGCCGTGCTCGAGCGCCTCGCGGGGCGAGCCAAGGCGCAGCGTGCGGCCCTCGAGCCGCAGCTCACCGGCATCCGGCGTCGAAACTCCCGCGACGATCTTCATCAGCGTCGACTTGCCGGCGCCGTTCTCGCCGATGAGCGCGTGAACCGTGCCGTGCCGCAAGCGCAACGAAACGTCAGTGAGCGCCGCGACTCCTGGGAACGCCTTGCTCAGGTTCCGTAGCTCGAGAAGATCAGGCCGCAACTCGCCGGTCACGCCAGGCCCTCAATGCCGTCCGAGGTAGTTGGCGAGGTTCGCGGGCGTCACCAGCTCGAACGGCACCCACACGAAGGAGGGAACCGTCTCTTGTTTTGCCAGCTTGAGGGCCGTATCGACGGCCCCGCGGCCTTGGGCCGGCGCATTCTGAAAGACCGTGACCCGCAGCTCTCCCGCCTTCATCGCCGCGAGCGCATCCGGCGTCGCGTCGATCCCCGCGACGATGGTGGTCGTGAGAAGCCGCGCCCGCTTCAAGGACTGGATGGCCCCGATCGCCATCTCATCGTCGTTGGCCACCACGGCCGCCGGACGGAGCCCGGCGCTCAACCAGTTGGTCATGAGGTCGGCGGCCTCGGTGCGCTTCCAGTTGGCGGCCTGTTTATCGAGCACGTGGATGCCGCGGCAGGCGGGTCGGGCAATCACTTCCTGCACGTCTCGGGTGCGCTGCCGGGCGGACTGGTTGGTGAGCTCTCCCATGAGGACGACGATGTCGCCCTTGCCCCCGAGGAGCCGGCAGACCTCGGCCATCTCCAGCGTGCCCGACTGTGTCTCGTCCGATCCGACGAAGCTGACGCGCGGCGGCAGCTGCTTGTCACCCGGCATCCGATTCACGTACACGAGCGCTATGCCGGCGGTTGCCACGAGCCGGGTCATGCGCGGCGTCGCGTCGGTATCGACCGGGTTGACGATGATGGCGTCGACCCGCTGCGCGATGAAGTTCTGAATCTGATTCAGCTGCCGGCCGATGTCGTTGCCGGCGTCTTCGAACTGAATCAGGACGTCCAGCTGCTGCGCGTGCTCCTTCATGCTGGCGCGCACCGCGGTCAGGAAGTTGTCGTCGAACGCGGCCATGGAGACGCCGACCGTGACCGCCTGCGCGGCCGCGGACAGCGCCATCAGAACACCGGCGAGCCACACCAGCGAAATGCGCCTCATGCTCAGATCCTTTGCAGCAGCGCGGAGCGCAGAGCGACCTCATTCTAAAGGCCCCGACGGACTCGTGTAAGCGACTGTACCGGCTCGGCTCACACGAGCGGTGGCGGGGCGCGCCGCTCTAACGGTGGGGTTAGCTTGTGTGGTAGCGTCCCCGGCGGGTTCGCTACTGCGCGCTGCGCCGGGAGCAGCTTTCGTGGATCGTCGCGAGTTTCTCGAAGCGATCGCGGGCATTTCTGCGCTGCTGCCCGGGCTGTCGCTGCTACCGCATCAACAGCAGGCCTTTGCCGCGGCGGTGCACGCGCGCGCCATGGCGGCCGCGGCCTTGAGGACACTGAGCCCCACGCAGGATGCGACCTTGAGCTGTATCGCGGAGATCCTCCTGCCGCAGACCGACACCGTCGGTGCAACCCAGGTCGGGGTCAACCGTTTCATCGATCTGCTGCTCACGGAGTCGATGCTCGAGCGCGATCGCGACCGCTTTCTCGAGGGGCTGGCGGCGATCGACGCGCGCAGCCTTTCGCTGTATGGCGCGCCGGTCGCAGTCGCGCGCGCAGAGGACCAGGAGTCCCTGATCCGCGCTCTCGACAGCCGCTTGCCGGCGCGCGCCCCGACCAAGGCCGAGCAGGCGGTGATCGACCAGCAGCCCGTGACCGCGGAGCGCGGCTATGAGCTCCTCAAGCGGCTCGCGGTGTTCGCCTACTTCACTTCCGAGCCCGTGGCGAAGGATCTCATCAACGCGCCGATCATTCCGGGAAGGTACGATGGCTGTGTCAGCGTCTGAGCCGAAGTCAGGGAGCTACGACGCGATCGTCGTGGGTTCCGGGATTTCCGGCGGCTGGGCCGCCAAAGAGCTCACCGAGAATGGGCTCAGGACGCTCGTGCTCGAGGCCGGACCGCCGATCGTGCCCGAGCGGGACTTCGTCGAGCACGTGCAGGATTATTCGCTCCCGTACCGCGGCTACGGCAACCTGCGCAAGCTGCACGCAGAGCGGCCCATTCAGTCGCAGACCGGTGCCTGCGACGAGTGGGTCTCGAAATGGTTCGTCAACGACCACGAGAACCCCTACCACAACGACAGCGACAAGCCGTTCCTGTGGATCCGCGGGCGTCACGTCGGGGGCCGCTCCCTCATGTGGGGGCGGCAGGTCTACCGCTGGAGCGACCTCGACTTCGAAGCCAACGCGCGCGAGGGCATCGGCGTCGACTGGCCGATCCGCTACGCGGATATCGCCCCCTGGTACAGTCATGTCGAGAAATTCATAGGCGTGAGCGGCCAGGCGGAGGGGTTGGCGCAGCTTCCCGACGGGGAATTTCTGCCACCCATGCAACTCAACTGCGCGGAGCTGCACGTGCGCGAGGCGATGAGCAGGCGCTGGGGGCGCGAGCGCGTGCTCACCATCGGCCGCGCGGCGATCCTTACCCAGCCGCACCTCGGGCGCGCCGCCTGTCACTACTGCGGGCCGTGCTGGCGCGGGTGCATCACCCACTCGTATTTCAACAGCGTCGGCTCGACGCTGCCGGCGGCGGCGACCACCGGGCGCCTGACGCTGCGCCCCAACAGCGTGGTCGCGGAGGTGCTTTACGACGAGCACACCAACCGCGCGAGCGGCGTGCGCGCGGTCGATGCCGATACGTTCGAGACGCTCGAGTTCCGTGCGCGGCTGGTGTTCGTGTGCGCCTCGGCGCTCGAGAGCGCCCGGATACTCCTCAACTCGAAGAGCGCTCGCTTCCCGGCGGGACTCGCCAACTCGAGCGGGGAGCTCGGCCGCAACCTCATGGACCACACCTTCGGCGCGGGCGCCGAGGCGACGATCCCGGGCATGGAAGACCACAAGACGTTCGGCCACCGGCCGAACGGCATCTACGTACCGCGTTTTCGCAACGTGACCGACAAGCACGCGAAGTTCGTGCGCGGCTATGGTTTCCAGGGCGGCGGCGACCGCGGAGGCTGGGAGCGCGGTGCGCGCCAGAGGGGCTTCGGCGCGGCCTTCAAGAGCTCGCTGCTGCGCGAGTTCGGTCCGTGGCGCGTCGGCTTGGGCGGCTTCGGCGAATGTCTGCCGCGCTCCGACAACTTCTGCACGCTCCACCCGACGCTGAAGGACAAGTGGGGCGTGCCGGCGCTGCACATCCAGTGCACCCTCGGACCGAACGAGCTCGAGCTTCTCAAGGACATGCAGATGACGGCAGCGGAGATCCTGGAGGCGGCCGGGGCGAAAGAGATCCGCACCTTCAACGATGAGCTCGCGCCGGGACTGTGCATCCACGAGATGGGAACGGCGCGCATGGGACGGGATCCGAAGACCTCGGTGCTGAACGGGTGGAACCAGGCGCACGACGTGCCGAACGTATTCGTGACCGACGGCGCCTGCATGACCTCTTCGGGAAATCAGAACCCGTCGATCACCTACATGGCGCTCACCGCGCGGGCCTGCGACTACGCCGTCCAGCAACTGAAGCGCGGAGAGATCTAGTGGCCGGCAGACTCTCCCGGCGGCGCTTCTTGAGCGCCTCGGCGACCTCGTTAGCCGCACTCGGCCCGGCCGCTACGGTGCTCGCGAGCGGCGCGGCGCAAACGCCCGACGCCCTTGCGGCCGCAGGAAGGCTCAAGCAGTCGGTGTGCCGCTGGACACTCCCGGGAGCGCTATCCGAGGTCTGCCAGCGCGTCCGCGGACTCGGGCTCAAGGCGATTGATCTTCTCCATACGAACGAATGGGAAGTGGCGCGCTCCGCAGGCCTCACCTGCTCGATGGGTTACGCCAGCCGCCGCGAGCACTTTATCGAGAACGGCTTCAACGACCCGAAGAACCACGCAATGCTCATTAAGGAGCTCGCCGGAGCAATGCCACTCGCAGCGCAGGCAGGCGTTCCGAACGTCATCGCAATGTTCGGGAACCGGCGGGGCTTGAGCGATGCTGAGGGCGTTGCGAACTGCGCGGCGGGACTCGCCCGGGTGGCACCGCTCGCCGAGAGACACGGCGTCACGGTGTGCGTCGAGCTTCTAAACAGCAAGGTCGATCACCCCGATTACCAGGGCGATCACACGGCCTTCGGCGTGGCCGTGATGCAGAAGGTCGGATCGCCGCGCGTGAAGCTCCTCTACGACATCTACCATATGCAGATCATGGAAGGGGACGTCATCCGCACCATCGGCGAGCACCGGCGCTGGATCGGTCATTTTCATACCGGCGGCGTGCCCGGCCGGCACGACATCGACGCAAGCCAGGAGCTCAACTACCACGCGGTGGCGGAGGCGATCGCCGAGGGCGGATTCCAGGGTTTCATCGCCCACGAGTTCACGGCCAAAGGCGAGCCTTATGCGGGGTTGGCCGCGGCATGCCGGATTTGTCAGGTGTGAGGGAAACCCGACGCGCCGCCGCCGGTCGAAGTAGCGAAATGTAACCACGCTGGCCGCTGACTTGTCCTTCGGTTCAAGATAGCGGCAGGTACCGAGACCGCTGCATGAAATACCTGCCGCTCATCTGGTCGGGCATCTGGCGCAAACCCGGGCGCACGATCCTCATCTTCCTCCAGGTGGCGGTCGCCTTTGTGCTCTTCGGCGTGCTGCAGGGCCTGAAGACCGGAATCGAGCACGCGGTGGCCGCAGCCCGAGCGGACCTGCTGATCGTGCACGGCCGCGAGACCTTTTTCTCTCCTATTCCCCTCGGCCTCCTCGAGCAGATCCGCCCACTGCCGGGCGTGAAGGTGGCCGTGCCGGTGGAGCTCTTCCCGGTCTGGTATCAGAAGCCTGAGAACGGAGTACTGGTCGTCGCCGTCGGTACCAACCCGGACTGGACGAAGGCGTTCACCTTCAACATTGCACCCCAGTACCTCACCGCCTTCGAAAGGAGCCGAACCGCAGCTCTGGTCACCGAGTTTGCCGCGGAGAAATACGGCTGGAAGGCCGGTGATCATATCCCGCTCATGTCGAGGACACCGCAGAAGGATGGCTCGACCACCTGGGCCTTCGACGTTGTCGGGACATTCACCGACAGCGACGTGGCGGTAGGGCGCTACAAGATCCTCGCCAACTTTGCCTATTACGATGAAGGCCGCGCGACCGGCACAGGCACGGTGAACCATTTCAACGTGGGCGTCACCGACCCAAACCTCGCGGTGCCGGTGGCCGATGCCATCGACCGGCGCTTCGCCAACTCCTCGCATGAGACTAAGACCGAGTCACTGCGCGAGCTGGCGCAGATGAATGTGCAGCAGATCGGCGATCTCGACTTCCTGATCCGGGCGGTGGTGAGCGCGGTGCTCGCGGCGCTGCTGTTTGCGACCGCCACCATGATGATGCAGTCCGTCCGGGAGCGCACGCCCGAGCTCGCGGTCCTGAAGACCATCGGCTTCACTGATCGTGCGGTGTTCCTCCTGGTCCTCGCCGAGGCGGTCGTTGTGTGCGTGGTGGCCGCCGCCTTCGGGCTGGCTCTGGCGACGTTCGTCTTTCCGTTCGCCGCACGGTTCGTATTCGGACTAGCGATGCCGAAGGCTACCGTGGCGATCGGTCTGGCACTCGGGGCGGCGCTGGCGCTCGTGAGTGCCGCGATTCCGGCAGCGCGCGCGGCGCGGTTGCGGGTGGTGAGCGCGCTGGCGGAGCGCTGAAAGCACACCGATGAACTTCACCCGACAGTTCCTCGCGCTGCTGCGCATGAACCTCGAAGGCGAGGGCGCACGGCTCGGCTCGGTTCTCACGATCCTCGTCGGCGTGACCTGCACGGTCGCCGTCCTGATCTCGATGCTTGCGATGGGGACGGGTGCGCACCAGCAGGCCGTAGGCGATGTGCACGACGACGAGGTCGTCGTTCAAGGCAAGGGTGCGCAGGGCTTCCAGAGCAACCTCTCCAGAGACGAGGCCGTCGCGCTCCGCGACCTGCCGGGCATCGCCAGGAACAAGGATGGTGAGCCGTATGTCGATGGGATAGTTCTGGTTCCCTTCGAGGGGCGCAGGCGCGGCACCGGCAGGCGTGTGTTCTTTCCACTCCTCGGCACCAGCGATGCGAAGTTCGAGCTGCGGCCGCCGGCACGTCTCACCGCGGGACGCTTATTTCGACCCGGCCTTCACGAGGTGATCGCCACCAACTCCTGCGTGCGCCAGTTCGACGGATTCGAGCTCGGAGCCAAGCGTGAGGTGCGCGGCGTCGACTGGGCCGTCGTCGGGCACTACGATCAGGGCCAGAGCCTGCAGTGCATCGTGCTCACCGATGCCGAGACTCTCATGACCCTCTTCGGCCTCAACGGCTACAACCGGATCAGCGTGCGTCTCGAGGCACCCTCCGGCTACGAGACGTTTAACCGCGCCCTCGAGGCCAATCCGCGTCTCAAGCTAGAAGCCAAGCGCGCGCGCGACTCGGTCGAGGCGGACTTCAAGCAGTTCAACGGGCTGCTCAACTTCGTGAGCTACTTCATCGGAACGATCATGGCGATCGGCGCAACCTTCGGCGCCGTGAATTCGCTCTACTCGATCGTGGACGCGCGCCGCCGCGAGCTCGCGACGCTGCGCGCGATCGGCTTCGGCGGGGCCGCGATCATCGCCGCAATCCTCGTCGAGTCGATGGTGCTCGCCTTACCGGGCGCGCTGCTCGGAGCCGCGCTCGCCTGGAGTTTCTTCCATGGCATGGCGGTGAGCCCCTTCGGCTTCAGCTTCCGGCTCGACGTCACCCCGCGGCTCGCCGAGATCGGTATCGCGTGGGCGCTCGTGATGGGCCTGATCGGCGGACTGTTACCCGCACTGCGCGCGGCGCGCGTGCCGGTGACGACGGCGCTGCGCGCCACCTGAGGACCTCGAGTCAGCTCTGGGGCGCGCAGGCCCCGCGCTTCATTTGCCAGCGTTTTCCTATCTATTGTTCCAGCGATCCGGAATCAAGCTCGCGCGCCCGCCGCTGCCACGCGCGCGGCCGGCTGGGGCCGAGGAAGTGGCGGCCGCCGCTCCCGAGCAGCCACCACAGCACGTGAAACACTAACCAGACCAACACCGCGAACACGAGCGCAAACACCAACCCCTCGCCGGAGAGCGCAAAGGTCGGCACCCAGTCGGCCAAGGTGGCGCGGGCGATTCCCGTATCGGCATGGAGCGCTAAGTACGCGACCTGGCTGTAGAGACTGCCGTGCAGGGCATCCACGGCGCTTTGCAGTTGATGCACCGTTGCGACCAGCCCGCGGATGATGGTCGCCTCCGAGTGGAAAGTCGGGTTCGTGCTTGCGAGGTGATACTGGATGAGCTTGTCGATGTCGCCCTGGTAGAACTGATCGGCGAGCTTCTGCCAAGGGCCGAGATCGAGCCTGGCCTGGTCGAGCCGGCCGCCCAGGCGCTGGCGATACTGGGCGATGAAGCCGGGAACGAGGCCACCGGCCACGGCGGCGGACACCAGAACCACGCGATCGAGCAAGCCCCTGACGATCGGCATCGTGCCGGCATTGTTGCATGCCGGCCGTCGGCAAGGCGTTTCGCTTGCTGATTCAGCGTGTTACGAGCTCGAGCGCGCGCGCTCGTCGGCGGCGAGAAAGCGCTGCAGCTCGGCGCAGATCGACAGCGCCAGCGTCTCCGGACCGTAGCCCCCGAGCTGCAGCCCGACGGGAGCGTGGAGCCGCGCGGCGAGCGCTCCGCGCGATGCAGTGTCGAGCTCGGCGAGCAGCTCATCGCGCCGCGCGGGGGGCCCCAAAAGCCCGACGAAAGGCTCGGTGCGTTTGGCGAGAGCCGCGAGCGCCTCGCGATCGTTCGCCGCGGTATGCGTCATCACGATGCAGGCATCGAGCCGCTGTTCGCCGAGCGCCGCCAGCGCCGCGCCCGGGCGCGCGCAGATCGTGCGCTCGGCACCCGCGCCGTGCGCGCCGAGCAACGCCTCGCGATGATCGGAGACGAGGACGCGCCACCCGAGCTGGTTGGCGATGCTGATGAGCGCAGGCGCTTCGGGACCTGCGCCGATCAGCAGCACGCACGGTGACGGCGCGAACGACAGCACGGCACAGGTAGAGCCTCCTGGGAGCGGATACTCCCCCACGGCCCGATCCTTGAGCGCCCGCGCCGGATCGACGCGCGGGGCAAGCTCGGTCTCGACATCCCCCGACCAGAGGAAGCCGCTGCCGACGTGCGGCCCGCTGGTGACGAGCGCCGCCTTCAGCAGCCGCTGCGCGCGCTCGGCGCCGAGCAGCGCCTCGCACAGCGGGTGCCTCGCGCCGGCTCCCACCGGCAGCAGCAGCACCTGCATCTGCCCGCGGCAGCCGGAGCCCGAGCCGAACACCAGGTCATCGTCGCTGCGTGTATCGAAGAGCGCGACGCGCGCGCGGTTCTCCTCAAGCGCCGCGCGGGCCGCGGACTCAAGATCAGATTCCAGGCAGCCGCCCGAAATGACGCCGCGACGCGCGCCGTCGGCGCTCAGCAGGGCAAGAGCCCCGGCTTTACGATAGGTGGATCCCGAGGAATGAACGACGAGGCAGAGCGTAAAAGCCGCACCGCGCGCCAAGAGAGCCGCGAGCTCCGCGAGGATGCGCCGGTGATGGGTTGCAAAGGGATCCGTCTCTATCACATGCCAAAGCCTTGACGCAGAAACGCCTCGCTCTTGCGCAGCATCAATGCACGCGCACTCGAGTCATCGAGATAGTGGTCGAGGTCGTCCCACGTGACAAGCTCGCACGTTCCGCCCACCGCCTTCATCCGCTCCGCCATACTCTTCGACTCCTCGATGCTCACATTGCGGTCGAGGGCCGCGTGGAACAAGAGCACGGGCGCCTTGATCCTGGCCGCGTTCTGCAGCGGCGAGCCTTCGCGCACGTGGGGACCGTCGCCGATGAAGGCACTGATCTCGTAATAACCGGTCGTGCGGCGGAATTCCTCCTTGGCCATCGCCAGGTCGGTCACGGGCGCAATCGCGACCGCGGCCTTGAAGAGCCCGGGCTCAACGATGGCGGATTGCAGCGCCGCATATCCGCCGTAGGACCAGCCGAGAATGCCGAGCTTCTGCGGGTCGGCCATGCCCTGCGCAACGAGCCAGTGCCCGGCGGCGAGCACATCGCCGACCGCGACCTTCCAGGACTTGAAGCCGTTCTGCTGGAACCAGGCATCACCATAACCGAACGAGCCGCGAAACTCGGGCTGCAGCACCACGAAGCCGCGCGCGGCATAGAACTGCGAGAGCCAATCGAAGCCCCACACGTCGCGCGCACTCGGGCCGCCGTGGGGCAGCACGATGGCCGGCAACCCCTTGGCGCTGGTCACGCCGGGCGGCAGCGTGAGGTATGCCGGGATCATGACGCCGTCCGCGGCCGGATAGCTGATCGACTGGACGGTGGCGAGCTTGACGCCCTCGAGCTCGCCGCGCGCGACCAGAAACGTCTCCAGGCGGCGCGCCTTCTTATCGAAGAGGTAGTAGACGCCGGGGTCGGAATCGCTGCCGGCGAAGATCAGCAGGGTGTTCTCGTCCGCACTCGAGTCGACGACGTTCAGTTGCCGCTGGGGCAGTGCCCGGCCGAGCGAGGCGAGCAGCTGCTTGATCTGCGGGTCGAAGTAGAAGGCGTGCTGCCTGTCGGTGATGTACAGGGCGCCCACCACACGGTTCTGACGGCCGATGCGCTCGAAACCGACGACGTCGACGTCAGGATTGGCATAGACGAGCTGCTCGGTGAGCGTGCCGTCGAGGCTCACCGAGTAGGCGGCCAGGCGACCATCGGTCTTCTTCAGCCCGTAGGCGACGTTGTGCTCGGGATCGACCGCATACGGATTGAATCCCGCGCGCTCGAGGGAGTTGTACTCGCTCAGCTTGCGCCAGTCTCGCGAGCCGGGCTCGCGGTAGAGGTAATCGGTCACTCCGTTGCTCTGGGCGGTGGTGTTGGCGCCGACCTTCTGTTCCAGGCCGACGATGCGTACCGCGCCGCGCCCATCGCTGATGTACTCCACGGCGTCTTCGCGCGGCGGCTCGAGCCGCCTGGCATCGAGCGTACGCGTGTCGATGTGGTCGACGCCGATTCCCCTTGCGCTCGAGCCGAACCGCGTGCCGGTCCGATCGTCGCCGACGTACACCCGCGTCATGAGAACGGCGCCGTTCTCCGCGGGCAAGGAGTCGATGATGTTGCCGCCACCGAGCTGCACGCCGTGGGCGTAGAAGCTGTCTCTTTTGCTGAGCAGCTTCGGGTTCGTGCCGTCAGCGTTCACCGCCAGCAGCCGGCTGACCGGCATGACGCCGAAGGTCGTATCCTTGAGGTTCGCGTAGACGTGGCAAGCGAGACGGTCGTTCGCGACCCAGGAGCAGTGCCCGAGGCGCTCGGGCTTGCCGTCCGCCGACATCGCCGCCTTTGGCCTGGCCCCTTCCCCCAGACTCAACGTGTAAAGCACCGATCCCTGACCCGGGAGCGGTGTCAGATAGGCTACGCTCCTGCCGTCCGGAGCGAGCGTCATTCCGGAGACACTCGGGCGCGCGCCGAAGGCCGCCGCGGCATCGAAGGATTTGGACTCCTCGCCCAGCGCCGGCGCGCAGGTGGAGAGCGCCGCTAACAGTGACAGTAGCTTCTTCACCGAACCCCCTGACTACGAACGGCGGAATCTTAAAACATTGGCCGCATAATGGGAGCGCCAACCTTGCAGCGGGGCCAACTTACGTCAGATAAGGGCGCCCACCGATGGCAGCGGGAGGCGGGGTGCCTGCTCGCAGCCGCAGTCGTTACCACGGTGGTGTTGCCGGCGCGCGCAGCAAATGCGAATGAGTGTCAGTCCGTCCCGGCGCTTGCACATTTGCTAAAGTGCTCGAGCGACATGCGAGCGCACACCGACAGCACTCCCCGCCATCCTCGCCGGCGCACCGCGATCGCGACGGCGCTCGGCGCACTGCTGGTACTCCTCCTGGCCCAGGCGTGCCGCGCGGGCGGCGGCCCCTTCGGCATCGATCACGAGTGGAGCTATGACAACAGCGGCATCTGGGCGCGCAAGAACCAGGTGGCGCTCGAGGTCGGGCTGCTTGCCTTCGAGGTCGGTGGGGCGGTATGGGAGGGTGGGGACGATCGCTTCGGCCGGACGCTGTGGCAGTCGATCGATGCCTCGGCTGCTTCGGGCGTCATCGCCTACGCCATGAAGCTCACGTTCTCGCGCGTGCGGCCGGCCGCCAGCGGCGGCGATCCGAATCTCTGGTTCAAGGGTCACGGCAATCAGAGCTTTCCGAGCGGCGAGGTAACGCTGGCGAGCTCGGTCGTCACGCCGATCGTGCTCGAGTACCGTCACGACAATCCGGCCGTTTATGCGCTGGAGCTCCTGCCGGTCTACGACGCGATCGGTCGCATGAAGCAGCAGGCGCATTGGCAGTCGGATGTGCTCGTTGCCTTTGCGCTCGGCACCGGTGCCGGTTGGTTCATGCATAGCAACCCCAACACGCCCTATATCCTCGGCGTGCTGCCTCACGGCTTTTATATAGGGCTGAAGAAGAGCTTCTAGGCGGCAATAGCGGCCGCCGTCTGCCGCTTATGTGCGCCAGGTCCTCGTCCGGCGGGAGGCTCTTGGGCAGGATGCGGTCGCGATTCAAGGGCAATGCACGAGGTTGTCGTGAAAGCGACCGTGGGCCGAGCGCTCCTTGCGACTATCGCCTTGTCAGGACTTCAGGCGCTGCGGGCCGCGGAGCCTCCAGAGGTGCCGGCGGCTCTGGCGGCGCGCCCTGCAGACACACAGCCCCTCACCTGGCTCAGGTCCGGTAATTACCAGGCGCTCGATCAGTACTACTCGCAGCAGCAACGCGACTACGAGGCCGGCAGAGAGTCGGATCAGGATCTCTACCGGAATTTCCGCAAGCTGTACGAGGACTCGGTTGATAACCAGGGGTATTTCGACCGCTGGGTAGAGGCGTTTCCGAAGTCCCACGCCGCGCTCCTAGCGCGCGGAGCGTATCAGTACCGCATGGCGTGGTCGATCCGAGGGGACAAGTACCTCAACCAGACTTCGTCGGCGCAGATCGACTCGATGAAAAACTGGTTACGGCGGGCGCGTCCCGATCTCACCGCTTCCCTCGAGCTCACCCCGAAGCCGTATCTGAGCGCGCTGTACCTTCTCAACGTGGCCATGCTCCAAGGCTCGCCCGACGAGCGGCTTCATTGGTACACGGTTGCTACCTCAATGGATCCCGCCAACACCCTGGTGCGCTATCGCTACATGTTCAGCCTGCGACCACGCTGGGGCGGATCCTACGAGCAGATGCAGGACTTCCTGCGCCAGTGTGAAGATCAGCATCTGCCGCCGCAGCTCCTGGCGAGGCTCGACATGCTCATCCATGCCGATCGCGCCGAGGACGCCATGCGGGCCGCGGACAACGGCAAGAGCTTCGATGAGTGGGCCGAGGTCCTAAGGCTTGCGGAGCTCGCCGGCGAGTCACCTTCCACGGAGGCGTTGATCGGCTATACGCGCGCCGCGCAGGACCTCAATCGCCGGGCCGATGCCGAGCGAGGGATACGACTGCTCGCGGACCGCAAGCCCGATGATGCCTGGAGCCTTGCGCGACTCGGCTGGATTTATGCCCAGGCTCATCGCGACGCCGAGGCATGGCCGCTGCTGCTCAGAGCCGCAGGGTTGAACGATCCCTGGGCGCAGTTCGTCGTGGGGCAAGAGATGTACCGTGGCGAAATCCGCATGGCGCCGGATCCGGCCGGTGGACTCGTGTGGATCAGGCGCTCGGCCGATCAGTGCTACCCCGATGCCGTGCGCTTCCTGGCCGAGCGCGGGGAGAGCGGGCGGTCGGGATGCAAGCGGCGTTCGGACGGGCTCTCGTGGGAGGTCCTGGTGCGCGGGGCAGCGGGACCGCTACTCGTGAGTCTCGTGCTCGGCTGGATGGGTGTCAGCCGCCGCCGGGCGCGTTCTGCCGCCGAGACGGGTCAGCTGCGGCATCCGGTGAGCACGCTCATCGTGGGCCTGCTCGGATGCGGGTTATTTGTGGCACTCGCGATCCTCTCGGTCGGGTATGACAACGGATCCGGGGGTCCGCTGGTCACCGGCGTCTTTATCGGATTCGCAGCGCTGTCACTTCTGGTGGTCGCCGACTACTACCGCGCGCGCTTCGAGCTGTCAGCGGACGGGATGAATTACGGTCGGCTGTTCGGGGCGCGAGGCTCGCTCAAGTGGCGCGACGTCACGCAACTCACCTACTCGGGCACAATGAAGTGGTATCGGATCGAGACCGCATCCGGCGAGGTGGTGCGCCTCTCGGCGATGCTGAGCGGGCTGCCCGAGTTCGCCCGCGAGGCACTCGCGCTCGTTCCAAGCTACGCAATCGACGAACGTGCGCAGGCCATGCTGCGCGCAACTGCGAGCGGTGAGCTCCCGAAAGTCGCCTAGTAAGCGACGTGCGTGCTGGTGTGGCTGGCGGAGTTTCAGGTCGGCCGAGATCAGGGATTCGTCGCGGTGACGATCCAGATCGCGCCGGCGAGCGGCACGCGATTCCCGACCTGGTGTGGCGCGAGCGCTGTGCGGATCGCTTCGGTGGCAGCGGCCTGAAGCGCTGCTGGCTGCCCATCGAGCGCGCGGCTCGTAGGTCCGATCCCGACGGCCGTACCGACCGCGGCGTCGAGCCCGGCCCCAATGGCGATATCGAGCGAGAGACCGACGGGCTCGAGCTGAATGGCGGCGAAGCCCGCGCGCTCAAGGATGTCGCGCACCCGGCGCTCGGCCGCGAAGGAGAATGCGCCCGGATCCTCCGGTCCGACTTCCGGCAAGCGGGGAACGTACCGGTAGGCTTCCTGCAGCGGCAGCATCAACCAGGGGTTCTCGCGCGGCTCGCGCCAGCAGGCGAAGGCGACACGCGCGCCGCCACGCAAACCGCGGCGCATGTTCGCGAACGCGCGCGCGGGATCGGCGAAGAACATCACGCCGAAGCGGGAAAGGAGCAGATCCGCCCGGCCGGGCTCGAAGGGGTAGACCGCGGCGTCGCCGAGGACGAATTCGACCGGCAGTCCTGGCGGCAGCAGCTCGCGCGCCCGCGCCAGCATGAGCTCCGATACGTCGACGCCGAGCACGCGGCCGCCCGGCGCCACTCGCTCGGCAACCGCGATCGAGAGGCCGCCCCACCCGCAGCCGATGTCTAGCACGAATTCCCCGGCGCGCGCGCCGGCTCGATCGAGCAGCACTTCGGCAACCGGCGTGAGCAGGACATCCTGCTCCCGCTGGCGCTTAACCCAGCGCTGTCCCGCGGGACCGTTCCAGTAGGCGATCTCGGCAGCGTTACGCTCGTCGGTGGAGAGGAGGGCCATCGCGGCCATCACGTCGGCCTCGAAAACGGCTCGCGTGAGCGCGTCGTCGAGAGGAGGACAAGGCCGGCGGCGGTGAAAGCTGCGCCGGCGATGAACGTGGCGGCAGGGCCAATCCGTGCCCACAGGAGACCGGCCAACAGGCTGGCGAGCAACAGCGCCACGCCGCTCGCAAAATTGAACACTCCGAACGCAGTGGCGCGAAGATTCGCCGGGGCAACGTCGGCCACCAGCGCCGCGAGCAGCCCCTGGGTCATCCCCAGATGCAGGCCCCAAAGGGCCACGCCGCTCATGACGATCCAGAGATTGGGCGCGAAGGCCAGGGTCACATCCGCGGCAATCAGCGTCGCGAAGCCGAGCGCCAGCAGCCGCGTGCGGTTAGCGTGATCGGAGAGCGCGCCCAGTGGATACGCAGAGCTCGCGTAAACGACATTCATCATCACCAGCACGAGCGGCGCCAGCGCGAGCGGCAGCCCGGCGACCTGCGCACGCAGGATGAGAAAGGCCTCGCTGAAGCGCGCGAGCGTCAGGACGGCGCCGACGGCCACGACGGCCCAGTAGGTGCGGCCGAGGGCGCGCAGTTCGTCGAAGTTGACGGGCGCCTGCGGCGTGCGCGCCGTCCCTGGCGGTTCGCGCACGCCGACGACAAGCACGAGCACCGACAGCAGGGCGGGCAGCAGCGCGAGCCAGAAGATGCGCCGGAAATCGTCATGCAGGATGGCCATCAGGGCAATCGCGATCAGGGGTCCGGCGATGGCACCGACGGTATCGAGCGCTTGGCGCAGCCCGTAGGCCGCGCCGCGCCCGCCCATCGGCACGAGGTCACCGATGAGCGCGTCGCGGGGTGCGCCGCGGATCCCTTTTCCGATCCGATCGGAGAAGCGCGCGGCCAGGACGAAGGAGGCGGTGGGCGCGAGAGCGAAGAGCGGTTTCGAGAGTGCGCTGAGGCCGTAACCGAGGACCGTCAGCGCCTTGCGCCGGCCGAGCTTGTCGCTGAGCCAGCCGGAGAACAGCTTGGATATCGAGGCGGTTGCTTCACCCACACCCTCGATCAGTCCAACCATCGTGGCGCTCGCGCCGAGCACCGAGACCAGAAATACCGGCAGCAGCCCGTGGATCATCTCCGAAGAGATGTCCATGAGCATGCTGACGAAACCCAGCGTCCATACCACGCGAGGAATCGCGCGCACTCCGGCTCGTTGTTCCGTGGAGTTGAAACTCACCCGCAGAATGTCTCCGTGCTTTCGCGGGTCATGCGCCCGTCCACCGGCGCGCGCGCACAGCCCTAATCCGCTCCACGCGGCTCAATATCGCTACGGCCCCTCGCCGGGCTCGAACATCGGCCGCAGCTCCGACTCGCCTTCGAACTCGGGCCAGTACACTCGGTGCAGCTCCATGAACTCGGTTGCGATCCGCAGCGCCTCGGCCCGGGACGCGGTTGTCAGGATCGCGTAGCCGCCGACCACTTCCTTGGTCTCGGTGAACGGGCCGTCGATCACCGTGATCTTGCCCTTGGCGAGTCGCACGCGCGCACCATCCTTGCTCGGCAGCAGGCCGCCGCCGTCGACGAAGGTGCCGTCCTTGATCGATTTCTCGACGAACTTGCCCATGGCCTCCATCAGCGCCTTGGGGGGCCCCGACTGGCGATAGGCCTCGGAATGTCGAATGAACGTCATGTACTTCATGCTTCCTCCATTGGGCTCTGATCACACGACGAACGAGGCCGTGCCGGATCGACAGGGCCATCAGGAAGCTCCGGCACGCGATGACGGACTCCATCGGGATGGTTGCGCTACACCCGCCAGCGGCGTTGCTCCTCAGGCGGCAGATCGTAACCGGCCAGGAAGTCGGCGAGCCGCTGCCGCTCGACCGCGGCGGCAACGTCCGCCCGGATCAGGTGGCGGGGCGGCAGCGTCACGCCCCGGTGTCGGAGCAGGGCGGTCAGGCGGCGCCAGTGCAGCCCGTCACGCGGCTCGCCGTGCACGCCGATCGCCGCCACCGCATAACCGTGGTGCGCATACTCCGCGACCTGGTCGGCGATCACGGCGAGCAGCAGGGCATGCTTACCCGGTGGGGGCAGGTGCAGCAGCCCGTAGCCGTTCGTCTCCAGTATGCCGAGCACGTCGGGCAGTGCCGCGCGCGCCCGCTGCGGCGGATTCATCAATGAGTCAGGCACCAGCGCCATGCGCCAGCCGCGCGAGTCGGTGTTCACTTGGCCGCCGACTTGCCGCGACGCCTGCCCGCTGCGCTCTCGCGACCGTCCAGGAACTGCTCCAGGTCGCGCCGCGAGCCGGCCTCATCGTAGCGGCCCATGTCCAACGCCCAGCCCGTGGCCGGCACCGGTGGCAGGCCACGGCGCGCCAGCTCAGCCTCGAGTTCCTCGATCCAGATGCCTCGGCGCGGCACGATCTCCCAGTCATCTTCCGGCCGGTTGGGCCGCCCGCCCCAATCGGGCTTGCTGGAGGTGAAGCGCACGCCGGTGGAGGGGCTGCCGTCGAGTCCAATCAGGATCACCTCGTCGCCGCGGCGCAGATGCTGCTCGATCAACGGCGCGATCGCCTGCGCCAGGCGGCGGCAGTGGGCTCGATAAGCCGGCGTGTCGTATTGCTCGTAGACCGCCCACCAGCGCCGCACGCCGGCGAAGGCCAGCTCGGGGCAGGGCAGCTGCAGCAACTGGTAGCCGCGGTTGCGCAGTGCCTCCACGACCGGATTGACCAGTCCCGGGTAGTTGGCGCCCTGGCAGACCTTGGCGTTCTGGTTGAGGAGGCAGTTGGCGACCAGCGCCACCTTGCGGCGTGCATTCTTCTCCATGCGTGGCCCGCTACGCGTGATGCGTCCTCCAGTGTTGGGCGATGGCTGCCCGATCGCACAGCCAGACGCCTTCGTGGCGCTGGATGTGCTCGATGAGGCGCGCCAGCGCGCCGAGGCGGCCGGGGCGACCGATGATCCGGCCGTGAAGACCGACGCTCATCATGCGCGGTCGCCCTTCGGCCCCTAAGCGGTAGAGCCAGTCGAACGCGTCGCGGCAATATGAGAAGAACTCATCGCCGGTACTGAAATCGCCGCCGCGCTGCAGGCGGCTGTCATTGTTGTCGAAGCTATAGGGGATGATCAGATGCCGCTGGCCTGCGACCTTGGTCCAGTAGGGGAGGTCTTCGCTGTAGGCATCGCTGTCGTAGAGAAAGCCGCCGGTCTCGACGACGAGCCGCCGCGTGTTGGGGCTCGGGCGCCCGGTGTACCAGCCCACGGGCCGGCGGCCGACGAGGCGCGTGATGGTCTCGATATTGCGCCGCATGTCGGCGCGCTCGACTTCCTCGGGGATGAACTGGTAGTCGACCCAGCGCTGCCCGTGACAGGCGACCTCGAAACCGCTGCCGGCGAGCTCGGCTGCGGCCTCGGGATTGCGCTCCAACGCCATCCCCACGGCGTACACGGTGGCGGGCGTGCCCGTGCTCTTCAAGAGTCGCATGATCTCCCAGAAGCCCACGCGACTACCGTACTCGAACAGCGATTCGACGTTCATGTTGCGCACGCCGGGCAGGGCCTCGACGGCGCCAAGATCGGTCAGCACCGACTCCGAATGGCGGTCGCCGTGCAGCACGCAAGACTCGCCACCCTCTTCGTAGTTCAGCACCAGGGAGACGGCGATGCGGGCCTCACCCGGCCAGTGAGGGTGCGGCGCCCGGGTGGCGTAGCCGACGAGGTCGCGGGGGTAAGGCTCGCTCGCCGTCATGTTGTTTCCTGCTGTGGACTCGCGGCGCGCTCGGCCGCAATCCAGTCCATGTAGGCATGCAGAGCCTCCCGCATGGGTCGCGGCTTCCAGCCGGTATCACCGAAAATGCGCGAGACATCGTAAGCGCCCCACATGCCGTCCCGGAGCGTGGGGTCCTGCAGGATGTCGGCCTGCTCTGCAGGCACGACCTCGGCGCCAAAGCCCGGCACTTTTTCCGCCGCCCACCCGACCATATCGCCGATAGTCACGGTCGCCCCGTAAGCAACGTTGTAGGCTTTGTAGCCCAGGCGCGGTGCGCGCAGCAAAGACACTAATGCGCGCGCGACGTCTTCTGAGTGGATGTAGTCGCCGACCGCATCGAGTGTATTAACCCGCACGCGCTTTACCCCGTCCACCGCCATGTGCGCAATTCGGTTGGGCGGGTGGCGCATATTCCGGCTGCGGGTCACGCGGTCCATGGTCCCGTAGACCGAGGACGGACGTACCGATGCTGTCGAGAGGCCAAAGAGGTCGCCGTAGCGTTCCGTGATCAGCTCGGAGGCCAGCTTCGAGATGCCGTAGAGGCGGCGCGGCATCACGTAGCCGTCCTCGGGGAGCGGCTCACCGGGACGGTCGGGTCCGTGATGCTTATAGACCGCGCCCGAGCTGACGTAGATGAACCTCTTGAAGTTCGGCAGTGTGCGTGCCAACTCAAGCGCCGCGACCGTACCCATCACATTGACGTCGATGATTCGCGCCGGGCTCTCCGCCTCGGGCTCGCGCTTCACTTCGGACGCACTGCCTCGCGATATGGGCGTGATGGTTGCGCCATGCACGATGTGCGTGACGCCATGGCTCGCAAGCGCAGCACTCCACGTCTCGGGTCGCGTCACGTCAGCGGATACGACGGTCATGCGCTGCATGACCGGGGCAAAGTAGCGTTGGGCAGCGGCGTCGAGGGGCGAGGAGTCCAGCACCACGAGGTGTGCGTTGGGATCAGTGTCCAGCCAGTGGCGCCCGAGCACACTCATGACGAATCCCGTCGCGCCCGTCACCAGCAATGTCATCAAGGGCTCCTTCCGCGGGTGGCCTAGAGGGGGAATTCCAGCAGCAGCTCGAGCAGCGCGCGCGCGCCGACTCCGAAGTCCTCGAGCGACATCGACTCGTCCGCATTGTGGCTGCCGTGGTCGTTGCGGACAAAGATCATGGCGCTCGGAATGCCGACTTTGGCGAACACGGCAGCATCGTGACCCGCGCCGCTCGCCATCTCAAAGGGACGCTCGAGCCGGCTCATCAGCGCCGCGCGCAGCCGCTCGTCCATCATCGCCGCGGGAGAATCGGTGGCCGCGCCGAGGTCGATGGTGACGCGGTAGGCAGCACCGATGCGCACGGCCGCAGCACGTGCCTCGTCCGCGACTTCATTCATGGTGGTTTCGGACAGCCCGCGGATGTCGAGCACGAAGCGTGTCTCGCCGGCGATTTTACTTGGCCCGTGCATGGCGGGGTCGGTGAAGAGCTCGCCCGCGGTGAGCACGAGATCCGCGCCCGCCCGCTCCCGCTCGACCCATACCGTCTCCATGTGATGGAGAAACGCCACCGTCGCGGCGACCGCGTCCCGGCGATAGGGACGGGCGACGGCGCCTGAATGCGCGTACGCGCCGGTGCAGCGCGCATTGCGGAAGCGTTTGCAACCGCGTATGCCGCTCACGACGGCGGCGGGAAGCCCGCGAGCGACCAGGGTCGGACCCTGCTCGATGTGCAGCTCGAGGTAGGCGCGGATTCGGGCGGGATCCAGCAGACGCCGCCGTTCCCGGATCGGGTGCGGATCGAAGCCGCGCTGCTTAAGCGTCGACTCGAGACTCTGACCGTTGTCGGATCGCGCGACGGAGAGGCAGGCCGGATCCAGCAATCCGAACGCGCCGGCGCTTCCCACATAAGCCACGTCGAACCACGCGGACTCCTCCGCCCGGATCGCCATGACCGACAGATCGTAGCTCGGTACGACTCGCGCGCGCTGCATCGCCGACAGCACGCTCAAGCCGGCGACCACTCCCGCGGCGCCGTCGAAATTGCCGCCCTGCGGGACGCTGTCGAGGTGCGAGCCCATGATGATGCGCGGCGCCGCGCGATCGCGTCCCGGCAGCGTCATGAAGAGATTGCCGATCGCGTCGACCGAAGTCTCGAGCCCGACGGCGCTGGCGGCCGAGCGAGCGATGTCATGAGCCGTCTGCTCGCCCGCGCCGTAGGTGTCGCGCACGATGCCGCGGCCGCGGCGCGTCGCACGGCTGAGCGCATCGAAGAGCGAAGCGGCCAGCTCGAGGTCGGGTTGGGTCGCGCCGGACATGGGAATATGCTACTGGAGGAAGCGGGGTGTCGAAGCCAATGTCGAGTCTACTCGCGGGAAAGGTTGCCGTCGTCACCGGAGCCAGCTCGGGCATCGGCCGCGCAATCGCCATGAGCTTTGCAGGCGAAGGGGCGAGCGTCGTCATCGCGGATATCACCGAGAGGCCGCTCGAGGGCGGCGAGCCGACGCTCGAGGTGATCACCCGCGCGGGCGGTACGGCATTCTTCCACAAGACCGATGTCGGGCGCTGGACCGAAGTCGACGCGCTGATCGGCAACGCGGTCGAGCGCTACGGCCGGCTCGACGTCATGGTGAACAATGCCATGACCTACTCCGGGACGGCGTTGCTTGAGACCGAGCTCACGCAATGGGAGGAGGTCATGCGCGTCAATCTGACCGGCATGTTCCTCGGCTGCAAGCGCGCCGTCCAGCAGATGGTCACTCAGGAGCCGCGCAACGAAGTCAGAGGACGCCTGATCAACCTGGGATCCCAGCAAGGCATCGTAACCTCTCCCGGGGATCTGCCCTACGGCGTCAGCAAGGCGGGAGCCATCTATATCACCAAGCAGATTGCCGTCGACTACGCCAAAAACCTCATCGTTTGCAACTGCATCTCGCCCGGCAAGATCGTCACGGGTGCCGGAGGGTTGGCGCAGGATCCCGCGCGGCTGGAGTATCAGCGCCGGCGCACGCCCTGGCCGCGCTTCGGTCGGCCTCAGGATGTCGCCAACGCCGCCATCTTCCTGGCGAGTGATCGCGCCAGCTTCATCACGGGCTCGAATCTCGTCATCGATGGCGGCTGGCTCGCCGGCTGAGCGCAGCAGATCGTTCCGGCGCACCTGCGCGGTCAGCGGTTCGCGATCGAGTAGACCTTGCCCCGGTAGGGCGGCTTGTCGAGTTGGTCGAGGGCCATCACGTACACGGTCTTCTCGTCCGGACTCAACGCCAGGTTGGGGACGCCGGGGGAGGGGAGCTTGAGCGTTCGCAGCAGCTTGCCCTCCGCGTTGACCACGAAGATGGTGCCCGCGAGCGGAGCATGGACCTCGCGCGGATTCTGGCCGATGTAGAGCAGGCCTTTGGAATCGATCTTCACCCCGTCCGGATAGATGTGGCCGACGTGGTGCGTGAGCTCATCGAGATTGAGGAACACGCGCCGCTCCGACAGCGAGGCGTCGGGTCCGATCTTGAACTGAATCAGGCGGTTGTCCTCGGTCTCGATCGCGTACAGGATCTTGCCGTCGTTCGAGACCACGATCCCGTTGGCGCTGTGCACGTCGGTGGCTTCCTGGGTGATCGTGCCGTCGGCTGCGAGGTAGAAGATCTTGCCGTCGATCACCGGGCCCGGCGCGGTGCCGGAGCAGGTGAAGTAGATGCCCCCATGATGATCGGGCGCGAAGTCGTTCGGGCCGACGAACGGACGCCCGTCCTTGTCGTGCGTGTAAGGCGCCAGGTCCTTGCCGTCCGCGGCGATGTGGCCGAGCGTGCCGTTGTCATAGCAGGTCGTCAGGAATTCGCCGCGAGCCGTCGGAATCACTGCTGACGGGCCGCAACCCGGCTTGGACCAGAAGATGCTGTTCTTCGCGCCGTCCCAGGTCGTCACCGAATTACGGTCGTACTCCACGTAATAGAGCTTGCCCTGGTACCAGATCGGCCCCTCGGGAAAGTGCGCATCGTCGTTGAGGACGGTGACGTCGGCGGCACGCGCATAGGGCGCCGCGCAGCCGATGACCAGCAGGACCCACAGGTAGTGTCTCAAGGAGCCTCCCTTCGATCACGCCGCCGCGCCGCTGTGGCCCACACGCTGCAGGTCCGCTTCCACGGTCCTCGAGGCGAGGTAAAAATGCCAGGTCGCCCAGAATCCCGTAGGCGCCAGCAGCAGCAGCGCCCAGCGGAGTGATGCGGCATCCGACCCATGCGAGCCGGCAAACCAGTCGCTCAGCAGCCCGATCACCTGCACCGCGACGATCAGATTGAGCACGTTTCCCACGAGCCCCGACCAGGCGGTGAAGGCTGCGCGCATGTGGCTCGGCGCCAGATTGGCCACCAGCGCCATGCAAGGGCCGATGAAGAAATAGATGGCGGGGATGTACACCCAGAACATCACCCGCGCCAGCCACAGCGAGTGCGTCCAATAAGCGATGATCGAGGGGATGGTGGCGCACCCGGTGACTAGTCCCAGTGCCAGCAGCACACGCCGCGGAGCCCTCATGAAGGGCCGGGACATGAGCCAGGCAGCAGCGACCGATGCCAGGATGCCGCCGATGAGATGAATGTGACCGGTGATCGCACCGGCCTGGGCGACGTTCAGCCCATAGGCTCGCAGCAGGAATGTCGGCGTCCACCAGACAAGCCCCCACCCCCACAGGCTGCAGACGCCGGCTCCCATGATGACGTGGAACGCGGCCCGCTGACGCCACAGGAACGTCAGCGCCTCCGCGAACGAGGCCTTTCCCTCGGCAGCAACCGCATCGAGTTGTCCGCGCTTGGGCTCGCGAATGGTCAGGAGGAAGATGACGCCCAGGAGCACCCCCGGCACGCCCAGCGCGTAGAACGCGCCCCGCCATCCGTAGCTCTGGGCAACGGCACCCGCCACGTCGGAGGCGAGCCAGGCCCCGATGGGCGCGCCCAACGCGAAGACGCTCAAGGCCATCGCACGTCGCTCGGCAGGAAAGCAATCCGATACGAGCGACGTCGAGGGCGGTGTCGCCCCGGCCTCACCCACGCCCGCGCCGATGCGGCCGATCAGGAACTGCCAGAAGGTCGGTGCCAACCCGCAGAACGCGGTAAAGGCGGACCACACAATCAGGGATGCCGCCACGATGTTGCGGCGATTGGAGCGGTCGGCGAGCCAGGCGATCGGGATACCACAGACGACGTAGAAGAGAGCCAGAGGAGGGCCGGTCAGGAACGCCCCGCCTGTGTCGGTAAGCTTCAGCTCGAGTCGGATGGGTTCAAATACGGTGGTGACGACGTAGCGCGCTGCGATGTTGATGGCGTAAACGACGCACATCACGATGAGGACATACCAGCGCTCAGCGAGGGGTGCGATCCCGGTTCGTGCCGTCGCAATCGCATTGCTGCTCAAGCTATCGAACCTCGCTTCTTGCGAGTCAGTATGCAATGCGTTATATCCCGAAGCAACGCACGTCGGCGGACTTTGGCCGGCGTTCCCAGAAGAATCTCAACGCCTCCTGCGGCTCGTAGCCGAGATTGGAGGCGGCAGCTGACATTACCGGGGGAGGCTCCGCTCAATGAAGATCAATCCGAAGTGTGCTGCCGCGGTTGCGGCGATCCTGGGAACGCGCGTGGGCATCGTGGCGGCTGCCGACCAGCCTGCTGGCCCCGAAGCGGCGGCCCCGACCGCCGGTATCCAGGAAGTCGTCGTCACCGCCCAGCGGCGCGCCGAGAACGCCCAGGATGTGCCGATCGCGATCCAGGCGTTCACCGGCGACACGTTGAGGGAACTGAACGTCACGAGCTTCGACGATCTGCTCAGGTACCTGCCCAACGTGAGCGCGCCGTCCTCGGGACCGGGTCAGGACCAGGTCTTCATGCGGGGCCTGAGCGCCGGCAGCGTGGCGACCCAATCGGGCGGCTCGATCAGCGGCTTCCCCAACGTGGCCATCTATCTGGACGAGCAGTCAGGACAGCTGCCAGGCCGAAACCTGGATGTGTACGCTGCGGATCTCGAGCGTGTCGAGGTGCTCGAGGGGCCACAGGGGACGCTGTTCGGCGCGGGCGCCCAGGCGGGCGTCATCCGCTACATCACCAACAAGCCAAAGCTCAACACGACCGAGGCGAACGTTACTGCGGGTTACGGCGTGACCGCAGGCGGCGACCCCAACAGCGACATCTCTGCCGTCCTCAACGTGCCGCTGATCAGCGACACGCTGGCGGTGCGCGCTGTGGTCTACAACGACCGGCGCGGCGGCTACATCAACAACCTGCCTTCCACCTTCACGCGTCAGCCGACCGACCTCGGCATCCACTACGCGAACTTTCCGGCGGGCTGCGCGCCAACCGGGACCTGCCAGGTGCCGCCCGGGAGCCCCGTGATCAACAATTTCGCGCTGGCGAAAAATGCGATCAATCCGGTGACCTACGGGGGGATGCGCCTCGCCGCCCTGTGGAACATCAACGACCAGTGGAATGCCCTCATCACCCAGAGCTACCAGAACATGGATGCCGAGGGCGTCTTCTACCAGATGCCGCTGAGCTCGGACGGCGTGCGGCTGCCACAGCAGTCGGTCACGCTGTTCAACCCTTCCTGGAACAAGGACAGGTTCGACAACACGGCTCTGGTGATCAACGGGCGAATCGGCGACCTGAAACTGGTCTACGCGGGCTCGTATCTGACGCGCAACGTCGACACACAGCAGGACTACACCAATTACGCGCGCGGCAAGTACGCCGACTATTACCAGTGCCACGGCGCCGACAACGGGGTGCCGGCGATGTGCTTCTCGCCGGCCACCACCTGGACTGAGAAGGAGCGCAACACACACTTCAGTCAGGAGCTGCGGCTCAGCAGCCCGGATGACTGGCGGCTGCGCGGCATCGTCGGCGCTTTCTGGGAAAACCTGCGGATTTACGACGAGTTGAACTGGAACTACAAGACTCAGCCGCCCTGCACGGCGATCGTGACGTTCGGGTGCCTGACCGATGTCGGGCCGCAGCCCGGCGCGAGCATCAACAACCCGGCGCCCATACGCGGTGACAACGTGGGCTTCTTCAATGACGTCAAGCGCGGCTACAAGCAGACGGCGCTGTTCGCCTCGCTGGATTTCGACATCCTTCCCAAGGTGCTGACCGTCACGGCCGGGACGCGCTATTTCCATTTCGACAATGAGGAGAAGGGCGCCGTAGTGGGCAGCTTCGGCGCGAACGGCGGACCGGGCTGCTACGAGGCGGGTCTGCCGCCGTGCCTCAACAACTCGACCAATATCGACAAGGAAGGTCTCACCACGACCTACAAGGGCTTCAGGAGCCGCGCGAATGTGACCTGGCACATCGTGCCGGACGTGCTGGCTTACTACACCTGGTCGCAGGGCTTTCGCCCCGGGGCTTTCAACCGCAGCACCGCCTGTTATGTCCCGGACGCCGCGGGGATTGGCCAGTACTGCTCGCCACTCGCCTACAAATCCGACGACCTGACCAATAACGAGCTCGGCTGGAAGACGACGCTCCTCAGCCACCGTCTGCAATGGAACGGCGCCGTTTACCAGGAAGACTGGAAGAATGCGCAGGTGTCATTCTTCGATCCGGGTGTCCTCGGGAACGTGGGCTTCAACACCAATGGCCCCGACTACCGCATCCGCGGTGTGGAGACCTCCCTCATCGCGCTGCTCACCGAAGGCCTCACGGCCCAGGGCGCCGTTTCCTGGGACAGCAGCGAGCAGACCAATTCACCCTTCCTGCTCGCCAACAACCCCGCGTTGCTGGCGAATCCGGCATCGGCGGGTGAATTCGGCAAGCCGGTCCTCGTCTTCGGAAATCCGTACGGCCCCCTGGGCACCCCGAGCGCCAACGCGCCACCCTTTCAGTTCAACCTGCGCCTGCGGTATCAGTGGACGATGAACTCCTACAATCTGTTCGCGCAGGCGGGCACGACCCACACGGCACATTCGTTTACCCAATTCGGCAGTAACCCGGCACTCTCGAGCGGCGGGGCCATCAGCACCAATCAGCTCCGGTTTGAGAATCCGGCGTATACGGAGTACGACGCCTCGGTCGGCTTCGCGAAGGACGCCTGGACGGCGGAGCTCTTTGCCGAGAACCTCACCAACGTGATTCAGAGCACCTGGACCTCGACCGCGCAGTTCTCGCTGCAGCAGGAGATCACGAGGCCTCGGGTGGTCGGGGTGCGGGTCGGGTGGAAGTTCTGATCTGAAGCTCGCGGCAGGCTGCAAGCCGTAGAGCGTCCGGGAGACAGGCCATGACGTGCGGTGAGGCCGTGATGAAGCTGCTCGCGGCCTACGAGGTGGACACCGTGTTCGGCATGGCCGGGACGATGACCCTCGAGCTCTATCGCGGCATCGCCCTCACGGGGATTCGCCACGTGCAGTGCCGCAATGAGCAGGGCGCGAGCCTCATGGCCGACGGCTATGCGCGCGCGACCGGCAAGCCCGGCGTGTGCACAATCATCGGTGGCCCGGGTGTCACGAACGCGGCGACCGGTATCGCCCAGGCGTACTGCGACTCGCAACCCATGCTGGTGCTGTCGGGAGCCTCGCCCGCGCCCACCCACGGGAAAGGCTGGGGAGCGATCCACGAGCTCGCCGATCAGGCAGCGGTGACCGCCGGTTTCACCGCCTTCAGCGCCATGGTCCGCTATCCGGAAGAGCTGCCGGAATTGATCGCGCGCGCTTATGCGGTGTTTCGCGGCAGCCGGCCACGTCCAGTGCATCTGTCATTGCCGCGGGACGTGCTGCCGCTGCCCGTCGAGGCCGACTGGAAGACCCGCCGTGTGCCGTCCTTGCCGATGCCCGATCCGGTGGCGATCGAGGAGGCGGCAGACGCCCTCGCACGCGCTCAACGCCCGCTCATTTTTGTCGGTGGCGGCGCGGTCGGCACGCGCAAGTCACTGACCGAGATCGCCGAGCGCATCGGGGCTCCCGTTCTTGCCACGAACGCCGGCAAGGGAATACTGCCGCAGTCGCACCCCTTGTCGCTCGGCTGCTCGATCCTGCAGCAAGCGAGCCAGCAGGCGCTCGCCGACGCCGACGTGGTGCTGCTCGTCGGCTCGGAGGTGGCGGCGGGCGATCATTTCCTCGCGAAACTCGAGATCTCGGGCGAGCTCATCCGCATCGACATCGATCCCACGGAGCTGACCGCAATGTACGCGGCGGCGGTGCCCATTCAGGCCGACGCCTGCGCCGCGCTGCGCGCCCTGGCAGCCGCGCTCTCCAGACGCAAACCAACAGCGCAGCGATCGGACGGCGAGCAGCGGGTGAGGGAGATCCTGGCGCGCAACGCCGCAAAAATGACCGACCTCGAGAAGCTGCACGCGCGCGTCTGGACGATCCTGCGCTCGGCCTTGCCCGCGGACGCGATGGTGATGGGCGACGCCACCCAGATCGTGTACAGCGGCTCCTTTGCGATGCCGATGGAGGTGGAGCGCTGCTGGTACTACTCCGGCAATTACTGTGCGCTGGGCTTCGCCCTGCCGATGGCGATTGGCGCCAAGCTCGGCGCACCGCAGCGGCCGGTGATCGCTGTCGCGGGCGACGGCGGCATCATGTTCACGGTGAATGAGCTCGCCACGGCAGCGGAGGAGCGCCTCGCGCTCCCCGTGATCGTGTGGAACAACGATGCACTGCAGGCGATCGCGGACGGCATGGACGAGCGGCGGATTCCGCGCATCGGCGTCGAGCCCAGGAGCCCGGATTTCCTGCGGCTCGCCGCGAGCCTCGGCTGCCGTGCCACGCGGGCCGAGAGCGCTGAGCACTTGGCGAGCGCTGTACGGGAAGCTCTTGCCGCGGATCGGCCGACCCTGATCGAGGTTCGACAGGACAGCCGCTGGCTGGCGGCCTAGTCGGGCTCAACCCTGGTGCAACGCACGGGGACGGCGCACCGGGTTCTGGTCGTTGATCTCATCGCGCGGCCGGTAGGGCGCCTCGAGGAAGGCCCGGTCCTCGGCATCGAGCTCGAGTGTCAGCGCCTGCACGGCGACCTCGAGCTGCGCCGTCTTCGAAGCACCCACGATCGGGACGTTGTGGTTGGGGCTGCCTGCGACCCAGGCTATCGCGACGTGTGAAGGGCTCGCCTTGCGCCGTACAGCCACCTCGCGCACGCGGCGCGCGATCTCCCGATCGATCTCATCGCCGTAGTATTCCTGGTAGACGTCGTGCGCCGTGCGCGCGGTCCTGGCGTCGCGCGCGAGAAAGCCACGCGCCAGGGGACTGAAGGTCGTGACGGCGATGCCCCGGTCGCGGCAGTAGGGAAACATCTCGCGCTCTTCCTCGCGGTAGAGCAGGTTGTACTGGCACTGCATGTTGACGAACGGCGTCCAGCCGTTCATCTCCGCAACCTGGTTCATCTTCGCGAACTGCCACGTGTACATGGTGGACGCGCCGAGGTAGCGCACCTTGCCGGCACGGACCGTATCGTGCAGCGCCTCCATCGTCTCCTCGACGGGCGTGTCCGCATCGAAGGCATGGATCACGTAGAGATCGAGGTAGTCTGTGCCGATGCGCTTGAGCGACCGGTCGATCGAGGTCGCGATGTGCTGGCGCGACAGGCTGCGATCGCTCGGGTCGTCGCTCATCGGGTAGAAGACCTTGGTCGTCAGCACCAGTCGCTCGCGGGCGGTCATCTTGAGGAGACTTCCGCCGACGACCTCCTCATTGCGACCGAGCGAATACCAGTCAGCCATGTCGAAGAAGTTGATCTCGAGGTCGAGGGCGCGGCGCAGGATGGGAAGCGAATCATTCTCATCGAGCACCCAGCCCTTCCAGGCGGAGCTACCCATCGACATCGTGCCGAGGCACAACTGCGACACCTCAAGATCCGTCTGCCCGAACCGGATGTGGTCCATGCGAGACCCCTCAGTCGTACCAGCCGGGCGACTTGATCGCATTCCTGAAGAAAGTGGTGCTGTGGCAGATCCAGAGCTGCGCGTTCTTCTCCTTGAGGAAGCGCTCGATCATCTCCCGTGAGGCCGGAGTGGCCGTGCTCTCCTCCTCCTTGGGCATGCGGTGCAGCGTCCGTTCCTCGGCGTAGTGCCAGAGATCTCCGGAGATCACGACCCCGCCTGTCTTAGCGAGCCTGACGTAGAGTGACTGATGCCCGGGAGTGTGCCCAGGCGTGAATTTAAGAATTACGGTGCCGTCGCCGAAGACGTCGTGATCGCCGACGAACACCTGCTTGCGGGCATGGGCGAGCGCTGAGTAGAGCGCGACGTACGCGGGATCCGCGTCCGCCGCGAACATGAAGTCGAGCTCCGCCTTCTGCGTCAGCCAGATCGAGCCCGCATAGTCGTTGGCGTTGCCGACGTGATCCCAATGCGAGTGTGAGATCGCAAGATAGGTGATGTCGGGGGGCGTGACCCCGATATCGGCGAGCTGGCCGCGCAGGCTGTTGAACTTGATCTGCCCGTAACCGCCGTCCACGTTCTCGTAGAGCGGCCGGCCCACGAGGGCGTCCGATAACCCGGTATCAAAGAGCAGGATTCCGTTCGGGTGGATCACGAGGAAGCAGGGCACCGACAAGTTGGTATCGGCCACCTCCGCGCGAGAGAGTTGATAATCCTCGGGACGGTTGTAGACGAGCGTGCCGCAATCGATCACGTAGAGCCGCGGTGAGGTTAGCTTCGGGAGCGGCGCGAGCCCTGCCGGGCGTGGCGTGCGAAGAGCCGGTTCATCCGCGGCGCTCGCCGGCACGGCCGTCGCGCAGCCCAGCGCGAGAGAGAGCAGCAGCGCCCGGCCGACGCGAGGGCGGCGGCACGCAGCCACGCCAGCGCCCAGGCCGGGCTCGGTGATGAGGTCTTGCATGCGCCAAGGTGTCTGCATGAGTCTCTGGCAGATTCCGAGTGCTGGTGCTCATTATAATGAGCGCGGCCCGGAGTATCGTTCCACCCATTGGCAAATGGCCGTGCGCAGCGTGGCATGCGGTGTCGTGGGAAGGTGACAAGGTGACAGCGCCCGCTGCTCCGCTGCATCTTGGGGGACATATGAGCGTGGAACCAAGTGAAGCGACGAGCGAGACCTGGCCCCGATGGCAAGGACAGGTCATCAACACCACGTTCCCCTTAGGCCGCTGTCTCGGTTCCTCGGATCACAGCGGCGTCTTCCTGACGAAGTTTCCAGCGCGAAGCCCGCCGGAAGTCGCAATCAAGCTCGTTCCTACCAATCGGGCGTTAGCGGAATTACTACTGCCGCGTTGGAAGAGGGCTGGCGGCCTCCCTCATCCTCACCTGCTTAGCCTGTTGCAATGGGGCGGGTGCCAGCTGGAAGGGTTGCCGTATCTCTACGTGGTCATGGAGTACGCCGACCAGACACTTGCGCAGCTGTTGCAACACCGCGCGCTGACGGATGACGAAGCGCGAGAGATGCTGCTGCCGACCCTGGACGCGCTGGAGTTCCTGCACGACGAAGGCCTGGTGCAAGGCCAGTTGAAGCCGGCAAACATACTGGTGGTTGGAGATCAGCTGAAGCTGGCGAGCGACACGATCCGTCGCGTCGGCGAAGGGCCGATGAGCATCAACGCGCCCACCGCGTACGATCCGCCGGAAGCCCGGCAGGGACGCAATTCCACTGCCGGCGACATCTGGGCGCTCGGCGTCACCCTGCTCGAAGCACTCACTCGCCGTCTGCCCTCGGGATTGGGCGAACCCGGGGCAGCCGTCGTATTGCCGGCCGATTTCTCCCCGGCATTCCGCGACATCGTGGCCCGCTGTCTGAGCCCGACCCCCGAGGATCGCCCCACCGTGAGGGAGCTCGTGGCTTGGGCACGGGGGCAATCGGAAGGGCCGCCTCCTGCTGCGACCATTGAGATCACGGCGCTCGCACCGCCGCCCGGCGCGAGCGCACCCGAGCCGAGCATGCCTGAGGCGGGCACGCCCGAGGCGAGCGCACCCGAGGCGGGCGCACCCGAGGCGGGCGCACCCGAGGCGAGCGTACCCGAGGCGAGCGTACCCGAGGCTGGAGCGCCGCCCAGCGGGTGGCTCAGCGTCTTGAGCGACCTACGGGGGCGGGCGCCGTCCATGTCACTAGTTTTGAAGCCGCGACCCTTGCTTGTGACGCTCGGGGCGATCGCGATTCTGGCGCTGGTGTGGGCCGGAATCCGGATTTTCAGCACCCATGGCACGCCGGCTCCACCCTCTATGGAGGCTCCGGCAGCATCTCTGCCACAGGCTCCGGGCGCGGCCGCACCCGCGGCGCCGGCGGCTGCACCTGTCTCGGCCGACTCTGCCGCGAGGCCGGGTCGGACCGAGGCGGCCACGTCGCCAACGGCGGTCCATGAGGTGATTCCTGATGTTCCGTGGACCGCCCGGCGAACTGTCCGCGGACACATCAAGGTATATGTTCGAGTCATCGTCAGCCAGGACGGTTCGGTGTTTGCCGCTGTCCCGGATCGATCGGGTCCCAGCAGGTATTTCCAGCGAGTCGCGCTGGAGGCGGCCAAGAAGTGGACGTTCTCGCCGGTCGACACTCCGTCCCAGCGTCTCATGCAGGTCCGGTTCGACTTCAGTCGTGAGGGAACGTCGGGGCGTGCCGTCGCGATCCACTGACGACCGACCACGCGCCGTTCGGGCCAGGAACGCGTCGGCTCCTTCCAATGAGGCACGTCCGTCAGCCCCCGCTGGATCGTGTCAGGTCAGCCTGATTGGTTTGGCCGAAAGTTCGCGTGGCATGTAGTCTGATCGCAAGGAGAGCGATGATGACCGAACCGCCCGAGCAAGCCACCTGGGACGATTTTGAACGTGTTGGGCTACGTGTTGGAACGATCCAGAGAGTGGAGCCGTTTCCAGAAGCACGGAAACCCGCCTATAAGCTCTGGATCGACTTCGGCTCGTTCGGCATCCGGCAGTCGAGTGCACAGCTCGCCGCTCTCTATTCAGACGCCGACCTCATCGGCCGCCAGGTGATCTGTGCCACCGGTTTGGGAGCGAAGCGCGTGGCGGGATTCAAGTCAGAGGTGCTGGTCACCGGTTTCACGCGCGAGGATGGAGCGGTGATCCTCGCGGTGCCAGACGACGACGTGACCAACGGAAGCTGTCTCGGCTGACTCCCCGCAACCCGACCAAGTACCCAGAGCTCTCACAGTCCTAGGGACTGAGCGCGAGAGGGTTAGCGCTCCGGCGACGAACACCATCTCGGATCCAGATGAGATATCCCTCTCATCTGATTGTAATATAAAAGCTTGTTACGCTTGGCGATCGCGTTGCCCAGCAAGCCGCTGATCCATCGCGGCTTTTGCGCGAAGGCTACAAGGGCGCTGCCTCAGAGAGTACGCTCGCAAGAGTGCGCCGTGGCGATACGGTCTGACCTGCGCTCGGTGTTTGGGCTTGACGCGAAAGCAGGTCAATGAACGGCGCGAGCACCGGAATAGGGCGATGCCGTCGTGCGCGTGGAATAGGGAGGAACCACTATGACCAAGAGCCAACACACTGTTTGTAAGGTCTTCGCCGGATTGGTTACCGCAACACTGGCGACGTGCGCCTGCAGTCAGACGGCGCGAGCGCCGGTGGATCCAGGAGTGCGCGGGGGCGCTGCGGGTGCCGGCACGCCTCTCAAGGGCCTGAGCGCGGACGAGACGGCGTTCTTCCAGGATGGGCTGACCAGGTTCGCTACCGTCGAGTCCGTGACGGGAGGCCAGAACAATGGGCTCGGTCCGCGTTTCAACTCAAACAGTTGTCTGTCCTGCCATGCGCAGCCGAATGTCGGCGGATCCAGCCCCGCCGCTAACCCGGAGATCGCGATCGCGACGCTCAACGGCGCTAAGAACGGAATACCTTGGTTCATTGCGCAAAAAGGCCCTATCCGGGAGGCACGCTTTAAGCTCAATGCCGACGGAACCAACGACGGTGGCGTGCACAACCTGTTCGTGGTCACCGGGCGCAGCGACGCGCCAGGTTGCAACCTCGCGCAACCGACCTTCCTGCCCGCTGGAGACCCACTTACGGGACAGGGTGGCGACCCGAACATCATCTTCCGCATTCCGACGCCGGTCTTCGGTGCCGGGCTCATCGAGTCAATTCCCGACTCCGCGATCCTCGCGAATATGAAGGCCGATACCGACTTGAAGAAGACGATGGGTATTTCCGGCCACCCGAACGCGCACCTGAGCGGCAATGCGAACCGCAGTGCAAACGACGGGACGATCACGCGGTTTGGCTGGAAGGCGCAGAACAAGTCTCTGCTGCTGTTCGCAGGCGAGGCCTACAACGTTGAGATGGGGGTCACCAACCAACTGTTTCCTCAGGAGCGTGATGAAACTCCAGGCTGCGTCTTCAATCCAACTCCGGAGGACACTTCCAACTTCACGACCACCTCGACGCCCGGCTCCAATCCCAATATCGCCGCTCTCTCGGATATCGAGGCATTTGCCAACTTCATGCGCATGTTGGCGCCGCCAACTCCTGCTCCCGATACCGCGTCCACGGTGAAGGGGCGGGCGCTGTTCACCAAGGTGGGCTGTGCCTTCTGCCACACGCCTTCGTTGACCACTGCGAAAGCGATCGCGAGCGGCTCCGCGACACTACCCAGCGTCGCGCTGTCCAACCAACCGGTACACTTGTTTTCTGACCTTCTCGTTCACCACATGGGCAGAGGCCTTGCAGACGGCATCACGCAAGGTGGTGCAGGTCCGGATGAGTTTAGGACCGCGCCGCTCTGGGGCGTTGGGCAACGTATCTTTTTCTTGCATGACGGGCGAACAACCGACCTCGTCAAGGCAATCGAGGATCACAGGAGCCCCGATAGCGAGGCGAACCACACCATCGAGAGCTTCAATCGGCTGAGCGTGGAACAGCGCCAAGACATCATCAACTTCCTGCGCGCGCTCTAATAATCGTTGGACCGGCGAGGGCGCGAAGTCGTCTCGAGCCAGGATGAGGCGCAACCCAAAAAAGAGAACCCCACCGGCGACTCCTTTGCTCGGTGGGGTCCGTGTCACCCCGCGATTTAGCCGTTCGGGAGGCAAGCGCGGAGACAAACCTCAGGGGCGTGATTGCAGCGAACAACTGAGCGACGCTCTGTGAGGGGCTTCACATATGCGGGGCGCTTTGGGCGGCGTCGACCCCGCTGACGTGAGCTCCGACTGCGAAGTGCGACTTGGAACAAGACGCAAGTCCGCTGCCGCGGAGCCGTGTGAGGCACTGTGGTGAGCCCGCGCGCAGTACCCGAAAGCCGCCCCATTCTTGTCGCTGCAGTATGCGAGGCGCAAGATCGCAGCGCGGCGAAACCGCTGCATCCCCCGGCGACTGACTGGAGGCCAGGGCACGATGAGTTTCAAATCACGGGTGGGCGAGGGCACGCGGGACACGGCCGCCTGAGTTCATGGCTAAAGTGCGTGTTCTGCTTGCGGACGACCACGGACTCTTTCGGGCCGGCATTCGCGCCCTGCTCCGTACACTCGACGAGGTGGAAATTGTTGGGGAGGCGGCCGACGGTCGCGAAGCTCTCCGCCTGATCGCAACCCAGCGCCCGGACGTGGTGCTCATGGATATCATGATGCCGAGCCTCAACGGGCTCGACGCCGCCGCGCGCATTGGGCGCGCCTTTCCGCGCACGCGCGTGGTAATTCTGTCGATGAATGCGGACGAGGACTCGGTTCTGAAAGCGCTGCGTGCCGGTGCGGCAGGATACCTCGTGAAGACGGCCGATCCGGCCGAGCTGGAGCTGGCGATTCGTGCCGTGGCCAGAGGCGAGAGGTTTCTGAGCGCGGCAGTATCGGAGCACGTGGTTGCCGCATGCCTGGGGCGAGTCGACAAGGAGCAGACCTCGCTCGATCGGCTGACGTCGCGGCAACGCGAGGTTCTGCAGTTGATCGCCGAGGGTCACACGACCAAGGAGATCGCCGTCAAGCTCGTCATCAGCGCCAAGACCGCTGAGGCCTATCGCGGCGAGCTGATGAAGGCCCTCGAAATCCACGACATCGCAAGTCTCACTCGCTACGCGATCCGCACCGGCCTGGTGTCCCCCGACGGCTAAGCCCTGCGCCGGGGCCCGCGTGTCCCTACGCCTTGATCCCGCGAATTTCCTTGATCCGCCCGATCGCTCCGGCCGCTTTGGCTTCCTCGGCAACGATTTGCGCGACCGCGGCCGCCGTGGTGCCCTGGGTGCGCATGATCTCGAGAATGCGCGCAGTCGCCTCGTAATAGTCGGCCCAGAGCCGCAGCTCCTCACTGCTTCCCTCGGTGTTGATCAGGAATTCCACTTGCATAGTCTTGGGGAACAGCAGCGGTACCGCACCGGGGGAAACCCCGGGTTGCGTGGCGGGAAAGACCGGGGTGAGGCAGCCTCTTTTTATGTCTGTCGCGGCCGGGCGCCGCATCTCACGTGCGGGGGGCGTCCTTAGCAATTAAGGTGCCCCGGGGGGCTTCAGGCGGGCGCGCTGCGAACGTCCGTCGCGCCGCCGTCAATTCCGGCACCGTTCTGGCGGAGCCAGGTCTCGAACTCCGATTTCGGCAGCGGGCGGGCGTGCAGGTAGCCCTGCGACTCGTCGCAGCCTTCGCGCATGAGGTAATCGAGTTGGGCCTGGTACTCGACGCCCTCGGCGACGGTCGTCATATCGAAAGCGCGCGCCAGGCCGATGATCGTCGCGACCAGGGTGCAGCTCTTGCGGTCCGACGGCAACTGACGGGTGAACCCCTGATCGATCTTCAGCGTGTCGACCGGCAGCGTCGAGAGGCGCGCGAGCGAGGAGAATCCCGTGCCGAAGTCGTCGATCGCAATGCGCATCCCGGCGGCGCGCAGCAGCCGGAGCGCGTGCACACAGGCGGAGGAGTCGCCGGCCAGCGCGCCTTCCGTGATCTCGATATCGACGCCCCAGGCAGGCTCGCCGGCGAAGTCGCCGATGGCCTCGAGAATCTCCCGGGCGATATTGCGTCGCCGGAGCTCGGGAGGTGAGATGTTGACGGCGACCCGCAGCGGGGGGAACCCCTTGCGGCGCCACTCGCGACAGTCGGACGCCGCCTGCCTCAGCACCCAGGCGCCGGTCGCGGCCATGAGGCCCGCCGACTCGAGCAACGGCAGGAAGGTGCCAGGCGGGACCAGACCGTTCTCAGGATCCTGCCAGCGCAACAACGCCTCGACGCCCGCGACCTTGCCGGTGGGGAGGGAGATCTTCGGCTGGTAGTAGAGCAGGAACTGTTGATTGTCGAGCGCAGCCCGCAGGCGATGCTCGAGGCCCACGCGGCGCGCGAGCTCGGAGTTCATCTCCATGCGGTGATGGAGGTAGCGCTCGCCCGAGGCCTTCGCCTCCTTCAAGGCGGCTTCCGCATTCTGCACCAGCTGATTGGGCTCCTGACCGTCTTCGGGGAAGCAGGCGAGCCCGCTCTTGACGCCAACGACGATGTCGCGCCCGTCGACGCTGAAGGGGCGGTCGAACAGGCGCGTCATGGCGTCGTGCGGGGCGCGGGACGCCTGGTCGGCGCGGCCCGGCAGCGTGTTCATGCACACGAATGTTCCGCCGCCCAGGTGCGCCAGCTGCTCGGTGTCGGGGAAATGCTGCTTCAGCCGGTCGGCGACGCACTGGAGCAGGCGATCGCCGGTGTGCCGCCCGAAGGAATCGTTGATGACGCTCAGGTGATCGATGTCGAATACGGTCACCGCGAGCCGCGGCAGGCTTCTCGCGCCCCGTATCAGCAGGCGGTTCAGGCGTTCACAAAAAAGCGCGCGTTTGGCGAGCCCGGTCAGCGGCTCGAAGTACGAGAGAAAGCGCACCTCGTCCTGCGTGTCGAGATACTGCAGGGCGAACGACAGGTTCGAAGTGACCTCCTCGAGCAGCAGCAGCTCGTCCCGGTCGATGGCGCCCGCGGTACGGCGGCCGCAGATAAAGGAGCCGACGGGCGTGCCGTCGACGCGCAGCGGCAGGCAGGCGAGGCAGCGAATGCCGGCGGCGAGGAGCACCTCGCGGCCCTGAATGACGTGGGCAAAGGTCTCGACGTCCTCAGCCAGGATGGCCTCGCCCGTGCGGATGACGCGGCCCATGAGGCTCGTGTCGCGCCCCTCATGGTCGGCGACCGGAAATTCCTGCCCCGGGTTCGCCATGAATTCCTCGTAGCCGGCCCAGCCGAGCGGACGGGCCATGCGCGTCGCCGGATCGATCAGCGCCACCATCGCGACCGCGTAGCCGCCGAGGCGGCGCGCGAGGCGGCAGGTCTCGGTCATCACCTCGTCGCGGTGGTGAATGCGTACCAGTGCCGAGTTGATTCCCGACAACATCTGCAGCACACCGGTGAGGCGCGCGACCTGTTGTGCGGCCAGCTGGCTGGCGCGGCGCAGCGCCGACTCCTCGAGCGCGCGCTTCACGGCGGGTCCCAGGCGCTTCGGGTTGCTCTTCAACACGTAGTCGATGGCGCCGCACTTGAGCGCCTCGATCGCCCGCTCCTCGCCGATGGTGCCGGAAAGAAAGATGAAGGGAACATCGGGCGCCTCGGCACGCGCGATCGCGAGCGCCGACATGCCGTCGAATCCCGGCAGGCTGAAGTCCGACAGGATGAGGTCGGGGAGGCCCGCGCGCAGGGCGGCGCGCATCTGCGCCTCGTTCACCACGCACTGGTGGTTGCACGCGTAGCCGGCCTGCCTGAGACGGAAGATCGCGAGCTCCGCGTCCGAGGCCGAGTCCTCGATGAGCAGCACGCGCAGCTCAGCCGGCGCAGGTTCCTGCGGTGGCTGGTCCTTGAGGTCTTTGCTGGGCTCTTCCATGCGACGTTCCAGACCCGGTGTATTAGGCGCCCCGCTCCCGCGGCGGCTGCGGGATGCGTGTCACACTCTCCCGACTGTTAATGTCAAGTGTGACGATGAGGACGCGCGACTTCACGCTGCGCACGGGACCTCCTGCGCCGGCAGGCTGAAGTAGAACGTCGCCCCCTCTCCGGGGCGGCTGTCAGCCCAGACCTTGCCGCCGTGCCGCGCGATGATCCGTTGCACGATGGAAAGTCCGATGCCCGTCCCTTCGAATTCTTCCTGTGAGTGCAGGCGCTGAAAGACGCCGAACAGACGCTCGGCGTGGCGCATATCGAAGCCCACGCCATTGTCACGCACGTAGTAGACGAGCGCCTCGCCCTGGCGGAGTGCGCCGACCTCCACCCGGGCGGTGGCGCGCGGCGCGGTGAACTTGCAGGCGTTCGACATGAGGTTGACGAGCACTTGTTCGAGGAGTGCCGGATCGCCGCAGCAGTCGGGGAGGTCCCCGATCTCAACGGTGAGTTGCCGGGCACCGAACCGCTCCTTGAGCCGCTCCGCCACCTGCAGCGCGAGCTCGCGCAGCGGTACACGCAGGCGTTCCAGCGGCTGGCGGCTGAGGCGCGAGAAATGCAGCAGGTCGTCGATGAGGCGTGTCATGCGGCGCGCACCCGCCCAGATCCGCTCGAGCATCGCCTGGCCGCCCTGCGGAACGCCCGCACCGAACTCGGCGCGGAACATCTCGCAGAATCCCTCGACCGCTCGCAGCGGCTCGCGCAGGTCGTGCGAGACCGAGTAGGAGAAGGATTCGAGCTCCTGGTTGGCGAGCTCGAGGTCGCGCGTGCGCTCGCGCACCCGCAGCTCGAGCTCATCGTTCATCTGACGGAGTTCCGCAAGCAGCCGCGCGGTCGCCAGGGCGCTGGCCGCCGTGCGGGCGAGGACCTCGAGCGCCTTGACCTGTCCGGCACTGATGCGCCCCCGGGGTCGCGCGGAGCTGAACCCCAGCACGCCGAAGAACCGACCTCCGGCGACGATCGGCAGGGCGATGGCAATGCGGGCGCCGAATGGATGCGAGTGAAGGGCACGTGGCTCGCCCTGTGGGTTCGGTGCTTCGAGCTCCGCTTGCGCCTCGGCGAGCCAGCGCTCGAGCGGCTCACCGCCTGAGAGCCCCTCGGGGTCCGGGGGCTTGGCGCTCGGAGCCGCGGCGCGCGCCACGCGCAGTGTCCCGCCCTCCACGGCCGGAACCAGGAGATACACCGCGCCCGCGTCGCTTTGCCGGCCAGCAGCCGCCACGGTCCGCTCGACGATCTCATCGTGCTCGAGACCCTGGCTGATGGCCCGGGCGAGATCATAGATGGAGATCGATTCGCGCAGCTGAATGTTCTCGAGACGGAGGCTGCGCATCTGCAGAGCGCGGGTCAGCGTGGCCAGGATGCTGTTGAGCTTGAAAGGCTTCAGCACATAGTCGAGCGCGCCCGCTTTGAGCGCCTCGACCGCGGTCGCGATGGTGCCGTGGCCGGTCATCACGATGCAGGCGAGCTCGTCGTCGATCTCGTGGCAGGTGCGCAGCAGCGTGATGCCGTCGATCTGCGGCATCATGAGATCGGTGAGCAGCAGGTCGAATGGTTGCTCGCGCAGCGCCGCGACCGCTTCGAGCCCCGAGCTGAACCCGCACGTCACATAGCCCGCCTCCTCGAGCGTGTCGCACAGGGCGCGCATCTGGGCCGCCTCGTCGTCGACGATGAGAAGTCGGGCGCGAGCCGGTGTGTTCATGCCGAACCCGCAAGGATCGCCGCAGGGCCGCCCGGGGCCGAAGCCAGCTCGGTGAGCGCCGCGCGCACTTCGACCATGCGCGGCGGCTTGCTCAGCACCCGGTCGACATGCGGCGGGATGTCGTTCTCCGCGAGCAGGCGTTTACCCCAACCCGTGAGGAGGATCACCGGGGTGCGCGCCGAGGCCGCCTTGATCGAAGCCGCGACCTTGCGCCCGTCGACGTAGGGCATGCCGAGGTCGGTGATCACGACTGAGAACGGCGTGCCGCCGCTGAGCGCGGCGCCGAAGGTATCGATTCCCTTCTGTCCGCCGTCGGCCGCCGTCACGGCATGACCGTCCTGCTCGAGGATGTCGCGCAACGACTTGATGAGCAGCGGATCGTCATCGACGAGGAGGATGCGCAGGCGTTGCGCCGGCTGCAGCACCCGCAGATTCCGTGTCGCCTCGAGCGTCAGCGCGTCGGCCGCGGCGAAGACGAGCCGCACGGTGGTCCCATGACCCACGGCGCTGTCGATGTCGAGCTCTGCGCTATGACGCTGCACCATGCCGTAGACCATCGCGAGGCCGAGGCCCGTGCCGCGCTCGCCTTTGGTCGTATAGAAAGGCTCGAGGCAGCGGCGCCGCGTCTCCTCGTCCATGCCGATTCCGGAGTCGGCGACCTCCACGCACACCTGCCGCGTGGCGTCGGCGCTGGTACTGCCGCTGACGATCACTCGCGTGCGCAGCGTGAGGGTCCCGCCCTCGGGCATGGCATCCACCGCATTGAAGATGAGGTTGGTCAGAGCGTCGCGAATCTCGACCTCCGAGCCCATCATGTCCGGCAGATCCGGGGCGAGCTCGGTCTTCAGCTGAATGACGAGGCCGCGCTGCTGGGGCAGGTCACTCCAGCGCGCGCGCGTCAGATTGATCACCTGCTCGATGAGGTGATTGCAGCGCACACGCGCGAGCACCAGCTCCGCCTCGCGCGGCCGGTAGAACTCGCGCATGCGGGACACGGTCTCCGCGACGTCCTCGATGGCAGTCTGTATGGTGGCCAGGTAGCCGCGCGCCCGCTCGCTCAATCCGGGCTCGCGCTCCAGCAGAGACTCGGTATAGAGGGCCACCGGCGAGATGGCGTTATTGATGTCGTGGGCGATGCCGCTCGCCATCTGACCGAGCGCGCGCAGCCGTTCCTGCTGCATGATCGCCTGCTGCGACTGCCGCAGGTCATCGTAGGCTCGTTGCAACGCGCTATAGAGCTGCGCCTGGTGTGAGGCGAGAGCCACATGCTCGCTCAGCTGCCTGAGGAACTCGCAATCGGCGCTGCCGAAGGATTCGGGTTCGCGGCGCGCGGCCACCAACACGCCGAACACGCGTTTTTCGACGAGCAGCGGGGCGATCACCAGCGCGTGCAGTCCCGCGCGGGCGAAGCGCTGCGGAAACGGAAACTGGATCGTGCGGGTGTCCGGCTCGTACACCAGCTCCCCGCCGACGCAGCGCGCGAGCCCGTTGGGGTCGATCGCCACCTGCTCACCCTCCGTTAGCGTGAGCGCTGCGGCGAACGCCGCGCTTCCCGCTCCGATGACCGACACGGTGAGCGCCTCGGCGCTCGCCTCGAACACACACATGCAGCTGAAATCGACCGGCAGGTCCTCTTCGAGGGTGCGGACCAGCACCCGAAAGACGCTCGGCAGGTCGTGGCGCTCGCCGGTCGCGCGGGTGATGCGGTGGAGGAGGTCGAGACGGCTCAACTGGGTCTGGAGCTTGGCCCGATCGCCCTCGATGCGCGTCAGCATGTGATTGAAGGCATCGGTGAGCTGTCCGAACTCGTGGCCGGCGGGTCGCTCGGCGCGCACCGCGTAGTCGCGTTGCTCGGATACCCGCTGTGCGGTGGCGGCGAGCATGAGGATCGGCCCGGAAACCACCCGCTGCAGGCGGTGCGAAATGAGGTACGCCGCGACGCAAGAGATGAGGAGAAACGCCGCGCCGATCATGAGAAGGAGCTCGAAGTGACGGGAAATCTCCCCGAGGTCCGCCTCCAGATACAGGGTCCCCATGCGGCGGTTCCCCTGCTCGACGGGCTGCACCCCGCGCAGCAGGCCGTCTTCGAAGCGGTAGCCGTCCCCACGCGGCGCGGCCGCGGTCGGGTCGCCGGCGGCGTCGGGGTAGGAGGCAATCAGTCGTCCGTCGTTGAGGTAGAGCCGTGCGGCGCGCACGTGCGGTTGCGCCTTGAAAGCCGACAGCGCCTCGCGCGCATCGTCCGGATTGTCGAAGGCGAGCGCCGCGGTGCTGTTGGCCGCGATCGCCTTGCCCAGGATCTCGAGATTGCTCAGGGTGAGCTGCCGGAAGGTCAGGTACTCGTACGCGAAGAAGGCGCCCAAGGTGATGATCATCACTGCTCCGCAGGTGAGCAGAATCACCATCATCAGGGTGCGTCGAATGGGCCGTGCGAGGGCGGGCATGAGTCTAACTCCCTGCGCCGACGATCTCGGCCGGACGCAACAGCTTCGAGCTGATGGTGAGATTGCCGGCTTTCGCGGCCTGGAGATCGATACGCAGTCGAATGCGGTTGTCGCGCTTCACGAGCCCGATGATCACGCCGCGCGCTGCCGGGTTGTCGGCGTCGGTCACGGTCAGCGTGCTCTTGCCCTTAAGCGCGGTCAGGATCGCGTCGAGATGGCCGACTTCGGCGGCCGGGATGAACAGGATCTGACAGTCGCCGATCGCGGCGGCGCTCTGATAGCGCTCGACGGCGAGCGGATGCCGGTTCACGTTCTCACCGCGCAGCACCTCGTCGAGGCTCGCGCCGAAGGGATCCTTGCCGAGCACGCCGATGACGAACGGAGCGTCGTCGCGCGGCAGCGCCGCCGGCGGCCATTCGACGAAGTGCGCGAAGTTCAAGAGGAATACGGCCTTCAGCTCATACTCGGACACTGGCGCGGCGGCTACGCCGGCCGCGCCGCAAGCGAGCAGCACCAGCGCAAGGGCGCGCTTGAGTGCGTGCGTCGCTCTGTGGGTCACTCGCCCCATGTGATCCTGGCGTAGACGCTGCGCACGATTTGTTCGCGCGCCGGCGAGGGAAAGCCGTATTCGGTGTGATACTCGTGCAGCAGGTTCTGCCCCGAGAGCGAGAGCTCGAGCTTCCTGCCGACACGCCAGGCGAGGCGCGTGTTGAGCCCGAAGTAGCTCGGCACCGTCCCGACCACAGGCCCCCCGACCGGACCATTGTTGATCCACAGCGTATCCACCCAGCGCAATGCCGCATCGAGCGTCAGGTTCCCGGGCAGATCCATGCTCGAGCGCAGCGCGACTTGCTGCTGGGGATCGGCGGTCTCGTTGGTCGCGCCGGTGGCATCGGTCTCCCCGGGCCTCGCATGCAGGTGCTCGCGCAGCAGGTCGTAGCCGAGATGCAGCCGCCACCACTCGAGCAGCTGGTGCGAAGCGCCGAACTCGGCCCCGTAGGTGTAGCCCTTGAGGTTATTCTGGAAGTACACCGGATACGGAAACGGGTAGACGGGCGTCGTGGCGGTCGAGGTGGTGCTGCGCAGATCATCGTAAGCGTTGTAGAAGGTGGAGACGGAGCCGGCCAGCTTCGGGGTCAACTCGGCGCGATAGCCGGCCTCGTAAGCGATCAGCGTCTCGGAGACGAAACCGGCATTGCCCTGAAGATAGGTGGCCGGAAACTGAAACGGCGGTGGTGGGTTGACGAGCCCGGTCGGCACCAGGAGGTCGCGGTCGTAGCGGGACGGCGTGCGGACCGCGCGCGAGACGGCGGACCAGAGCATTTGCGTCGGGGCGGGCTGCCACTGCAGGCGAACGCTCGGCTCGGCTTCGTAGCCCGTATAGCCGTTATGCTCGAGCTTGGAGCCCGCAGTGAGAGTGACGGTCCGGGCGAGCGCGATCTCATCCTGCAGGAAGGCACTGTAGAGGGCCTGGTCGAGAACGGGCGGCGTGAAGCGCACTACCGAGATGCCGTGGTCCGCCTCGTGCGTCGCGCGGTAGCCCAAGCCCCAGGAGAGCTTCTGCCGGGCGCCCCAAGCGAAGTGATGCTGGAAATCCAGATCGTAGGTGTTGAGAGCGTCGGTGAGGGCCGCGGCCGGAAAGCCGGTGTAGTAGGGCGGCGCCGGCGGACTGGCGGCGAACGGTTGCGAGAGGTAGGTGTGATCGTAGTAGGCCTGCACACTCATCGAGGCGCCGTCCGCCTGAGTGCGCGTCCAGCGGCCGAGGACATTACCGCCCGAGAGCCGGGCGTCGGGAGTGCCGACGACGGTCTCGCCGGCGGTGTAGAGGTCGCCCTGAACGGTGAGCCGATCCGTGGCGGAGGCCTCCGAGTCCAGGCGGAATCCCCCGCGCGCGATGCGCCAGGTGTCGTCGGCATTCGCGCCGCTGCTGGTCACCTCTGGTGCCTCGTCGGTGTACTTGCCGTACACGCGCAGGTACACCTCGGGCGCGAGCTCCGTGCCGTAGCGTACGCCCGCCTGCTGCTCGAGCTGGTTGCCGGCGGCGAACGATGCATACAACCCCTGAGTGTCGCGGGCGGCCTTGGTGATGATGTTGATGACGCCGTTCACCGCGTTCGCGCCCCAGAGCGTGCCGCCGGGGCCGCTGATGACTTCGATGCGATCGATGTCCTTCAGCAGGTAGTCCTGGGAGTTCCAGAGAACGCCGCCGTAGAGCGGTGTGTAGACGGCCCGGCCGTCGATCAGAACCAGCAGCTTGTTGGCGAGGTTGGCGTTGAATCCGCGAGCGCTGATGGCCCAGTCGTGCGCGTTGATCTGCGCCACTTCGAGGTTGTCGGCGAGCCGCAGCACTTCAGGAAGCGTGGTGGCGCCCGAGCGGCGGATGTCTTCTGCCGTGATGAGCTGGATCGAGGCGGGCGCCTGCAGGAGTTTCTGCGGCTCCTTGGCGACGGAGGTGACCTCGACGTTCATGAGGTCCTCGACGCTCAGCTGCTTGAGGTTGCCGGCTGTGGACGTGTCGGCGGGTGCCGCTGCGTACGCCCGGCCGTTTCCCTGCGCGATCAGGGCGCAGGTGAGCAGGGTCACCGCCGCGCGCCTTGCCCCGCACGTCCCGCCCGCCCCCAGGGCGTGGGTAAAAAATGCTCGCAGCCCGCCGCTCGTGGACATGGGAACTCCTCCGCTCAACTCCGTGCGGATCCTCCGGGCCTGGGTGACCGTCCTGGCACCGCAGCGCTGGTGGAGGCTTGCTCCCGATATCCGGCGGGTAAGCTAAGTCTCGGCGAGGGGAACTGCCGCGGATTACGTCACATACGATCGCGAAGGCGCAACGCGGCAAAACGAAGTGTGATCGACGTCTCGTTGCCTAGCGGCGATCGATTCCGTCCAGGCTCGACCAGGCCCCGTCCGGGGAGCGCATCATGTAGTGCATGCCCGCCTGGATTACCGTCGTGCCGTTGTTTTCGGCCACGAAGTCCGCCTGCGGCAGCGCGCCGAGGTAGTCATCGAGGCTCGCAACGGGCTTGGCGAAGGGGTCGTTGGATATGAACCTTGACAGCATCTCGCTCAGCGCCGGGTAACTCGCGGGCGCGTCGAGCTTCACCTGCGTGGCCGGGGGCGGCCGCGCCGCATTGAGGAGCGCAATGGCGACCGGGACGTGGGCGATCGCGGCAGTCGGGATCTCGCGCAGGCCCTGGATCTGACGGCGGTCGCCGTCGAGCGCCGCGCCGTGCTCGGCGATGAGCACCACGATGGCGTTCCGCCCCGAGGCCCGCACGAGGTCCAGGAACCTCGTAATCTCGCTGTTGAAGCTTGCCAAGCGCGCGCCGTACGAGGAGTCGGTGGTTCCGGTGCCCGTCACGCGGTTGCCGTCGTGCAGGCTGATGGTGTTGTAATAGAGCGCGATGCGCGGTGCGCGCTTCGCCTGGCGCTTCGCCCACCAGCGCGACAGCACGGAGTAGTCGCTGTAGACCTTTGTGCCGTCGAAGGCGATCTGTGCCGCGGTCGCGCCGCTATTGTCTTCGAGCGGAGCGCCGAGACCGCCCCGCAAGCGCACGTCACGGAAGAAATTGCCGAAATGGCCGTCGTGATTCATGAGCCAGTGCGGCTCGAAGCCCGCGTTCTGCAGTCCATCCATGACGAGGCAGCCGGGCCCGGCGGGATCGTAGAGCCTGGCCTCCGGCGTTTCACCGCAGGTGCCGCGCAGCAGGCGGATCGCCGCCGGGCCGCTGTAGCTCGCCGCCGAGTTGAAATTCGTGAGCACCAGGTCGAAATGCCCGAAGACGCTATCGGGCGCCAGCTGCAGCGTCCGCAGGTCATCCCAGGACAGCGAGCACACATGGAGGATCAGGACGTCGAACGGCGGGTCCTCAGGGGCCGGGTGGGCGAGGGGGATGTGGACCTTCTTCTGCTCAGCGTAGAACCGGGCGAGGCGCGCATCGAGCGCCGCCGGCGCGAGATCCACATCCTCATGCGTCGCTCCCGCCGTCGCGCCGACGGCCGGCCGCGGAGTCGCCGCGGTGAGGAGTCGCGCCGTGGGCGCGAGGAAGACGGCCAGGATCCCCAGGAAGACGAAGGTGCTCAGGCGGAGCTTGCGGCGCGCGAGCAGGTAGAGCGCCAGCATCGCCGCGAGCTCGAGCAGCAGTTTCCAGCTGACGAGCCGTCCGGCGAGCTCCCAGAGGTAGGCGGCGCTGAATTGACTGAGGTCGTGAAGTTGGGCGAGCGCCTGGGTGATGGGTGGGAGCGAAGAGTCGTGATAGAGGAGGAGGACGCCTAAGGGCACCGCGATGAGATTCTTCGCGAGGCGCTGGTGGGCATTCCGGGGCGGCAGCGCGGTGAGGATGGCGAGTGCGAGATTCAGCCACGGATCGAAGCCCAAGTAGCCGCCCGCGTACAGGGCGAGCTTGGCGAGAAAGTATGCGCTCCAGAGCCCCATGCTCGACACCTAAGCCGGCGCCGCCGGCGCCTTCGGGCGCAGCCACGAGAGCAGCCTGTTGTAGGCGTTTTCGAGCAGGCGCACGTAGCCCGTGGCCCCGAAGGAGAACACCTCGGCGAAGCTCGCGAGCGGCTTGTCCTCCCGGATATCCCTGTCCCAGTTCTCCCAGGCCTCCGGCGAGCCGAAGGTGCAGCGCACATAGGCGCGTTGCTCCTCGATGGTGAGCTGCTCGAGCAGGAGGCCGAGGTGAGCCCCCTGTGCCGTGGCGACTTCGACGGGGAACTCGTGCTCGCCGTCGTCGGCCGTGAGGCTGACGCGCAAGCGCTCGCCGTAGTACATGAGGAGGGGCTCATCGAGCTGCAGGCCGAGCCCGCGCATGGCGAAATCCGTGGTGCGACAGGGAATGCGATTCCCGTCGGGCAGATGCAAGACCGCCGGCATGCTCTTGGTCACCCGCGGGGCACTGCGCACCTGACGGGTCTCGGCCGCGACACCGAGCACCGCGCCGAGCAGAATGATGTTGAAGAGCGTCCAGATGAGGTTGAGGACCACCGTATCGGCTTCGAAGGAATTCCAGTACAGGAGCCGCGGCACCGCGATCAGGGCTCCCCCCAGATTGAGCACCACCAGCACCAGGTACGGCGTCGAGATGCGCCAGTCGAAGAACTCGCGCTCGACGAGCCCCCCCTTGGCCGTCACGTTGAACTTTCCATGGCGCGGCGCGATGAGCGCCACCGTGGTCGGGAGCGCGATGTACCAGGAGAGCACGGCTTCATAGGCTTCGTTCCAGAACGAGTGGCGGAAGCGCCCCTGGATGTGGGAGTTGGCGAGGCTCGATTGCACCAGGTGCGGACCCGCGTAGAGCGCGATGGAGGTCGCCGCCGCGCTGATGATGTGGAACTGGAAATAGAGGTAGGCGAGGGGCGCGGTGAGGAACACCAGGCGCGGAATGCCGGAGAAGAAATGCAGCATGGCGTTGCTGTAGCAGAGCCGCTGCAGCGCCGTGAGCCCTCGCCCCAGGAGCGGGTTGTCGAGGCGGAAGATCTGCGCCATGCCGCGCGCCCAGCGGATGCGCTGGCCGATGTGTCCCGAGAGACTCTCGGTGGCGAGACCCCCGGCGAGCACCTGCCGGAGGTAGGCCGTGGTGTAGCCGCGCCGGTGGAGCTTGAGCGCGGTGTGCGCATCCTCGGTCACCGTCTCGACGGCAATGCCGCCGATCTCTTCGAGCGGCTTGCGGCGGAGCACCGCGCACGAGCCGCAGAAGAAGGCTGCGTTCCACAGGTCATTGCCGTCCTGAATGAGGCCGTAGAAGAGATTGCCCTCGTTCGGCACCCGGCGGAACGTCCCTAAGTTTCTCTCGAAGGGATCGGGTGAGAAGAAATGATGCGGCGTCTGCATCATGGCGCACTGCCGATCCTTGAGGAACCACCCCATGGTGGTCGTGAGGAAGGTGCGCACCGGGATGTGATCGCAATCGAAGATCGCGACGAACTCGCCGCGCGTGACGGTGAGGGCGTGATTGAGATTGCCGGCCTTGGCGTGGGCGTTGTTGCCGCGGATCACGTAGCCGGCGCCGCACTGCGCGGCGAATTCCCTGAACGCGGCCCGACGGCCATCGTCGAGGAGGTAGACGTTGAGCTTCTCGGCCGGCCAGTCGAGGTTTAGCGCGGCGAGCACCGTCGGGCGCACCACCTCGAGCGACTCGTTGTAGCTCGGGATGAAGATGTCGACGCTCGGCCAGAGTGAGCGGTCCTTGGGGAGCGGGACCGGCTTGCGCCGCAGCGGCCGCGCGTTCTGTGCGTAGCCGAGCACCATGATGAGCCAGGTATAACACTCGGCGGCGAGCAGCCCCGTGCCGAAGAACGCGGCGAACCCCGGGGCGAGATCCATCGTCTGCGTGCAGCGCCACCAGATGTAGCGCGAGGAGGCAACGACGGAGAAGAGAACGAGGATGAGCCCCGGTCCGTAGCCCGGCAATTGACGCACGAGGAGACTCGCGAGCCACATCGAGGCGAGGAGCGCGAGTTGCGGCCCGGCGCTCAAGGGCGTCGTCGCCACGAGCGCGAAGAGGGCGAGCGCCAGCACACCGGCGGCGAGGCGCGTGCCACGGTTGGCTCGCGCATAGAGCCGCGTGAGAGCCTCGGAACCAGTCTCGAGGCGCGCCGCGAGCGCGTAGAGCAGCGGCGCGATGCGCGGCGCGAGCGGATGATGAAGCAGCGCCCGGAGCGAGGCCACGGGGCGCAGCCGCGCCTTCAGATGCTTCTCGGGACTCGACCAGTAGCCCCTCGGCGGGTCGCGGAGCACTAAGTGCAGCACCCAGTCGCGCACGCTCCGTGGGTTCGACGCGCCGATCTCGCCGGCGAGCTTTACGAGCAGCGGCCAGATGAGCCGCCGCATCCACAGCGGCCAGGGCCTGGCGAGATCGGCCGGAAGCACGAAGAGGTACCAGACCCAACGCGCAAACTCCTGCGCCCACCCGACCTGTAGCGGCCGGCCGGGCGGCGTCAGCACCGGCGGCATCCGCAGCCTGAGAGTCTCGTTGACGTTCAGCATCGCGCCGGCCATTGTGCGGCGCATAGCGGGCGCTTGCCCAACACGAAGCGTGCGCTGCCTAACAGTTTTTTGAATTATTTTGCGGTGCGGCAGCGCAGCGCCGCGCGAGGTGTGTTAAACGCTCGCAGGTCCTGACAATGCGGATTCCCGGCCCCGTGAGCATGCAATGACATGGAGCGAGTCAAGCTGAAATCAGGCAACGCCATCGCCGCGCTGCTCTTGCTCCTCGCCCAACCGGCGGCGGCAGCGCCGTCGGTGCCGCAGTCCGCGCACGACGCGCCGGTGACCGAGATGCGCGTCAGCTTCACCGAGCTCGGCCCGGGCGCGATGTCGCTGCAGGGTGTTGCCTCCACGGGCGGCCTCGACTTCGGCATCCGCAAGGACCAACTCGTGGTGGCGGGGGTGCTGCACCTGCGCCTCACCTACTCGCCGTCGCTCATCCAGGAGCTCTCGCACCTGCGGGTGAGCCTCAATGGAGAGGCGGTCGCGGCGCTGACCCTCACCAGGGCGGATGCCGGCCACGAAGTCGAGCGCGCGATTGCCCTCGATCCGCGTTACTTCAGCGACTACAACCACATCGAGCTCAATCTCATCGCGCACTACACCACCGAGTGCGAGGATCCGCAGCACTCCTCGCTGTGGGTGAGGATCAGCGGCGCGAGCGACCTGACGCTGTCGCTCCGGCCGCTCGAGCTGCGCGACGACCTGGCGCTTCTGCCGGCGCCGTTCTTCGACGCGCACGACAACCGCCGCCTGACGCTTCCGATCGTGTTACCTGCGAAGCCGGCGCGGAGCCTGGTACGCTCGGCCGGCGTGGCCGCCTCCTGGTTCGGCATGCTCGCCGACTACCGCGGTGCGCGCTTCCCGGTGAGCTTCGATGCCTTGCCTCATCAGCACGCGCTGGTGTTCGCCACCAACGACTCACGCCCGGCCGGGCTCGCCCTGCCAGCCGTCGAGGCGCCGACGGTGAGCGTCGTCGATCATCCCGCCGACCCGTCGGTCAAGCTCCTCCTGTTCCAGGGTAAGGACGCGCAGCAGCTGCGCGAGGCCGTCGAGGGTGTGGTGCTCGGCAACGCGGTTCTCACCGGGAGCTCCGCCACGGTGGCCAAGGTCAGTTACGACCGCCGTGCCCCCTACGACGCGCCGCGCTGGGTGCGCAGCGATCGGGCGGTGAGGCTCGGCGAGCTCATCGCCGACCCGCAGCAGTTTCAGGGGCGCGGCGTCGCGCCGCAGCCGATGACGGTGAACCTGCGCCTGCCGCCGGACCTGTTCACCTGGAACAAGGCCGGCGTGCCGGTCGACGTGCACTATCGATACACCGCGCCCGCCGAGCGCGACAATTCGGTCCTCACGGTGTCGATCAACAACCAGCTGCTGCGCTCCTATCGCCTCGCGCCGGAATCAGAGTCCGGCGGCGGCGGCCGCTTCCTCGTGCCGCTCCTGCAGAACGACGCCTCGCGTGAGACGCGGGGGCTCCTCATCCCGTCATTCCAGCTGGCGAGCGACAACCAGATGGTCTTCCAGTTCTCGATGGACTTCCATCGCGAGGCGAACTGCAAGGAAGTCTTCATCGACAACACCCGCGAGTCGATCGACCCGGACTCCACCGTCGACGTCTCGGGCTTCGCCCACTACACCGCGCTCCCGGATCTGGCGCTGTTCGCCAACGCGGGCTTCCCCTTCACCCGCTACGCCGATCTCTCCGACACCGCGGTCGTGCTGCCCGATGCCACGGATCCGGCGGCGCTCGAGCAGCTGTTCTTCGTGCTCGGTCGCATGGCGAGGCAGACGGGAGCGGTTGCGCTCGGCTTTCGGCTGCTCGACACGAAGGAGGCGCTCGCTACGAGCGATGCCGATCTGCTCATCTTGAGCGGTACCGGCGCCAACGATCTGCTGGCGCAGTGGGGCGGCAGTCTGCCACTTAAGTTTACCAAGCTCGGACGCGACTACTCGGGACTCCCGCCGGCGGTGCGCGCCTTGCTCGAGCCGCCGGAGCGTGGGCGGCCTGACGGGGGCTCACGTCCCCACGTCCTCATCCAGGCCGCGGGTGCCCTCGGGGCGCTGCTGAGTTTCGAGTCGCCTCTCAAGAACGGCCGGACCGTCGTCGCTCTCGCCGCGAGTGATGCGAGCGCCGCCCGCTCGCTCGTCGCAGCACTCGAGGACAACGCGCGGGTGTCCCAAATCCGCGGCGGGCTCACCGTGGTACGCAACGACACCGTGCAGAGCTTCGAGGCGGACGCGGTCTACTACGTCGGCTCGCTCACCTTCTGGCAATGGCTCTGGTTCCATTTCGCGCACCATGCGCTGCTCCTCATCATCGTCACGCTCGCCGCGGCCGTCGCGGTGGCGCTGCTGCTCTACGGTGGCCTGCAGCGCCTCGTCAGTGCCCGCCTCGAAGGGCGCGCCGGGAAGTGAGGCATGGGGACGCGCGTAGCTCCTGGTGTGCTGTGTGCCGCCGCGCTGCTCGCGAGCGCGGCGCACGCCGGCGAGAGCCCGTGTGCACCGTGGCCCGAGTGGCAGGCGTTCAAGCGACTCTATTTAAGTGAGGACGGTCGCGTCGTCGACGCGAGCACGCGCGAGTCGCTGACCGTCTCCGAGGGCCAGGCGTACGCGCTCACCTTCGCGCTCATCGCCGCTGACCGGAAGAGCTTCGAGAGAATCCTTGCGTGGAGCCGGGACAACCTCTCGGCCGGCGACCTTGGGCGCACGCTTCCGGCCTGGAAGTGGGGGCGCGCCGAGGATGGCCGGTGGACGATCCTCGATCGCAATCCTGCGGCGGACGCGGATTTGTGGATCGCTTACGCGCTCGCCGAGGCGGGAGCGCTCTGGCACGACGCCGCCTACACGCAGCTCGCGCAGGCGATGGCGGCACACATTCTCCGGGATGAGGTGGCGCTCGTGCCGGGACTCGGTGCGACGCTCTTGCCGGGGCCGAAAGGGTTCGTGGCGCAGGAGACCTGGCGGTTGAGCGCAAGCTACGCACCCATCCAGGTGGTGCGGGCGCTCGGGCGCGTTGGCGATCCGACGCTCTGGACCGCGGTGCTCGATTCCTCGCATCGGGTGATCGTGGGCTCGGCGCCACGCGGCTACGCCTCCGACTGGATCGTCTACCGCGAGTCGCAGGGCTTCTCGGCCGATCCCGCGAGCCATGGAGTCGGCAGCTACAACGCGATTCGCGTCTATCTCTGGGCGGGGATGCTCGCAGACGACGATCCCGAGGCGAGTCGCCTGGCGCGGCAGCTCGAGCCGATGGCGGCCGCCGCGGCGCGCGGCATGCCGCCCGAGTCGATCGATGCCGCGACGCTCGAGATGCACGGCACGGCGCCGGTGGGATTCCTCGCGGCACTACTGCCGCTCCTCGCACACTTCGGGTTCACCGATGCGGTACGCCGCTACCGCGAGCGCATCGATGCCGGGGCGCTGAAGGACAGCCAGCACTACTACAGCGATGCGCTGACCCTGTTTGCGCTCGGCTGGATTGAAGGCCGTTACCGCTTCGATCGGCACGGCGGTCTGCGCGTCCGATGGAGCGGCTCGTGCCGCGCCGACTGATCGCATCGCTCGCGCTCTCCTGGTGCGCACTGGCGGCGGCACGGGCGCCAGAGTGGCCGCTCGCCAATCAGGAGCTGATTCACAACGCCCGCTTCTGGGAGGCGCACGACCGTGGGGATCTGGCGCAGCTCGCGCTCGCGAAGCTCGTGGCGGCGCGGCCCGACCTGCCCGAGGCACTGCTCGAGCTCGGCGAGCTCGATCTGAGGCTCAATGACTTCGCCGCGGCCGGGGAGGTCGAGAGCGAGCTCGCCCGGCGATTCGCGGGGTCCGAGGCGGCGCGCGACTTCGCTACCGAGGTCCGCATCGCGACGCGTGACCGTCTCGAGTTCGCCTCCATCCGCCGCCTCGTCGAGATCGGCCGCGCCTCCGAGGCGCGTGTGCAGCTGGCGCGTCTCTTTCCTCATGGACCGCCGGGCGGTGCCCTCGGCGTCGACTACTACCTGCTGCTCGCGCAAACGCCGGGTGGCCTGGCGCGCGCGCGCGCGGGCCTTCAGCATCTTGCGCAAAGCCACGGGGGGGATCCGCGCTACGAGCTGGCATTGGCGCGGCTCCTGGTGCGCCAGGGCGACTCAGCGCTCGACGGCGTGACATTGCTCGGGCAGCTCACCCGCCGCGAGGACGTACGCCGGGAAGACGCCGAGCGTCTGCTCGCCTCCGGATTGCTGCGGCTGGGACCTGAGCGGGCGCCGGGGGCGGTGGTCGACGCTTACCTCGCCCGCCACCCTAAGGATGTCGAAATCTCGGGGCTCCGGGATGAGCAGCAGCGTCTCCAGGAGGAGCGTGGGCTCCACTCGCCCGCGACACTCTCGAAGGCGCTGCCCGCCTTGCAGCGGCGGCTGGAGCGGGATCTGTCATCCGGCGCGGGATCCGGCTCCGCAGAGGCTCGCGCGGAGGCGCGCCGCTGGCTCGACCGCAGCCGCGCCTCGCTCGCTCGGGCCGAGGAGGCCCGCGCCGCCCTGGAGCTGCGCGCCGCGCTCGGCTTCTTCCGGGGCAACTTCGAGTCACAGATCGGCTTCGCGAAGGAACTCGAAGGCCTGCGACGGGACGCCGAGGCCGCAGAGCTCCTCACCCGTGCCGCGCAGCTCGCGCCCGCTTCCAACTGGCTCTTCGAGACGCGCGTGCGCTGGCTCATCGCACACGGAGACACGGCGACCGCCATCGAGCTCGTTCATGCCCGGTCGCTGACGGGGAAGTGGCTCGCGTCCTCGCGCGATGCACTCCTCGCCGCAGCGCTCGACAAACGCGCGACCGATGAGGCGAGCGCGGGACAGCGGGACGCGGCCGTGGCAGATCTCGAAGCGGCGACACGGGTCGCGCCGCGCGATCCCTGGATACGCTATCGACTGGCGGAGCTCTACCGGGATAGGGACGAGGCGGAGCGGGGCCGGTCTCTGATGAGCGAGGGGGCGGAGCGCGCCCCCGACGTGCCCGACATGCGCTACGCGCAGGCGCTGTATCTCTCGCATCTCGAGGACTACGCCGCGGCCTTCGCCGCGATCGAGGCTGTCGATGCGGCCGTGCGCACCGAAGGCATGAATGCGCTGCACGACCGGATGCAGGTGGCTCGCGCACGCGACAGCGCCCGGCGCCTGGCGCACTCGGGTGAAGCCGCCGGCGCGCGAGCGGCGCTCCTCGAGGCCGAGCCTGTCGCCGCTCGCAGTTTCGACCGGGCGGTCGAGCTCGCGCATTCCTGGATCGACCTCGGCGACGCTGAGCACGGCATCGGCCTGGTTCGGCCCTACCTCGAAGGTGCCGGCGGGCAGGATGCGCATTTTCTCCTGGGCTTCGCGGAGGTGCTGAGCAGCGCCGAAGACGACGGGCGGTTGCGCACGGCGCTTGCGCAGCTGCGCTCCCTGCCGTCACTCGACCCGGTGCAGGGCGCCGAAGTGAGGCGCCTCGAGCGCTCGCTCGACTTGCGCGAGATACGCGACCTCGAGCGGCAGAAGAGATACGCAGACGCCGGACGGCGTCTCGATGCGCTCCTCGCCGCCGAACCGCACGATCGGCAGCTGCGTATCGCCCGCGCGGAGCTCGACCTGATGACAGGGCACGCTCGCGCCGCCCGCGACCGCCTGGCCTCGCTCACCGCAGAGGATCCGGATGACCTCGATGCGCGCCTCACCTACGTGCGGGCCCTCACCGACGCGGGCGATCTTGCCCTGGCACGGGCGCAGCTCGAGGCAGTCGAGGCACGCATGCCCTCCGGCGATGAGGAGCTCGAGTTGAGTCTCGCCCGCCGGGAGCTCGCGCTTGGAGATGCGGGGAGGGCGTTGCATACGCTCGAGCCGCTGCTTGCCGCCTCCCACCCGCGCGGTGACGTCCTGATGCTGGCCGGGCGCGCTGAGCTCGCGCGGCGGCATCTCAGGGAAGCGCGCGATTACTTCGATCGGGCCGCGGGGAGCACCACCGGGAGCGACGCGCTCGCGGCGCGGCGCGAGAGCCAGGAGGTTGAGGATCGGCTGCAATCGAGCGTATCGGGCGGCCTTCTCGCCTGGCATCAGCCGGGCTCCCCCGGCATGTCGCAGATCGATGCGGTGACGGTTCCGAGCTCGTGGGTGCTCGCGCAGAGCGATGGCGCGCGCTTCATCGCGCGCGCGGACGCCGTGTGGCTCGATGCCGGGAGCTGGAGCGCTGCGGCGGAACCGTTGCTCGGCACGGTCGAGCTCGCCCCGGCGGCCGCGCCGCTGCGCTCCAGCAGCTACACGCAGGCGGGCTTGAGCCCGGCGGTCGGCTATCAGACGGGTTCACTCGCCGTGGACGTCGGCGCGACGCCGCTGGGATTTCTCCTGCCGGGTGTCGTCGGCGGGATCGAGTGGACACCCACGTGGCACACCGTCGACGTGACGCTGGGTGTCGCGCGACGCGCGGTAACGAGCAGCGAGCTCTCGTACGCGGGACTCAGGGATCCGGCGACGGGGACCTCCTGGGGAGGCGTGGTTCAGACAGGGCCCTACGCCGGCTTCGGCATCTATCGTGAGGGCTACGACGTGTCAGGCGGCGTGCGCTTTTCCGAGATCACCGGAACGCGCGTGACCGACAACCAGCTCGCTGCCGCGCGCTTGAGCGCGAGCTGGAAGGTCCTCTTCGGCCCCGACATGCGCGCCGATGCAGGTGTGACGATCAACTACTGGAGCTACGAGCGGAATCTCTCGAACTACACCCTCGGGAGTGGCGGCTACTACAGTCCGCAGTCGTACCTGAGCCTCTCGACTCCTGTCGAGCTCACGGGGACTCGCGCGGGCTGGAGCTACAGGATGCGCGCGGCGGTCTCCTACACCGTGAGCCAGGTGAGCGCCATCGCGTTCTACCCCGACGACGCGGGCCTCGAGGCCCAAGCGGGGCGCTCACCGCTGCCTATTGGCTACACCTCTCCTTACTTTCCGGGGTACCACAGCAGTGGCTTCGGCTTCTCGGCCTACGCCGCCGCCGAGCGCCAGCTGAGTGAGGCCCTGGTCTTCGGTGTTGTGGCCAACATCGACCGCACCGACTACTATCACCCGACCTCGTTCGGAGTGTATTTCCGGCATGCCTTCGGGGGCACGCCGACCCGCAGCGTCTCCCCGCCGCGCCCGATCGTCCCCTACAATCCCTGAGCGCCGCCGAGCCCGCCGCGACCTATCGCGTCGGCGTTCCGAATTTCCACGTGCTCATGCGCTACAATCCGCGCGTCAATTGCTGACTTCTCAATGGGCGCTGGGGATCGGTTTCGTCCGTCGACCCCGGGGCTCAAGCCGCAGCACATGGCATGAGGTTCCTTCCACTCGTCTGCGCCGGGCTATGGCGAAGACCGGCCCGTTCGATCCTCACCGGGTTGTGCATCCTCACCGCATTCGTGTTGCTCGGGCTCCTCGAAGGCGTGAATGCCGGATTCGCCAAGGCCATCGCAGATGCGCATCGCGATCTTCTCGTGACGAATACGCGGGTCCGCGGAGGCGCGCCGATGCCTATATCGGCCATGACGACGATTCAAAGCATTCCGGGCGTGGTCGACGTGGCACCAAGAGCGTACTTCATGGGCAGCCATGGCGAGCCGGTCCCCAACAATATGGTTGCCGCGCTTGCGACCGATCCAGCGCTTTTCTTTCGCGTACGACCGGGATTCATCGTTGCTGAGGAGAGCCTGCGTGCCATGCGCCAGAATCGCGCAGGGATGCTCGCGACTCCCGCGCTGCTTCGGTATTTCGGATGGCGGGTCGGCGACCTGGTTACCCTGCGGTCGCAGATCCTGAAGACCGACGGGAGCCGGGACTGGACTTTCAACATTGTGGGCACTTTCGACTGGACAAAGGATCCCGCGAACGCCTTCTTCGGCATCATTAACTACACCTATCTCGATGAATATCGCGTGGAGAACCGCGGAACGGCTGAAATCTTCTATGAACGCATCGCGGATCCCACCAAGGCGGTCGCTACCGCCGCGGCGATCGATCGAATCTTCGCCAACTCATCGCACGAGACGCGCACCCGATCCGATCAGGAACGTGCCCAGTTCCAGGCAAAGCAAATGGGTGATGTGCAGTTTTTTACCAACGTGATCATGGGTGCCGTGGTCTTTACGCTGGTGTTCCTGACGGCCAATACACTTCGCCAGTCGATTCACGAGCGGATTCCGGAGTTTGCCGTTCTCAAGGCACTGGGATACACGGACGGTCGAGTCGTGAGTCTCGCGTATGCCGAGGCGCTGCTGTTGTACATGCCCCCCGCAGCCCTCGGGCTGGTACTGGCGTATCTTGCCGCACCGCTCGCCAAGGAAGATATCGGTGCCATCGTTGTATCCCCCGCGGTTGCGATGATCGGATTGGCCGGTGCGGGACTGCTCGCGTTATTCAGCGTGGCGCTGCCGGCCTTGAGCCTGTCTCGGATGTCAGTCGTCGCCGGACTGGATAAACGCTAAGCCCGTGGCTCTCGTCCGCCAAATTCTTGCCGTCACCGCCGCAAACGTGCGCAGCATTCCACTGCGGCCTGGGAACTCTCTGGTGATCGTGATCGGCATCGCCGGTGTGGTGGCGGTACTCATCGCCGTCCTTGCGATGTATGCGGGCTTCCGAGCGACGCTCCAGGGCGACGGGCGAGCGGATCGCGCAATTGTCCTGACGCGCGGCGCCACTACCGAGTACGAAAGCAACCTTTCCCGGGAAGCCATGGCGACCATTATGAACAGTCCGGGTATCAAGCACGATGAGCGCAACAGCCCCATAGTGTCGGCCGAGGTGATATTGGTAGCACCCGTGGCACGCAGGCGCGATGACTCGGACGTCAACGTCACATTGCGCGGGGTCGGCGAGCGGTATTTCGGCATGCGCCCAGAACTCAAGCTGGTCTCCGGCCGGATGTTCCGCACGGGCAATCAGGAGTTGGTGGTAGGCGCGGCCGCGCACGCTCAGTTTGCCGGGCTGGAAATTGGCAACCAGGTCCGACTCCAGGACGGCGATTGGACCGTGGTGGGTACCTTCGCGGGCGGCAACGGCTCGCGGGAGTCCGAAGTGGTGGCCGACGCGCAAACGGTAATGTCGGCCTACAGGCTCGACGCCTTCAACAGCATGACGGTCATGCTCACATCTACAAACATGGTTGCCGGGCTCAAGGAAGCGTTGACCCGCGATCCGACGCTGCTGGTCGACGTCCGCACGGAGCCCGAGTACCTCGCAAGCGCATCCGGTGGAGTCAACCGCATGCTGCGGCTGGTTGCTTACGCGATTGGCTCGATAATGGCACTCGGTGCGTTGTTTGCCGCGCTGAATTCGATGCACTCTGCCGTTGCAGCGCGCACAGTGGAAATCGCAACGCTGCGCGCGATTGGCTTTACTCCGAGCGCGGTCGCAATTTCGGTGCTGACCGAAGCGCTCTTGCTTGCGCTGCTCGGCGCAGCTCTTGGGGTCGCAATCGCTTACGCTAGCTTCAATGGCACAACGATCAGCACGCTCGGTGGCGCATTGTGGGACTCGCAGCTGGTGTACTCGTTGCGCATTACGCGCTCGCTAGCCGCGAGTGCAGTCTTGCTAGCATGCGCGCTCGGGCTGCTCGGCGGTATCGTCCCGGCAATTCGTGCCGCCTCGTCAAGCGTCGCCGACGCACTACACGAAACCTGACCCGAGCGACTGCCAGCTCAGCACTCTGTCCAGCTCGAAGGAGATGACGCTATGAACAAGCATTTGCTCAGCCGACGTCAATTCAATGCGCGTTGTGCGGCCTTCGGCTTAGCGTTTCCCGGCTTGAGTACAATGATTGCGGCGCACACAGTTGCACAGGCTCCTGGTACTAGCGCTGCGTCGAACCCTGCTGTGCGTACCGTAAAGCTTCCGGACGGCACTACCGTCTCGCCGCTCGGTCAGGGCTGCTGGCACCTCGGTCAGGGAAGGCATCCGGTAGCTGTCGAGGAAGAGGCGTTGCGCACCGGCATTTCCCTCGGCATGACGTTGATCGATACGTCGGGAAACTACGGCAACGGCCGCTCCGAGCAATTCATCAGTCACGTGATTGCCGCTCAGCGCGACCGCATATACCTGGTCTCCAAGGTGGAGGGCGATCAAGTGTCTGGCGATGGCATCGCGCGCGCCTGCGCGGCGAGCCTCGCTCGTCTCGGCAGCGAGTATCTGGATCTCTATTTGCTGCATTGGCCGGTTCCCAGCTCGCAATTCTCCGGTGTGGTGGCGGCATTTGAAAAACTACGCGCGGCGGGGAAGATTCGCGCTTGGGGCGTATCCAATTTCAACGTTGGCCAGATGGAAGATCTCTTCCGCGTTCCCGACGGCCCTCGCTGCGCCACCAATCAGGTCCCTTACAGTCTCAACAACCGTCGCCTTGAGCGCGATGTTTTGCCATGGTGCAAGCAGCACAACCTGCCGGTCATGGCGTACTCTCCGCTCGGCGGCGACCATAACCTCGTAGTAGGTGACCGCACGCTGGCGCAGGTCGGCACTATCCATGGCTGCTCGGCCGCCGCGGTCGCGCTCGCCTGGGTGATCCGCAGCGGGAGCGTTATCGCAATTCCCGAATCCGGCTCTCCAGCGCACGTCAAGGAAAACGCCGTGGCGCTTTCGATAGCCCTCACGCCGCGCGACCTTCAGACTTTGGATGCGGCGTTTCCCGGACCATTCGGCGCGGCGTGAGGTACCGATCGTGGGGGCGCGCTCAAAGCGCTTCCAGCAGTTTCGCGGCGCGATTGTAGTGGCGAGAATCGACCCAGAAGAGCATGCCGAACCGACCTTCTCCCGCCGCGACGGCATCAGCCGCGATCACGTTGATTTTCGCCGCGGCAACTTTAGCGAGTGGCGGTACTGCGGCTCCGACCTCGTCCGTTCCCTGCGCGAGAAAGGCGCGCTTGGGCCGGCTCAATTGCCACTTGTGCCGCTTTGCGGCCGCCTTGAGGCCGTCGACATCGTCGATCACGATGTCGATCTGCGCCTTGTTGCGCCCCTGCGGAAACCCGGAGAACGCGAGCAGGTTGAGGTTTGCGTCACGCAGTGCTTCGAGGATACGAGCCGCCTCCCCGGGTTTGCTCGCCACCGTGACGTACGCGTAGACGACTTTGCGAATCGTGGTTGGCATTGTGGCTCCTAAGCGATGCGGACGGCTGTTATAGCGCGATCTCGCGTGCAACTCCACGATGTCGCCATCGGCGATGCGGTGCGTACTTGAGGGTGCGGGCAGCGTCGCGGAACGTCGTCGCTGGGCAATGGAGACCTGGTGCATACCCGTTTGGGCTTGCAACGGTTACACTGCCTCTATGAATCGGCGCTGCGTCGCGTTCCTGATCATCCTGGCGATCGGCCTGCAGGGGCCGAGTCTCGCCTACGCGGCCGCCGTGAGCGCAAAGACGATGCCGGCCGGGTGTGCGGGCCAGACGCTCGGTCACAGTGGCCAGGAGAATGGCTCCTGCTGCCCGCAAGGTAGCGCACCTGGACTCTGCTGCGCCGGCGGGATCGTGTTCACCGGCGTGCCCTCGACACTCGTCATGCCGCTCGTAATTCCGGTTTATCGCATGCCCACCGCATCGGGCTTCGTGGCCTTCGCGACCGAACGCCCGACACCGCTTCTCCGACCTCCAATCGCCTGAGCCCGCACTCGATCGAGTGAGCTGAGCGGCGTTCACGCCGTTCAGCACAGTGCCGTGCGCATTGCGCGGGCGGTCTTGATGGCTTTGGAGAGTCTCATGTCTCGCTGGTTTATTGCCTTAGGCGGCGCATTCGCGCTTGTCGGCTCGATGAGCGCGATGGCGAAGCCGATCGCTTTTGCCGGCGGTTACACGGTAATGGCGGAATACGGCGCGGGGACGATGGAGGAGCTGCAGTTCTTCTACGCCCCGCGTTACGACCTCTCGTTCGGGGGCGGTTACCTCAAGCTCAACAGCGATGAGAGACCCGAAACCGACAACCTCACCTACGCACGGCTGAACTACCTCGCCCACCGCTGGAACCTCGAGGACGCCCAAGCGAGCATTTTCGTTTGGGGTGGCTTGGGCAGTGCAACCGGCAATACGTTCTCCGGCACGGTGCTCGCAGAAAACGCCGGAGCTCAGGCGGACTATGAGACCCGTCGGGTTTACGCCTCATTCAAGACGGACCTGCAGCGAAGCTCGGAGTTCTCCCACCGGATCGACACGTTGCAACTCGGGCTCGCGCCTTACAAGCACGAGTACGGTGGCGTCGCGACTTGGCTTCTCGTTCAGGCTCGTGAGTACACCGGCGGGATTCACCGCGGGGCCGAGACGGCTTTGTTAGTACGACTTTTCAAAGATGGCATCTGGGTCGAGGCCGGTATCACGGACGGCGGCAAGCTCCAGGCCATGGCCATGGTCAATTTCTGAAGGAATACACCCCATGAAGGCATTACCCCGAATCCTCCTGCTTCTCCTATGCGCGGCGAGCGCATCTGCCCAGGCTGCGACCATTGAGATGAATGTTAGCGGCCTCGTCTGCGCGTTCTGTGCGCAGGGCATCGAGAAGCAGCTGCGCAAATTCCCCGCAACCGCTGATGTGGTCGTGAGCCTCGAGCAGAAGCTCGTCGCCGTGGCCTTAAGAGACGGCCAGGACATTCCCGACGCCGAGCTTCGTCGTGCCCTCACGAACGCCGGGTACACGGTGAAGTCCATCGAACGCACTCAGACGCCGATCGCCGCTGTGCGTGAACGCCTCAAGCAGGCCAAGCCGTGAGTCGGTTAGCTCCCGCGCTTTCACGGAATGTTGGCCTGGCAGCCGGCGCTCTGCTCGCGAGTTCGGCGACCCTGGTCTGCTGCGTGTTGCCAGCCGTGCTCGTGACGCTTGGAGCCGGAGCCGCTCTCGCGGGGCTCGTGAGCGCAGTGCCGCAACTGATTTGGTTAAGTGAGCACAAGCGGCTCGTTTTCGGGAGCGCGGGCGCGCTCCTGCTCGTGAGTGGCGTTGCGCTCTGGTACGGGAGGAACTTGCCGTGTCCGACTGAGCCGGGTGCCGCGCGAGCGTGCCAACGTCTGCGGCGCATCAGTCTGCTGCTTTACGGGCTCGCACTCGCGAGCTTCGCGTCAGGTGTTGCGTTTGCGTGGGTGATTCCGGCCCTGGGTCGTTAGATGAAATCGGCAGCGGAATTGGAAGATGCAACGGAGAAAAGTGCGGTGACACGGTCCTAATGGGTTAGTCCCAGCGGTTGGCATTCTTTGGGAATCCGGGCCGCTGTACCCTTACGACGCAGAAGCGTTGGCCGGTCGGCGCCTCCATCACCACCCACCGCTCGAGGCGGTCCATCACCTTGGCGCCGAGCTTTGTCAAGCGGGCCACTTCGGCAGCGATATCGTCGGTCTCGATGTCTATGTGGACCCGGCTCTCGTGGTCCACGCGCTGAATTTCCACTATGGGCTCGTCCGGCGGGGTCTCCAGCATGCGGTAATTGCCGCGGCTGCTCGGATGATTAGGATCCACGGGCCGACCCAGCGCCTCGCCCCAGAAGCGGGCGGCCGCGTCCAAATCCGAGGTCCGGCAGTCGATCAGCAGGGCGCAGAGGCGGGAACGATGCATATCAGACCCCCGTGATCGCAACAGTGACGTGAGCATCCGTGGAGCCGCTGAACTGAAGGGTCAGATCACGGCCTGCGGGCAGCTCATATTCGACGATCTTGTGGGGCCGTTCGCACCCGCGCTGTCCCTGAAAGTCCCGGGAACTCACGAGCTGCGTACCGTCGACGACATCGATCCAGTGCCGGCTGGTGATCGAGATGCGGTATCGCCCCGCCTTTGCAACTCGGAATCGCACGAGCCCAGCGTGTCCGCCGTCCGTGAGAGCCGCCTTGCCCGGCTTCGCTACGAAGGTCACCGTGCCCTGATTCGCAAGTTTCACCTCATAAAGCTTCTCAGGCTCGATCTGCGGGACATCGGCGCCAGGCCTGACTGCCCCGGCAACGGCGCGCGGCGTCTGCGTCATCACGGCCCGCTCGCGCGAGACATCCCAGGTGAACCGGGTGCAGGGATCGGCGTCGCCTGTACTTGTTGCCTCTCCCATGCCAATCAGCGCGAATCCATAACTCTGAAAAATCGCCGCGGCGCGCTTGCCGACTGCAAATTCAGCGAAACGATTGGCATTGGCGCCGGCCGCGGCGGTCGTCGCGATCGGATAGCGGATCGGCGGATACGTGTCCTGTGGAAACACGTCGAGCAGCTTCACTCTCTTTTCAATCTTCGCATCGGTCAGATAGACAATACCGAACGGCGCGTCGCCCCGGGCGACAAAAGCCAATGCCGAACGCACGTCTTCCGCACGTACCAGTCGCTCCTGGACCTGATCCCAGACGCCCAGTTTGATGAGCGCTGCCTTGGCGTATTTGCCGACGGGTACCGAGTCCGGATCGCCGGTTGCGATCCGCGCACCGCCCAGTGCCTGAAGCAACGCCGGCCCCGAGGTAATTTTTACCGTTGCGGTGCTGTCCGCGGGCGCCACCAGCACCAGTTGATTTGCGAGCACATCCTTGCGACTTCCCGGTGTCAGCAGGTTCCGAGTCTGCAGGTAGTCCATCCACTGCTCATCGGCCGCGAAGAATACTGTCGCGGGAGCACCGGCTTCAATTTGGCGGGCGAGCACGGAACTCGCGGCAAATGAGGTCTTCACTGCAATCCCGGTCTCCTGGGTGAACGCCGCGCTCACCTCGGTCACCGCTTCGGTAAGCGACGCGGCTGCAAACACAATGACAGGCCGGTCCTGCTCGGCAGCTGACGGCGCCCGCGCATCGAAGGCGATGCCGACTGTGAGGAGCAAGATGATCAGTTTGCGCACGCGAGCCCTCGCTGAGATTTCGTGGTTCCCCGTCGGGTCCAAGGGTGCGACACTCCGGGGCTGGACGTACCACTGGAGAGTGCCATGAAGCTGAGCGCTCGTAACACGGTGCCCGGCACCATCCGAAAAATCGAGATGGGAGCGGTCAATGCCCAAGTCACCATCGAAGTGGCTGCGGGAATCAACCTTGTATCCATCATCACCGTCGACGCCGTGAGGAACCTGGGCTTGGCCGAGGGCAAGCGCGCCTACGCCGTCATCAAGGCATCGAGCGTCATGCTGGGCGTAGACTCCTGAGTTGCGACCCTGCCCTAGAGCGCCAGGGACTCAAGTGCGGGCTCGCCCCCTCGGGACTGGGGTTCGCGATCGTCCCCCGAGTTTGCAAGTGACGCGTAGCCGCTCAGCCGGGCCAATTCGCGGGCTAGCTCATTCGGGCGTAACACGAAACGCACGCAGCCGGTTTCAATGGCATCGATGGGCATGCTGGGAAACCGTGCAGATCCCGGGTACTGCGCAAGTGTGGCGCCGCCGGCTTGCTTGAGGGCTTGTATGCCGAGGGCACCGTCGGAGCCTTCGCCCGAGAGGACCACGCCGATCGCGCTGTGGCCACACTCTTTCGCGAGCGAGCTGAACAGAATGTCCCCGGGATGATGCAGTCCGCCCGGGTTGGGTGTCACGCGAATGCGGCCAGCGGTCATTGTCAGCGTGGTGTTCGCGGTTATCACATAGACGTGGCCTTGCTCCACTACCGCGCCGTCGTGCGCCCGCATCACCGGAAGAATCGTTCTCTTGCCGAGAGCTTCGAACAGCAATCTCTCGCGGCCTGAATCGAGAAGTTGAACGATAATAAGGGCCGCACCGCATTCGGCCGGTAAAGCGGACAGTAGTTCGGAAACGGCTTCAAGGTCGCCAGCAGAAGACGCCACGGCTACGACGATAGGCGATGTATCGATCACCTGCTCACGCGTCTTTCCGTCGCAACATTGCGCGCACGTTGGACGCTGTAAGGACCGTCAGGTACGAGCGAACTTTGGCGCCTAGCTCGAGCCTGGAGAATTCTCGCGCAAACAGACTCCGCACTTCCGCAAGCGGTGCGCCGCTACGATCGCTCAGCGAGCTCATCGCACGCTCGTGTCTGACAGCCTCTTTGCCGGGTTCAAAAAGTGGACTCATCGAAACTTCCCGTGAAATTGACACGCATGTTGGGAGCGGACCCTGCGGCGAGTCGGCTCGCGCGCATCATTCACTACCCTTGTACACCAAATGACGCATCTCGACGTCCCTATCTCGCTGTCGGTGACGTACGCTGGTGTTCGCGCAGAAACATCCTCGAGTGTTCTGTCCGCACCTTTAAAACGCGCGAAACGCCCCAACTCACAGAGCCGGGGTGTTTTCCCTTGGAGAGGGTCATGCACGACGATGCACTCAGCGTGGACGATGCCTTCGCAGTGGCGTCCGGAGCCCTTCCCCAGGTAGCGCAGCTGGCTAGTTGGGAGGACCAAGGCGGCACGGCTTCAAGTTGACTCCGAGCGCGCTTGCGAACGGTCTGCCGCCCGCGATTTGAAAGAAGCGCTATCCAAGGGACCAGAGGCGAGCGATGCGGTGGCGGCGTACGAAAAGAGTCAGCGCCGCGACTTTAGAATGCAGCAGACAACGGTGCGGCGGTGTGGGACCGGCGAAACGCAGGAGCCTTAAGATGGATTGGAATGTTGTGGAAGCCAGCTGGCAGCGATTCAAGGGAGAGGTGCATGCTAACTGGGGGAGGCTCACCGACGCTCACCTCGATTTGATTGCGGGCAGGCGCGCCCATCTTGCGAGCAAGATTGCGGAAGCCTATGGCGTTACGGGCGACGAAGCCGAACGCCAGATCAAGAACTTCGAAGCGCGTAACCAGCACCCGCGGCCCGTGAGTCTTCGCTGAGTGGACTGCCGTGGATCCGCATCCGTCGACACAATCCGCGGCGCGCAGCACCGCCCGCGCCGGGGGCGATATGCCGCGCATATTGATAGTCGACGACGACGTGGGTGCCGCCGACGCTCTCGCGTCATTGCTGCAATCGACGGGCTACGGTGATGCGCGCGTCGCGTACACCGGCGCTACTGCTCTTGCTCTGGCGGTCGAGTTCGTGCCGACGGTCGCGCTCGTGGATCTCGAACTTCCCGACATGAACGGTTACGAGGTCGCCCGGCAGCTATCTCAACATCCGCAGCTACGGAGCCTGAGACTGATTGCCTTGACGGCTGACAGTGAGCATCCCGGTCGCGAACGCGCGCGCGAGGCTGGGGTCGAGCGGTACCTGATAAAGCCCGTCGGCGCCGCGGGCTTGGCCGAGTTGTTCACCTGATCCGGCGATTCCGTCAAGGGCTCGATGACTGAATCGCGCCCCGCAGCAGCCATCGCGGGCTGCGCATCTGTTGCAAGTCGAAGCGAGCAGGCTCGCGACACCAATATTTATTTTCCTCGCGCGCCGCACACGCTCGCTATAGCGCGCATACTCCGCGCCCTCAGCCGCATACGAGCTGAGTTGGTCGGCGAATTCTCGCTGGCTATACGTCGAGGTTCAATTTATGGATCGATCAAACAGCGTTCCAACTGGCGAGGCCGCCAGGAACACTAATACGGGTCCCACGAAGAACATCGTCGATACGGTGATCGCCGCGGGTCATTTCACGACCTTCGCTGCCGCAATCAACGCAGCGGGTCTGACTGCTGAGCTGGGCGCCAAGGGCCCGTTCACGGTCTTCGCGCCGACCGATGAGGCCTTCAGGAAGCTTCCGGCGGGCGCCTACGACAACCTGGTCAAGGACGCGGGCAAGCTCAAGGCAGTTCTCAACTACCACGTAGTCTCGGGCTATTTCATGGCCAGAGACCTGAAGTCAGGAGAACTGGCGACGGCGCAGGGCACTTCACTGACGGCAGTGGTGTCCTCATCGGACGTGCGAGTCAACGGGGCTCGCGTCACCAAGGCGGATATCGTTGCGACGAACGGCATCGTGCACGCCATGGACGCGGTCATTCTGCCCAAGAACTGGCAATTGCTGGCGGCCGCAGCCTGACGATCGCCTTTCGCACAGCAGTTGTGTGCACTGGAGGGCCCCGATCGCGGGGCCTTCTTTTTTCATCGACCCTGACAGCTTTCTGGGAAACTCTTATTATCTTGAGCATCTTTTCACGCGGTGCTGTTATGTCGATTCAAAGCACAGCTTTGGGGGACGATCATGGGCGATAGAGCAGGTCTCACAGCGCTGACCGCCGGACCTACACGGCGGCAGGCGATTGTCGGCGTTGCCGGCGCATTCGGCGGTCTGGTCCTGAGCTCAACTGCGGTCTGGGCGGGAGCTGAGGACGGGATATCTCATACGGCGGACTCTATTCACCAGGAGCCTGTTTTCACGGCGAGCCCGAAGCGGGTCTACGAGGCTCTTACTGATGCCAAACAGTTCACCCGCGTCATACAGCTCAGTGGAGCGCTGCAGGCGATGCACCTAGCGGACAAACCCGCGGAGATCAGTCGGGAAGCAGGAGGCGCGTTTGCGCTTTACGGCGGGTACATCACCGGGCGGCACGTCGAGCTTGTGCCGAACGTGCGGGTTGTCCAGGCCTGGCGAACGGGCGGCTGGCCTCCGGGCGCCTATTCGATTGCCAAGTTCGAGCTCGTGGAGCAGGACTCAAGGTGCAAGATCGTCTTCGACCATACAGGCTTTCCTAAAGGCGAGGCGGAGAGCCTGGCTTCGGGATGGAAAGCTCACTATTGGGAGCCGCTTGCTAAGGTCCTGGCGTAAAACCTGCGAGCCGCTCGGGCAACGGCGTCAGTAACCGTTTCGATGTGCCTCGAAGCCGACGGTGATCAGTGAGTACAATGACCCGCGAGAGCCATGGCTGGAGGTATTCGTGACAGTCGATGGAAGCTTAACGCGTGCGGAGCACGCGAAGGTTCGAGCTCACCTCCTAACGCTGCGTACGAGTCTCGTGCAGGCGCGCGATGCGCTCATGCACTTTAAAGATGATCGTCTTGATCGCGACAAGCTGGAACCGGCGGCGCGGCGGGCCGACGACCTCATGAATATGTTCGCGGGCGACATGCGTGATTTGACGCCGGGCCTGTTGTGGGTCGCTGAGATAAAAAGCGGAGTTGAACAGGTCACGAATCCTAAAGCGGCCGCGGCTCTGCGCGACGCGCAAGCCGATATAACGGCATTGCTCGATGTGATGAGCCCCGCGAAAGAGTAAGTTGTGGCCGTGGTTTCAACGCATCCTGCCGGGTAACCCTTCGTTACGAGAGCTTCAAGGCCGGCAACCTGACTTCGGGATTCGCTCCATAGCTGCCTTTCAGTGACTGGCTTGAGGCCAGGTTGCGGGTAGTGATCGTCATGCAACCACGCAGGCTCCCGCCCGCCAGGAGTGTGCTGCGGTTCTCAAACCTCCGCTGCAGCCTCCGTTTCGCGACATAGTTCGCGCCGCTCCGTACTCCGCACGCTAGAGTTATCCGCTACATCCTTCCAGGGCAGGCCGCCGCGGCCCGCAGCATCTGGAGTGACAATATGTGGAGTTCGGATCGTAGGGCCTATGCGACTCTCGCTCTGATCGGCCTCGCCAGCCTTGCCGGTATCGCCCCGGTCGAGGCGCGGGGCGAAAACTCGCGGGAGAGGCAAGAGCACCGGCCTTCGGAGGCGCGGCCGGCCGCGCGGCGCGAGCCCGAGGCGCGACAGAGCCGCCGCACTTACCCGGCGCGCGCGCAGAGTGTCCGTGCGGCAGCAGGCCATGAGGCTCCCCATGTGCGCGAGCACCCGGTCGTGAACGATCACCGGGAAATGGTCGGTCGCAGCATCAAGGATCGGCGTCCGGCGGATGGTAGCGTCGTGGGCGGACCCCAACTCGCCGGTGGCGGTCGAGAGCACGAGGCCTCCCGCGGCCGCGCCGGGGGCCAGGTCCGCGTCGTTCGTTACGGCAACACCCTCAGCGGCACGGTCGACCGCACCATTCGGCCGGGTCTCATGAGCCGCACCTTCGTCAGCGGCGGACACGTCCTGTATACGCACGTCTACCAACGCCATGTCTGGCGCCAATTCGGCAGAGCGTTCGCGTACGAGACGTTCGTGCCGGCGGTGCGATACCCCGGGGTCTACTACGCTTGGGCGCTCGCCGCATGGCCGCGCCCGGTCATCTACAACTGGGGTTGGCAGGCGCAACCGTGGTATCCGACGTACGGCTTCCTATTCACGCCGTATCCGGTGTACACGAGCCCGGATCTGTGGATGACCGACTACATCATCGCCCAGAGCATGCAAACGGCCTATCAGGCGCAGACCGTCGCGCCGGCATCGGAGCCGGCACCACCGGGCACTCTTGCGGCGCCCGCTCCGGATTCGAGCGACGCGTTGCCCGCCGCACAACCCAGCGACGCGGCGCCCGCGCCGCAATCGAGCGGTACGCCGTCCGCGCCGGTAGCCCCGCCGCCGGCCATCACGCCGGAAGTCAAGGCGCAGCTCAACGCGCAGATCAAAGTTCAGCTGCAGGAGCAACAAGCCGCTGCGGCGACGCCGGCGACTCTGACGACTCAGAGCACTCCGCCGGCACTCAGGCCCAATCATGTGTTCTTTCAGGTCGTGCAGCCGCTCGACGTTCCGACTGCCCACGGCCACTGCTCCTTGAGCGCCAGCGATTACATCAAGCGTAGCGGCGGAATGAGCAATGACGACTGGATGATCCCGGTGGTGGTCGAGCTGAGCCGACCATCCGACTGCCCCGAGGGCTTGCAGACCCGTATCGGGCTCAACGATCTCAACGCCATGGAGAACGAGCAGGAGGCCCAGGTCCTTGAGGCGATGCAAGCGGCCTCCAAGAGCATGGGGCCGAACGGACCGCCGAGCGGCGCCGGGGCGCACCCGACCTTGATTGCCGATGGCAGCGCGGCTCCGGACCCGGGCGCGCTGGAGGCAATCCGACGGGCGCAGTGAGCGCGCGGCTACTACCGCACAGGGGAGTCCCCGGTATCGATCATGATCGGCGAGCTCATCGACCACTATCGCGTTCTGGAACTCGTCGGTCGCGGCGCGATGGGCGTGGTTTACCAGGCGCTCGACGTGAACCTCGACCGGCGGGTCGCGATCAAGGTGATGAGCGTCGAGGCCCGCGGCGACCCTGATTTCGTCGAGCGCTTCCGTCAGGAAGCGCGCATGCAAGGCGCGCTGAATCACCCGAACGTCGCGCTGCTCTTCGACTACTTCATCCACGACGGCACGCCCGTCGCAGTGATGGAGTTCATCGACGGGGAGAGCCTGGAGCAGTTGATCCGGCGGCGCGGGCCGATCCCGGCGCACGAGGCCATTCCGATCTTCAAGCAGGCGTTGCGCGGGGTCGCGGCCGCGCATCGCGCCGGCATCATCCATCGCGATCTCAAGCCGGGCAACCTGATGGTCACCAAGGACGACGTCGTCAAGGTGATGGATTTCGGTATCGCCAAGCGGCAGGGCGTGACGGGCGCGACCAAGGTCAGCAGTACCAGCATCGGCAGCCCGCTCTATATGGCGCCGGAGCAGATTCTCGGTCGCCCCGTCGATTGCCGCACCGACGTGTACGCCCTCGGGATCACCCTCTACGAGCTACTGAGCGCGCAGCGGCCGTTCAATGCCCGCGGCAAGGCCGAATACCTGATCCTCAACGCCCATGTGAACGATCTGCCGGAGCCACCGACGGTCTACCGCTACGGTATTCCGCAGCCGATCGTGGATGCCGTGATGCGCTCGCTCGCCAAGGAGCCCGACGCGCGTTTCCAGAGCGCGGAAGAGTTCATGAGCGCGCTGCCGGAGGCACCCGCACCCAATGTGGCTGCACCGCGCGTCGCTCCGACCGGCACGGTGGCGATACCGCATGAGGGTCCAACCGGCACCGTGGCGATACCGCATGAGGGTCCAACCGGCACCGTGGCGATACCGCGAACGGCTCCGAGCGCCACGGTGGCGCTCGAGTACTCGCCGACGCTGGCGCTCGAGAAATCGCCGCCGATGAGTGGAGATCCGGTCGCCGCTCGCGAGCCAAGCGGCACCACGGCATTCGAGTACGCGCCGTCGACTGGCCGCGATCCACACGACTCAATGGCGTTCGACTACTCCGCAGGGACCGTGTGGCAACAGTTGCACCCGACGCGGTCCGCTCCGCGACTGGCCGCCACCGCCTCGCCAGAGGTAGCAGCGGATGTTGCGCCTGCCGGAACGGCTCTCATGCAACTCTTGCGAGCCCACCGCTTAGGCATCGTGGCGGTGCTCGTCGCGACACTCGGGCTCGGCACGCTGCTCCGCCACTCCGACCGGCTGCATGCGATGCCGCCGGATACTTCCCCCGCCTCCAGCGGTCCTCATTTCACGCACGCGCGAGCGTCGACGGTGCCGCAGGCGCGGGCCTCCACGGAACCTGCTGCGCCGCCCGCGGTCCCGAGCTCGGGGGCGGACGCACTGTCGGCGCCGTCGGCAGACAGAACCGCCGCGGCAGCGGTGCCGGCGACGGCCACACCACCCGCCAGTGCCGCTGCGCCCGCGCCGGATCTGGCGGGCACCTGGCGTGGCGCATATGTCGATGCCTCGGGAAAGCAGCTGCTGCGCGTCGTCAGTCTGAGCATCAGCCGCGTGCACGACGACGGCGGCATCGACGGCACGTTGCAGTACGAAGCGGCATCGGGAGACGGCGAGTGCAAGCTGCACCCGCGTGGCAGCACCTATTCGGTCGCGGATCAGCGGCTGCAGCTGAGTCCCGAGGGCTGCAGTCCGCACTATCCCAAGGAGCTGGGCGTGCCGCTCGATTTCGATGGCGTGAAGCCGCAGGCGAAGACACTCGTGAACGGCCGCGTCGAAGCGCCCACCGGCGAAGTGATCAGGGTCAGGCTGCAGCGAATGGGCGGGGCCTAGAGGCGACCGACCCGCGCTGGGCCGGTCAGCGGCTCGCGCAGTCGCTGATCGGCCAAACTCGGACACTCCGTGTACAGATTTGGCCGCCCGGAAGCCGCCGCTCGAAGCGCTGGAAGCAAGAAAAATCAAGGCCGAATAGACTCAACACATGAAAGCTTCGTCGTACCGGCACTCGGGTCGTTGGACGGCATTCGCCACAACGGCTGTCATCGTGACGGTACTAAGTGCTGTGTGCGGCTGCGTCGCCACTAAATACAAGCTGGCCAAAAAGGACACTCCGCCTGTACAGCTTCTTAATATCGCCTTTCCACCCGCAGCTCCGCTCCAGGCGACACTCGCCAGTCTTATAACCTATGGTGGTCCGGGTTCCTGGAAACGCGAAGCATTGTGGGACGAGTATGTTGTCGAGCTTGTGAACCACGGCGACCGGCCGCTCACCGTCGATTCGGCTACGCTGCTCGACTCAAAGGGAACACCGCACGCGGCGGGCAGCGACCCATGGGCGCTCGAAAAGCAGAGCAAAAAGCTGGAGCAGGAATACCGAGACCGTGGCGAGGCTTTTTTGCGTGCGGCCGGCCCCGGCGTCGTGATCGTGGGCGTTGGAGCCGCGGCCGGCTCGGCGGCGGGCGCCGTAATGATTTCGCCCGCGGTCGCAGGGGCTGCCATTGCCGCGATAGTGGTCCTGCCCGTGTACTACCTTTCTGTCCTAGGAATCAATTACCACAACAAGAAGGCAGTGACGGCGGAGTTCGAGCGTCGGCGATTGGCACTGCCACTGACACTTGCCCCGGGTGAGACTCGGACCGGCAGTTTGTTCTTCCCCATGGTACGAAGCCCGAGCTCGTTGGCGCTCCATGGGGCGAACGAGTCCGTCACGACGACCGCGGTACTGTCGCTCGATTTCCTTAATGCACTTCATGTCCCGAGCGCGCCTGCCGCGGCCGCCCCCAAATAGCCGTGCCGCGCTAGAGGTCGCTGCGGCGGTGGCACGTCGTTAGGTCTTGCGCGGGTTCGGCGGCGGGTGCTCGCCGGCGGACTGCGGCCGTACGACCGCGGCATCGGCAGTGGCCGGCCGGGGAAAAGCCCCTGTCACCTCACGCAGCCAGCCAAGAAGCTGCTGCACCTTCGGCATGGTGACGTACGTCTCGGGGCACACGAAGTAGTAGGAGCGCGGACACGGCACGACGCGCTCGCTGGCCCGCACGATCCGGCCGGACGCCAGATCATGCGTCGCGAGTGACCAGCGCGTCAGCGCCAGGCCGAGTCCCTGCTCGGCGCCGGCCAGTACGGTGAGGGAGTCGTCGAAGGCCGTCCCCCGCTCCCGCCACTCGCTCGCGCTTCCCGGATCCAGCCATAGCGACCACTCTTCGTCGGAGGAGTGCAGCAGGGGGAAGCGCTTGAGATCCGCGGCGTCGCGCAACGGTCCATGCTTCGCCAGTAGCTCACGGGTACACACGGGCAGAAACCACTCATCCAGGAGCTTCTCGTTGTAGAGGCCTGCGCTCGGGCCGGCGCTCATGCGCAGGGCTGCGTGAAAGTCGGTGCTCGCGAAGTCGACCGGCGTTCGCGAGGTGTGGATGCTCAATTCGATCTCAGGGTGGCGGTCGTGAAACTGCGGCAGGCGGGGCAGCAGCCATTTCTGCAGGAACGAGGCCACCGTACTGATGTTGAGTGCGCCGCTCAGCCGATCCTGTCGCAACTGGCGCATCGACTGCTGCAGCGTGCTCAGGCCGCGTCGTACACCGGGGAGCAGCAGAGCGCCTTCGGCCGTGAGGGCGATGCTGCGCCCCTTGCGGCGGAAGAGCGGCACGCGCAGGTACTGCTCGAGTGCTCGCACCTGCATGCTCACCGCCGCGGGCGTGACGTGCAGTGCGTGCGCCGCCTCGGAAAAACTCAGGTGTGAGGCGACGCTTTCGAACACCCGCAGCCCGTTCAGGGGCAGCCTTTCGAACCCCGGCAATGGTTTAGTTTTTCTTAAGCGTCTCTCAGGCATCGCGTTTGCTGACTGCACCTCCCGCACCCACACTACGCGGCACCAAACAGGAGGTGTTTTTTATGAAAACCAGCAACTTAGTGGCCCTGATATTAGCACTAGTCATCACGACCACGGGGTTTACGGCGATTGATCTTCTCTTTACCCAGGCGGCCAGCTTGCATGAGCGACCCTCAGCCGCGCTCGCGTTGATGTTACGCCCCTAGCTGAGTGTCTTTCTGTACCCGCCGCGCCGTGGCGGGTGCGCGGGGCGCCCTAGACACGACGAGGAGAGATGCCCGTGAGCGACCGGCTGACTTCAGAGAGCCATTCGACAGGCCTGGTACAGGCGGAAATCCAATTTCTCGCCCCCGGGACCGAGCGTCCTTTCAACTATGCCCGCGCGGCGCCGCCGGGAGCCGAACCGGAGACGGCACGCTTTGCGAGCCACGCGGTGCAGATCCGCGACGTGCGCGACGGTGAACCGCTGCGGCTCGATGAGCACGGCGCTACGCTCGGGTATTGGCCGACGCGGGTGCGACGCTTCTATGACGACGCTCACGTGCGGCAGCGTTACTACCCCGAGAGCGCCGAGATTATCCGGGCTGCACTCCGTGCCGACCGCGTCGTCGTGTTCGATCACAACGTACGCCGCAGCAGGGTGGAGCACGTGCGGGCCGACCGGCGCGAGGTCGCCAGGCCGGTGCACCATGCGCACACCGATTTCACGCCAAGCTCGGCGCTGCGGCGTCTGCGTCAGGAGGTAGGGCCGCACGCCGAGGAGGGGTTGTCGCGTTACCTGCAGGTCAACCTCTGGCGGCCGATCCGCGGTCCAGTGCGCGATGCACCGCTCGCGATGTGTGACGGTGCAAGTGTGGCGCCACAGGCGTTGCGCACGGTCGAGCTGCGCTATCCGGACCGGACGGGTGAGATCTACTACCTATTGCACGAGAATGCGCAGCGCTGGCATTTTGCCTCGGATATGACGGTCGATGAGGCATGGCTGTTCAAGAACTTCGATTCGGCGCCGCCCGGACCGGGCCGTGTGGCGCCGCACAGCGCGTTCACGGACCCGCGCCACCTGCATGTGTCGCCGCGCGAGAGCATCGAGATACGGGCACTGGCGATCTTTCACTGAGCGTCGCGTTGGCCGAGAGGCCGCAGCGCGCGACGCGACCAGCTGGCACCAGTTTTAGCCCACAACGCATCCACGCGTCCCTGGCGTTCCCGCGACGTTCTGCTCAGGACTTCGCACGTGAGCCCGGCCCGCGCCCCTCAAAGAGCGAGCGCTGGGCCAGGATGCCATCGCCGAGGTAAGTCAAGCAGGCACGGACACGCGCCGTAGCCTTCAGAGCCTTGTGCGTGACGATCCAGAGCTCGCCCCGCAGCTCCTCGATGGGCGCTGATACGCGCGCCAGGTCCTTTGCCGGGTCTGCGAGGTAGCACGGCAAGAGAGCAGTTCCGATGCCCGCTTGCGCCGCGAGCAGCTGATTGACGAGGCTGTTGCTGCGATAGACCGTCTGTGGGCTCGAGAGCCGCTCCTCGAGCCAGGTGCTCGCGAGGATGCTCGCGCTCGGCTCATCCCAAGCGATGAGCGGACGATCGCCAAAATCCCAGCGCGCACCCGAGCGTCTCAGCTGAGCGCGGTGCCGGGTCGCACCATAGAACGACCAGGCGATTGCCGTCAGCTTGCGGCCGAAGAGATCGGCCTCCACGGGCCGGCGGGTGCGCAGGGCGATCTCTGCTTCGCGACGACCGAGGTCCAATACGCGATTGTCGATTGTGAGTGCGAGCTGGATGCCGGGATGCGCCTGCCGGAGCTTCGCCAGGAGCGGCGGCAGAACCGCATAAGAGAGCGTCTCGGACGCGGTCAGGCGCACCGAGCCCGATAGCTGCTGGTCGCGTCCCGTGATGGCGCGATCGAGCTCGTGGATCGCGGTTTCCATGCGCTCCGCCGCTGCCGCGGCGAGCCGTCCGGCTTCGGTGAGCGTGTAGCCATGAGGGGAGCGATCGAACAGCCGTACTCTCAGCTTGCCCTCCACTTGATTCAGTCGACGAAAGACGGTCGACGTGTCCACAGCGAGCGCCTCCGCGGCACGCGCCAAAGTGCGCTCACGCGCCAGGGCGAGCACCAGCGCTAGATCGTGCGGTTCGATCGCGGGTCCTGGTCTTGCATTCATGCAAAGAACTATTGCGAATAAGCTGATTTAATTGCATCCAGCATGCGCTAGCGTAAGCACCGTCGCAACTGTTTCCAGACCACCTACCTAAGGAGGACGTCCATGAAGACCTGGATTGCACGCGAGGAGCTGAAGAAGCGGCTGGACGAGAGACTGCCGACGATCGTCTTCGAGGCGCTGCCGGCGAAGTACTTCGATCACGCCCACATCCCGGGCGCGCATCAGCTGGACCACCAGAACGTTAAGCCGCAGAGCACCTTGCATGCGCAGGATAAGAGCTCGACGATCGTCGTCTACTGCGCGAGCGCTACGTGCCACAACTCCGACCAGGCAGCCGACGGGCTGGTCGCGCTCGGCTACCAGGACGTGCGCGTATACGTGGGCGGGAAGAAGGACTGGGTCGAGGCTGGACTACCGGTTGACGGTAAGTAGGGGGCGGGAGCCGCGTTCGGCAGGCTCGATCGATCAATTCTTACGCGCTGTGCGCAGCAAAGGGCTTCACTTACCGTCTACAAGGGCGTAGAGACGATCCGAAATTGCTGCAGGAAATCGCGCGACCCGTGGGGGAGGGAAGGGAAGATGGCCAAGCTCGTGTTTGGAATGAACCAGTCCTTGGACGGCTATGTCGACCATACGAAGTTTTCGCCAGGTCCCGCGCTCTTCCGTCACTTCATTGAGCAGACGCGCGGCTTGGCAGGCAGCGTGTACGGTCGCCGCATGTACGAGGTCATGCGCTATTGGGACGAAGATCTAACTGAGTGGGTCGCAGAGGAACGCGACTTCGCGGCGGCGTGGCGGGGGCAACCGAAGTGGGTCGTGTCGCGCTCGTTGAAGTCGGTCGGCCCCAACGCCACGCTTGTCGCGGATGACCTTGAGGCGGTGATAGGTGGGTTGAAGGCCGAGCTTGCCGGGGAGATTGAAGTTGCCGGACCAGAGCTGGCGCAGAGCCTCACCGATCTCGGTCTGATCGATGAGTATCGAATCTACCTGCACCCTGTCGTGCTTGGTCACGGCAAGCCATTCTTTGCCGGTCCTCGGCCGCCGCTGCGCCTTGTGACCAGCGATCGAATTGCCGGGGATGTAATGAGGTTAACCTACGTTCCTGCTTAATCGCGCGGCTTGCCGACGGGATACACGGAAGCCGCATGTCCCCCTTCGGAGTCCAGGCAGGGTACCTCCTCTTGGAAAGTCCAACTCACTGTCAGGCCGGCGGCGTTGCCGTCGATGAGCAATGGGAAAAAAAGAGGGTCGCCGGCGTGGCGGACCGCGTCAGCGAACCCTGCTGAATCCGATTGAACAGTCGCTCGAGGGCGAGGACGTTCATGGGGGAGCTGGATTCCGGCAGCAAGCGTTACTCGGCCCACGTGAGCTTGTCCGTACGGTAGCGCACACACGGCCGCGTGGGCTGGCAAGATCCACGTCTGTAGACTGCTACCAATACCTGTAGCTGCAGATTTGCGCCGAGACCTGCATACGCCAGCCCCGCTGAGAGTAAAGTCAGTTCATACACCCAGCGTCCGCATAGACGATAAGCGCGAATCCCGCATGAGCTACAACCTGCAGCAGCGCCTCGATGCCTTCGCGAGCGGCAAATGCAGCCCGGGCGCCTTCGTACAGGAAGTATCTGTTGTTTGCGACGCAACGCCGGATGCTGCGTGGGACGTGCTGTCGTTGGTTGATCAGTATTACCGTCGCGGTAAATTACCGGCAGATCTGTTTCATACCGTCAGATGCGGAATCGAACGGCACGCCTTGGGAGTTCCGGACTCCGATACAACCGGCATCGAGCTTTGTGACGCTCCTGTGGCTGCCGCAGCTGCTGCTGAGGTGCTGCGCGACGTTGCCCCGCCAATGCAGGAGCGAGCGGCGATCCTGAATGATCTCGCGAGCGATACCCAGGAGCTGCGAATCGAACTGCTCGACGCGAGCCGGAGGGTGCAACGATACCGAAAGCGCCTGGCGATTCTTGCCGAATTCGCTCACCGTACTCGCAGCGCACTTGCAGACACTCAGCGCGACTTGCAGGCCTCGCGCAGGGAAGCCATGGACTGTGTTGAACGACTGAAGTCCTGCGAGTGGCACCGCTCCGCGCGCGAGCAGATCACTGGCGAGTTTACCGACACTTCCGCGACGCGCGATCGCACGCGCCTATGGCGCCCGGTTCGTACACCCCGGGCCCTGGCGTTAGCCGCTGTCGTGCTCGGCGTCGGAGCATCGCCTGCCCTTCAGGATTTACAGACGCACCGGAACGCAGAAAAGATCGCGCTACCGAGCGCTGCAGACGAGATCGCGTTACCGAGCGCTGTTGCGGCGGCTCTTCCGCAAATTTCGGGCCCCGGAGAAGTCAGCCTGTCCTCCGATAGGTATGTCGTATTCCCAGGTCACGCGAGCGCGGAAATTTACGTCCAGCGAACCGGCGGCGCCAGCGGTGACGTCAGTTTTGTATGGTGGACGGAAGGTTCAGGGGCAAGACCTGGTTGGGACTACGCTTCGGGAGGTTCGAGGATAGCGCATGTGCGCGATGGCGCGGGTGGTGTGTATTTCTCGGTGCCGATTCTTGCGAATCCGGGGCGAAGACATACGGAATTGTTCTACGTCGTAATCGGCAAGCCCGGCGGCGGCGCCTCCCTGGGTTCGATAAGGCGCGCGGCAGTATTCATCATGCGCCCCTTCAGAGATCCCGCATGACTTTTGAACAGCAGGGGTGCAACTTTCCTGGCTGCTACGGGCGGCGCTCCTGAGCGTCGTGGGGCCACTTCAGGGTACCGTCCAACCGCTTGTGCGTCTTGGCGCGACTCACGCAACTGCCGGCCCCCGGGTGTAGCGCCAGCCTCTGCACGAAGCCCACTGAATCTCGCTGCAAGGCGGGAGCGGCCATGTATCTGTCCTTGCACGGGAGATCTCGCCGCGAGCGGCCAGTACGGAAGGGAAGGTGATCAGTGGGTTTCTTGCAATCGTCCGTATCCGCGACTTCACGAAGCCACCGCGCCTTGGGCTGCTCGAGCCGGTCGCCCCAAGTCCCAACTGCGTAACCGCCGCTGTGTTGGCTGCCGCACAGATCGATCGGAGTAACCGGCGCAGTCTCCCAGCAGTAATTGTTGGCGTGAGGCTGCTGGGGCCATGAGCGTGGTGACCTGGATCGCAGTGCCGATAGCCGTCGCTTGGCTGGCGACGCTGGTCATGCATCCGGACCTCCGCTGGGTCTCATGGTTCGACTTCTCGATCGCCGCGGTCGGCGCCGGCATCGCCGCCGCGCTGCTCGACCGCTGTTTCGGAGTACCCTTGACCGGCCCGAACGGAATGTCAGCGTTGGGCACGTTGGGCTGCAGTTGCGGCGCGACGGCTGTGCTCGCCGGCGCCAACGTTGTCCGTTACCACCGGCTGCGCTCGGAGCCAGCGCCGCCCAGGACCTGCTGGCGGCAATCGTTGCACGGTTGGCAGCCTGGAAGCACAGACCGTGACCTATGACGGTCCTTGCCCTCAACGCCTATGTCAAACGGATGCGGCTTGTACCGCGTGACGCAGTCTCAACGGTGCGCTGACGTGCCTAAAAGCTTCCTTGGTTCCACCCGTTCCGGTGACAAGAATGTCCCCATAGCCAAGAATCCGCGCACCGATGCCCTGATTCACGGCTACCGTCTCGACCTTCTGCACCTGCATTTCGAGCGTGCGCCGCTTAAGGAAGCCGACCTTGATGATGATCCGCTTGTTCGTTACAGCGAACTCGGAGGTGGCGTAGTCGAAGTATTTCACCGCCCCGACTGCGAGCGCACCAAGTAGGAAGAGGTGGCCAACCGGCCGCGCCCCCGGGCCAAGCAGATAGGAGCTCAGCGCCAGGAGCGCGAGAACCACCGGCACGGTGAAGATAACAAGCGAAAGGTGCGTGCGAAACGTAACCTGCTCACCGGGCAAGAGATTGCTATCGACGTAGCTCATGATCGCCCGGGCCCCATCAGGTCAAGCAACGCCGTGATACCGACTCGCGCGTCCCGCAGAGCCGCGGCGGCCGCGGGGATTGGTGACCTCTTCAACGCCACTTTGGATCTCGGGGCTACCGTTCAACGCAGGTGTACACCGTCTGACCTTCGACGCGCCCGGCGTCAACGTGCCTGCCCTGACTGACGCAGTTAGATTCCGCCAGCTCGAGCGCGCGAGATTCACGCCTTTCGTCCACAGCGGGCTGCCCCGCACCCGGAAACGATCGGTCGTCCATGGACGGAAAGTTTGCGCATCCGGCGACGAGAGTCGCGCAACCCAAGACTATCCATTTCATGTTCGAGTCTCCCGGGTGTATCGTCCTGAGCCCGAGTGCGCTCATTTAGGGGAGTCTGGATTCAGGCGCTAACGTTACTCGGGCCACGCGAAGTAGTCCGTACGGCAGCGAACACGCCCTCCAGCCCTCGTCCATGCAATGCCAGCGAGCGCTCAGAGCCGTATGGGGGCAACGCACCTGCCGTCAGTCTTGCCCTTGCGAGCCAGCCGTGGGCACTTCGATTCTTCGGTTTAGCTTGCCTGTACTTTCCCCGCGCGTGTCGAGGATCACCTCTTGTCCGTCCGCCCTTGCTTGCAGATGGAGCAGATTGGCCAGGGTGCGTCTCGATACCGTGCCCTGCGCATAGCCGATTGCCCACGAGATCACGCAGCCGCTGATCGTGCAGACAATGTTCGGAAACCAGTTCGTCCAGAAGAAAGTGCTCATGCGGGTGAGCCGACCGTGCCCGGGTGTACTGAATGGGATTTTAGCGGGATACGCCCCAACTAGCTCTTTGATTCCTTACGACCCGGTACGCGGCCGGATGGTTCTGAAGCCAAATCTGCAGCCGCACCCGGCTGTAGCATGGCCTGGTTACTCAAGTGAATATTCTCCTCCCGGCCGGGGCGGCCATCCGGTCAGGGCTGCAGTTTCCGCAAACGCAGACGTTCGATTGTGACTCGGGTCGTGCGAAACTGTGCCTGCGATCATGGTGCGCAGATAAACCGGCAACGCTGAAGTGGTCACGATGTCGCAGATTGGGAGGATCCAAGAATGATGTCCGTTGGATACAATGGTCTTTGGGGTCTGCTCGTACTTGCTGGCGACATCTGGGCGGTGATCAATATCGTTCAGAGCTCCGCTTCCAACGAAAAGAAATTGATTTGGATACTAGTAGTGGTGCTCCTGCCGCTGCTGGGTCTGATCCTGTGGTATTTCCTTGGGCCACGTGGTGGCAGGGTGTAGTTCGAACGCATGGGGACGGTCTGTACCCGAGACCCCGATGTGCCGCTCCGGAGTCAAGAGCGGACCTCGAGCTGTGCAGACGTCAGCTTCGCATCTGCGCGCGCCGCTGTTCGAGGAGAGTGGTCGCCACGGATGCTCATACAAATAGAGTCGGATCACGGCGGGAGCTCCATCGCCAGCTGATCGATGTAGCACCAGCTCCTATTCTCGCCCGGTTCGATCGACGTCATGATCGGGTGCCGCGTCGCATGGAAATGCTTGGTCGCGTGCCGATTCTTCGAGTCGTCACAGCAACCGACATGCCCGCAGGTCCGGCAGAGTCGCAGGTGCACCCAAGTATCGCCGAGCTTGAGTCCCTCCTCGAGCCGGCCACGGAGCAGATGACTCCGGCATTCCGCCCCATCCAACACCACCGAGCAGAAGGGCGTGATTGGAGGCGAGATCGCCAATCCGCCAGACCTTGCCACTGACCACACCATAGTCGCGTCGATCCCCGTCAGGCTGCTCCGTGAGTACAGAGTTGAAGATGCTCCCTCGCGGCCCCAGCCTTGCGCGGCCGGAAGGGGCGAGGGTGGTGTCGAGACTATTTACACGCCGCGGACCCGCCGAGACTGCCTCGCCGACCTAGCACCGTCCAAGGCATAGCTCATTGAATCAACGAGTTAACAACCTGCATGTCGGTCCCGATGGCGATTAATACCTCGCACACGGTGCCGCAGTTCCGTCGAAGCGCAGCCAGACTTTACAGCTCTGACTGCTAACGGAAAGCCTAATCTCTTGATTCTCTTTAATGATTCCGTTCTGGCATAAAACATGCTTGTAACAGGCAGGGCTTTACAAGGAGAAAGATAATGAGAGCTTCTTTGGTTGGGTTCGCCGCGCTCGCGTTGGGGCTGTCGGCCGGGGTCGCGCAGGCGGCTGATTCGTATCTCATCCAGTTGGACGACACGTCGTCGAACGACACCATAGCGGGGAACACCTACAAGAACGGCACCGGCCCTTCCAAACTCATCCAGACCGTCATCTTCTCTAACGACATGATAAACGCGCCCTACGTCCTTTGGAGTGGCGCGACCTTGATAGCCAGTTTTGACAACCAATTCAACTACTATGAGTCGGATGGCAAAACTGTCAGCGACACGGTGGAGATCAGCGGGACTGCCGGCAAGAACTTTTTCAATGTGAATTTCCAATCCGACTTCAATGGCCCACTGACTGCACTGCCAAACGGTGGGACCACCATAGAGACTGGACAGTTTCAGCCGGGTGTTCTCGCGGGCATCGTAAGCAATGGCGATTTCTATAACGTGCAGATTGCCTCCGACATCGACCGCGTCCCCGAACCTGCCACGCTCTCCCTGTTTGGCCTCGGACTTGTCGGTACAGCCTTCCTGAGGCGGCGCAAGAAGAACTGAGCGACACGCTCGACTCACGCACAGAGCCCCGGCCCAGCGCCGGGGTTTCTGTTTCTGGCGTCGGTCATCGCATTGACCGCACACTGTCGCGGGCTTTCGCCACCGCGTTTTGGCTGCTCCGGGGTTTTGCGGCCGCATCGGCGGCTTGTTCCGGAAGATGCTGCATGGGTCGGCCGCCGGGCGTGCCCTGCGCCCAGAATTCTCATGGCACCGGTGGAGAGGCCTCGGGCGTCCCATACCAACGCCCACCTGTCATGTACACGCGCCTCACGTTCGCGTCGTAATGCACGCCGTCCATCGTTTGGGGTGCTGGCAGGCTTTGAATTTCCTTGCCCGAGAGGTTGTCGTAGACGGTCATCTCGGGCGGACTCCTGGTGCCCACGAATAAGCGGTGCCGGATTCGGTCGAGCGCCATGTCTGCCGCACCGTCACTGCTAGCGGGCCAGCTTGTGATGAGTTCGCGCCTGCGGGTGTCGTTGCGGGCGATGCGCTCCTCAAACCGTTGCTCAATCGGCACTGCGCACTGTCCCCCGCGGGAGGCCTTCAGGAGGTGCAGAAGAACATGCCGACTAGGATCGCGGAGATGCAGCCCCACTGCAGCGGCACTATCCGCTCGCGCAGCACGAGCGCCGCGAAGGCGAGCGTGACAAGCGGGTAGGCGCCGGTCAGCGGCGTCACGATCGAGATCTTGCCGTAGCGACTCGCGATCAGCACGCCAAGGTCGCCCGACGCCATCATCCCCATCGGCAGGAACGAGCGCGTCCACTCGATCACGGAGTGCGCGCCGGCGCGTCCCTTCCACAAGCCGTAGACGCCAAGCGTGAGCAGCGCGCCGACAATGCTGTAGAGCGCCATGTTGGCGTCAGTGGCACCCAGACTGTAGTCGTACTTGACGATCGTCTGGGCGCCGCCCCACAACACGAGGGCAGAGAACGCGAGCGGGATCCAGGCCCGCCCGGTCACCTTGTTCGCGGCGTCCGCCGGTTGGTAGGCAAGCCCGACGCAGCCGCCGATCACGAGAGCCACCGCGCCATACTGGAGCGGCGACAACGTCTCGCCAAGGAACCAGTGCGCGAACACTATGGTGAGCGCGGGATAAGCGGCCGAGAGCGTACCCACGATCGTGATCGGGCCCGCGATGATCGACTGGAAGTATAGAATCCAGCCGGTGCCGTCGAGCAGGTAGGCGAGCACGCCGATGGCGAGTATGTGTCGGCCTTCCGCGGCGAACACCGGAGTATGCGGGCTCGCGAAG
>Ga0210409_10000212_pt1 | contig 117371 bp, 83 predicted proteins | sample IncBWH17MmetaG_FD_161649 | JGI IMG/M metagenome (GOLD analysis project Ga0210409, IMG submission 161649) | Forest soil microbial communities from Barre Woods Harvard Forest LTER site, Petersham, Massachusetts, United States - Inc-BW-H-17-M | ecosystem: Environmental > Terrestrial > Soil >...
AAGTGGGGCAGACGGCCTTCAATAATTTTTCGGCGGTGCCGCCGGGAATGGGGATCTGCCACCAGGTGAATCTGGAGTATCTGGCGCGGGTGGTGTTTACGACGAAGCCTGAGGCGAGCCTGGATGCTGTGGCGACGGAAGGAAGCAAGGCCACGGTCGAGCAGAAGTATGCGATGGCGTATCCGGACACGCTGGTGGGGACGGACTCGCATACGACGATGATTAATGGGTTGGGTGTGCTGGGTTGGGGTGTGGGTGGAATTGAGGCCGAGGCGGCGATGCTGGGGCAGCCGGTGAGCATGCTGGTGCCGCAGGTGGTTGGGTTCAAGCTGACGGGTAAGTTGAAGGAAGGGACTACGGCTACTGATCTGGTGCTGACGGTGACGGAGGCTCTGCGGAAGCTTGGGGTGGTTGGTAAGTTTGTGGAGTTTTATGGGCCGGGAATTGCCGAGTTACCGCTGGCCGATCGCGCGACGATTGCGAATATGGCTCCCGAGTATGGGGCTACTTGCGGGATCTTTCCGGTGGATGCGGAGACTCTGCGGTATCTGCGGCTGACGGGGCGGTCGGAGGAGCAGATTGCTCTGGTGGAAGCTTACTATCGCGAGCAGGGGATGTTCCATACGGTAGATGCTGCGGAGGCGGTGTACTCGGCTACGATCTCGCTGGATCTGGCGACGGTGGAGCCGAGTGTGGCGGGGCCGAAGCGGCCGCAGGATCGGGTGTTGCTGTCGAAGGCCGGGGAAAGCTTCAAGGAGCAACTGCCTGCGCTGCTGGGGCCGAATGCTGCTGCGCAGACGGTTCGGCAGCTGGTGCGGTGGGAGGGTGAGGGTGGGCATGCCTCGGCCACGGGAGATATTACGAGCAAGGCTGGGTCGCCTGCGCCGGTGGTGGAGGCTCCGCGGGTTGCAGTGGAGACGCTCGAGGATGAGCGGGGTGGGGTGGCGACGCTGGAGGCTCCGGCGGTTTCGATTCGGAGCCGGTTTGGTATCGATCCGGATAAGTATCTGCACCATGGGTCGATTGTGATTGCGGCGATTACTTCGTGCACGAATACTTCGAATCCTTATGTGATGATTGCGGCTGGATTGCTGGCGAAGAAGGCGGTGGAGAAGGGGCTGAGGACTCCGCCGTGGGTGAAGACTTCGCTTGCGCCGGGCTCGCGTGTGGTGACGGATTATTACGTGAAGTCGGGGCTGATGCCTTATCTCGATGAGCTGCGGTTCCAGACGGTGGGGTATGGGTGCACCACTTGTATTGGTAATTCGGGGCCGCTGCCGACGGATGTTTCGAAGTCGATTGAAGACCATGGGTTGGTGGCGGTTTCGGTGCTGTCGGGGAATCGGAATTTTGAGGGAAGGATTTCGCCTGAGGTTCGGGCGAACTATCTGATGAGTCCTCCGCTGGTGGTGGCTTATGCGCTGGCGGGGCATATTGAGCACAACTTCGATACGGAACCGCTGGGCAAGGGCAAGGATGGGCAGCCGGTGTTTCTGCGTGATATCTGGCCGACGCAGAAGGAGGTCGCGGAGACGGTTGCGAGCTCGATTGACTCGGAGATGTTCCGGCACGAGTACAGCACGGTGACGAAGGGCGATCAGAACTGGCAGAATCTGAAGTTTCCGGCGGGCGATACGTATGGGTGGGAGGCGGATTCGACTTATATCCGGAAAGCTCCTTATTTTGATGGGATGGCTGCGGTGCCTGCTCCGGTGGAGGATATCCATGGGGCGCGAGTGCTGGCGGTGCTGGGCGATTCGGTGACGACAGACCATATTTCGCCGGCGGGGTCGATCAAGCTGAATGGGCCTGCGGGTAAGTACCTGACCGAGCATGGAGTAAAGCCGGCGGACTTCAATAGTTATGGGTCGCGGCGCGGCAACCATGAGGTGATGGTGCGGGGGACGTTTGCGAACGTTCGGCTGCGGAACAAGCTAGCTCCGGGGACTGAGGGCGGTGTGACTCGGTTGTTGCCGGAGGGTATGCCTATGTCGATCTATGACGCTTCGGTTGCGTATGCTCAGCGCGGGACGCCGTTGGCGATCATCGCGGGCAAGGAGTATGGGTCGGGGTCGTCGAGGGACTGGGCGGCGAAGGGTCCGCGGCTACTGGGAATTCGGTTTGTGATCGCGGAGAGCTATGAGCGCATTCACCGGTCGAATCTTGTTGGGATGGGGATTCTGCCACTTCAGTTTTTGCCGGGGCAGAATGCTGAGTCGCTGCACCTTTCGGGCGAGGAGGTTTATCGGATTGGGGATGCTCCGGGAGAATTGAAGGCGATGCTGGACAGCAAGTTTGCCAATGGCAAGGAGCTTGCGGTGTTTGCTGAGTCGGACCTGGGCAAGACGACGGAGTTCTGCGTGAGTGTGCGGATTGATACGCCGCAGGAGATTCTGTACTACCAGAATGGCGGGATCCTGCAGTATGTCCTGCGGCAGCTGGCGGCTAAGGGGTAGATCGCGTTGCATCGCTAGTTGCTACAAAGAAGCCTCGCCCTGTGCGGGGTTTTCTTTGTAGCGGACCCATCTTCAATGATCCTGAGGAAGACTCTGTGCTACTTACGATTTTGACCGTGACATGCCCCGACAGAGACAGGGGAAGTTCTAGCGGTAAATCACACACCCGCGCTCCTCAAGAGCACCGAACCACTCTTGTGAAGGCAGCGAATCGACCCAGCGTAGGTCCAACTTCTCCAATTTGGGCAAACGAGCAATTTCCTGCGGCAGGGACTGAATCGGATTTCCACGAAGGTCGAGTTGACGCAACTCAGAGAGTCGTGAAATCACTGCAGGCAATGTAATCAAGCTATTGTTTCGGAGGTGAAGTTCACGGAGTCGAGACAAGTGCCCAATGCAATCCGGTATGGATGTGAGTTGATTGTCAGTAACGCGCAACTCAATCAGGCCGGACATGGCGCAAACCGATTCAGGTAGCTCTGAAAATGCATTCTCACTGATATTCAGATATCGGAGTTTGCGAAGCCGCCCGATGGATGAAGGCAAACTGGAAAGCCTGTTGTCATGCAGATACAGGTAATCACTTAGTCCGACGATCTCGCCTATAGTCTCGGGAATCGTCGATAGTTGGTTGTGGCCGAGGTCAAGCATCCGCAGGTTCCTCAATTGCCCCAACCGCTTCGATATATCTTTCAGCCCGTTGTCTGCTAAGACCAAGGCTTCCAATGAAGTATCGTCCCAGACCGACGACGGCACCTGCCCGAGGTTCTTCTTCCACAGGTTGAGAATTGAGCTCATTGACGTTGCCTGAATCCTAATCAGATGAAATTCTGCTGTCGAATGGTGAGCTATACGCTGGCTGGCTGGGCTAGCTTTGATCTTCTACAATTGCAGCCACATCGCGAGGCTCGCACATGACCTTCCCGCCGCAGCTTCTTCGCCGCATCATTCCGTCTGTTCCGCTCTCGAGCCTTGATATTCCAACGGACACTCTTGGGCAGCTTCAGAGGATCGCAAGTGAACTTCGTGCCGGTATGCCCCCGACCTCGGCTACCGGGCTGTTTCTCTCCGGCAATGCTGCGAGCTCGGCTCTCGCGGCGGAAGCGGTTGCTCATGCTCTGGGCCGGGATCTTCTTCGCGTCGATCTTGGGGCGGTTGTCTCTCGATATATTGGCGAAACAGAGAAGAATCTCAACCGGATTCTGGAGACGACCGACCCGGCACTCTCGATACTGTTCTTCGACGAGGCTGATGCTCTCTTTGGTGAGCGCACCGAGGTCCGCGACAGCCACGACCGTTACGCGAACATCGAGGTATCGCGCCTTCTCCAACGCCTCGAATCTTTTCCGGGATTAGTTATCATCGCCACGGCCTCGCCGATCGAATCCAATGCTGGCAGGCTTGCCCGTTATGCCATTCATCTTCCTCCAGGGCTGGGCCACCCTCCGGAGCCTTCGGCAGCCGGGTAAACGAGGAATAGCCACAGGAGAGGCACGGAAATCGACTCTTTAGTGCAGTAGTTGGAGACGCAGCCTATAATGGGCTATGGCAATCGCTAATCCGGCCTCTTCGCAGGCTGGCCCGCAGCCAGAACCGCGTAACGAACTGAAGAGCGATCCGGAAATAAAGAGTGCAGACACAGGAATTGAGCCGAAGACGGCTCTTCCGGTCGCGGCTCCGACGGGTCCTTCCAGTACGACTCCTGCTGCCCTGGATAACGGTAAGGTTCCAGTTGTACCACCTGGAAAATCAAAGATTGAGATTGGGCTGGATGAGCCAGTGGGGAGATTTGTCTCGCCGTTGCCGGTGGCTACACCGGAGGAGTCTTCTGCTTCGCATCTGGCGGGATCTTCTGTGGCGGATATTCTGAGCGTCGATGCGAAGTTTCAACGGTTGCTCGAGACGGTGCATGAGAACCGGCCCGGAGACGATCTGGATTTGATTCGGAAGGCATGGGCCTTCTGTCTGCAACAGCATGAAGGGCAAAAGCGGGCGAGTGGGGAGCCGTATGTCATCCATCCGTTGGAGGTTGGGCAGGTGCTGGCCGAGTTGAAGATGGACTCGACGGCAATTGCGGCAGGACTGCTGCATGATGCGGTGGAAGATACGGGTGTGACGTCGGAGGAGATTGCCAAACAGTTTGGCGATCAGGTGGCGCACATCGTCGAGGGTGTGACGAAGCTCGACAAGATCAAGTTTGCGAATAGAGAAGATCATCAGGCGGAGAACATTCGCAAGATGCTGCTGGCGATGGTGACGGACGTTCGCGTGGTGATCATCAAGCTGGCGGACCGGCTGCATAATATGCGAACGCTGGAGCATCTGAAGCCGGAGAAGCAGCAGAAGATTGCGCGGGAGACGCTGGATATCTACGCTCCGCTGGCGCATCGCCTGGGAATGGGCAAGCTGCGCGGCGAGCTGGAGGATCTGGCGTTTCGCTATACCGATCCTTATGGGTATGAGCAGGTTTCGACAGAGGTCGACGCGCTGCGTGGAGCGGGCGAGGAGTTTCTGCGCAAGATTGTGACGCAGATGGAAGATAAGCTGCGGGAGTTCAAGATTCCGGGGCGGGTGGAGTCTCGGATCAAGCGGCTTTACTCGATCCAGCAGAAGCTGCAGGACCAGAAGATTCCCGTGGACCAGGTGTACGACCTGCTGGCGATTCGGGTGATTACGGATACGGTGCAGGATTGCTATGCGTTGCTGGGATTGCTGCATAGCATCTGGCGGCCGGTGCCGGGACGCATCAAGGACTTTATTGCAATGCCGCGGCCGAATCTTTATCAGTCGCTGCATACGACGCTGATTGCGGAGGGTGGGCATCAGTTCGAGGTGCAGATTCGTACGGAAGATATGCATCGCGTAGCCGAGGAGGGTATCGCGGCGCACTGGAAGTACAAGGCTTCGGACAATGTAAGCGCGAAGGACGAGCAGCGGCTGGCGTGGGTGCGGCAGTTGATGGAGTGGCAGCGGGAGATGACGGACCCGAACGAGTTCATGTCGACTCTGAAGATCGACCTGTACCCGGAGGAGGTCTACACGTTTACGCCGAAGGGCAAGGTTGTGGTGCTGCCCAAGGATGCGAGCCCGATCGATTTTGCTTATGCGATTCATACCGAGGTTGGGAATACGACGGTTGGCGCGAAGGTGAATGGGCGCATCGTTCCCCTGCGGACGAAGCTGAAGAACGGCGATATTGTTGAGGTGACGACGCAAGCGGGGCATGCTCCGAGCCGCGATTGGCTTAGCTTTACGAAGAGCTCGAAGGCTCGGAACAAGATTAAGCACTGGCTGAATGAGCATCAACGGCAGCGGGCGCTTGAGATTGGCCGGAAGCTGCTGGAGCGCGAGGCTCGGAAGTACAAGGTGTCGTTGGGCAAGTACTCGACGGCAGACTTCGACAAGGTTGCGACGGAGTATGGGCTGGGGACCGAGGCTGAACTGCTGGCGGGGGTGGGGTTTGGGAAGTACTCGGCTCGGCAGGTACTGAATAAGCTGGAGCCGGGTTCGACGATGGCTGCGGAGCCTGCGGCGCACGAAGGTGCGGTCGGCAATACTCTGGGGCAGATGTCGGAGGCCGTGAAGCGGGTGTTCTTCGGCAAAGGGTCGGACTCGCTGCAGGTGGAGGGGCAGGACGATCTGCTGGTGTACCGGGCTCGCTGTTGTAACCCTATTCGTGGTGAGGAGATTATCGGGTATGTGACGCGGGGCAAGGGCGTGGCTGTACATGCGAGGAGTTGTCCTAATGTGCAGAATTTGCTGTATGAGTCGGACAGGCGGATCCAGGTGGAGTGGGCTCCGACACCGACTGAGCCTGGGGCCACAAAGCAGCAGACTTATCCGGTGAAGCTGACGGTGTTGTGTGATGACCGGGCGGGGTTGTTGAAGGAGTTCACGGCGATTATTGCGGATGATGGGACGAATATTCGCAGCGTGGATTCGAAGTCGGAATCGGATGGGACGGCTGTAGTGGACTTTATTGTAGAGACGGTGGATGTGCGGCACCTGAACCGGCTGGTGCAGAATCTGCGGCGGGTTCCTGGGGTGAGGGATGTGCAGCGGGTGCAGAAGATTTAACGGCTTTACACCGATTTATAAATTATTGAGATCTTGTGTGACGTGCTGCGGCGAGACGCCTGCCAAATAGTCATGGAGGATTGCATTGAAGCGGTCGGTGGCTTCGAGGTTGGGCATGTGGCCGATTCCTTCAAAGATTTCGATGCGGGCGTTGGGGATGGACTGGTGCATCCGCGCTGCGGTTTCTACGGTTGTGTAGGCGTCTTCAGTACCGACGAAGATGAGGGTGGGGACGGCGATCTTCTGTAAGGAGGCGGTGTAATCCTTGCGACGGGCGCGGCCTCGGAGCGCGGCGGCGGCTCCGGCGGGTGGAGTGTGGGCGATCATTTTGTAGATGTTGAGGGCGAGGTCTGGATTTTTCTTGATGGAGGCTGGTGCGAGTAGCTTGGGGATCATCTCGCCGCCAGGGATGCATGTGCCCTCGTTGATGAAACGTTCGGCCATGGCAAGGCGCGTCTTGGCTTCTTCGGGTGTGTCGGCTTGCGGGAAGGTGGCGGCGAGGATCAGGCCGGAGAGGCGATGGGAGTATTGCTCGGCGAAGGCCATGGCGATCTGGCCTCCCATGGAGAGGCCGGCGATGACTGCTTTGTGGATATTCAGGTGGTCGAGGAGGGCGTTGATGTCGGCGGCCATCGTTTCGAGGGTGGTGGCTTCGGCGGTGGGGACTTCGGAGGCTCCGTAGCCGCGGATGTCGTAGGTGATGACGCGGTACTTCCAGGTGAGGGCGGCTACTTGCGGGTCCCACATGGATTGATTGAAGGGGTGGCCGTGAATGAAGAGGATCGCGGGGCCGCTGCCCTGGTCGCGATAGGCGATGGAGACGCCGTTGATGTGGGCGGTGTTCATGCTTTTTTCTCCAGATGCTTGCCGGAGAGGTCCTCGAGGGCCTGGATGAGGGCGTGGTTGCCGAGGCCGCCTTTGCCGTCGCTTTGGAGCTTGTTGTAAAGCTGATGGACGAGGCTGGTGCCTAGTAAGGGCAGGCCTAGCTCGCGGGCGGATTCGAGGACAAGGCGAAGATCTTTTTGCTGGAGGTCGATGGAGAAGCCGGGCTTCCAGTAGCCTTCGATGGCTTGAGGCGCGCGGTTGGAGAGCATCCAGCTGCCGCCTGCTCCGGCTTCGACGGCCTGGACTGCCTTGGATAGGTCGATGCCAGCGGCGCAGCCGAGGAGGAGGGCTTCGCTGACGGCGAGCATGTTGACGACGACGAGGATCTGGTTCATCAGCTTGGTGGTTTGGCCGGCGCCGCTGGGGCCCATGTGGGTGATGCGCGTGCCGATGGCTTCGAGGATGGGCTTGATGCGGTTGAAGGCGTCTTCGGGGCCGCCGACCATGATGCTGAGGGTGCCTTTGGCTGCGCCTTCGCTGCCTCCGGAGACAGGAGCGTCGAGGAGGGTGATGTTTTTTTCGGCGAGGGTTTGGCTGAAGCGCTTGGTTTCTGCCGGGCTGATGGTGCTGAGGTCGATGATGGTGGTTCCGGGGCGGAGGCTTTTCGCAAAACCTTCTTTGCCGAAGAGGACGGCCTCGACGTCGGGGGTATCGCTGACGCAGATGAGGATGGTGTCGCAGGTTTCGGCGAGGGATTGCAGGGTTGGGGCGATAGTGACGGCCAAATCCTTTTTCAGGGCTTCGGACTTCACTAGGGTTCTGTTCCAGATGGTTACGGAGTGATTTTTTTCGACGAGGTTTTTGACCATGCCGCGTCCCATGATGCCGAGGCCGACGAATCCGATTTGCGATGTCATGAAGGTAGTATTCACTGCTCGGTCAAGAAGAACAATGCGAACTGCTCATGGGTCGAGCAGGGCGTTGATGTCTGCGGCCATGGTTTCGAGCGTGGTGGCGCCTGAAGATTTGGCATTCTTTGTGACGAAACGATTCAAATGTTGGCAGCGGCCTGAATATACTTTTCCAGAATCAACTGAATCGATTAAATAGACCAATTGAAGGAGGAGATCTTGAACACAACCTCAGCCGTTGCACGCACTATGAGACCAAAATTGCTGACCCCGATTCTTGTTGGCGGCTTTGCAGCCGGCCTCTTCGACCATCTCTCCGCAGTCCACACCTTTGGCTGGGGTGTATCTCGCGGGGTCGCCAGCGGTCTGCTTGGGAAGTCTGCCTTCCAGGGAGGCGCAGTCACATGGACATTGGGTCTCGTGCTTCACTTTTTCATCGCATTTTCCGCAGCCGCTATCTATTGCCTCTCCAGCTTGAAACTCAGATTCCTCAAGGACCATTGGCTGGTGTGTGGCTTGTTCTACGGCATTGCGGTTTACCTGGTGATGAATCTGATTGTTTTGCCGCTCTCTGCGTTCCCATTTCCTATAGGCCCGTTCACCGTGTCCGGACTGAGGTCCGGGCTGCTGATCCATATGATCCTTATCGGGCTACCCATCTCTTTCAGCCTTCGGCAATTCTCGAAATAGGAGGAAATCTCGGGAAAGGACCTTCTTTTTTCCACTCCGCATAAAGCGAGATGTGGGGCCCCGCAGCTGCCCTCCCAAAAGCAACGCTTGCGGTGAGCGGCGTAGCGATGTATCTTTGAGTGCAAGATGATTATTTCCTCCAGCCGATTTATTAGCTTTATTTACCGCTACTGGTATCCGGTAGCGGTATCGGCGGAGTAGGTTCCATCTGAGAGATAGCTGAAAGTTTCAGTTGAGATCGACATCCACACGAGCCGCGACCGCCAAGGTTGCGGCTTTTGTTTTGTGCTTTTGTTTCGCACGAGGTAGTGAGGAGCGTTTATGAGTACGATAGCGGCGATGGTGAATCCGGCGGGGCCTGTGCGATCGGCGGCGGGACGGTTTGGGATCTATGGCGGCAGGTATGTTCCGGAGACGCTAATGGCGGCGTTGGAGGAACTGGAGGCGGCTTATGCCGAGGCTCAGAAGGATGAGGCTTTTCAGGCTGAGCTGGATGATCTGCTGAAGAACTATTGCGGGCGGCCTACTCCGCTGTACTTTGCCAAGCGGCTTACGGAGCAGTGCGGCGGGGCGAAGATTTATCTGAAGCGCGAGGACCTGCTGCATACGGGGGCGCACAAGATCAACAACGCGCTGGGGCAGGGGTTGCTGGCTCGGCGGATGGGGAAGCAGAGGATCATCGCCGAGACGGGTGCGGGGCAGCATGGAGTGGCTACTGCTACGGTGTGCGCGCTGTTCGGCATGGAGTGCGTGATCTACATGGGTGAGGAGGACATGCGGCGGCAGGAGCTGAATGTCTACCGGATGCGTCTGTTGGGGGCGGAGGTGCGTGGGGTGTCGGCGGGGTCGGCGACGCTGAAGGATGCGATCTCGGAAGCGATGCGCGATTGGGTCACTAATGTAAGGACGACTTACTACATTCTGGGGAGCGCACTAGGGGCGCATCCTTATCCGACCATGGTGCGGGATTTTCATCGGGTGATCAGCAAAGAGGCGAAGCGGCAGGTGATGGAGCAGGAAGGCAAACTGCCAACGGCGATTGTCGCTTGTGTGGGCGGTGGATCGAATGCGATTGGTGCCTTCTACGAGTTTCTGCAGGATGCGAATGTTCAGTTGATTGGTGTGGAAGCGGGTGGGCGTGGGACTGCGTTGGGTGAACATGCGGCGCGGTTTCAGAAGGTTGGCGGCGGTGTGCCGGGCGTGCTGCAAGGAACTTACAGTTATGTGTTGCAAGATGATGCTGGACAGATTGCGTTGACGCACTCTGTGAGCGCGGGGCTGGACTATGCGAGCGTGGGGCCGGAGCATGCGATGCTGCATGATTCGGGACGGGCGACTTATGTTTCGTGCACGGATGACGCGGCGCTGAAAGCTGTAGTGACGCTGGCCAAGACCGAGGGGATTCTGCCTGCGCTTGAGAGCGCTCATGCGGTGGCAGAGGCGATTCGGCTGGCTCCCACGATGGCGAAGACGGATGTGTTGATGGTGAATCTGTCGGGGCGCGGCGATAAAGATATGGGGATTTTGCGCAAAGAACTTAATTTAGGCGGGGAGGTTTAGCGTGCCTGAACTGCCTTCGCCGGATTCTGTTGAGCTTCAGGAGTTTCGTTCGAAATTTTCTGGATACCGAGAAGTGATGCAGAGCCGAGCAACTGCCTATAAAGGCTCCCAGTACACCCTAGAGAAGCTGTACGAACTCTATGCAGGTCTGGGGAATCGTGCTCGAGCTATGGCCGAAACTGTGATTACTGAGTGGCTGGAATCTGATGACGAAGGTTTGCGCTTTGATGCACGAGCGCTTCTCCGGGAGTTCAACGTATGCAAAAAAGGAAACCACGAAAGCTGAGCGTAATCATGTCAATTGATTTCAAGAAGAAACCGGGGATTGTTGCTTATCTTACCGCGGGTGATCCCGACCTGGTGACAACGCGTGACATTGCTCTCGCCGCAATTGATAACGGCGCGGATGTGGTTGAACTAGGCGTGCCGTTCAGCGATCCGTTGGCGGATGGACCGGTGATTCAGCGTGCCAGTGAGCGGGCGGTGGCGCATGGGACTCGGCTGACGGATGTGCTTGGGTTAGCGAAGGAACTACGCGCGGCAAGACCGGCAGCGGGGTTGATTTTGTTTTCGTACCTGAACCCTGTGGTGCGGATGGGGATGAAGACCTTTTGTGCGAAGGCTGCCGAGGCCGGCGCGGACGGGGTTCTGCTGACGGACATGATTGTCGAAGAGGCTGATGAGTATCTGGAGGCGATGAAGGCCCATACGCTGGCTCCGGTGTTTCTGGCTGCTCCTACCAGCCCGGATGCCCGGTTGAAGGCGATTGCCGGGGCTTCGCAGGGGTTTGTTTATGCGATCTCTCGCGTGGGGATTACGGGGACTCAGCAGAAGGTCGAGGGGGATGCCGCTGAGTTGGTCGGTAGGCTGCGGCAGTTTACAAAGCTGCCGATCGCAGTGGGATTTGGGATCTCGAACGCTGAGCATGTGAAGGCCGTGGGGGAGTTTGCCGATGCGGCGATTATTGGCAGCGCTCTTGTGACACTGATTGAAAAGAGTGAGCCAAGTGAGGCAGCTGCTGCAGTAGGACGATTTATTGCGGGGTTGCAGGCATGAGGCTTGCGAGTAAAGTTGCGGGGATGGCCGATGCGACAGACGGTTATCATGGAACGTACAAAATTATTCCGCAGCGGACGAATCCGGTAGGCGCAAGACCGGTACAAACGCCGCTGCAATGTGAGGCGACTGCATGGAGATATCCGACTGGCGGAAGAAGATTGATGAGCTGGATGAGCAGATTGTTCGACTCATTAACCAGCGTGCTGAGGCTGCGGAGGCCATCGGCGAGCTTAAGAGAGCGGTTGAGCTACCGGTCTACGAGCCTCAACGAGAGCAGGCGGTTCTTGAACATGTGCGCGCGGTCAATTCGGGGCCTCTGGATGAGGCCGAGTTGCTGCATGTGTATGAACGGATTATCGACGTGATGCGGACTTTGCAGCGCCGCAGATAACTTATGAATTTTTGCAATGCAGAATAATTTGTACCGAATTTAGTTACATAAAGAGAGCGAACCATGATCGTAGCAATGCAGGACCATGCAACAGAGGAAAACATTCAGCAGGTGATCGAGCGGATGGTCGAGCTCGGCTTCAACGTTCATCGCACGACGGGCGCAGCACAGACGATTCTGGCGGGTGTGGGAACGCCGGAGCACTTTGAAGTTGCGGAGTTCAAGGTGCTGGCGGGCGTGCATGATGCTTATCGCATCTCGTCGCCGTACAAGCTTGCTGGGCGGAACTTTCGGCCGGAGGGCACGAAGATCACGTTCCCTAACGGCGTTGTGGTTGGCGGTAAGGAAGTCATTATTATGTCCGGGCCTTGTTCGGTGGAGTCGCATGAGCAGATTCTGCTGAGCGCGAAACAGGTTGCCGCGGCAGGAGCGAAGTTCTTGCGCGGCGGAGCGTTCAAGCCGCGTAGTTCGCCGTACAGCTTCCAGGGGATGGGGCTGGAGGGATTGAAGCTGCTCCGCGAAGTAAGCAACGAGACTGGGCTGCTGGTGATCACTGAGGTGATGGAGATCTCGCAGATCGAGGTGATGTTGCCGTATATCGATTGCTTCCAGGTGGGCGCGCGGAATATGCAGAACTTCAACCTGTTGCGAGAGCTTGGACATGTGCGCAAGCCGGTCCTGTTGAAGCGCGGCATCTCGGCGACGATTGAAGAGGTGTTGTTGAGTGCGGAGTACATTCTTTCCGGCGGCAACTACGATCTGATGCTGTGCGAGCGCGGAATTCGGACGTACGAAACTTACACGCGCAACACGATGGATATCTCGGCGATTCCGGTGCTGAAGAAGCTGACGCATCTTCCTGTGATGGGCGATCCTTCGCATGGTGTGGGCATTCGCGATCTGGTGCCGCCAATGGCCCTTGCGAGCGTTGCGGCCGGAGCAGATGGATTGCTGATGGAGATGCATCCGAATCCAGATAAGGCGATGAGCGATGGTGCGCAGAGCCTGTATCCGGAGCAGCTTGAGAAGCTGGTGTCGCAGCTGCGTCAGCTGGCTCCAGTGGTCGGTCGGACGGTTGCATAGACGATGCCTGTTAGTGCTATAGAGCGCGTTCTCATCATTGGTACGGGGCTAATCGGGGCTTCGACTGGGCTGGCCCTGCGAGGCGCGGGGTTTGTGGGCCGTATCGATGGATGGGATATGAGCTCGTTGGAGAGAGCGGCGGCGCTGCAGATGGGTGCCGTCGATGGTGTAGCTGCCGAGCGCGAAGCGGCGTTGGAGTTGGCACTAACGGCGGATGTGATCGTGTTGGCGGTTCCGGTGCTTGCGATTAAGGATTGGATGCAGACGCTGGCACCGATTCTGCACGCGGGCCAGCTTGTGACGGATGTGGGAAGTACGAAGCTTGAGATTGCGGACTTGGGCGCGGCTTTGTTTAGCAGCGCAGAGACGGCGGAGTTTTTGCCGGGGCATCCGATGGCAGGCAAGGAATCGGGTGGCGCAATGCTTGGCGAGGCAAAGCTCTTCAACGGAGCGATGTGGTTGTTTACGCCGACTGCAACGGAACAAAGTGCGCTCGATAAAGAATGGCGGAAGTGGGTCGGCTTCTTCGGAGCCCGGACGCTGGATATGGATGCGGCAAGGCATGATGAGCTGTGCGCATGGGTGAGTCATCTGCCGCAGATGCTGTCGACGGCGTTAGCGGCACTGCTGGAAGATACGTTTGGCGATGCGCCTGAGATCGCGGCGATTGGCGGACGTGCGCTGCGGGAGACGACTCGGTTGGGTGCGTCTCCGTACAGCATGTGGAGAGATGTGGCGATGACGAATACCGGACCGATTGCGGATACATTGTTGGCGCTGGAGCAGCGGTTGACGCACGTTCGGGAGAATCTGCGTACGCCTGAGTTGCGAGATGAGTTTTTGCTTGCGAATGAGTTTCGGAAGAAGCATTAGAGCGGGTGCGGTTCAATTGACATTGAGAGACGTATGAGCGAATTGATGACAGATCGGAATATCAGCTTGGCCGATGTGGTGGCAGCGCGCGAGAGGCTGCGTGGCTCAATCTACTATTCGCCTTGCCCGCACTCGCAGATGTTGTCGGCGCTGACGGGGCAGCAGATTTATCTGAAGCTTGAGAACCTGCAGATGACGGGCAGCTTCAAGGAGCGTGGCGCACTGAATCGCATTGCGACTCTGGCGCCGGAGCAGGCGGCGCGGGGGGTGGTGGCGGCGAGCGCGGGGAATCATGCGCAGGGTGTCGCGTATCACGCGACGAAGCGTGGAATACGTGCGCTGATTGTGATGCCGCTGGCGACTCCGCTGGTGAAGGTGACAGCCACGCGTGGATTTGGTGCCGAGGTTGTGTTGCATGGGGCCAACTATGACGAGGCCTGTGTCGAGGGCACGCGGCTGTGTGAGGCGGAGGGGATGACGTTTATTCATCCGTTCGACGATCCGATTGTGATGGCGGGGCAAGGCACGATTGGTCTGGAGTTGCTTGAGCAGGTTCCGCAGCTTGAGGCCGTGGTGGTGCCGATTGGCGGCGGCGGGCTGATTGGCGGGATTGCGTGCGCGATCAAGGAATCGCGGCCTGAAATTCGCGTGGTGGGAGTGCAGACTTCAAGGCTGCCTTCGATGGCTGCGGCGATGGAACAACGTCATCCTGTGACGCTTGATCCGTCGACTACGATTGCCGATGGTATCGCTGTGCGACGAGCTGGAGACGTTACGTTTCCGGTGGTCGATAAGTATGTCGATGAGATTGTGACCGTCGACGAGGATGAGATCGCATCGGCGATTCTTGTTCTTTTAGAGCGGGAGAAGACGCTGGCGGAGGGTGCTGGAGCTACGGCGCTGGCGGCTCTGCTGCAGAAGAAGACTACGCTGAATGGCGCGCATACTGCGGTGCTGGTAGGCGGCGGCAATATCGATGTAACGCTGCTGAGCCGGATTATCGAACGTGGGTTGGTGCAGGACGGAAGGATGATCCGGCTGCGGATACATTTGCTGGATAAACCTGGAGCGCTGGCAGAGTTGACTCGGTTGATTGCGAATCATCGCGCCAATATTGTGGATACGCTGTATAACCGCGCTTATTATGGTGTGAATCTTGGGAATACGACGATCGATATTACGCTGGAGACACGCGGGCGGGAGCAGGTGACGGAGCTGCTGGCTGCGTTAACGGCTGAAGGCTACGAGCACAGCAGGGTGCTGTAAGGCTCAGGCTTTTTCGTAGTGGAAGTGGAGTTCCTGCTCACTGGCTACGGGCTCGCCGTTGCGTGTGGCTGGGTGGAAGGTCCATTGCTGTACCGTTGCAACGACGGATTCGTCGATGCCGTGGCCAAGGCCGCTGGTTATCTTGAGATCTGAGATTTTTCCTGTAGCGTCGATGACGATATCGACGATGACGTCGCCTTTCGTGCCGCTGGGAAGCGCGGAAAGATCGGGCTTCGGTGTGGGAAAGAAGCTGGCCAGAGCTATATCGACGTTGCCGGAGCCGAGCGCGTCGGCGCCGACGGTGGAGTCGGGCTGTGCGGAGACGGGCGAGTTTGTGTTGGGTGAGGCGGTGGAGGGCTTCGTCTTTGCTTTGGGCAGGGTTGGAAGGGGAGATTTGGATTCAGCCAGTTGTGGCGCGGTCTTTGGTGAGGTTGTGAGGGATTGTGCAGGTGCGCGGCCGGGCAGGTAGGCGAGGATGAGGTTGCTGCCGTGCTCGGTTCCCGGTAGGCGGATGGGCGCGATCCACGGCTTGCTGTGATGGATCAGGATGGCAACGACGAAGAGGTGCGCTGCGATAGAGCCGACGATGTGCTTCGAGGTGCGATGCGGCACGGCGACTGGTTTGCCGATGGTCTCCATGCTGTTTTCCCCTTAGCCCTTTTAGGTTTAGACGCGGGTGAACTGGGTCTGCTGTTTTTCTTTGTGGCGTTCGATGGCGAGAGAGATGAGGCGGTCGATGAGTTCCTTGTATGGGAGGCCGGTGGCTTCCCAGAGTTTGGGGTACATGCTGATGCTGGTGAAGCCAGGCATCGTGTTGATTTCGTTGAGGTAGATGCGGGGTTTTGTGCCTTTGCGAGCTGGCTCCATGAGGAAGTCGACGCGGGCTAGGCCGGCGCAGTCGCAGGCGCGGAAGGCGGCGATGGCCATTTGGCGGATTTGTTTTGATTCGGCAGTGGTGAGTTTGGCGGGGATGATGGGGATGCTGGTGTCGGACTGGTATTTGGCTTCGTAGTCGTAGAACTCGGCGCCGGGGACGATTTCGCCTACGACGGAGGCTTCGGGGGAGTCGTTGCCGAGGACGGAGACTTCTAGTTCGCGGGGCTTGGTGTTGGGGCCGCCTACGCCTTGCTCGATGATGAGTTTGCGGTCGAAGCTGGCGGCGAGGTCCATTGCGGGGGCCAGTTCGCTGCGGTCGTGGACCTTGCTGATACCTACGGAAGAGCCTAGATTCGCGGGTTTTACGAAGACTGGGTAGGTGAGGGACTTCTCAATGCGCCTGGTGCAGCGTTTGGGATCGGCGCGCCATTCGCTGCGAATGAGGCTTACGTGTGGGGTTTGGGGCAGGCCCGCGGCGGCGAAGAGCTGCTTCATGGTGGTCTTGTCCATGCCGGTGGCGGAGCCGAGGACGCCAGAGCCAACATACGCTATATCAGCGAGTTCGAAGAGGCCCTGGATGGTGCCGTCTTCGCCGAAGGTGCCGTGTAGGACGGGGAAGATCACGTCGAGGCGTTGGCCCAGGGGGCCGTTTTGCTGGGCGAGGTCGGCGCTGGCGGAGAGTTGGAGAGCGCTGGAGTGCTGGATTGGCGCGGGTTTTGCATCGCCGGCGAGGAGGTTCTGGGCATCGCTGGAGGTGAGCCACTGGCCTTGTTTGGTGATGCCGATGGGGACGACTTCGTACTTCTTTTTGTCGATGGCTTTGAGGATGCTGGCGGCGGAGAGGAGGGAGACTTCGTGCTCGCCGGAGCGGCCGCCGAAGAGGATGCCAATACGTAGTTTTTTTTTCATGTCTGAGTACAAGTTTCTACTAATTTTCAGGTTTTTGTCCGCGGAAAAAAATGCGAGGGGAAAAGGTGGTTTTTGCTGGGGGTTTTTGAGTTTTTGGGTGTTTGCGGGTGGTTAATTTGTGGACAAAGTGTGGTGGATTGTGTGGCAAAGATGGTTTGCGGGATGACGTTTTTGGGGCGACGATTTTTTTTGCAGTTTTTCGGGATTTATTTTTGGGGGAAGGAAAGCGGTTCGCGCGTAGCGCGAATGCCCACTCATGCGATGAAACCGCATGAATGGGGCACCCGGCAGTTGTTCGGGATTTATTTAAAAATCGGCTTGCTTTCTCCATCGACTAGGGGGTAGATTGTCTACATCTTAATGTAGAAGGTCTACAGCCTATGGTGGCAGAGGGAAAGTATCAGAACCGGATCGAACTCCTGCAGGGAACGTTGGACATGCTGATCCTGAAGACGCTTCAGTGGGGCGAACAGCATGGCTATGGAATTAGCCAGGCGATTCGAGTGAACTCCGGCGAGGTTCTTCAGGTGGAAACCGGCTCGCTTTATCCGGCGCTGCATCGGTTGGAGCGTCAAGGCTGGGTCGATGCTGAGTGGAAGAAGAGCGAGAGCAATCAACGCGCGAAGTTTTACAAGATCACGAGGCTCGGCAAGGAGCAACTCGCTTCCGACTACGAACGTTGGGGGAAGATGGTTGCGACTATCGAAGGAATCATGACTGCGAAGTGAGGTAGTGCGTGAGACTATTTCGGTTTTTACGGCGCAAATCGGATTTGACGGAAGAGATCGAAAGCCATCTGAATATGGCAATCACTGATCGAGTGGCACGGGGGCAATCGCCAGAGGATGCGCGCAAATCGGCGATCCATGAATTTGGAAATGTGCCGATGGTCGCCGATGCGACCCGCGACCAATGGGGATGGTTGCGGCTGGAGCTGTTGATCCAGGATGTCCGCTACGCGCTGCGGCAATTGCACAAGAAGCCCGGCTTCACTCTTACTGTCGTGATTACACTCGCGCTGGGCGTGGGGGCGAATACTGCCATTTTCACCCTGGTGCAGGGGATCCTGCTGCGCTCACTGCCGGTGAATGATCCTTCGCGCCTCTATCGCATCGGAGACAAGAACGATTGCTGTTACTACAACAACTATCAAAACGATAACGGCGACTTTGATCTCTTCTCCTACGATCTCTATCTTCGTCTCAAGCAAGGGGCACCGGAGTTTGAGCAGTTGGCGGCGGTCGAGGCGGGAGGCAATGGGTTCAGCGTGCGAAAAGGTGATGCGCCGGCCCGGCCAATGCGAAGCGAGTATGTTTCGGGCAACTACTTCGCTACCCTCGGCGTGGGCGCGTATGCGGGGCGTCTTCTCAACGAAAACGACGACACACCCGGAGCGGCACCAACACTGGTGCTGAGTTACAAGACGTGGCAGGCCGAGTTCGCTGCGGACCCAGCGATTGTCGGCTCCACTGTCTATGTGCAGATGCATCCCTTTGTTGTGGCGGGCATTGCGCCGCCGGGATTCTTTGGTGATCGCATCATCGCCAACCCGCCCGACTTCTGGATGGCCCTGGCAAATGAACCCGTGTTTGAAGGAGCTAATTCCGCATTGAAGGGCACCGATGAGCTGTGGCTCTATCCACTGGGGAGAGTGCGTCCCGGCGTGAACATGGGAGCTTTGCAGACGAAGCTGTCCGTGATTCTGCGGCAATGGCTGGCCACACGTCCGACGTACGCCGATCATGGTGGAACGGCGCTGATTCCACGGCAGCATGTCATTCTGGCGCCCGCTGGGGGCGGCATTCAGAGACTGCAACAACAGACGGGCACGGGTCTGCGCATGATGATGATCCTCTCGTCGGTCGTCCTTCTGATTGCATGCGCCAATATTGCCAATTTGCTTCTGGCGCGCTGTACCGCGCGACGCGCGGATGTAGCGGTGCGCATGGCGCTCGGTGCGTCGCGACGCAGGGTGATTCGCCAGATTCTTACCGAGAGTGTGTTGCTGAGCCTGATAGGCGGCGCTGCAGGATTGGCGATTGCCTATGCGGGGTCATACATGATACTGGCCCTAGCTTTTCCCGACGCCAAAAACATACCGATTCAGGCTGTTCCTTCGCCAGTGGTTTTGGCGTTTGCGTTCGTCGTGTCACTTCTTACCGGCATTGTCTTTGGAACGGCGCCCGCATGGTTGTCGTCGCATGCGCAGCCTGCCGACGTTCTTCGCGGCGTGAATCGATCCACGGGGGACCGCTCGTCCTTACCGCAACGCGCTCTGATTGTGCTTCAAGTGGCTTTGTCGATGGTTCTGCTGGCGGGCGCATTGCTCATGACCAAATCGCTCCGCAACCTGGAGCACCAGAACTTCGGCATCGCCACTGAGAACCGCTATGTGGTGTCCTTCGATCCGAAGGGTGTTGGCTATACCGTTGATCGTCTTCCCGCACTCTATCGGGAGATCGAAGACAGATTCGCAGCGCTGCCGGGAATGGCCAACGTCAGCCTGGTCCGGTATATCCCTCTCGGCGGCAACATGTGGGGCTCGTGTGTTATCCCTCAGGGCCATCCTGCGCCGGGCCCGAACGACCCGTGCTTCGCGGTCTGGGACCGCGCCAGTACCCGTTTTCTCGATTCCATTGGCGTGCCGATTGTGCGTGGCCGCAATTTTTCGACGCAGGACACTGCTACGTCGCAGCAAGTTGTTTTAGTCAATCAGGCTTTCGCCAAACACTTCTTCCCCAATCAGGATCCGATTGGAAAACATTTTGGTGTGGGCTCGATCCAGTACTCGGGCGCTTTCGAAATCGCAGGAGTGTTTGCGGATTTCAAGATGACCGATCCGCGTCGCGAGGAGAGGCCGCTTTTCTTCCGTCCTCTGTCCCAGCAGTTTCACGGATACAAAGAAGCCGATTCAGACGCAGGGGAAACGAGCTCCATGTTTCTCAACTTCATCATTCTCGACTTTGCCCAGGCGCCTGCGGATGCGGAGGCTCTGACGCGCAGGACGCTTGCGGCCATCGATCCCAATCTTTCCGTGACGCACTTTAGCCCGTACGATGCGGAGGTCGCCGGAAATTTCAATCAGGACAGACTCCTGGCGCGGCTCACCAGTTCCTTTGGAGTTCTGGCGCTGATCCTGGCCTCGGTGGGACTGTACGGAGTGATGTCTTATTTCGTTGTTCGGCGGACGAGCGAAATCGGCATCCGCATGGCCCTCGGTGCCTCGCGTTCCGGCGTGGTGGCCATGATGCTGCGTGGCGCGCTTTGGCAGCTACTCATCGGCCTCGCGATTGGTATTCCCGCGGCACTGATTGCAGGCCATTTCATGGCTAGCCTTCTTTACGAAGTGAAGACCTACGATCCGCTGGCGCTGGTTGGCGCGATTCTGCTGCTGGCGATTTGTGCCGGAGTGGCTGGATTCATTCCTGCGCGCCGGGCGGCTTCGATTGATCCGATGCAGGCTCTCAGGACGGATTGAAATGAGCTGAATGGAAGCTGCAGATCAGCGCGATGGCAATCTTTGCTCGGCCCGATCACCAAGACGCTCGAGGAAGTCGTTCTCGGGTCTCCGCTGTCACCGCATTGATTTGAAACTCTCAGGAAGCCTCTGGGTTCTTTAACCGTGAAAGCCTCTCTCTCCGCCTTTTCCAGTCTTCAGTTGAAAATAGGCGTGGTCCCACCTCGATGAGGCGTGGCATCAAATTGAAGACTGCTACTCTGGTCCAGAGTTCGCCATCTCGCATCCGAAAGCCTTTTTCATTTAGATCGCTGACGATGCTCGAATACGAGAAGTCCTGCGCCAGCAAATCCATCATCAGTATGAGAGCTTTGTTCTCTGTGGGATCAACCTCCAGCCGTTGGCAGTCGTTTGAGATGCGCAGCCCATAGGGGATATCTTCGCTGAATGCCCCTTCGGTTGGAGCTTCCGCATCGGGCAGTTCGCGTCGCCATTCCATCGATATCAACTGCCACCCTGCCGACGTACGCTGTCTGATGATTTCGGAACTAAAGGGTGCGGAAACAACATCGCGAATCCTCTCAAAATATGACATGGTAAAACCTCCGAAAGCTGTTCTATGAATAAAGCAACAAGCAATCCCTCTACGAGAGTTGTGCAGGCTGCCAATCTCTCATTAACGCAGATCCTGAAGCAGCGTCTGCATGGAACTTTCCTCACACGCAATAGTGCGCATGTCACAGTGCACTTTTTCAGCCAAAGCTATCCAAATTCAAACGGTTTATTTGTAAGAAGATAGGCTGATATCGCCCTATCATGGGATACTGGCTTTGCCCGAAATCGCAAATCACTGTCCGTAAACGAATAGATTGAAACGGTTCATGCGCTGTAGGCATACTGAATAACAGTGTCAAAGCGGTGTGACGACATAGACATAAGGGGATCTTCGTTGTGGCCCTTTCAGGCAGCACCGGACTTCTTGTAGCCGTCCTTCTCGCTCTCGCACTGCTCTCACCGCACAGCCTGGCCCAGCCCAGCGTTCTCTCGCCGCCCATGCAAACGGTCGCGATCGGGAATGGGATCAACCTGCACTACCTGGATCTTGGCAAAGGCGTGCCTGTGATCTTCGTTCACGGGTCGTTGAGCGATGCTGGGTATTGGGCCGGCCAGCTCGGCGAATTCGCCAAACGCTATCGCGCAATTGCCTATAGCCGGCGGTACAACTACCCGAACAGCAATCCGGATCGTTCCGGATACTCTGCGGTCGTTGACGCGGAAGACCTGGCAGCATTCATCGGCGTACTGCATCTCGGCAAGGTCGTGGTGATCGGCCACTCGTACGGAGCGCTCACTGCCTTGTTTCTCGCGGCCAAACACCCGGAGCTCGTTCGCGCTCTTGTCTTGGCGGAACCGCCTGCCGTCTCCCTCCTCGCATATATGCCGGGCGATGAAGCAAAGACCGGCAAGGCGATGTTTGATGACATTCAACAGAGAATGGTCCTGCCCATGCAGCAAGAGTTTGGCAGAGGCGATCGCGACGCCGGAATCGGGATTTTCATCGATTACGTCTTCAACGATCCCCATGCGTGGGTCCAGATGCCGCAGTCGGCTCGCGATGAGACGCTGCGCGATGCCCACGAATGGGATGTGATGCTGACGACCGGAACTCTCTTCCCCGAGATTGCACCCGACACGATCCGGAAGATCACCACCCCATCGCTTCTGCTTTCAGGCGCAAAGTCATACCCATTCCTGGGGCTCATTACCGAGGAATTGGCGCGACTGCTTCCGAACCGCGAGGTGATCTTGTTACCCAATGCCGGACACCAAATGTGGTATCAAGCACCCGATGTTTGCAGAAAAGATGTCGAGGCATTTCTTATGCACGTTGGTATCCAATAGGGCGCTTAGATTCAAGGGTTGCGCGCCTCGCATGACTCTCGGACGGATTGTCGGCAATTTGGATCTATCTCTTCTGTCTGCCTCACACTGAGCACCCTCAATCTACAAAGGCTCGTCGAAGCACTTCGGCCTGGAGCTTGGGAAAATAGCGGGAAAAATGAAACGCCCCGATTCCGTAAATCACTAACTATGGAACGAGGTTACGACTCCCCGCCGGAGCAGATGCTCTGGGCGCTCGATGCAAGGGATGCAGCGTGCAGGCCGACATAGCGGCGTGGCGCAAATGCTTTCCTTTCCTTTCCTTGCACGAGAGAGTGCCTTCCGCACTTCCGTATTCGTTCGTGTTCTTTGGCAATAAACCTTGAGTGGCAAAATCACTTTGCCATAAGCCAACTCCCAGGCGAACTCATGGATGGGCCCCCATATGGAAAAAAGGAGCACCTCTTATGTCATGCCTTGAGAATCTTCGTGTCCACACGCATAACCTCTGCCTGAATCAGATCGCAGATCTCCAGCAAAGTCCGAATTCGGCAGAACGTGGGAAGCGAGCTGCCCTGTGCGGGCTCGTCGCCATGCTATACATTTTCCTAGCGGCCTTCCCAGCCTCAGGTCAAACATCCGCGCAGAAACCGACTGGTAAGCAAACGCCAACCGCCGTGGCAGACGGCACAGCAAAAATTGTTGGCCACTCCGATGCAACGCAGATGCTGCGTCTGGTCATCGGCTTGAAGCCTCCACACCCGGAAGAGGAACAGAAATTCCTCGACGATCTACAAGATAAAACTTCGCCGGAGTTTCATCACTTCCTCACAGCAGATGAATGGAACGCACGGTTCGGGCCCTCGGTCGAAGATGAGCGCACAGTTGCCGATTGGGCGCAGTCTCAGGGTATGACCATCACGAACCGCTATGCCAATCGGCTGCTGGTAGACATAGAAGCTCCTTCGGCCACAATTGAAAAAGCGTTCAACGTTACGATCAACAACTATCAGTTGGGCACCAAACAGTTCTTTTCCAATGATCGAGACCCTGTGGTTCCGCAAGGTCTGAGCACCATCGTTGAATCCATCGGCGGACTCAACAACTTGAACGTGCTGCATCCTGCAAGCAAGAACGCCGTCGAGCCCAGCTTCGCGAACTACACCGCCGGCCCTGTGCATGCCGATGGCAAATCTGGCAGCCACAGCAGTTCGCAGAAGCCGCCAGACAACATTTCGAACGGTCTCTCGCCCAACATGACAGGTGGCGCCTATGACCCTACAGACATATTCAGTTCGCAGGCTTATGACGCCAACGCACTGTATGCCTTCGGGCATTGCTGCAACCCGTTGGGCAATCCCGGCGTTACGCCGCCTGAGACATCGATTGCGATTGCTACAGCGGGTACGCAGAACGGGGCGGACTTCACTGGCTTCCATAACCAGTATCCGTACCTGGCCGATCACTGGCAGCAGTTCTACATTGACGGAACACCTGCCTGCTGCGACACGGAAGGGACTATGGATATGGAGTGGTCCACTGCGATGTCCAACAGCTTCGGCAGTTACGTCGACACGGCCATGGTCTATCTGTATGACGGTGTCAACGCAAACTTCTCAACTTTTAACGATATTTACAACCACATACTGAACGACGGCAAAGCTCGGGTCTTCAGCACCAGCTGGGGCTGCGCTGAGCTTATATGTATTGGTTCGAGCGACATCAATACAGCCAACAATATCTTTAACCAGATGGTCGGCCAGGGCTGGACTCTCGTGGCGGCCTCCGGTGATCAGGGCGCCACTGCCTTTTGCAGCAATAAGGATGCTGTGCAGTTCCCGGCTTCCAGCCCTGACGTGGTTGGCGCCGGCGGCACTACGCTCTCACTCTCTCCCGGACCGGTGTTTATTTCCGAGGTTGCCTGGAGCGGCGGACCAGATGGCTGCGCTCACAACGACGGCGGCAGCACCGGCGGTCTGAGCGCGTATTTCTCAACCCCGAGCTATCAGTCCAGTCTGGGGCTAGGCAGTCGCGGAGTTCCTGATCTCGCTCTCAATGCCGACTGGTTCAACACACCGCAGAACATCTTCTCCGGTGGCGGTCTCAGCGGTAACGGAGGCACCAGTATCGTTGCTCCGGAACTTGCTGGGTTCTTCGCAAACGAGAATTCCTACCTTCTCTATCTGAGCAGTACTATCTCTGGCGGTCTCTGTAATCACCACTCCTGTGCGCCGCTCGGAAATGGCAACTGGTACCTCTATTGGTTCGGAGAAAATCCAGGCTACGCTCCGCACTATCCGTTCTATGACATCACGTCAGGGTGCAACAACAACGACATCACCGCGTTATATGGCTTAGGCTACTATTGTGCCGGTATCGGTTACGATTCAGTGACCGGCTGGGGATCGGTGAATATGTTCCAGCTCGCCTGGGCCATCAACACGTATCAGGCTGGAGATTTTGGCGCGCCTACGGCCACATTCGCAGGTCCTCCGACCGGCAACTGGTACAACACCGATCAGTTGGTCAACTGGAACCTGACCGACACCGAGACCGATGGTCTGCCGGTAACCGGAGTATCCGGTTTCAGCAGAGCATGGGACACGGATCCAGGCGATGTCTTCCGTGAGGCAACGCCCGGAGCAGGGAACTCCTTCTACAGCGGTCCGCAGTTCCACAATGCTGTGAGCGGCTCAATCAATCTGGCCAGCGCCGGTCAGGGCTGCCACACTCTGAACCTCAGGGCATGGGATAACACCGGATTCGGATCAGGCGATCTGAAATATGGCTCTCTCTGCTACGACACCATCGCGCCGATCAGCGGAGAATCGCAAGCGCCTCTGCCTGATTCGTTTGGCTGGAACAAAACGACCGTGAAGGTATCGCTGTCTGCCAGCGATCCTGGCGGCACCACTGGCTCCGGCGTCACCAATACCTACTACTCCGTGGACAACGCGGCATGCAGCTCCATCAACCTGGGTGCGTGCCTTGTTTACTCGGCTGCGTTCAACATCACTACGCCCGCTGTTCACACCGTCCGTTTCTTCAGCAGAGATAAAGCGGGCAACTTCAGTGCAGTCAACAGCGCCGCTGTCAGAATCGACGAAACAGCTCCGCACACAGTTGCAACCCTCACCGGTACTTTAAATGGGACCATCTATACCTCTGCAGTACAGGTGAAGCTCACTGTGACGGATGACCTGAGCGGCTTCGGCAGCGCGCATTACCAGCTTGATGGAGGAGCCATGCACACCTATGCAGGGTCCTTCTCTGTCGCTACGGTTGGCAGCCACACGGTCACCTTCCATAGCGTAGATAAGGCCGGCAATGTGGAAGCTACGAAGTCGATCGCCTTCACGATCAAGTCCAAGACGACCACTTCGCTCGTTTCTTCGGTTAACCCGTCGCTTCATGGCAAGCCGGTTACCTTTACCGCGACGGTTACGCCTGGTCTGGCCGGCAACAACCCGGGCGGCAACGTCGTCTTCAAAAACGGTGCGACAACAATTGGAACAGTTGCACTCAACCTGACCACCCACAAAGCGGCATTTACTACATCGACTCTGACCGTTGGCACGCATTCCATCACGGCAGCTTATGCCGGGACTGCGGGGTTCTACCCCAGTACCTCAGGAATCGTGAAGCAGGTTGTAAAGTAGAAATTTCCTAGTACTGGATTCCCTGCCAGGCAGCCCAAAATCTGCCTGGCATTTCTTAGCCGGATGTCTAGCTCATTCCCCAACTTCGGGGCAAGATAGCATCGCCTTTATGCCTGCGCTAAGAGCCTCTTTTTCAAGGTCTCAATAGACCCTTTTCTTCCGGCCGGTTCCGATATAAGCTTTCAGCCGGAAAGCTCTTACCGAAAAAGGTGTCATATGGCTATCGTGCCTGGTTTTGACTACGACCTTTTCGTAAGCTACGCTCACGCAGACGATGGTGCGGCGGAGGGGCAGGTTGGGTGGGTGACCCAGTTTGTTCGGCAGCTTGAGCCAGCGCTGCGGCAACGTCTGGGTGGGGTGGAAGCGCTTAAGATTTTCTTCGACAGTCGGGCGACAGGAGCTAATTACAATCTGCCCGAGTTACTGGATGCAGCAAGACGATCTGCGCTTTTTCTTGCCGTCGGTTCACCCAGTTACTCGGCTCGAGACTGGCCGCATTCGGAATTGGTGGCATTCGTGGAACGGATTCCGGATCTCTCACGACTGTTCGCGATTGAATGCCTGCCTCTGAGCGACAACGAACAGTATCCACCTCCCCTCGACAACCATTTCCGCCTTGCCTTCTGGAAGGCATCCGGGCGTCAGCAGATCCCGATGACGATATTGCCAACATTCGACGCCCAGGAATTCTCGACATTGGTTCACGGCCTCGCGGCCAACATTCGCGAACGATTGTTATCGCTACGGTATTCGGTCGCTGGCCACAATATTGTTTTTTCACCTGTTCGAACTGAGATTCTGCAAGTGGCGACGCCCGCGACCACAAGAGTTGTGCCACCAGAAAAAAAGAAGAAGACGATTCTGCTGGCGCAAACGACTGACGATGTGGAGGACGAAGCCGATCAAATGCGCTGCTACCTGAGCCAGTATGGGGACGAGATCGCTGTCTTGCCCAAGTGCGGTTATTCGCAGGGCGGTGAGGCGTTCATGGCGGCGTTCCAGCAGGATCTTGCGCAGGCAGACGTGTTCGTTCAACTGCTAGGCAGGCGGGCAGGGCGCGTTCCGCCCGATCTGCCGCAAGGGTACACGGGTTTTCAACTGAGTGCGGCGAAAGCGGCCGGCGTGGAGATTATGCAGTGGAGGCATCCCGATCTCGATGTCGGCGGAGTTGGCGATGTGAACTACCGAACTGTATTGATGGCCGAGACGGTGGTTGCTTCCGGGCTGGAGGCGTTCAAGAACGAGGTGCTGGTTCGGTCTCGCAAGCGGCAGCCGGAGCCACGGAAGACTCAATCCCATACCAACTCCCCGACAGTGTTTATCAATGCCGACGATAAGGACATGACGATCGCCAAAGAGATTGAGCGGGAGTGCCTGCAGCAGACCTTGATAGCGTTTCTTCCGATGAGCGGGCCGTCGTCGGAGGCGAACCGCAAAGACCTGGCGGAGAACCTGACCGATTGCGACGTGCTCCTGTTTATCTACGGAGACACGACGCAGGATTGGATCCGAAGCCAGTTGCGCTTCTTCGGCAAGGTGAAGCCGAAACGCGAAGCGGATCCGAAGCTGCTGGCGATTTGCAACGGACCTCCTGCACAGAAGCCGGATATTGGAATAACTTTTCCCAACGCACACTTTATTAATTGCACAGACGGCTGGGACATGCCGAAGATACGGAGCCTACTTGCGGAACTAGCGCCATGATTGCACTGAAACGTCTGCCTTATCCGGGATTACGGGCCTTTACTCGCGAAGAATCGGACCTGTTCTTCGGGAGAGATGGCTGTGTGGATGCCATGGTGAATAGCCTTGCGTCCACTCGTTTTCTGGCCGTACTCGGGTCGTCTGGCAGCGGAAAATCATCATTGGTACGTACGGGTTTGCTGGATGCATTGGACCTGGGGCTCCATCCCTGGGCCGGGTCACGGTGGCAGATTGCGGACTTTCATCCGGGTGGCAAGCCTATTCGCAATCTTGCGGCTGCGCTGCTGACGTCGAAAGATGGCACGACGCCAGAGACGACAGCCGTCGATCTGCTTGCAGCATTTCTGCGCCGAGGGCCGCGTTCGATTGTGGAATGGGTGTCCGGTGGAAACCTTGGATCGGGATCGAACCTGCTGATTCTGGTGGATCAGTTTGAAGAGCTATTTCGCTATGGGAATTACGCGCGTCAGGAAGAGGCTGAGGCCTTTGTAACGCTGCTGCTTGAGACGGCGTCAACTCCGGGGATCCGTGTTCATGTTGTGATCACGATGCGGTCGGAATTTCTTGGCGCGTGCGCTCTGATGCCGGGGCTGGCGGAAAGGATCAACGCTGGTCTTTACCTGACGCCGAGGATGACCCGTGAAGAGTGCAGGGAGGCGATCGAAGGCCCGGCGGGAGTGATGGGGTTCGATGTGCAGCCTGCACTGATCACGCGGCTGCTGAATGATCTTGCGAGTTTTGCTCCTTGGGAGGCCGGGGATGTTGTGGATCAGGCGGAGAGGCTTGCCCGGCGGGCTGATCAGCTTCCGTTGATGCAACATGTGCTCAACCGTCTCTGGGCCCGCGCCGGCAGCGAAGGGGAGGGATCGAGGGTTGTGTTGACGCTCTCCGACTATGACGGCATAGGCGGGTTGTCGGGCGCGATTGATGCTCATGGTGAGGAGATTCTTTCGGCGTTGGGGGATGTGCGGGCACGCCGTACGGGAATGGTGTTTCGGTCTCTTGTCAGTGGTGCAGGTGTTGCGTCGGCGGTGCGTCGGCCTTGCCGATTGAGCGAACTGGTTGAAGTCGCGGGCGATAGAGATGATGTGACTGCGATCGTAGAGGCGTTCCGCGCGCCTGATTGCAACTTCCTGCGTACGTCGGAGGAGTCGTTGTCCGACGGCGTTATTGTCGATATCAGCCACGAAAGCCTGATCAGGCAGTGGACGTCGCTGAGAAAATGGCTGGAGAGCGAAGCCCGTGCAGCAGATGCCTGGAGAAGACTGGCTGCGGCGGAAGAACGTTACACGACGGGTGAAGGTGGTCTGTTGACGGGCCTCGATCTTCATAACCTGGCCGCGTGGTGGGAGTCTGCATCACCCACACCATCGTGGGCGACGCGGTATGGCGGACAGTTCGAACGGGTGCAATCGTATCTGGCAGAGAGTCGCCGGGAAGAAGCAGCGAGCGCCAATGCCAAACAGGCGCAACTGTTGCGCGAACGGACTCGCCTTCGGTATTTCGTCGCAGGGTTGGCGTTGGTGCTTGCGGCCATTCTGGGCCTGGGCCTCAAGGACTATATATCCGGCCGCGAGCTACATACGACCAAGTCCGAGTTGATTGAGCAGCGTAATAAAGCGGTCGGTGCGAGCGATGAAGCGAAGCGGGAACGAGATGCCGCAAACGTTGAAGTGCGCAGGACGACGGGAGTCATTAACGATGTCAGCAACATCGTGTATCGCTACGCGAGCGTTGTTGGAGTATCGCAGCTGGGGTCGGAGCTGATGACAACGCTCTCGCGTTATCAATCGGAGGTTTTGAAAGAGCACGCAAACGCGGTCGAACATGCCGATATTGCTCGAGATGATTATCGCCGTGGGATGTCGTTCGAGACGATTGGGGACGCTCTTCGGGCCCTGGAGAGCTTCAGGATGGCTTATGAGGAGGGTCGCCAAGCTATTTCAGAAAAGGTCTCCCAGGGGCAGCCGATTCCGGAACCGCTTCAGGTGGCCTTCATTAACGGTGGCTGCCGATACGTCTGGTACTTGTTTGATATTGGAGAGGACCAGAAGGGAGGCGAGGTCCTGCAAGAGATGAGGAACAACATCGGCCGCTTCGGTACCCAGACGGCGAGTCCGCAGCTTATTATCGCGCTGAGCAAGTTCGAGAACGTAGAAGCCAGATATTACGGAGACCACAAGCAGCCGGACCAGGGAAAACGCCATGCGTCGGCAGCCCTGGATTTCGCAAAGCGCGCGATAGCACTGTCTCCGAGCAATGCGGATTTAGATACAAAAGAATTCGAATATACGGTGTATCGAAACCGTTCCAATTACGCCCAGGGAGTTGAACGAGAAAATCTTCTGAGCAGGGCCTGCAAACTCGCAGACACGCTGATGATAGAGAGTCCACTGGATGCGCGTTCGATCAGGGCGCGCATCGAGTGTCTGCAGGATAAGGCTCTCGATGCCCGTCGTCAGGGCAAGTCTGATGAAGCGGCAAAACAGACGGGATTGGCAGAGGAGGAAGCTCTTCGAGGCCTGAAAGTGGATCCGAGAAATCAGGCTCTGTTGCTGACTATGGCGAGCCTGGAGAATTCTCTGGCCGATCTGGCATGGCATGAGCACGACGATGAGGTACGGTTTGCGCACGCCACGGCAGCGAAGGACTATCTCGTTAGAGCGCTGTCTGGACGGACTCTATTCCAGTCAAATACATCACAGATCAAAAATCTCTATAACAGCTGCTGCAAAACTTTGGATACACAGGATTTTCCAGATCACACGATTGAACTTGGATACTACAAGGACATTGTGGAATCGGTTACGCCAACCCTGGATGCGTTTCCAAAGGCTCCCAGCTTTGCCTATGTGGCCGCAGAGGCGTCTGTCCGAATGGCTAACGTGGTGAAAAATGATCAGGCACGCAGCAAGGAGACGGAAGAGTATCTTTCAAAGGCCATCGATTGGTTCAACACGAGCGGGGCGGCACGTGACTTGTCTGCTTTTTCTGAAGACTTTTCTGCATATTGCGCAACCTATCGTGAACGCGCACAACTGTATGCATCCACCGGCAGGATCGATCTAATGCTGCGCGACGTTAGAAAGATGAAGGATGTATGCACGCCTATTCTTGATAAATACCCTTGGGATATTTATCTGCGGTACTCATTTCAGCAGAATGCCGTTGTTGCGGGCGAGGCTCTGGTTAAGGCTAAACGATACAAGGAAGGTGTGCCCTATCTGCAGTACGCCTCTCATTGGGGGATGAGCGACGGATCCAAACTTCTGGCGAGCATGTACAGGGATGGTGTAGGCGTTGAGAACAAAGATGAGAATAAAGCAAAGGAGTTAGAGACTCTGGCTGCGAAACAAAGATTCAGACGTTATACTCTGCCGGCGGATTTCGGTGGAGCAAAGGCTCCATTCAACATCTTCATTCAAGACTGGCCACCGGAGTATCCCTACGGAGGAATCGACGATCAGGTGATATGGCTCAAGGAAGCCAGGGGAGGCACGTTTCCATCAGAGCAGGTTGAACTCTTACGCAAGATTGAAAAGCTGGCTCACGATTACAATGTTTCCTTCCCGGAATTAGCTGATACTGCTTTGAATGTATCGGCCAACAATAACTCCAATAGAGATTCGAATGCATCGGGTGAGACCAAGACCACGCCAAACGAACGAGCCAAGCCGCAGTATGCACTGGCCCTGAGCCAGTACAACAACGGAAAATGGGAGGACGCCGCGCGGGTCGCGGAGAATGGTCTGAAGTCGGAGCCCGAAGCCACCGATCTTTTGAACGTCGTCTCATCTGTTTACCACGACAAGCTATTTCAGTTTGATCGGGCATTTGAGATGAATGCGAGGCGAGTGCAACTGGGATTGGGCGCGGAAGATTTTGTCGAAAACCACCTGACTACCGGCCGTTTTGAGTCCTGTGCCGATCTCGCCGCCGTGATGCGGGACAAAGATTTCGAAGTGAAAAGACTGAACCTGGCTATGACCAGCGTTGAATTTGCCTGCCTGAACGCAGAGAAGAAGTCCGACGCTGCGCTTGCAGTCGGTCGACAGTTGCGCAAAGAGATTCCCGATTTACAAGCCGCTGGCTGGAACTTCGCAGGGACGGAGCACTTTATCAGCAGCAATCCTGCATTCGAAGCGAATGCCAAGGATTGGCTTAGCCTGTTTCAGGCGCTCGATCGCGGCGATCAAAAGGGAGCGCTCGCCGCATTGACTGCGCTTGGTGTGCCTGAGTAAGTCGGGATGGTACAGAGGCTATTGATTCGCCAACGTCTTCGTTTTACACGGGTTTGGGATTTCGTTCTTCAAACTGCCGTTGATGCCAGTACGGATAGGCCAGTCCGACCTCGCTGGCGGCATCCAGCTTTGCAATTTGCTCTTTGCTTAGCTGCCATCCGATGGCACCCAGGTTTTGCTTCAACTGCTCTTCGTTGCGAGCGCCGATAATGACGGTCGAAACTGAAGGTCTTCGCAGGACCCAGTTCAGCGCGATTTGAGGCACCGTCTTGCCCGTCTCTTTTGCGATCTCATCGATTGCGTCGACGATTTTGTACAAATACTCATCAGAAACCTGCGGCCCCTCTGCCGAAGTCTTGTGCAACCGGCTCTCCTTCGGCAGCGGCTGTCCCCGTCGAATTTTTCCGGTCAAACGTCCCCAGCCGAGCGGCGACCAGACCAGCGCACCCACGCCCTGATCGAGCGCCAGCGGCATCAGTTCCCACTCATAGTCGCGCCCTACCAACGAGTAGTACGCCTGGTGTCCCACATACCGGGCCCATCCATAACGCTCGCTTACGCTCAGCGACTTCATCAGGTGCCATCCGGAAAAATTCGAGCAAGCGATGTACCGGACCTTACCCTCGCGCACGAACTTGTCCAACGTGTTCAACGTTTCCTCAACTGGAGTCGTCGCATCGAACGCATGCAGATGGTACACATCGATGTAGTCCGTGCCCAGGCGCTTCAAGCTGCGCTCCAGCGATTGAATCAGGTGATAACGGCTTGACCCGACATCATTCGGCCCTTTGCCCAGGCGGAACGTAGCTTTCGTCGAGATCAGTACATCCTCGCGCTTGTGATGGGAAAGGGCCTTTCCCAGCGCAGTCTCGCTGCTGCCATCGGAGTACACATCGGCGGTATCGAAGAAGTTCAGCCCCGCATCCATGCAGACGCCGACGATCCTGTCCGCCTCGTCCTGCGTCGTCTCCGACCACGCCTTGAAGAACTCGTTCGCTGCGCCAAACGTTCCCGCACCGAAGCAAAGCTCCGGCACCTTCAAACCCGACCTGCCAAGCTGTCTATATTCCATAGAGGATGGGATGCCCTTACCCGCTATGACGTTTCACCAAATATCGATAACATTTTGGACCACGTGTTCCGCCGCGATCTTCTTCGTGAGCGCTGCAATCGCCTGCCGCAGGCCTGCAACATCCTGCTCAAACCCCCAGCCGGAGATCCTCGTCAGCGCGTTTTCGCCCATCTGCTTCGCAAGTCCCGGAGTCTCCACAACCTGTTGCAACGCCTCGGTCAGTGCGCCGATATCCCCGACCGGATACACAAATCCCTCAACCCCGTTCGTGAGCAGATCAGGATGGCAGCCCACGTCGTCCGAGACGATCACAGCCCGGCCGGCATTCATTACCTCATTGACGATCAGGCCCCATGGCTCATGCCGCGACGGCAGCACAAATACACTGGCCAGATCAAAGAACCGCGGCAGCTCGGATTGATTGCGGAACCCGCAGAACCTGACGCCCTCAAGACCCTTGGCGGCGGTCTCCAACTCCGCCCGGGCCTCGCCATCTCCCACGATCACCAGATACGGGGCCGGATCGTTCGACGCTCTGTTCGCAAGCAATCGTTTATACGCTTCAAGCAGATGGTCGCAGTGCTTGCGGTGCTGCAACTTCGAGGCAAACAGGATCACCCTGCGGCCAGCCTCAAGTTTTAGTTCCGCCATCATCTCTCCGCGTCCCGCGGCCGCATCTCTGCTCTTCTTTTGGAAGAACTCGTTATCGACCGCGTATGGCATGTTGAAGAGAGGCACTCTGTCGCCAAAGTAGTTCTGCCAGTACTCCCGGTTCAGTGTTCCTATCGGAAGCACACCATCTATCATCCGCTCGAGCCCCGCAAAGAAAGCTCCCTTGGCCCTCAGTCGCAGGCCGCTCCGGGAACGGTCGCGCAACCACGACTCCGCGCGAAGCAACACTGGAATTCCAAGAGCCTTTGCCGCAAGCATTCCCTGCATGCAGTTGACTGTGCTGTAGCCATGCACCCACAGCAGGTCGTATGCAGGGTTTCCATCTCTGCTACGCAAACGCCCCACGATTCCTCTGCTTATGGGACTTGTAACCGATTGAGTTGCATTATCGCGAAGCGCAGGCAGGAACTCATACTGATAGCCGTCCAACAGTGGCACGTCCCACTTCACTGCCACGCCGAAGCCCTTGTCCTGATAGCCGCGTACGGAAAAGTCCGAACCGAACAATACCGTCAGGTCGATGTCCGGTTCCTTCGCGATCCGCCGCAGCAAGGGAACCTGGTATTGAATTGGATGACTGACAAGATAGGCGAGCCGTACGCGTCGTTGCACATCCAAATACTATCGCAGTCGCAGCCTACTCCACCGGCTTGTCGACTTGCGACTGATACACCTCCTCGACCCTAGCTACGGTGTCGATCTCTCCCACGGGTTTGTCAGTCCTGATCCGCAGGATTCGCGGGAACCGAAGCGCAAACCCGCTCGCGTGGCGATCACTACGCATGATGTTGTTGAACGCCACTTCCAGAACCATCAGCGGCTCGACTGTTCGGAAGAAACCCTGATCCTCGAGCGTGTGCTCCATCATCCATGCGCTCATCTCCGCAATCTCGGCGTCTGTCAGTCCCGAATAGGCTTTTCCCACGTTCAGCAGCTCGCCGTTCTCGGCTCGCACAGCAAATGTGTAATCGCTCAGAATTCCGGCGCGTTTGCCATGCCCAAACTCTGCACCGGTCACAACCACGTCCAGCGTAGCTAGCTCGCGTTTCAATTTCACCCAGGCCAATCCACGCCGCCCGGGCTGATACGCTGACCCCGCTGCCTTCAGCATCACACCCTCATTCGCCCGGGCCCTCGCATCCACATACGCGCGGTCGATGTCTTCTGCGTTCTCTACCAGTCGCGAAGGTGAGATCATTAGCCGCTCCACCATCTCGCCGTCGGGCTCGGCAAACATCACCCCCTGCGCGTGCTTCTTCCGTTCGTCTACTGCCAGTGGAGATTGCACCACCTCCACCAGCTTCTCTACTACTGCCTCCAGCTTGTTGCGTCTTTCTCTTAGGGGCAGCTCCAGCAGCAGCGATCCGTCGGCGTACATCAGGTCGAAGGCCATAAAGATTACAGGGATTTGCTCTCGCCACTCATTCGAAACGCGTTTGCGTCCGATTCTCTGTCCGAGCACCGCAAACGGCAGTGCTCTTCCAGTTTTGAAGTCCCATCCCAGAATCTCCCCATCAAAGATCAGCGGTCCCACGTCCGCCGGCCCGACCAGCGCAAAAGCTTCTTCCAACTCGGGAAAGCTTTCGGTCACATCGTCTCGATTCCGTGAGTATATTGCGACCCTTCCAACCTCTTGTTGATCGCCACAATGAATTTGTGCTCGCATCCCGTCGTACTTGTCTTCCAGAAACGCTTCGATGTGAACCTTCTCGACATCTTCTTCGGGTTCGCCGGAGAACCGCTCCACAGCCTCTTCCGGCGACTCAACGGGCGAAGCCAGCATGAAACCCAACGGATGAAACAACCGCATCCGCGCCTCTGGCAGTGTCCCCGAGAAAGCTCGCCGCACCGCCGCACTCAAATCCGCCTCCAGCATCACTGCATTTCGAACCTCGCTCACCGGAACCGAAGCCGCAACCGCGATGGCCTCCTCCACCAGGCTTTGCTTCACCCCAATGCGCATGTCCCCACTCATCAGCTTCAGCAGATACTTCGCTTCCAGCGGTGAAGCCCGTCGCAGCAACCCTTCCACCAACGCGAACCGCACCGCCGTAGTCCGTGCCACAGCCATCCCCGCAAACGCCTCCGCCACCTCACTCAGCGTCAACCCGGTGGAATTGTCTTTCGCCGAAGCACCCGACAATAAATCAAATCCCGCCGTCCCTAAATCCCCATGGCGCTTATAGGACGCCGTCAGCTCCCCACTCGAAGTCCCACTGACCGCCAGCAGAGCCTTGCTCAACAAGGCTCCGCCCGCATTCAACTTCCGCGAATCCGCCTCTGCAAAAGGAGTTCCCGCCAGATACATTGCAAACAGCCCGGCATCTTCCACTTCAGGTGAAGCATCGTGAACCCGCACAATCGCCTCCGCAATCGCGGCTCGCTTCTTCAATCGGCTGGCCTCGCACGCCAGCATCTCCGCTAACTCCGCCAACTCACGAAACAGAGCCATCCTCATCCTCTTCAGACTCCATTTGAGTTGATGCCGAATCCCTTCTCTTTGCTGATTTTCTTTTGGCAAGGATCCCGTATCTTCAATAAGGATGCCCTCTCTCAACTTTCGCCCAGGCCGTCTTTCCAGAATCACAGCACTCGTCGCAGCGCTGCTAACCGCGACCTGCACTGCGGCCCCAGTCAGCGGCTATAAGGTTGTCGCAAAATATCCACACTCCACTGATAGCTACACCGAAGGCTTCTTCTATCTTGACGGCCTGTTTTATGAAGGGACGGGCCTTAGCGGTCACTCCGCGATTACGGTTTCTCAGCCGGAGACCGGAAAATCCCTCCAGAGGATCGACATTCCACAGCAATACTTCGGCGAGGGCATCGTCGATTGGGGGCCAAATCTGTACGAATGGACCTGGAAATCGCACATCTGCTTTGTCTACGACCGCTTCACCCTGCGCGAGGTCAAGCGACTCACCTACTCTGGCGAGGGCTGGGGTATGACACGCACGGCGACGCAGATCATTACCAGCGATGGCACAGGCACGCTCCGGTTTCGCGACCCCAATACTTTCAAGGAGATCCGCCGCATTGTCGTAAAAGACGGAAGCTCAAAGATAGATCAGCTCAACGAGCTTGAGTACATCAAGGGAGAGATCTACGCGAATGTGTGGCATTCCGATCGCATCGCGCGCATCTCCCCGCTCGATGGGCATGTCATCGGCTGGATCGACCTGAGCGGCCTGTTACCCGAGGATCAAAAGGTCAACGCAGAGGCCGTGTTGAACGGCATCGCTTATGACAAGCAGCATGATCGGCTTTTCGTCACCGGAAAACAGTGGCCTGCGATTTTCGAGATCAAGATCGTACCTCCCAAAACGCCTCGTTAGGAGGTACTCGACCTGTTTATGCAGTCTGGCGAGAACGCCATTTATTCGCCCCTTCGAAGCAGCACCGTCAGCCGATCCAGTCTCTCGCCTCGTCTGATCTTGGCAGCTTGCCGGTGAAGATGCCTCGTCGGATCATCCGGCCCTCCCTCGTCGTCCTCATCTGCTTCTTCGTCTAGCTTCTCCTCGATCACATATGCCACCCGCGGTTCAGCGATAGCCTGAAGCTGATGGAGGGCATTTCCTAACGACGACGCATTGGGATAAAACCCAAGATTCGATCTACTCCTCCTCCTGCGCCGCCAACGCCAGCGTTGATAGAAGAAGGCACACCCAACAAAACACGAAAAGGCATAAAAGCCTTTGAGCAGCAGTAGGTCCAGATCCACGCGATCTCCCCGAAAACCATCCGGCTAAGGTGCTGAATTGACGACGAGGCAGCCCATCGCCTGCAAGCGCGCGGCATGCCCAATCAAGCAGTCTTTAGGTGGAGATAGAAGGAGGAGGGCGTTGAAATAGCGATGGCCGAGCCGGAACAGGGAAGGGACACACATCTCTCCCCGGAGTCACCAGCCACATTTTGTCCTCGACGACCACTCTTCCAAACAGGAAGATTGGAATCAGGACGAAGCCAACGAAACCAAGGCCGTGATGATCTGCCGGATGGGCAGAAAGCAGCAAAAGCAAAAGGCTAACCGTCGCCACCAAGAGGACAGTCGCTTGGAACCTTCGTTGCTGGTCATTCTGGCTCACAATGCCCATGCTACATCCAGCCACGAAGGCAGCCAATTTCCATTCCCCGAACCCTCCACGACAGGAGTAACATCTAAATAGAGTGATGAACGCACCTGCAAACCCGGTGACCTTTGCCCTCGTGACCCTCCACCGTCACGACTTTGCGTAGCTGCGCTCTTTTCTACTCCCTATCCCTACCCCCTACTCCCTGCCTTATAAGGACCACATATGTTCGATCGCCTCGACCAACTCGAAGCCCGCTACGACGACCTGAGCCATCAGATGTCGGATCCCACCCTCGTCAACGACCAGAAGAAGTTCCAGGCCGTCGCCAAGCAGCACCGCGACATGGAACCTACCGTCGAAAAGTTCCGCGAGTACCGCTCCATCAAGACCGCCGTAGCCGACGCCAAGGCCATGCTTGCAGAAACCGACCCCGATATCCGCGCCATGGCTCAGGAAGAGCTCCTGACGCTTGAGCCGCGCCTGACCGAAGTCGAGGAAGAGCTGAAAGTCCTCCTCCTCCCCAAGGACCCCAACGACGACAAGAACATCATCATCGAGCTGCGCGCCGGCACCGGCGGCGACGAGGCCGCGATCTTCGTCTCCGAGATGTTCCGCATGTACCTCCGCTTCGCCGAGCAACACAAATGGAAGGTCGAAGTTCTCTCCACCTCTGAGACCGGCATTGGCGGCGGTATGAAGGAAGTCACCGCCATCTTCGAGGGCGACAAGGTCTACTCGCAGATGAAGTACGAGTCCGGCGTGCACCGCGTCCAGCGCGTGCCCGCTACCGAAACGCAAGGCCGCGTTCATACGTCTGCCATCACGGTGGCGGTTCTCCCTGAGGCCGAAGAGGTTGATATCAAGGTTGAAGCCAAGGACCTCCGCGTCGATACCTTCTGCTCCTCAGGCCCCGGCGGACAGTCCGTCAACACGACGTACTCCGCGGTCCGCATTACGCACATTCCGACCAACACCGTCGTTTCCTGCCAGGATGAAAAGTCACAGATCAAGAACCGCGAGAAGGCGATGCGCGTCCTCCGCGCCCGCCTCTACGAGGTCGAAGCCGAGCGCATCCACCAGGAGCAGGCTAAGGACCGCAAGCAGCAGGTAGGCACCGGCGACCGCAGCGAGAAGATCCGCACGTACAACTTCCCGCAAAACCGCCTCACCGACCACCGCATCGGGCTTACCAATCACCAGCTCAACATGGTGATGGAAGGGATGCTCCAACCCACTATCGACGCATTGATTGCTCACTACACGGCAGAGAAACTAAAGGCAGAAGCCACAGCTGCCTAAAGCACATTCTGCTCGCTCCCTGCGTATGATATTCGTACCGTACACAGGGGGCCATCTTTTGAGGATGCGTAGCGAGCAGAGTCACACCGATACGAAGCACGAGCCGCAGCAAGCCGGACATCGCCGCTTGCATCTCACCATCAAACTTCGGACCGCTACCCAGATCCTGGCCCTGCTAGGCTCGGCCCTGCTCTGCCACACTGGCCTCAACGCACAGACCCCGCCCAAGCAGGCGATCGTCGCCTACATCTTTCCGCAGAACACCGTGCTCCAGCCCGGCGATATCGCCGCCAATAAGCTCACGCGCATCAACTACGCCTTCGCCAACATCAAGGGCGGCAAAATCATCGATGGCTTCCCCACAACAGCAGCAAACCTCGCCGCGCTCACTGCGCTCAAGCGGCAGAATCCCTCGCTCACCGTGCTAGCCTCCGTCGGCGGGTGGACCTGGTCCGGCAACTTCTCCGACGCCGCCCTCACCCCCCAGAGCCGCGCCATCTTTATCGACAGTGTCGTTGCTTTCGTCGAGCGCTACAACCTCGACGGCCTCGATATCGACTGGGAGTACCCCGGCATGGTCGGCGCCGGCAATCATTTCCGTCCCGAAGACAAGCAAAACTACACTCTTCTGCTGAAGGAGTTGCGCCAGCGTTTCAACCGTGAAGAGAAACGCCTGCATCGCCGCCTCTTCATTACCATCGCGACCGGAGCCTCGAAAGAGTTTCTCGACCACACCGAGATGGCCGAAGTCCAAAAGTACGTGGATACCGTCAACCTCATGGCCTACGACTACTATGAGCCGGGGTCGGAAACAACCACCGGACATCACGCCCCGCTGCTCACCAATCCCGATGATCCCAAACATATCTCCGCGGACAACTCCGTACGGGAGTACGAGCAGGCCGGAGTTCCCGCAGCAAAGATCGTCCTCGGCGTCCCCTTCTACGGACACGTCTGGGGACAGGTTCCCGCCACCAATCACGGGCTCTTTCAGCCCGGCCAGCCTATCCCCAACGCCTTCGCAAAGTACAGCGACATCTCGAACACTATGCTTGCCTCCGGCTTTACCCGATACTGGGATGCGACCGCCGCCGCTCCCTATCTTTACAATCCGCAGAAGCAGATCTTCGTCTCCTACGAGGACCCGGAATCCCTTGCCCTCAAGTCCAAATACCTGCTCGATCACCACCTCGGCGGCATCATGTTCTGGGAGTACTCCGCCGATCCCTCGGGAGCACTCCTCGACGCCATCGACAAGGGCCTAGGCCAACCCGCAGCACAAAAGGCAGTGAAATAAGGAGCGCCTTCGCCTATTGCCTCTAGCCAACCATCCTCTGTCTCGGCAACAATCCATGGCAGCCGATCATGACAGGCGACCAAGGGAGTTCCTCCAAATGCACCAACGGGGTCTCGTCTCTCCAAGCATCATCCGCGCACTCACCTTGGCTACCGTCTTTCTTGCGCTCTTGCCTACATCGCTCCAATCTCAATCCGCTCCCCCGCTCGCAGGCATAGCTCACGTAGCCATCCGCGTCCACGACATCGCCGCCACCCGCGACTTCTACGCCAGACTCGGCTTTCACGAAGCCTTCTCGCTCTCCAAAGACGGTGTCGTTGCTGAGTCCTTCATCAAGATCAACGACCATCAGTTCCTCGAGATCTACCCTGTCACCAAAGAAAACCCAAACCCCGCCTTCCTCCACGTCTGTTTTGAAGCCTCCAACCTCAACGCCATCTACGATGACTACGCCTCTCGCGGTCTGACCCCCGTTCCCATCCGCACCGCAGAAGCCGGCAATCTCCTCTTCAGTCTCACCGGTCCCGAGCGCCAGTTCATCGAGTACACCCAATACCTGCCCGGCTCCCTACACTCCAACGACCAGGGCAAGCATCTCGACGAAGACCGCATCGCCGACCGAATGATTGCAGTCTCCCTGTCCATGCAAGACCAGGCCGCTGCCCGCGACTTCTACATCAACCAGCTCAACTTCAAACCCATCGCCGGTGACCCCATGTTCCTCCACATGCCCGGCGACTCCGGTCAAGAAGTTGAGATCGCCCAATCCACCCTGGGTACGCGCTCCCGCATTACTCTACGCCCCAGCAGCCTCGGCAAATCCTTCCGCCATTTGCACAAGGAACAGATCCCCATCATCAAACTCAAAGACACCGTAGCCTTCACCGATCCCGACGGCAACTTCATCGTCCTTGATGCTCGCTAAGCGAAGCGACCCAGATCCTTTTGTATCCTTTAAAAAATGAGAAGCGGTCTCCCCTCGACCCGTCTGCTTCTAACCCCACTAACGCCGCTCTTCCTCGCCCTCTCCACCTTCGCGCAGCAGCCCACACTGGACACAGTCCTCACCCGCCTGCAGCAAAACGCCACCATCTACACTCTCTCGCTCCCCGACTTCTTCGTCGACGAAAGCTTCCACTCGCAGGAGTTTTACGGAGCCAGCGAGCGGCAGAATATGACCACCGTATCCACTCTGCGCGTCACGCACAAACCAGGAGACGCAAACAAACTCATCAAAAGCGTCGAGCTACGCGAAGTCCACACCGTCAACAAGAAACCCGCGCACGGCGATCAGGTCAAAGGCCCCATCGTTCTCAGAGGCTCCTTCGACACCGCGCTCACCATGTTCACCGCCGCCCACGTCGCCTGCTTCACCTACGAACTATTGCCTCCGTCCGACCCCCAGCATATTTTGCTCTCTTTCACCGCAAAGGACTCCGTCACCGACAACTGCCCTGCCACCATCATCGGCGAAACCGGCCGAGCCCTGCTCAATCCGCAGACGATGCAGCCCATCCACATCGAACGCACCGTCCCTCACGCTGAGGGCGCCGGCTCGGGCACCTTTCTTTGGGCCATCGACTTGGCCCCCACAACAATCGGCGACCGCGTCTTCAACATGCCAACCAGCATCCGAACCAAACTCTTCAGCAAATATTCAACACACTTCTTTCAAACCGACGCCACCTACACTGGCTACCATCACCTAACCGTCTCCAGCACCGTCCTCCCCACCGCAGAATCTCCACGACCCTAACCGAACGAAGCACTTCCAGCGCCCCCAGCAGCCTTACAATAAAGCAGCCACAATGACCCTCCGCCAGGCCTTAACCCTCGCCACCCAAACCCTCGCCGCCAGCGAACATCTTCGTGCCAACGCTCACCGCGACGCCGAGCGTCTGCTGCTTCACACCCTGCAAATTCCGCGCACTACTCTTCTGGCTCATCCGACGCGCGAGCTCTCCGCTATCGAAGAAGCCCTCTACGAATCTCATATTGCCCGCCGCCTCAAAAACGAGCCCATCCAATACATCACCGGTGAGCAGGAGTTCTACGGCCTTCCCCTCAAAGTCACTCCTGCGGTTCTTATTCCGCGTCCTGAGACCGAGCACCTCGTAGAAGCCGTTCTCCAGCGTCTTGCTCCGGACCAACCGCACCGAATTGTAGACATAGGCACAGGGTCAGGAGCCATAGCTATCGCCCTCGCTGTTCACCTCCCGCAAGCCAACATCACTGCGATCGATCTTTCTCCAGAAGCGCTCAAAGTCGCACAAGCTAACGCCGAGACGCACGCCGTAGGCAACCGCATCAGCTTCCTCCAGTCAGATCTTCTCGCAGCTATAGCTAACGAGTTTCCCTACGACGCCATCGTCAGCAACCCACCTTACATCCCTGAGAGCGATAGCCCAACCCTCCACCCAGAGGTTCGCGATCACGAGCCGCACACCGCTCTGTTCAGCGGCCCTGAAGGTCTCGACATATATTGTCGCCTCATCCCACAGGCTCGCGCACTGCTCAAACCCAACGGTTTCATCGCGCTTGAGATCGGCCACGGCCAGTGCGAAGCTCTCGCTGCTCTTCTGAGTGATTGGCACAACGTAAGCTTTGTTGACGATCTGCAGCAGATACCGCGCGTCGCTTTAGCCACCAGATAACTAAGGCATCACTGCAACACGTTGATTCAGCAGATAAGCAGCTCGATCATTCGGAGTAGCCCCGTCCTCACTAGCCACCTTCTTCAGGGGCGAGCCCTCGTATCGTTGGTAAGAGTAAGCATTTGCTCCGTTGCCTACCGAGACAAATTCGACGGACTTCGTTTTAGCCGGTATGTTCCCGCCGAACCACCGTGGATCCTCCTGTTGGTTCCACGTAACAACCGATAGCACAGAGCCTGCCGGATATTTCGTGTCCGGATTCGTTCGCGCATAGTGCACCGCGATGTCGTTACCGAACATCGTGGACATCGTCGACGCAGACCTATCTACCCACGATGTAATCACCTTGCCCTGTATCGGATTCGACGGCAGTACGCCAACAAGCGTGGCATCGTTATTCAGAGTAGTAACGACACGCGGATTCTCTCTCGTACAACCGACCAAAAGCGCTAATCCTGTCAAAATAATCTTCGTCATCGCTGTTTCGCCTTTAGTTCATTTGATCGGCATGGTGTAAACGTAATCGTTCTTCTGAACCGGAGTATGGCAGCTCACGCACTCATTGGTGAACGCGGCATCTTTCCCGTAAGGTTTTAGATCGGTCCCACGCCATCGCCCCCAACCCCATCCGGCGGTATTCGCATACTTCTTGCCATCACGAATCATGAACTCGACCTGGTAGAAAGCCCCTGTGTGAATCACTCCCTTATCGTCCGGCTGCTGCAACCAGGCCACCTTCGCGAACGCAGTTCCATCGGGCCAGGGATTGATGTGACCATCCTCAATCGCTTGCACCGCGACATTATTGCCCAGGATCACCCGCATCGTATGGTTGTCATACCGTTCCGTACTGCTGATCGTCTTCCAGTTCTTGTAGCCCGGCAGGAATGCAACTCCGTTCGGCTCAGGCTGCACGTTCAGTGCTTCTCCACTCGACATAACCCACTTGCCATATTGCTCATCCGCCGCACTCGTATCCGCAACGGGAGCCATAGCGGCGCTCGGTGGCACAAGATAGTTCCGCAGCACGGCTAACTGCTCCGGTGTAACTGCAGCATGCGGATGCACCCGTACGTACGAGGGCAAAGGCATTGCCCCCATTTGAATCTGGTTCACCGCTTCGAACAAAAAGCCCTTCTGCTGCGCCGCTGGAAGATTGCCGATCTCTGAAAAGTTCAGATGCCTCCGCGCCTCTCTCACATCGCTGGTCACAATCCAGAACGCGGGCACGACCTTATCGAACCACGGCAGCCTTGTCTCATTCGAGTGGCAGCTATAGCAAGAGTTTCGGAGAATCTGCTTCACCTCCGGAGGAGCCTGTAACTCTGCCGTCACCGGAGGATTGGGCAGCGTAGGGCGAATAAACTGAATCCCAACAAATCCGAGACACAAGACCGCCCCAACCCAGCCAATAGCTCGAAAGTGAGCTCGCGATGCCAGAGCCATACTTTTCCTCTGATCTACAGAGCGACTGCTTTCAAACTTAGACGGAAGGAATCAGTTAGGAGACGCGCAGAGAAAATTACTTTTCGCTGCTTGGCGGCACCAGTCCCTTCAAACGCAGATACAGGGCGAGCGTCGCGTACTGTTCATTGTCATGCGATACCGTTCCCCACATCAGTCCGATACGCGACCGCTTTGCCTGACCTGCCGGAAGCATCTCTGCTAGATTCGCATCGGTCAACGCCGCGAAGGCCTTATCGCATTCCGCGTACGATGCCTTCAATGCAGTTACGATTGTGGCTTTATCCGCAGTCTCTGGAGGAACCTTTGCCAGTGCATCCGGTGCTGTGGCATTCGCTGCGCCGCAACTACGCAACTGCGCCTCGGTGATGTGGTTTACGACCCGGGCAAACGTCCGAATATCCGGAGTCGGCCTGAACTGAAAACTCTCCGCCGGCATTTCGTCGGCCGCCTTCAGAATGTTTACCTTCAACCGCGCAAAGCTGCCCTGCACCTCAGCCGCAGGTCCAGTTGGCTGCGCCGCCGACGGAGCCTGCCCGAACGCTACACCCGACAACATCAATCCCGCCACTGCATACGCCAAATACGTCCGCCGCATCCTTAGCTCCTCGCACATCCCCACCAGCCTATCTGTCTCGCGCTTCCACCACAAGCTCAATGCTGCGTTTCAGTTGCCGAATTTACAGCCCAATAATTTCTTCGCGCCGAAACAGACAGCTCCGGATGGTGAACGAGCCGAACCTCGAGCGTATGGAGTCCCGGTTCCGTCGAAGTCGGATAGAAGCTGAGGATGTAGCTATTGCGAATGTGATTGCTCATCGCACCCAAAGCCGCATCCAGCTCCCCGCGACTCGTGAAGCCACTGGTCTCGCCACCCGACAGATTCGCCACCTCCGCCGACAGGTTCCTCCGCATCTCGCTGATCGCCAGATTGAGAGGCATGTTGAGATTGAAATACGCTTGATACTGTGTGGGGCCCATTGTGCTTGGCGCGTCGCCGACTGTAGGCGGCGAACTGCCGGCTGTGATGGGTTTATTCAGATGCGCAGGATCTTTGAAAGCCTGCCTGATCGCAGTCTTCTCTGCAGAAAAGGTCACACTGTAGATTGCGGTATTCGTCTCTCCCAACTCGCGAATAATATCCTTCATCTTCGCCTTGCTTCCGCTGTCGTGCTCCTGGCTGATCAGAAGAATCGCCCGTCGGTTTCGAGGCGGCTGCTTCTTCAGTAGATCGAGCCCGAACGCAATACTGTCCAGAATCGCCGCTCCGCTATCGCCTTGATCAGGATGATCGATCGCATCGCTCCACTCTGAAACATCGGAGGTAAACGGAGACGCAGCCTCAGGCTGGCTATCGAAGTTCACAATAGAAACAGCGTTCGGAGCGTTGCCGAGAATCGCCGCAATCATTGAATCGAGATGAACATAGTTCTCGAACTGTCCTCGCGCAATCCCACCAGTCTGGATCAACACGACCAGCGACAACGGCCGACTCGACTCTTCCTCCAGCGTCACCTTCTGCGGAACGCCATTGTCCGTAAGGATGAAGTCGTCAGCTTTCAACGAGAAAACGACCTCTTTCCCCGGGGTCTGCACCAATGTAGGAACAACGACGAGCGTTGTCGTGGTATGAATCGTCGTCTGGGCAAACCCGCTTCCCGCGAGCGTTGCTGCAACGAGAACGGCGGACTTGAATGCAGCGAAATCCATTGATCTCCAGATTAGACGAAGCAAAATAAGTATGAGACGCCATCGCGAAGCCCGATCCAACGCAATGAACTATCCTATATAAGACAAACTCGCGAAGTCAGAACAAGCCTCGCAACAAGGAAACAGCAAAACATGCCTCTCAACTGCGGAATCGTTGGCCTGCCCAACGTCGGAAAGTCCACGATCTTCAACGCCCTCACCTCGGCCAAGGCCCAGGCGGCGAACTACCCTTTCTGCACCATCGACCCCAACACTGGCGTCGTCACGGTGCCCGATGAGCGCCTTAGCAAAATCTCCGCTCTCATCAAGCCCAAATCTCTCGTACCCACTTCCATGGAGTTCATCGATATCGCCGGCCTCGTCGAAGGCGCCAGCAAAGGCGAGGGTCTCGGCAATCAGTTCCTCGGCCACATCCGCGCAACCGATGCGATCTGCCACGTCGTCCGCTGCTTCGACGATCCCGAGGTCGTCCACGTAGCCGGCGGTGTCAATCCGCTGCATGACATGGACATCATCAACACCGAACTCCTTCTTGCCGACCTCGACACCGTTGAAAAGCGCAACACCAAAGTCGAGCGTTCGGCGAAAGCCGGCAGCGATCCCAAAGCCAAGGCTGAGCACGTCATGCTGCAGAAGTTGCTAGGCGTCCTCAACGCTGGCAAGCCCGCCCGCACCGCCGACCTCACCGATGACGAGCGCATCCTCTCGCGCGAGCTCTTCCTCATTACGGCCAAGTCCCAGCTCTACGTAGCCAACGTCGACGATGCTGCACTCATAGAGGGCAACGCCTACACCGCCGCAGTAGAGAAGCGCGCCGAGGAAGAAGGCGCTCAAGTCGTTCGTATCTGCGGAGCGATGGAAGCCGAGATCGCCCAGCTTGAACCTGCCGAGCGCGACGAGTTCCTTAAGGACATGGGCCTCAGCGAACCCGGCCTCAACCGCCTCATCCACTCCGCCTACCGCCTGCTCGACCTCATCACCTATTTCACCGCTGGTGTGCAGGAGGTCCGCGCGTGGACCATCAAGCGCGGCACAAAGGCCCCCGGAGCCGCCGGCGTCATCCACTCTGACTTCGAGCGCGGCTTCATCAAAGCCGACTGCTACGCCTCCGATGACCTCTTCAAGTACGGAAGCGAGCAAGCCGTCAAAGAAGCAGGCCTCCTCCGCTCCGAGGGCAAAGAATATGTAGTCAAGGATGGCGACATCCTCTTCTTCAAATTCAACGTCTAGCACCAGCTTCACTTTGTTGAAGCCTATATATACGAATGCCCATCTCAGCGAAAGTGTCGCTTCGAAGAGATGGGCATACCTTCTGTAGCCGTGAAAGGCGGGCATTGAATGTCACCTTTCGTGTGCCGAGTCGCAGGTGCTTCAAGCTGGATATTCTCAATACCGGAGAATGCCCAGATGAAGAATCCTCTATACACACTCGCGGTGTCAGAACGTCAAGCGCGCTCTGAGACTGGTGACCCATATCGTATCCACGTTGGGATTCAGGCTGGGGTGTATGACTAACTGAAAATCCGGGGTAAGCGCAAAGTTCGTGGTCACATGAAAGCGGTAGAAAGCCTCCCATGTGTACTGGCTGCGCAGAACGGGGCCTGCTAGTCTCGTCCAGCCAAAGCCCGTGCCGAACAGATCAGATGTGGTCTTGGGAGGCCGCCACCCTAGTCCACCCGACAGCGCCCAATTCGCCAAATATCCCACCGACCATCCCGATCGCACAAACCACATCACCTGACTACCGGCCATTCGATTAGCGTTGAAAGCCAATCCGTAGGTGCGCGGAGTTCCGTCCGATATTGCATTTCTGTACCACCATGTCAGGTGGATATTATTAGCATCCATCGGGCCGCGACCATGAATCGGAGTGGGAGTCCGCGCGAGACCGCTCGATCCAACCTCGAAACTGTAGAAGTGTTCATTCTTGCTGAAGAAATCACTGATCGTACTGCCGACGTTGTCGCTGTGTGTGGTGAACATGCCGGACTTCAGATACACGCTTCTATTCGTTGGAAAGGCGGCTACGACCCATCCGAATCCCCTCAAAGGCGAGAGCATCGTTGGACTGGTAGAAAATTGCTGACTCAGAAACTGCCGATTGTCGTCGAAGAATGGGTATGCGTCGACATAATTCGGCGCGAATATCTTGCCGATGGTCCATTGAAATCGGTTCGCCGCCAGACTCTGCCGGAGATACGCCTGGCTGATACCTATGTGGTCGAATACGCCCCACGTAGCCGCCGTCGGAACTGCAGATCCCGCGCCAATTCCACCCTGCAACGGAGGCAGGTTTGTTCCCAGAGGACGACGATCTTCCACTGCCAAATCGAACGTCAGTGCATTCGGTTTGCGACGGTTCAGCAGTTGGTAAGAAAAATTAAGCGTCAGCTTGCTGCCGATCGCGTTCGGCTGACCATTTCGTGCATTCGTGAAATTCTGCCACAGCACGCCCCATGATCCACCGAAGTTAAACCCATGGTTCTCCTGCACCTTTCTCTTCCATGCAAACCATCGATCGAGCATCGTCTGCCGCCGAAAGAAGCTCGTCTGGGGAGCATTGTCGTCTGCTAAATCTCCCTCAACCGACATCGTGCCATCAAGAAGGTCCGGATGTTCCGGCTCGGTAGGCGGCGTTGGCGAGGTTTGCGGAGGTTGCGAAGTTTGGTTCAAATCGAAGTCTCCACCTTCGTTATCAGCCCATCCCCGATCCATATCATCAAGCTGATTCAGCAGCGTATAGATCTCCTCTTTGAAGTAACTCGCTGCTGTCAGATCCTCGATGGTTTGCTTCGTACCCGGAATTTCGATCTCAGTCTTCCAAGCTTTCCACGATGGCTGCTCTTGCGCAGAACCAACCGCTGCCTCATACACAGTGTGAGATTTAATAGCCAGACCCGGAGGTGACTGTGCAAACGCCTGTGATATCAGCATCGAGATGAGAAGAATGAAGAAGCACCTTCTACGAGTGCTATGAATCAGTACCGTCATCATGGCCTGCCCCCAAGTTTTCAGACTTCCCATGTTGGACGGTCGCCGCCACGCACCACAACGAGGGGCGTACGCCACTTGCCTGGCGTCTTCGAAAGTTTTACCTGTGGCGCTAATCGGTGAATCTCGCCGTAAGGGGTTTGTGCCCTGATCGTTTCGGGCTCGATCATGCGATGCTCCGGATCGTTCGGATCGAAGTCCGTGGTGTTCGAAAAAAAGCCGAGACTCATAAACCACATGGCCGCCCGCGTCAGGCTGATGCGCACATGGTAGCTACCACCCACCTTCGCTCGTCGTCTCAGTGCGGCGAGCACCCCCGCAGCGCCCATATAGCCCGCGATGAAGTCATTGAGCACCATTGTGGAAGGGAAACTCGGTCTGTGCCCCAGACCGCCGGACTCTTTAATGGTGTATCCCGAGACGGTGAGCGCTTCCATGTCGAAGCCAGGGCGATTCCACCAGGGTCCGTCCCAGCTGTAGCAGCGGATCGTGAGGTAGATGATGCCAGGCTTTTTCGTCGCTACTTCCTTCACTCCGAAGCCCAGTTTCTCCATCGCCCCTCCGCGGAATCCCTCGATGAACAAATCAGCGTCCGGAATGAGCGTCGCAAAATGCTTGTTCTGATTTGGATTTTTCAAATCCACGAAGCTCGAACGCATGCCGACCGTGCAGTCATTCGAGAAGAGTTCGTGCTCGAACGATTGATCGCGCGCAATGTGCAGGATTTCCGCTCCATATTCGGCAAGCGTGCGGGCCGCAACACTACTGGCGATGACATGCGTGCACGCCAAAGCCTTGATCCCTGAGAGCGGTTGTACGGGATTGGGCTTGAAGGGAATTGGATCGGTGTCATTGATCTTGATGATTTCGATCGGCGGAATCTTGGCGAGATGTTGGCCCTCTGGGTGCTGTGCCCATTCCTCGGCAGTTCGGTGCAGACCCATCACCATTCCCTTGCTCGCTACAAGATCGTCAAGCTCCTTGGAATTCCATTGCCTGACGGTCTTGGTAATGGCCTCCGTGTTTGGGGCAGCGTTAATAGCGCTACAGAAGCCCTCCAAAAGGTGAGGGTATATCACGGTCGGCGTCACCCATCGGTCGTCTTTCGTCGGAAGGATGGCGAAGGAGAGCGGAGCGTTGAAAAGCAGGGGCGCCTGGTACCAGAGGCCGTTGACGGTAGGCACGAAGGTGAAGGTTTCGGGGATCGGATCATCCGGGTCAAACAGACCGAATGCCCTCTTCTTTAGCATGATGATCCCGATAGCGGGATTGACGCCGTAGATCGCTTCGCGCAGATCGATCTTCGCGTCCTGTCCTTCTCCTGTGCGCTCCTTCCAGATCGCTGCCGCACCGACGCCCGCCGCCATAGCCGGAATGGCCATGCATGAACCGATGCGGAAGTGGCTGCGCAGGATCGGGTCCCTGCCCGTGAAGGTAACTGTCCCGCCGCCATCCGATGGGTTCTGCCCAAGATCCTTCATGAATGTGGCAAAGGCCTGATCAATGTCGAAGGCATCTGCGGATGTCGCCGCCTGCGCAATTCCAGACAGCTTCGATGCCATTGCCGTCCCGAGCGCCGCGTAACCTGTGGTCTGTACGAACTCCCGACGATTCACGCTCATGACTGCTCACCTGCCAGGTAAGAGGTATATGAGATTCGTGGCCCGAGGAACGTAGAGAGTGTAAACACGCCATTGGCTTTTAATCCAATCAGCTCTTGGTCCCATGTCCCATCAAATTGAAAGATTTATCTCGTCTCATCAATTTTTTGAGGATACGTGTTACAACCACGAATGCCCCCATCCTGAGCGCGCCTTATCGCGAGAAGGTTGGTGTTACAAAAACCGCCGGCGTCCGGTTCTTCCCGAATGACGATTTTATAAAAACAGCAAATATTCAAGTAATTGATTACAAATGGATTACAAAGCAAATACCGGGGGTGCACCTTAGACTCGGAGACTAAGTTCAGAAGTAAACGCTTGAAGCTCTTCATAACGAGCCACAGTGTTCCGCGCATATTCGCCGTAATGAGGATCTTCCAGCAGGTCCGGCGTCGTTAGAGTAGCCGCATACTCAGACGAAAAAGCGGTCTTTTTCACTACCGCCTCGGCCATCGCGTCCAGATGCTCTGCAAGCTTCCGCCGCAGTTCTGTCAGCCGAGGTTCGGTAGCGAAGCCAATGTCCGTCTCGCTGTGGAGGACGGCAAGCTGATTCCAGAAGAGCGCAGCTGCGGTGATTCCTGCTCGAAGAATCATTTGGCTGGAACGAATGTGCGCTTCAATGTCTTGTCCGAATTCATATTCGACGGATTCGTTCAGAGTGCGCAGGTTGGCAATGTTCTTACCGACACCGTCGCGTAGTATGTCCATCTCCCGAAGAAGCTCGCTATGGCTTTTGGTCGTTTCGACACTTTCAAAAAGAGAAGCTCCACTTCTTAGAACAGTGGCAAGCGTCTGTCGCATGACGGTAACGGTCCGAACCGGCCATACCTGATCGAAGACGAACGCCATAACGACAAGTGCGAGCAAGATACCAATAAAACGATCGCGCGCGGGTGCCAACCGCGTGGGTGCACTGAAGCCTTCGAACGCAACGATGTAAAACGAAAACGCAATCTGCAGACCAACATAGTTGAACCGTGGCCCTGCAGCCCACCACGCAGAGATAAACGCAATAACCGAAATGAGGACGACGAGCGATGTGATCGAATCCATGTGCGGAAATAGAAACGCTGTCGCTCCTATTGCCAGGATGAGACCGCCGATGACTGAGCCTAGCAGCCGGAAGATGAGCCGTTGTTTCGTCGCTCCGCTGCTGCTCAGGCCGGAAACCATCACAGTGATAACCGAGGTCGAGATGCCGGGCCAGTCAATCGCGTGATAAAGGATGTAGCACAACGTAGCGCATAAGCTAATCTTGAGGCCGAACGCCAGCGTGCTCTTTTCCTCAAGCGCGCCAGGGATGAAGAACGGCACCTTCTTCGAGGGCAGCATGACCAGTTCCTTATGCTTTACGGCGCCAGGTTCGACGGGCATCGTCAGCAGAGCGTGTATCGCGCCTTCCACGCGGTCCAGAAGACCTGGAGTTTTGCCCGCATGAAGCTCCGTATGTTTTTCGGAGACGGCGATCGATTCAGAGATCAACTCGCGACATTGCGTAGCGATATGACCGCAACGTTCTCTGAGAGCTGGATCGTCCACGGTCTGATACTGCAATCCAAATGCAGCAGAAACATCCATCAGTTGCGCAAGCATCGTAATGCGCACACGCAAGCCGATGGGAAGAGTGCCAGTCGCCATGTTGCGGTCGACGATCTTGTTATAGAGCGTCATCATTCCGCTCTGACCGGCGGCGGCCAGACGCGAAACCCGAGACGCCGCCTCAGCACGTTGATTGGGCGGCGCTCCCTCTGCGTACAGCCGAAACATTGTTTCCAGAGCCAGATAGCGTACCTGTCGTTGCTCATCTAGTTTTTTCGCGGGGTTGCTATCGCCAAAAAGATACTCAACGCCAACAGCACATGCGAGAGCAACCGAAAATGTGCCTAAAAGCCACAGAGAGAGTTTGACGTTAGTATCCGCAGGAACATGGCGCTCCCATAGCTCGATGACGGTGCAGTAAATTAAACCCCAGGTCGAGCCGAGCGCAGGATAGTTCGTCGCTACCACGACGACTCCGGCCACAAAAGTAACAGCAGCCACACTGAGAACACGGGCCATTGGGTCGTTATCCGTAATAATGACAACCGCCAGTTCCACAACAATCGCAGCCACAACAACAAGGAAGGAGTAAATACTGGAGCGCAGAGAAACCGACGGACTATCTCTGGCAATAAGAAAGATGAAGTAAAGACCGATTGCGATGAATGGCATCTGCAAGACCAGCAGCAGTATCAACGCAAGAACCGAAGAAAGCACAATCCGCAAGCTGCTGTTCAGGCGCCCTGGCGTAGGTTGCAGATCCTGCCAGAGCTTCTGCGTCCACGAAGGCTTCATAGGCGAAACATTAGCCGTCATGAGGCTATCTCACGACCGTCACGGCTGTAGCGCCAATACGGAACAACTGAGGATCTGGATCTTGAACGCGAATACGGACAGGAAACCTTGTCGAGAGATGAACCCAGTTGAGGGTGCGCTCGATCTGAGGCAAGCCGGCAACTACTCTTCCATCTTCAGGAAAGACGCCGTAGCCTATGCTCTCTACAACGCCATTGAATCTTCGGTCGGGATGTCCCATCAGATACACATCGACATGCGTCCCGATACCAATATTCTTCAACTTGGATTCGCGAAAATTTGCGATGACATACCAGGTTCGAGTGTCGATGAGCGTAAATATGGGGCCGCCGGCTCGGGCGTAAGCACCCTCGGAGATGTTCATATTTGTTACATAGGCGTCGAAGGGCGCAACGACGCGGGTTCGCTCGAGATCGAGTCTGGCGCTGTCTACTCTGGCTGCTCTGGCCGGACGCTGAGACATAAGCGTGTCGAGTGTGTCGATAGTATGAAGCGCCTGCCCTAATCTGGCCTGCGATTCGGAGGCCAGTGCGTCGGCTTGTTCTTGTCGCAAGACTGATTGTGTCTGTTGTGCACGTGCCTGGACCAACGCGGCTTGTGCCTGGTCGTAGTTTCCTTGAGCGACGCGAACGGCTGTGTTGGCCTGATCAACCTGTTCCACAGTGACATATTGTTTTTGCAACAGAGGTTCGATGCGGTGCAGATTGTTCGTGGCAAGTTTCAGTTGCGCCTCCGCTGCGGCGACTGCGGCCTCGGCGCGAGAGATGGTGGCCTTCGCTACATCCACGTCGCTGCCTGCAGTTTTGATGCCGGTCTTGGAGTGCCGAACACCCGCAGCCGCGGCATCGGCTGCACTGCGTTGCGCGGCAATCCTGCGTTTTGCATCGATGATTTGCTGTTCCAATGCATCCTGATCGGAGAGCGCTTGCTGCAAGGCATATCGAAAAGGCCTTGGGTCGATCTCGAACAACAGATCGCCATGTTTCACGAACGCATTATCCCTTACGGGAAGCTGAATCAGACGCCCGCTAACCTCCGGCGCGATCTCAATGAGATTTGCGCGGACGCTGGCGTCATCTGTCCGGGGATTGCGGTCAGTTGCAAGAATGACAATGAGCAATGCCAGAACGGCAGCAACAACAGTACCGATTCCGATCCATCGGCCGAGTCGTTTACGAGGAAGATTTTCAGCCTCTATATCCATTCCGGCTTCTCCTATCGAAAGAAAATCAGCCACAATACGCAGGTGAAAAGAACGACAACACTTGGATAGAAGAGCGCAACTGGTCCAACTTCAGATTCCAGCTGATAGCGAACCAAGAAATAACGCACGAAGAAGGCAAGGACGACGGCCAACGTCAGGCAGATCATCCAGACAGGAAAAAAAGACCCAATGATATCGACTGAAGGTGCACGATCACATCCCGTACATAGAACACAGATCACGGGGATGATAACCATCGTCATTCGTGTGCGAGTCATTATTTTGGACCATCCTGTGTTTGTGTTTTCGTTGCAGGGGGCAGACTGCGTAACAGATTTCCGGTTACGAATTCAAGATTGACTGCTTCCAGAAGAAGTTGCGAACGGGCCGATACACCGGATAGCCGGGCCTGTGCCAATTGCTTTTCCGCTGTGACGACGTCTATCAGATTTTTGACACCATACTTGTAGGCATCCAGTGAAGCGGAATACGAAGTAGTTGCAGAGTCAAGCAGAGCCACCGCGGCTTGTTGCTTTCTCAACGCGGTGCGAAAGGCTATATAGGCCGTCCATACTTCGCGAGTAGCTTGATCGTGCTTTTCAGTCATCTCGTCCTGCGCTTCGCGCCTTTTCGACTCAGCGATGGCTAGCTCGTTCTTGCGAGCGCCTCCGTCAAAGATGCGCCACTTGACTTCGAGCGAGGCAGACCAGGTAGCCTGGCTTGCCGCACCAAGCTCACCGTAATCTGCTGTTGGCCAAATTGAGGTCTGAGCTGCTGAACCGGACAAAACAATCTTTGGGCGATACTCTGCCCTGGCTGCGCGTACTGCATCATCGGCAGCGCGAATAGTGGCAGCCTGGGCCATCAAGTCTGGGCGATCGGCAAGGGCGCGGTCGATCAGAGCGTCGATAGATAACGTAAGCGATTCAGGTAGCGGTGCGTTTTTCTGAGCATCGATTGCAATGTTCGGCGATGGCTCTACGCCGATGACTTCAGCCAATGCGACTCGTGCTATTTTTTCGTCGCCGTCCGCTGTTTCAAGATCGAAAACGGCTTGCGATGTCTCTGCCCGAGCGTTAAGCACGTCAGGAAGAGTGGCACGGCCATTACTCAACTGATGTTCCGCAGCATCTTGCGTTGTCTGCGCGGTCTTTAATGTCTCTTGCGCAGCCTGCAAACGTTCCTGAGCAGTTAGGAGTTTGTAGTATCCGCTGGCAACGCGAAAGGCAACCTCCTGATTCGCCTGGATGAAATTGGCTCCAGCTGCGAGTTTTTGGGCAGTGGCGGCATCGACCTTGGCCTCTCGTTTTCCAAAGTCGAAGAGCAGATATTCGAGTGCGATCTCGGGTTCAACCGTAGGCACTTCGACCATAACGTATCCACGAGGTGCGAGCGGCTTCGGAAAAGGGTTGATGAGGCGCTCGTCTGCAAATACCGCTACTGCCGCCAGGACCGGAAAATACGCACTCTTTTCAATGTTGAGCTGGTCGGCCCTTTGTTTAGCCCGTTCCCAAACGATGCGGGTCCGAGGGTTGTTACGTTCAGCAATATCTATCAACTCGGCTAACGTGTAAGAGCGGTTCGGATCGATCGTCGCGATCTTTTCGAAGGGAATGGAATGGGCAGCACAGCCGGCGGCGGCGCGCGGTGTAGAGGCTAGTCCTGCACACTGCGCCAGGCTCATTTCTAATGGCCCGGCCATCACCAGGAAAAGCAAAGGCACCAGACTGAAGTGAGGCTTCAATTTAAGGTGCATCACCCCTCCAAAAAACAGGATGGGCAAGTTTATCAGCCTCTTTGAAACCCTGAAATCTTTATGAACCTAATATGGTTTGGCCGGCAAATCTCGGTAGGCCTCACCGAACTTATTTTTATGATTATTACCACCACTATCCGTGGCTTTCATTTGGATAATGCCTAAATTTGTTGCTGTAGTCGCTATCTGAATCTCGCGCGGAAAATCTTCGGGCTCGATGGGTTTTGCGCGCTCGCTCCAGACATTCAGCCGATAGCTTCCTGGAGGCACCCCATGAATCACTATCGTTCCATCAGGTCCTGACGTTCCATAGTAAGGAGTACTGAGTGCCAAGACCACCGCGCCCATTTCCGGATGAATGTTACAGAAAATGTAGGAAGCGCCCTCACGATCAAACCTGACTGATCTGGTGCTGCCTGACTCATATAAACCCAGGTCAAAACGTTTTCCATTAAATAACGAGAAAACGTTATGGAAAAAAGGGTCGGCATTGGGGAACTCTACATTTGTTCCGACTGGAACGATTAGCAGATGTGGGATGAATTGCTTATCCTTCTGCATAAGGCGGTACGGTGGATGGGTGGAGACTACTGGCTTCAATCCAGAAGCCTGCAGGGGTGATAGCCACATAACAACGTCAGACGCGTCCGGGGCCTTTCCTTTCGACGAATCATGGGGAAATTGTGCAGGATGTGTCGAGACTGATGCAGACACATCCACTCCCTGTCCTAGAGCAGCCAGGCTCGGGCAGAAGACCCGCAATATAAAGATGATCAAGCAAATTGAGCAGCGCTGCATGACACCTCTGACGCTAAAACTGATAGCCGACCGAAAGAGTAAATATATCCGCGGTATCGCGAGTTCCGTAGATTGGCCAAGTCCAGATTCTGCGATATTCCGGAGACAAAATAAGATAGGTTTTTGGTCGATAGACGACATTACCAACGAGCATTCGATTTCGAGCTCGTAACTGGGTTGCAGTTGCGGTGTACGGAAGTACTACCGAATGAAAGTCGTTTGCAAATCCATTATCCAGGCCGATCGACGCATTTGCCTCAAACGATTGTCCTAGACGAGATTTGAATTGTGTCCATCCGCCAATGTCGTTGACACCGCGAATCACAGTGTCACCAGAGATTGGATCAAACCCATAGAGGACATCTTTGTAAACTCCAACTCCAAGACCACCAAGAGAACGTCCGCGATATCCTTCACCACTCAGTTCGAAGCGGTGACCAAGAGGGATTCGGAAATCTGTTGTAAATGCCCACGAATCATTGGTTCCATAGAATGAATAGTCCCCTATCGTGACATTCGGATATTTTTGCCGACTGTAATAGCCTCCCACACCGATCTGCAGAGCATGCTCTGTAGAAGAACCATAGGAAACTCGACCTTCATAAGCTGGTTGAGATGTTTGCTCCCCTGGGCTTGGAGTTCGAAAGATTCCGGTAGTGTTGTAACCGGACGCAGGAGGATCCCATAGTCCGAACTCGAGCTGGAAACGTCGTTCAGTGGAACTTGTGAACTGATGTGCTATCCGCAACTGAGGAGCCCAGGTCCATATGTTGCCTGCCCAGGCCATTCCGGGTTCGGCAACCGTGGCATAGGATGTTGGTGATAGCGGAGATATAAGAGGAGCTGCAACTCCGACCTGTACCAGGTTACGATCCCAGTCAAAGTTGATCCCAGCCGTTCTCATGCGAACGATACCGGACGAAGTGCCGAAATTGCTTATAGGAAGTCCCCCAAAGAAATCCAAGCTTACATGCGCAGAGGTTTTCGCGCCTGCGATTTTGGGCCCGAATCCCTCGATACCAAGAATTGTTTGACGCATGGTCGCTCCACCACCTCCGTTGCTCAAGCCGGCAGTCTTGGGGACTGCGATCGAAGGCAGATCGAAGTTGTCGACAGAACCTCTGTTCACGAAAGAGTTGAAGAGGATCAGTCCGGTAATCCGCAACGGATATTTTGAACTACTTTCAACCTTGGTTTGGTCGTGAAGCTTCACCTGAGCTTCAAGCGTTTCTACTCGCTCTTGCAAATCATCGGCCGCCGCCACCGCCGGAGGATCAGGCTCATTGGAAGAAGTAGAAAGTGGCGCTTTGGAATTGTTGAGCTGCTTTCTGACCTGAACAAGTTCTTCCTGAAGTCGTTGAATTTGCCGCTGCGACTGTTCCAGTTGCTGCTCGGTCGCGGTCAGAGCGGTAGAGATTGTCTGTAGTTTTTGCTCCAATTCCCCAGTGGCTCTATTCTTTCTCGATGATGATTCGCTAGGGGGCTGGCCGCTCTCTTGTGACTTGAGTGGGAGACTCGAAAATATAACAACAAGAAAGCAAACGAAGAATTTCCAGCCAAGATCTCTCATCTTCGACCTCATCCGTATGTCGGAGCCTTAGTGCGTTCAGTCTTTTTCTCGGCTGCAGTACCTAGCATCTGTAGCGCAGCTTTTGGCAGAGTGATCGTGAAGACGGTGTGCCGTTCCAGATTGATATCAAGTGTAATGTTCCCACCATGCTCATGGGCTATCTGCTGTGCGAGTGTAAGTCCAAGACCAACGCCGCTTTCCCGTCCCTCACTCACGAAAGGTAAGAAGATCGTCTGACGGATGGCTTCGGGAACGCCGAGACCATTGTCTGCGATCTTAATGTAGATAGCCTTTTCGTCTTCCAGAAGACTAAGGGTAGTTGTTGCCGGACCATAGCCACGCCTTGCTGCCTGACACCCATTTAACAAGAGGTTATAAACTGCCCTGCCCAATTTTCTTGCGTCAATCCATGCCATGACTGGAGCGAGTCCATGCAAAATGATCTTGACGTCACGTGAGCCCGGATGCGCCCGGACCATATTAGCTGCATACTCGACTACGGAATCGATCGATTGGTATTCCGGATGTAGAGCACGTCCTGTTTGTGTAAAAAGGAGAAGTGAATCGAGCAGGTCGGTCATGCCTTGAACCGCAACGCGAACCTCCAGCAGCAGGTCTTCGCGTTCAGACTGCGGGATGGCTCCATCGCTCATAAACTCAGCATTCGCGTACATTGCAGAGAGGTAATGACGCAGGTCATGAGATATGGAACTCGCCATCCTGCCAATGGTCGCGAGCCGTTCAGAATCGATCAGTTCGGATTGAGTGCGACGCAGCTCGATCCGCATTCGATCAAAGGCGCGGCTTAACTCTCTGATCTCCTCCACACCATCTTCGCTTAGTTTGTAATCGAAATTTCCTTGCGCAAGCGCACGAGTGCCCTCCACCAATACTTCGAGAGGACGAGTAAGGGTCCGTGAGATAGAAATGAACAGGATCGTGCCAATCGCTAACGTGATAAGCCCCAGGGTCAGAATCCATCGATTGACTTGATGTATCAGTTGACTCGCCTGTTCAAACGATTTCAGGACGAAGAGTCTGGGGCCTGCGATAGCCGCATTTTTACTATTGTCTGTTGAGAGACCGGCCGATGCGACCAAATAGTCTTCGTCCCCAAGTCGAACGGTTTGGTTGCCATCGAGCACCCAGAGTCGGTTTGTCTGGGCTTGACGTTGCAACTCAGGTTTGAGCGTACCAGCGATCACGTTCCCATCAGCAACAAAAACCACTTCGGCCGCCGCAGCCTCGCTGACCTCCTGGGCAACCTGCTCGTCAATTTCATATCCAACAGCGACATAGCCTAACTGAGTCCCGGTATCACCAAATAAGAGCGGTTGAGTTGAAACCTCATAAAGGCGTCCTTCGAGTGCAAGTAAAACTGGTTCCTCGGGTCTCCGAAGAGATTGTTCTAGGCCTTGTTCAACCCGGTTTTTTGCTAATGCAGGGCCATGATTGTAGACGGCAATTAGTTTTCCGGTTGGATCCAATAAAGCGAAGAAATCGCTTCCACCAACCTGCCAGAATTCTCCCCCTCCATCTTCGATGGTTCGTGCATCAGGAGCAGTCATCAATGCCTTAAGGCTGGGAAGATCAGCTAGAAGTGCGGATTCCCGTGACAGTAGTTCTCTTCTCTGACGTTGTAAATTTTGATAGGTTTTTACCGAGTGCTGAAGATCAGATGCCAGGCTGGCCTTGATTTGCCGTTGTACGATCGTGCGAATCACCAATAGACTAACGAGGCTGCAGCCGAATGACAGCGCAAACAGAGGAATAAGCAACGTCGTCCTCATTCGCAGTTTGTCCATCAGCTACGCCTCTCTCCCACATCAGAGCGCTCAGTTTCCGCGTACGAATTTATAACCGATACCATGCATTGTGCGGAAATAGACTGGGCGAGCGGGATCAGTTTCCAGCTTTTGCCGAAGTTTCATGACGTGATTATCCACCGTCCGGGTTGTGGGGTAAGAGGTGTAGTGCCAGACATCATTCAGCAGTTCTTCACGTGTAATGACGCGATCCGAATTTTCAACAAAGTATTGCAACAGTTTGATCTCGTGCGCAGTGAGAAGAACGGGCTCTCCATCTCTGAAGACTTCCATTCCGGAGAAATCAGCGGAGATGTTGCCGAAGGATATGTGGCTGGTATTCGCGGTTCTTTGCGTTCTACGAATTGCGGCTTGTACGCGAGCCATTAACTCACGCGGACTGAATGGCTTTGTTACATAGTCATCAGCTCCCATTTCCAGAAGCAGTACCTTATCGGCCACGTCTGTTACAGCGCTAAGCACCACGACAGGCATATTAGAAGACCATCTTTTAATCCCTTTGCAGACCTCCAGCCCGGACATGGTGGGAAGCATCAAGTCCAGAACCACGCCTGCCGGTTTGAGCGCCTTGCAACTCGCCAAGCCCTGCTCTCCATCAGCCGCCACATGAACTTCGTAACCTTCATTGGTGAACTGACGATGCAGTGCCTTTTGGATTCTCGGATCGTCCTCTATTACCAGAATCGTGCTCACAAGCTGATCCTTCGATTAAGGTTACTTCGCCGTACTTCGTGCAATTTTGTTATATACCGCGTTTGTAGAATTCGCCAGAACAGTCGCCCACCAAACCCCAGGATGACATCAAATGACATCGCAATGACAATTTAGAGACATAAGCAGCTGCTAGTAACGCCAGGCGCAGCAATATTTGCGAAGGAACGACAGTTTAATGTGTTTCAGGTTGCCGCTTTTGTTGTTTATATGAAAATCGCCAGGCAAAACCGCGCAAAACGGTCGCTAAGTTTACATAACTGTAAGACGAGAAACGCAATGTCAGATAGCCCAGATATTGTAAGTAGGGGTGCAGCTTACCTGGTAACCGAGGTCGTCTATTTTGAATTTCCACTCCCGGAGTGTTAATTGATGAGATCGTGGCAGGAATCAAAAATCGCTTGAGCAGTTTTCGTTTGGCCTCAGATGATTTAAGCAGACTCATGTGTAGCCAAATTGAATCTTTATTTTGATGAAACATAACTTCAAGGGCTGATCCAGAGAATCGACGCAACCATTGTTTCTGCTTGGTTGAGAAATTTTCGATTTCCGTCTCAACCTGCCAGTGAAGATCGCAATCGAACCAAGCTCGAGCGTAGTAAAAGGCGATAGCCTCCAACGATCGCAAAGAAGCATCGTGAGTTTCGTGCCAGGTTATCCAAAATACGTCATCATTTGCATGTGTGTGAAGGAAAAAGGCCAATTCGAGGACGTGATGGATCACCCAGTCGCGTAACAAAATATTGCGGAGTATATGCAAGGCTAGATAGCCGAGCTGATCGGCATCATCGAGGCACGGAAAGCTAATGTCTTCGAGGCTCCGGCTGATTCGTCGACGCCAAAAGCAGTCGATTCCGGGTATGGAAAAGAAAGAGGTTGTTTCGTTCCATAGACAAAAATGCAGCTCGATCGAAAGTGGCATCTCGGGATCGTAATGATTTCCGTTCCACTTCCAGCCGCCTAATCGAATCAAAGGTGAGGTATGATCCGTGCTCTTGCACGAGATTCCTGTAGCGGAAACATAGCCTATTGCTTCCAATGCGGCTTTTGCAGGCTGGATCATTTTTTCAGAGCAATAGATATCAAGATCTGATTGAAACCTAAGCCCAGGAAGTTCAACGTATTCCGGGCATTGTGTAAAGCCCTTAATCACGAGGTGCTCTATTCCCGTTGTAGAAAATGCTTTTGCGACTTCTTTGTAGGTTGTCTTTACCAGTTCGAACCGTTTTACATTGTCGGCAACATTCCTGGTGAGTCGTTCCGTAACCCATGTCGGTAGGTCGTCTTTCGGAAGTCGTGCAAGTGGTAGTGTCAAGTGAGCTAAATCACAGAAATCGAGTAAATTAGACCACTGTTGATCTGACAGAGATTTCAGGAGCGTGGCATCTGGTTCACGAAGTTGGAGGGCCGAGAGGAGCGCAGCCAACTCATGAGAAATTCTCGGAGAGAACTTGTCGGCGCGGATGTATTTTGACTGCATCATTTCTAATGACCGGCTACAGCCAAAGTTTGAAGTCGACCTATAGCCCAATCCAGGCTGGTGTAGCGCAATTCGAAGATTTCAAGGTCAACCAGATGATGAATGGCAGCTTCCTGAGCCAAATAGGACACCCGACCTCTTAGTGGAGCTTTTTTGAACCAGGATAGGGCTGCCTCTCTGCAAAATGGAAAAAGTCCCGGAGCTCCTACTCCTCGGCGATTTAGAAAGATGATGTACTTGACCGTTGCAGCATCGGCTGTGATGAGCCCGGGCAACTCGGCAGTCGGAATCTCTATGGATGGCTTGCCTGTGGCACGAGGAGTTACAGGGCGTCCTTCCAACTCGGGGAAGAGCTGGACACTTGAATCTCGTAGCCGAACTTGATGGCAGTTGCCAATTACCATCCGATCATCACGATCGAAAGGAAGATAGCTGGCATCATCACTGACAAAGGTCCAGCCAACTCGGGCACCAGCAAAAGCTAGAGTGGACTTCCCAGCCCCGGAGTCACCACAGAGCAACATGCCATGCTTGGATGGAGCGACACAGGCAGCATGAAATGCAATAACGCGAAGTGCAGATATCATGCAGAGGGCTGCGGCTTCGAGGATGTGATATCTCAAATAAAGAGGAGTTTTGGACGTCCGTTGCGTGATCCAGCCAAATGAAAAACCTGCATCAAGATCTGAAATGACGAAATTGTGGGCATCAGCAATATTCGATAGCAGGTTTCCTTGAGCACAACAGACCGGCGCCGGGGGCAGCTCACTCGAACCTGGAGTATCCTCGGTTACTCCAAGACGAAATGTGAGTGGGGGATAAGAGAATTTGGGTTGAAAGAAACCCCAACTCTGGTCGGCGGCTGCAAGGACATCAGGCGAGTTTGTATGGATCTCGAGAGGGAAACCCAAAGGAAAGTAGAGCGCTCGAAGCGGCAACTCTGTCATTGAGCGGATGGGGTCGACTTCTGGATGCCGTGCGGTTTCTATGGCTCTAACAATCTCTGGATGTGTGCTATTTTTCATATTCGTCTCCAGAGTAGGTACGAGGCTCTCCCAGGCTTCCGTGCGGCGGAAGATGGCGCAGATAGACAACGATCGTCCACATGTCATCATCGCTAAGGATTCCCTTGGATGCCGGCATTCCGGATGGTGCGATGCCGTTTGCGATGATCCACTTGAGTTGTCCATCGGTATACCGCTGAATATCTACGGATGCCAGCGAGGGAATTGGAGGAGATGTCCCGCCGGCAAATGGAACACCTGTATTCTGTCCGTCGCGCCCATGGCAGACGACACAATAAAAGCCAAATATCTTCTTGCCGGCCTCGATCGACTCCACGTTACTCTGAATCGGGTTTTTATCATGTACACCGCCGACCGTAATATTGCGCTTGGTCCATTGGATGACCGCAGTTTCAGTTCTGCTGGGCGTAGTTACCTTGCAACCGATAAGGAAGATAGAGGCCGCGCATCCCAATGGAACAAAGATCTGGTTGGGTCGCATCGCGTTAGTCCTTAACGTGAATGGTGAAGAGCATCGATCCGTGACCGCTGCCGCAGAATTTGCCGCATTGCCCCTTAAAGTCTCCCGTGCTGTCAGGTGTCACCGTGACATCGGTCGGATGGGACTTCACCATCGGCGCATTGATCTTCAAGCCCGGAACAACCATACTATGTGCAACGTCATCAGAGATCAGGTGTAGTTTTACTGTCTCGCCTTTTTTCAGGGAGATTTCTGCTGGGGTAAAAGAAAATCGGTGCGCATGAATTTCTATGGTGTTAGCCGGTTCCTGCGCGATGGATATACTCGCCATTTGGGTGACTAGGGTGAACGCCAACAATACTGGCAGAGTTCGTCTTCGGAGCTTCATTATGCAACCCTCCATTTGATGCAAGCAGCGTTGAGGTTTTGTGTACTACGGAGCCAAATATTTCAGAAGAAGTCTTTCGTCCTGATGCGACAGCCGCGCACGTACGCGCATATGCATTATTACTGTTCCTGTCGTTCGAGGAGACATGCTCGAAGGCGGCATATGACATCGAACGCAGTTGGCCCTAAATATCTCTTCGCCGTTCGGTTGACTCCGCGCTTGCTTCTGAGAGGCCGTGTTCTGTTGCTGAGTAGAAGATGACGACTCTGCCTTTGCACCGGCGGTCAACAATATGCCAGCGAGAAGCAGGAGGACCGAGAAGTAGGATGAAAAGAATTTCATTTTGCCCTCCCAGGCCAGAGAGGAAATAAGAAGCGATAGGTGAAGCCAACGTTCCAGATATTTGCATTTCCATGAGAACTGAAGGTTCGTCCATAACTCGATATGAATCGGAGATCGTCTCGGAAATAGTAATTAAGCCCAAAGTCGAACCGGTTTGTCTCGACACTAGGGAGGTTATTCCCTCCGTTATTTTTTGGGAAGAACTGTTGCATGCGGCCGACAAGCTGTGTGCGTCGGAAGATAGATGGTATAGGAAGCTGTTGGAAGAGATATGCAGACTCGATCCAATACCCCTGACCGTTGTAGCTGTAATCTCCTTCAGCCTTTATATCCAACGGCACTGAAAGGGGTTGCCAAGACACGTAAGTTGATACGCTATTTATCTCGTGGTCTTGCAAGAAGCGTTGATAGGATGTTCCAACCTCCAAGCGGGCACGAGGGAGAAATATGCTTGCATCACCGCCCGCAACACGGGCCGACTGGAGCTGATTGATATCGCTCCGTGCCGAAAAGTATGCTGTGTACTGCACAGAGTAAGAAGGCTTCTGTGTAGCAACTCCGCGCAACATGAAGCCATCTCCAGATCCGCTTGTCCCGATTCCAATCGGGGCGGTGATGGGGGTATCTTGAAAGTTTCTGATCCACAGCGGACCAAGTCGGTCACTGTAGAGACCGAAAGGAAGTAAATATCTGCCTGCCGTGGCGATGATATGTGTATTTGCCAGCCAATCTACCTGCGCATAGTCAACAGACTTAAACACTTTTCCAGTAAACGGACCGCTGGTCAAATTCCTTCTCTGAAAAAATCCTATGAACGATGTGCGAGATTCGAGTAACACATGTGAGCCAAACGGTACGAGTAGAACAGGATTAATTTGAGGTATGAGTGAGGTGACGCCTCCATTGACGTTGTGGATATAGCCGAGGCCGCCAGAGATTGCGGGTATGTATTGAGCATGATTTTCGTTCGACTGCATATCCTGTGCGGTGAGACGACCTGACAGGAGTGCGCTAAGCATTAAAATTCCCGGCACAAAAAGGGTTTTCTTTAGCTCACTCCGTCGCTGCGCAATCCTCATACCCCTCCTCGAATGAAAACGAATAAGTCAGAAATACGAGATCGAGTATAGGAAGATTGAAATCGCGATTTGTCAGCTTCGTGTCATCGGTTTGTCAAAGTCTGCCCAGAATGCACTTCTTTCAGATTCTGGATAGATATGAGCGATGTGGCAAAGGGAGAAAGCTGGTCATTTGATTCGCTGATTCGCTTGCGGCGATAGCGAACTAACAAACAGATAACAACGATTTGACAATTTTCTGACACTTCGAATGGGTAAACGAATCAGACTGGAAGGCAAAGGAAGGGTGACAATAACCAGCCGATGCCAAAATCTACTTCGTCTTCAAGAAAGGTAGTCTTCTTCTTTCCATCCTTTGCGAGTTCAGAGGCGACAGCTCCGCTCGGAATTCTGGCAGTTGCGACTCCTCTGATTCGTGCTGGTTACCAGATCGTTCTTATCGACTCAACAATTACAGCCGACTATAAAAAGCGCGTTCTCGAAGAAGTTCGGGACGCTGTTTGCCTTGGGATCTCTCTCGTTACCGGCCCCATGATTCGAGAGACTGTTGAAATCGCCCAAGCGGTAAAGGAATGGAATTCGCAGTTTCCCATAATTTTGGGTGGCTGGCATCCATCTCTCCTACCCGAGCAAACACTGCAAGCTACCTGCGTCGACTATGTTGTGCGTGGCCAGGGCGAGGACTCATTGCTGGAATTAGTTCAGCACCTCTACAACAAGTCTGCCCCGGACTTTATTGCCGGCATTGGGTTTAAACGGGGCGGCAAACTCATCATGACCCCGGAACGCCCTCTCAAGCCGCTGGTAGATATGCCTCCGAAGGCATATCAGATTGCCGATTTCGATGCATACGAGCGCGGCTGTGGAAGGCGATGGGCCATGTACACGTCGAGCCTTGCTTGCCCATTCAATTGTTCCTATTGCACAAACGGCGGCGTCTACGGACGTAAATGGAATGCCCTACCTGCAGAACAGTTTGTCGAGGAAACAGTCGATCTAACGCGGCGTTATCGTCTCGAGATGCTCTGGGTCGTCGATGATAACTTTCTTGTCGATCTGGATCGCGCCCGAGATATTGCCGAAGGATTAGTGAGTGCAAGTGCGCAGTTTAGCTGGAGCATACAAGCAACAACTAATCTCGTTTCACGGCTTTCACGCGAAGACCTTAAACTGCTCCGGCGTGCAGGCCTGCATCAGATATGCCAAGGTGTTGATTCTGGATCACCAAAAGTTCTGCAGTTAATGAATAAGACATTTCAGGACTTTGATCAGATTTATGAAAGTGCAGCCAGGTGCATCTCTGCCGGAATACGGCCATCATTCAACATTATCTTTGCCTTTCCGGGTGAGGGCCCAAAAGAACGAAGAGAGACCATCAATTTCATGATGGATGTATGCAGGCGGTTTCCAGGAGCTGAGTTCTGGACCAACATCTTCACTCCATATCCAGGCTCTCCAATCATGAAACGCGCCGAAGAGATAGGTATCGAGGTGCCAGATTCACTTGAAGGATGGGCGGACTTTTTCCCTCGCTATACAAAGCTTCCGTGGCTCCGCGGTGAAGAGCACAAGAAGCTTCAGACCATGCGGGACTATCTTCGCATTGCCTTCGACAGAATTCACATAGCGGCCGATACGCGAGATCCGATCACGCGTATTGTGCAAAAATCTATCTCCTTGCCTGCACGCTGGCGCCTTGATCACGATGTGTATAAGTATCCTTTCGAGATTTGGCTAAACGACAAACTCAAAGATAGATTGACTGCGCGAAAGCCCGCGGTAGATGCGAAGAGACTGTCGAATACCGCGGCGGAGGCGGCGTGCTGACATGCAAAAAAAATCAACGATCGATGTTCTGCTAACGCATTCTTATCACCTTCCAAACGACTCAAAGCAGATGAAGAAGATGCAGCCTTATCCTCCTCTTGGCACCCTTTACGCCGCTACCGCTCTGAGAGCCGCAGGAATCTCAGTCGCAATCTTCGATTCGACCTTCATCTCGCCGATCAAGGGCTTTGCAGATTCGCTTGAAAAGTATCTGCCAAAAATCGTTGTCATATATGAAGACGATTTTAACTTCGTTACCAAGATGTGCCTGTCACACATGCGCGAACTGGCAAATCAACTGGCCGAGGCGGCACACTCCAAAGGCATCACTGTTATTGCGCATGGGTCCGACGCCACAGACCATCCAGTTGAGTATCTCGATAACGGAGTCGATTATGTACTGAATGGAGAGGCCGAACAGACGCTGATCGATCTCTGTAGTGCGTTGCTGCGCTCCCATGATCCGAGTGCAACTGCCGGACTAGTCCATTACGCTGGGCCAAGCAAAAAATTGCTTCGCGAAGGACACTCTCCGAAAAATCCCTCTTGGGTAAAACTTCCGCGTATCGCGCGCGAGCTTATCGACATGGAGCCCTACCGAAAAGCCTGGACTGAAAAGCACGGTTACTTCTCCACCAACGTCGTCTCGAGTCGCGGTTGTCCATATCGCTGCAACTGGTGCGCAAAGCCTATCTCCGGCGATAAGTTCCATGTTCGTGAGCCTGAGGATGTTGCTGTCGAGATCCGCGAACTTAGAGATGTGTACGGAGTTGATCACATTTGGTTTGGAGACGATGTCTTTGCCCTAAATCGTCACTGGGTTGAAGAATTCGCAAATACCGTGGAATCTTATGGCGAAGTCGTTCCCTTCAAGATTCAATCTCGCGCTGATCTTATGTCTGAGGCAACAGTATTAGCCCTAAAGCGCGCAGGATGTGTCGAAGTATGGATGGGTGTTGAGTCTGGATCGCAAAAAATTCTGGATGCGATGGATAAAGGGCTTAGGTTATCGGCGATTTATGCAGCTAGAGAAAGGCTTTCACGAAGCTCTATCCGGGCGTGTTACTTCCTTCAATTCGGCTATCCAGGTGAGAGTTGGTACGAGATTTGCGATACAGTCCGGCTAGTACGCGAGACGCGGCCTGACGACATCGGTGTTTCACTCTCGTATCCTCTTCCCGGAACGGCATTTTTCAATCGTGTGCAAGCGCAGCTAGGTCATAAACGAAACTGGATTGACAGCGATGACCTTTGCACGATTTTCACTGCCACATATACAGATGACTTTTATCATGCTCTCCGTGATGCCCTGCACGCGGAAGTTGCTGAGTGGTACGCACCGATAGATTCTCCACGCACCTCAGGATTGCTCTGGAGTCGGGTCATTGAAATGGAACCGGTGAGTCTTAACCCGAACGTACTTCCAATACCATCTAAATCGTTTTCGGACGCACCGACGACGGCATTTATGCCTCTCGAAGCACTCGTGAGAATAGGAGGTGTGTAATGCCGGAGCTTCTCCTGACGCACGGCTACTTCTTATATGAAGACCCGAAAGAGCTTCAGATCATGAAGCCATACGCTCCTTTGGGCATCCTCTACATTTGTTCACATCTGCGGCAGCAGGGCTTTGACGTTGACGTCTTCGATACGACCTTTTCCACTCGCGAACTTTTGTTCCAACATCTGCGAACCGAGCCTCCGTCCGTGCTCGGCATCTATGCAAATCTCATGACGCGCGGCAATGTGGTCGAGATTATGAAGGTAGCTCGTGAAGCGGGTTGGCGGGTGGTGGTCGGTGGCCCAGAGCCGGGCGCGTACGCAGAGGAATATCTAGATTCAGGAGCAGAGTTCGTAGTTTTAGGAGAAGGCGAAGCGACGATGCAGGAATTGCTGACAGCTTTGCGGGCCGATAGGAATACTTGCGAATCGGCCTGGAGGCTCAAAATTGCTGGCATAGCTTATCTCGATGACTCAGGGAGATTTCACCAAAATCCCCTTCGCACGCAGATCGCTGATCTTGATGCACAGCCATGGCCCGCACGGAACGCGATCGACCTGCATCGCTATATCGAAACCTGGCGAACCCATCACAAACAGGGTTCGGTCAATTTCATCACGGCAAGGGGCTGTCCTTATAAATGTCGATGGTGCAGCCATCAGGTCTATGGTCAGACACATCGACGCCGCGATCCTTCTAAGGTGGTCGACGAAGTGGAGTGGCTTGTCGCGAAATACACTCCCGATATCGTCTGGGTGTCGGATGATGTATTCACGATTAACCATGAGTGGATTCGCAGGTATGCGGCCGAAATGCGTCGCCGAGGCCTTCATATTCCATTCGAGTGCATCTCGCGTGCTGATCGACTCAACGAAGAGATGTTCGACTTGCTCGCAGAACTAGGCTGTTTTCGTATCTGGATAGGGTCGGAAAGTGGCTCGCAGCGGTTGCTCGATTCCATGGAGCGAGGCGTCAAAATCGAACAGGTTCAACGCGCCATCGAACTGAGCCGAGCGCGAAATATTCAAAGTGGGATGTTTCTGATGTGGGGCTACGAAGGGGAAGAGCTGGAAGATATCGAAGCAACAATACGCCACGTAAGCACATCGAAGCCCGATATTTTCTTTACCACCGTCTCTTATCCAATTAAAGGAACTCCTTATTATCGGCAGATGCAAGACAAGTTGGTGCAACTGAAACCTTGGGGGCAAAGCTCCGACCGCGAAATCAAAATTGCAGGCAGACACTCAAGAGCCTACTATGCCTACGCTGACAAGCTCCTTCGTGATGAGGTTCAACGCTCGCGTCTCATCGCGTCCGAAGCGCCGGATTCTGTCCTTTTGGATCAACTCAATGCGAGTATTCGCGCTTCACGAGAAGGTCTTACCGACACCTGCACCGAGTTGGAGGCGTGAACATGAGCACAACCACTCTTCCGCCGTTGTCTCCCGCTGCTACAAATGCAGGCGCCGCCTTTGATCAGATAGCAACGGAATACGATCGGGTATTTACCGACTCCCTCATTGGCCGTGCTCAACGCGATGCTGTGTGGAAGGTTCTTATCCGTACGTTTAAAGCCAACGACAATATTCTTGAGCTCAATTGTGGAACCGGTGAAGACGCAATCTTCCTTGGGGGCAAGGGGATATCAGTATTTGCATGTGATGCTTCGCAACAGATGATCTCCATCGCAGAGCAACGTCTTTGCGATCAATTGCCATCCTTTCCGGTGGTTTTCTGTCATCTACCGACGGAACGAATCAAAGAACTTAATCCTGAAACAATGTTCGACGGAGCTTTCTCGAACTTTTCCGGACTGAACTGTATTGACGATCTGTGTGCAGTAGCTGCATCCCTGACCAATTTGGTAAAGGACGGTGGCCATTTATTTTTCTGTTTCTCCAATCGGTTCTGTTTGATCGAGATCGTGCACTATCTCATGCGAGGCCAATGGCGAAAAGCCAAGCGGCGTTGGAATGGGCAAGCGATAGCGACAATTGGCGGTCTACAATTACCCGTCTACTATCCCAGCGTGCGGCAGATTCGCCGGTACTTTGCTCCACACTTCAAACTTCGCTCATATCTCGGAGTTGGGGTCGTTATTCCACCGTCCTATTGTGAGGAATGGGCCGTCCGACACCGTAACGCATTTCGTGTGCTTTCCCTCATCGAAAAAATTATCGCGGAGCTTCCCGTCTTTCGTTCCTCGGGAGACCATATCGTTCTTTGTTTCAAGAAGGTGTCTCAATGAGGACAGCCCAAAGGCCGACAGCACCTGCGCTTAGCGGTGACAGTGTAGAGTATCCAATCTCTCTCTTATGCTGGCACTGCGATAACGCATTGGGGCCGATAACGACGGGGTCCGTGGGTGAATATGGTAGTTGGCCTTGCGAGAATTGCGGCTCGGAGACAAGATGCGACGACGGTCTCTGGATCTCGGTCGCGCCTGAGCGGATCGGATACTTTGATCGCTTTATCGCAGACTACGAATTCATTCGTTCGTTGGAAGGCCGAGGGAGCATTAGTGCTGACTACTACCTCGCATTGCCATACAAAGATATTTCCGGCAACAACACCGATCAATGGAAGATTCGCGCGTGCACCTTCAGCTATATGGAGCGAACAATAATCTCGCCGTTAGCAACATCGAAAAACCGGGCGCTGCGCATTCTTGATCTTGGCGCTGGCAATTGTTGGATGAGTTACAGACTCGCGCTCAAGGGACATTTTCCTACCGCTGTTGATCTCCTGACCAATGATTATGATGGCCTTGGTGCAGCCAAGCACTTTAGTCGGCACGTGCATCCTCTCTTTCCTCGTGTTCAGGCTGAATTGGATCATCTGCCATTTGCGTCTTCGAGCTTTGACCTCTCAATTTTTAATGCCTCATTCCATTACTCCGAAAATTACGGCCGAACCCTGGCAGAAGCGCTTCGTTGTACACACCCAGAAGGCATTGTTGTTATCGCAGACACTCCATGGTATGCCGATGATAAAAGCGGGAAAAAGATGGTGGAAGAGAAGCACAATCATTTCGCATCGAAGTACGGATTTGCATCAAATTCAATCGCTAACCGAGAATACCTCACGCCTCATCGTCTTTTGCAGTTACAAAATAATTTGGGGGTGAGTTGGAAGATCTATAAACCGTTTTACGGTGTTCAGTGGGCGCTCCGACCGCTCCGCGCAAAACTCCGCAATCGGAGACCGCCATCGCATTTCCGCATTTATGTTGCGCAGGCGGAAAGATGATTATTCTCTACCATCCACGTGCGACCAGGCCTCGTAATCGCCGTCTTCCGCTTGCTGTTTTATCGCTTGCGGCCGTGCTTGAAGGAAAAGAGGAGTATGAGATCGTCGATGGAAATCTCGAAAACGATCCGACTGCCGCTATTCTGCAATTGATTGATAGACACCAAGTTGAGTTGCTTGGTGTTTCAGCGATGCCTGGCCCCCAGATGGTTGCAGCAATGGAGACCTCTCGCGAAATCCGCCGGCTTCGTCCGCTAGTTCCTATCTGTTGGGGAGGGTATTTCCCTTCCATTTATCCGGACGCAGCTCTCAATGCACGTTATGTCGATTACGTTGTCCGCGGCCAGGGAGAAGATACTCTTCTTGAGTTAATTGACGCAATTCGCGGTAATCGCAGCCTCGGCACAGTTAGAGGGCTTTCCTACAAAGATACGTTTGGCCTACACAAGGCCAATGAAGAACGACCGATGAAAGGACCTGATGAGTTTCCGTGGTCTCCGTTTCATCGTCTGCCCGTCGAAAAGTATCTTCGGCCCTCTTTCTTCGGCAAGAGGACCGCGGTTCACCACGCGAGCATCGGCTGTCCATTCAATTGCAGCTTTTGCGGTGTCCACGCGGCTTACGGCAACAAAGAGAAGATGGAATCACCAGAACGTACCGTTGCGATTCTGACGCATCTCGTGGAGAGGTATGGTGCGGACTCAGTCCAGTTCTACGACATGAATTTCTTTCTTCGAGAAGATCACGCTCGTGAGCTCTGTGACAGGATGTCCCATCTTAATCTTCGTTGGTGGTGCGAAGCTCGTGTCGACATCATGTCGCGATACGCTGACGAAACCTTCGCGGCAATTAAGCGAGCAGGGTGCGTGATGATCTTCTTTGGCGCCGAATCCGGATCCGACTGGGTTCTCGAGGAGATGCAGAAGGGTATCACAACGCAACAAACAGTCGAAATAGCTCGGCGTACACGGCAGTTCGGTATCATCCCGGAGTTCTCTTTTGTAGTTGGCAATCCGACTAATCCGGACCGCGATACGAAAGAAACCCTTCGGTTTATCCGCCAGATAAAGCGCATCAATCCTGATTCAGAGATCATTATTCAACACTACACTCCCACACCGCAGCCCCACATCGCCGGCGGAGAGATGTACGGTAAGGTAGACAATCAGATTGTATTTCCTGACTCGCCTGCCGGGTGGGCGACCAAAGAATGGTTGAACTTCACCCTTCGTATCGATACGAAGGCCCCGTGGCTCAAGAGAAAGACTAAAAAACTCATCGACAACTTCGAGATCGTTGTAGGTTCTCGTTGGCCGACAGTGCAGGATATCCGTGCTCCGCACTGGAGTCGGGTACTTCTAAAAATATTGAGTGCATGGCGTTACACCATGCATATTTATAGCTTTCCTTTCGAGTTGCAAATGGCTAACCAGTTCATCGCTTTGCGCAAACCCAAGCGAGAAAGCCTATGAGCCATCAGAACGAAACTCTGATCTATCCTTCAGAATCGGGTAGCTCGCCCTTCGATCTCTGGGCACAAGTGTACGATTCGCAGCTAAATCCTTTCCTGATGTTGGAGGAGCGTGAAACTATCCCAATGCTCCCATCGGTGGCCGGCTGTGATGTCCTTGATGTCGGTTGTGGAACAGGTCGTTGGCTTAGCAGACTTGAAAGGTATGGGCCGGCCTCTCTCTGTGGGATCGATGGCTCGCCTGCCATGCTCATCCGCGCTCGACAGAAAGTCAACAAGACGACCCTGCTTTGCCAAAGTTCTTCCTCGAAGCTTCCAATCGACGATTCCTCAAAAGACTTGATCTTGGCTTCATTCGTACTTAGCTATTTGGACGACCTTTATACGTTCGCGGAAGAGTGTGTCCGAATCGTGCGACCAGGAGGGTGCGTTCTCATCTCTGACATGCATCCCACAACCGCTGCCAAACGTGACTGGAGACGCAGCTTCCGCGTTGATGGTATGGAGATTGAAATACCAACGCGGCCGCGTACCTTACAGGAAATTGTCTCAGCGTTTCAGGGTCGCGGGTTTGATGTGCAGACACTGATTGAGCCACCATTTGGTCTGCCAGAACGACCGCTCTTCGAATCAGCGGGCAAGCGTTTCGACTACGAAGACCTCATTGGCGTTCCCGCAATCTACATACTCAAGCTGCAGCGACGAGTGCCACCCTCCACCTTCGATCTTCCGTGGAAAGATCACGCATTGCAATTGATAGGCGCGCCAATCGCGCTTGGGCCTGGTGCATGGTTGGAAGGTACTATCCGAATCGAAGGTGACCGTATTTCATCCATCGGGGAAAACGAAGGTTCTTCAGCCGCAATCCTTGATCTTTCTGACTACCTCATTCTTCCTGGTCTGATAAATGCCCACGACCATCTCGAGTTTGGCTTGTTCCCAAATCTCGGGCGTAGCTCGTCGTCTGCTCCTTATCAAAATTCGTCGGAATGGGCTCACGAGATTCATCGAGTTCACTCTGCTGTCATCGAACAAAGACAGCGTATTCCGAAGACCATTCATGTATGGTGGGGAGCCATCAGGAATCTTCTATGTGGGGTGACAACAGTCTGCCATCACAATCCATTGCATCCAGAATTTGAGCTATCGGAATTTCCAGTACGCGTCGTCACCCAGTTTGGTTGGGCACACTCACTTGAATTCGAGTCTCATATACATGATAAATTTCGCAACACACCTCTCGAACTCCCGTTTATCATTCACGCCGGCGAAGGCATCGATGCTGAGAGTTTTCAGGAAATCTTTCAGCTTGATCACATGCATCTGCTCGATGAGCGCACAGTTTTGGTTCACGGGCTCGCGCTGACTCCAGAGGCGATCTCACTTCTCAATCAACGCGGGGCTGCTCTCATCGCCTGTCCGACGTCCAATCTCTTCCTTTTCTCACGGACCCTTTCACATGATCAGTTCGCCTCCGTTCAGAGGATTGCGCTTGGCAGTGACTCACCTATCACCGCGGCAGGTGATCTGCTCGATGAAATTCACTATATGAGCACCGAAGTCGGACTGGATTCAAATGCAATCTACAAAATGGTCACCTCAAGTGCAGCGGAGATACTTGATCTCGAATTTGGTGTGGGACAAATAAAGGAATCGGGCGTGGCCGACATAATTGCTGTTCGTGCCGTGAATAAAACCCCCGCTGCTACACTCTCCGAGTTGAACTTCGCCGAAATAGAACTAGTTGTGCGCTCAGGTCAGGTCGCAATGGCTTCGCCGGCCATATATGAGCGCCTACCTCACAGCTTTCGAACGAATATGCAGCTACTTGAGATAGCAGGGAGCCGTCGTTGGTTTCGTGCCCCAGTAAAGTCGCTCGTCGCGGAGGCTGAAAATATTCTGGGGAAAGGAAATTTGCTAGTCAGCGGAAGGCGGGTGCGCTATCTCAATGCTATATAACATCCAGCCCGCGCCGACAGCTTATCTGGAGCAATCACGCATCACAAAGCTCCCGATCTTGTTGCTCGGTATACACGACCACTGCAACTGCCGCTGCGTCATGTGCGACATCTGGAAGCGAAAGAATGGGCTTGCCCTACAAGCGTCAGCTCTCGAGCGGCATCGTGAATCCATACGGATGCTCGGCGTAAGGCAGGTAGTTCTTAGTGGTGGCGAACCGCTCATGAATCGTGAACTGGCCGCGATTTGTCGATTCTTTCAAGAGCTGGGAGTTAGAGTCACTCTTTTGACAACTGGTCGTCTCCTACACCAAAAGGCCCAAACTGTCGCCGGCTGCATCGATGATGTCATTATCTCGATCGATGGTCCGCCTGATATCCATGATCGAATTCGCCAGGTTCCTGGTATCTTTGCTTCTATTCAAAAAGGCATCGCGGCGGTCCGGGCCTATCGCGCCGAAATGCCCATCTCCTGTCGAACTACAGTACAAAAGTTAAATCACGCTTACTTGCGATCCACGGTTCATGCGGTCAAGGCTCTTCAACTCGATAGTATTTCGTTTCTTTCAGCGGATGTCTCTTCAGAAGCGTTCAATCGTCAGGGAGGCTGGACCGAACAACGCAAAAATGAAATTATGCTTACTCGCGATGAACTGCCTGTTCTGGAAGATGAAATTGAAAACCTGATTGCGACCCATCAGGGAGACATGCTTACCGGGTTCATTGTTGAGAACAGCGCAAAGTTACGCCGGATTGCCGATCGCTTTCGAGAATATCTTTATCACCTTCCACCGAAAGCTCCACGCTGCAATGCTCCCTGGGTTTCCGCCGTCGTGGATGTGGACGGTAGCGTGCGACCATGCTTCTTTCACGCTGTCGTCAGCAACATAAATCAACTAACTTTGCAGGAAGCCGTTAACAGCGAAACCGCGCTCAACTTTCGTAGCACTCTTAATGTTGCAAATAACGCTACATGTCAGCGGTGTGTCTGTTCTTTGAATTATCGACAGTAGTTTCGGTTCATGGAGAATGCATTGATAATCACGCCTGAACGCGCGGATCAACGATCATTGCAAAATCCAACATCAGGCCGAGTCATCCACAATCCCAGGCTCCGCCGATGGACTCGCATCGGCGAATGGATGCTGCTGGCGCTCCTGATCGCCTATCTTGGCGTGCGTACGCTACCCCGCGCATGGCGCACATTGAACACCGATTTTCCGAACTACTATCTAACAGCTCGACTTATACGGGAACATTACGACACTTCACGCATCTATGAATGGGTCTGGGTGCAACGTCAGAAAGATCACCACGAAATAGATCAGAGAATTGTGGGCATGATTCCAATCACACCGTTCTCGACCCTTATTGTGTGGCCACTAACGTCAATTCCGGTTTTGTCGGCCAAACATTTCTGGTTAGTCCTGAATCTCGGTCTGCTCTTTGGAACACTAGCCATTCTTCGAGCTTTGACACATCTCCCGTGGCGACGAATTGCTCTGTTGGCAGCATTGAGCGCTCCAATGCAGGCGAATTTCTTATTGGGACAGTACTACATTCTCCTGCTATTTTTACTGACGCTCTCATGCTGGTTGTACGTTCGGCAGCAGCGGTTCCTAGCCGGAGTTCTCATTGGACTTGCGTCAGGCCTGAAAATTTTCCCAATTCTCTATCTTGTTTATTTCGTTCGCAAAAAGGACGTGAAGGCCATCGCGGGTACATTTGTGGGCGGCATGAGCACTGCCGTTGTATCTCTACTGGTCTTTGGCTGGCAACTAAATCGCACTTATCTCACACAGGTATTACCCGCGGCGCTGCGTGGCGAAGGAATCGGTTCTTATAGCCTCAAAGCTGCGTCGCTTTCGACACTCTTACATCGATTGTTCCTCTATGAGCCGCAAATGAATCCTCATCCTGCCGCGGATGCTCCGTGGCTTTATGCGGTTCTTCTCCCTTTGATACAGATGGCAATGATAGCGCCGGCTTTGCTGCTTGCGGTGCCAGATGGGCGATGTCCCAGACGAGATCGTCTCGAATGGTCAGCGATTCTGCTGGTTACACTTGCCATCTCCACATCGCCGGCGTCCTATCTCTTCACTTTGCTCATCTTGCCTGTGTGTCTCATCTGGGACGCACTTGAGCAGCAAGGAGGCCGCATCTCAGTTGCAGTGTTTCTGTCACTCTACTTCGTTGCAGGAATTCTTGGAGGTTCAGATCACGGCGGAGATGGGTGGAGCGCATTATTTAATGTTCCACGACTTTATGCGCTAATTCTGCTTTGTGCATTTATCTACTTACTTCTTATAAAACAAAAGCCACACAGAAATCTAAAGCTTGATCTTTCTTGGATAGCCGCACTCGGCGTGATAATGACATTGAGCATTGTGGCCAATCTTCGCCATCAGCAGGGCCTTTACGCCGACTATCAATGGAGAATTGATACGCCAAAGGATGTGTACATGGCGGCTCGACCAATTGCCGAAGGTGACACAACCTTGTTTATCGCTTTTATGCATGACGGGTATCATTCCGCTGTCAACCATTTCGATAACGTCCAGTTCAGCGCTTCAAGTCAGGATGACCATCTTGCGATGACGTCGACTGGTACCGAGCGCTGGATAGAACAAACCGGCAACGCATCTGTCGTCATGTCATTGAACGAAGATAAGGGCAGCATTCGAGAAGCCGAATCGCCCGTGGTGTCCATCGACGGCCGATGGCTTGCGTTTCTTCGCGAAGATCACGGCCGTGCCCGAGTCTGGCTACATGCTTTGGATCGGCCTGGCGATGCCGACCAACCTTTGACGCCTGCCGATCTCAATGTTTTCGAGATGGCGTTTCTCCCAACTGGATCGCTCATCTTTTCGGCTGTTTCGGAGGGGGCACCGCAGTTATTTGTTACTGACCAGTCCAGAAACATCCGACCTCTTGGCATCCATGAAGCTAGATATCCCTCCGGCTCGCCGGATGGCCACTGGCTGGCATTTAGCCAACTCGATCGCGGCAACTGGAACCTTTGGCTTCACAACATGGACACAGGCAAAACGCACAGACTCACTCGTGCATCCTGCAACAATATAGAGCCTACATGGACTGCAGATTCCCGCACGTTGATCTACTCTAGCGACTGTGGGCGGTCACTCTGGCTGACGGCTCTCTGCAAGCGTCGCATTTTTCCATAATTTGGAAGATGTAGAGCGGTATTGAACCTCTCATTGGATATTCCAGCATTGCGTCACAGTTTTAAATAGCCGATTGGCTCAGCGATAGGTTTGAAATGATGAATCTAAACGTTCTCCGTCATGGTCGCCCACTTTTAGAGAAATGGGTATACGTCAGTCATCACATTTCGCAAATAAACGCTTGACATGTCCAACTCATCCTTTTTATAGTTCTCCCGTCTTCGAAGGGCGCGTACTTGCGTCCGTCAAAGACAAACGTTTGTCTAACTTTGGAGGTAACTTTGGTTCAAAGACTGATCGGTCAGTTCGCCGTTCTAGTAATTGAACATTTTTTTTCGTAATTTAAGGCAAACGTTTGTCTAGTGGTTAAAATCCGTTCTCGATATGACGCCCTCATAGAGGCTATGCCGTTTGTGGTACTTAGGAGGCAATATGAGTGTTAGAAGCAGATTGAGATTTAGCTGGCTGACGATAACGTTAGCCGCTACAGCGTGGGTCGGCCTAACGCAAGTCGGTTTCGCACAGAGCATGAATGCTGGCGATATCCGTGGCGTTGTCACTGATGTGAGTGGAGCCATACTCCCTGACGTCACCGTAACCGTCGTTAACAAGAACACCGGTGTCACCAAAATCTTAACCACCAACCAGGATGGCTTGTTCGATACATCTTCCATCGTTACGGGAACCTACGAAATCACATTTTCCAAGCCAGGTTTCCAGACACTTGTCCGGTCAGGCCTCACGGTCAATGTCGGAGAGATACCGATCAACGTCCAGCTGACGGTGGGTGCTGTCACCGAGCAGGTGGTCGTAAACACTGACGTACCGCTGCTTTCGACGGAAAATGCGGAGCAATCCACCACCCTTGACTCCAGACAATTGTCACAACTGCCTCAGGTCGGGCAGGACTGGCAGAACTTCGTCATTCTGTTGCCTGGAGCCTCTGGCGCTCCGATGGCTGGAGGTTCGCAGGGAGCAAATGACCCCGGTCAGGTAGCTTCAATAAATGGAAATCTACCGTATAGCACGGTTCTAGCCGACGGTGCCGCAGTTACGCTGCCTTCGAGCGCAAACGCTGACGTACTGGTTCTGGATACGATTCAGGAAGTAAAAATCGGCACGTCGGCCTTCTCTGCGCAGTACGGAGTTGGCGGTCTCATGTTCAATCAGATCACCAAAGGCGGTACGGATAGATTCCACGGCGATGTATACGAATTCTTTCAAAATGACGCGCTCAACGCGGCAAACTATGCCTTCGCACAGCAAACGAGAGCCGAGGCGATCTCTCGTCTTCGTTACAACAATTTTGGGTTTTCGATCGGCGGGCCAATTTTGAAGAGAAAGCTTTTCTTCTTCTTCAACTACGACAAGATCAAAAATCCCGGGAACTCCACACCCACAACGACTACGGTTCCTACTGCGGCGATGCTCGGAGGAGACTTCACTGGCCAACCCACGATTTATGACCCCGCTACTACGACGGTTGTCAATGGTGTTGTGCATCGTACTTCTTTTGCTGATGAATACGGCAACGGTAACAAGATTCCCGCCTCCAGGATCGATCCTCTAGCTGCCAACCTTCAGCCATACTATCCGGTCGCTAACACCGCCGGAACAATAGCGAGCAACGGCGTCACTCAAAACAACTTTATCTACAACATTCCAAATGCAAATCCATTCACAAAATTCTTTGGTCGTGCGGACTACGACATTAGAGGAAATAACCGGCTGACGATGACCGTTCAGCAGAGCGACAATCCTGCGTTCAATAATGGACAAGGCATCTGCCCCATCAACTGCCAGTCTGGAGATGTCAGCCGATACAACGCGCAAGTTACCGACGTGTGGACAATCAGCCCAAATGTAATTAACGAACTGCGGCTCGGCTACACGAACCAGCTCAACTTCTTTGTTCCATCGTCGCTCAATAAAGGTTTCCCCGCTAAGTTGGGATGGCAGTATGCCAAAGCGGATATCTTTCCAACTATTAATATCGATGGCTACTATCAGCTAACGTCGAATATTAATGCAGTTTACAAAGAGCATGTTTACGATCCCTCCGACGTAGTTACTTTGATCCGCGGAAAGCACATCCTCCATTTCGGAGGCGAGTTCCTATTCTTCCGCGATAACTCCACGGCTTGGGGAAATATCAACGGTGGCACCATGGGCTTCACAGGTGTCTATACCGCATCAACACAGGGCGACAGTACTACTGGCCTCCCCTATGCTGATTTCCTCTTGGGGCAGATGAACAATTGGAGCGCTCAGGTTACACCGGAATATGGTGCTCGTATGCGGCTCCCGCAGGTTTTCGCGCAGGATGATTGGAAGCTAACACCGAACTTCACGTTGAATCTTGGCTTGCGTTATCAGATCCAGTCCGGTTGGGGCGAGGTCAAGGGCAATATGGCGAGCTTCGATCCCACCGTGCAGAATCCTGCATCGGGCACTCTCGGTGCCATGTGGTTTGGCAATACCAAAGCAAATGGCCGCGACAGACTTCAATCACCCGTATACACCACTGTTCTGCCTCGCGTCGGCTTTGCATGGCTGATGCGTCCAGACGCTACACTGCGAGGTGGATTCGGTCTCTACGCCTACAACTGGAGCCTGGATACCTATGCTCCTGGTATGGGACAAGCTTTCGGCTCGAGAGGTAACGTCACCGATACCACGAAGATCGCACCTATCGCACTTTTAGGTGGTACCGGATCGAATCTGCCATTCATCCCTGCCAGTACCGATCCGGCAGCATTCAATAGCACAAACGTAAACTACAACCAATACCACACCCCTGTAGGCGGCAGCTATCAGTGGAACCTCAGCTTACAGGAGCAGATCAACCCGAATCTGGTAGTTGAAATGACCTATGTAGGCAATCATGGTCACGATCTTCCGTTCATAGTTGATATCAATCAGGTTCCAGAAAGCAGATTGGCTGAGGCAGCCGCAACCAATAACACAAGCGGTTTGCGGCCATATCCGCAGTTCGGGAACATCTTCGGAAGTACGAACAATGCCCTCTCGAACTACAATTCGCTGCAGGCCAGCGCTAGATTGCGGGCGACTCATGGATTGAGTTTTGATTTCAACTATGCATGGTCGCACTTCCTCAGCGAGTTCGAATCGTCAGGCTGGGGCAGCCGTGCCGGAGCAAAAAACTATCAACGTTCCTTCAATCCGTCTGCGAATTACTCAAATTCGAACTTCGATGTGAGGAACGCTCTAAAGGGAAGTGCTATCTATCAACTTCCATTTGGAAAGGGCAAGGCGTTCGTGAATAACAACACGCTGCTCGATGCACTCATTGGCGGATGGCAGACTAGCGGTACGGTTGTGGTTCAGAGTGGCCAGCCGTTTACCGTAACGATGCAAACAGATAACTCGTTCTCGGGAGCTCAAAACTCGCAGTGGTTTCCCAATGTAGTTGGAAATCCACATCTCGCCAGTCGCGGGCCGTACCATGGGACGAACCAGTGGTTCAATGAGGCTGCGTTTGCTGTACCTACCCCTGGAACCTTCGGCAATTCCAGCAGAAACAGCTTGAATGGCCCTGGGCTCTCTCAGATCAATTTCTCTCTCGGCAAGACGTTCAATATCTGGGAGTCAGTCAAATTCCAGATTCGCGCAGATGCAAACAATATCATCAACCACCCAAGCTTCAATTTGCCAGTCTCAGGAGGTACAGAGCAGAGCTCCGCTCAGCTTGTTGTGAATAAAGACGGCTCGATTGCAACCGGAACCTCAACGATCAGAAGCCTCACTGTTGACGGTCGCACGATGCAACTTAGCGGACGCATCTCCTTCTAACCAATAACCATGATGGGATGGCGATATTTCGTCATCCCATCCTTATTTAAGATACGATCCATATCAAGGATCGGACGGTTTGTGCAATGCGGTTGTTTTCTCTTCTTCTGTTACTAGGCATGGGTGGACTTGCTGCAAACGCAGCACAATCAGGAGACGGCTCCGTTGCCCAACAGGTTCAGCAGCATGAACAGCGAGCACATCAGCTCTTGAACGAAAAAAAACCTGAACTTGCCGCGAAGGAATTTGCTGCGGTCTTGGCGGTCGATCCTCACAACCTGGATGCGCAGGCAAATCTCGGCGTCTTACTCTACTTCCAGAAAAACTATGCTGCAGCCGAGCCGCACCTGCACGATGCTATCGAACAAAAACCTGACCTGACGAAGATTCGCGCTTTGCTTGGCATGTGCGAGCGCCGTCTTGGTAAGACAGATGCCGCGCGCTCTGATTTGCAGGCCGTCGTTGATCAGTTGCAGGAACCCAACATACGTCTTGAAGCGGGCCTCGAGCTCATCGAGATCTATACCGCGTCCCAGGAGCTGGAAAAGGCAGCGAACGTCGTCGCAATCTTGCGACAGGGAGCACCCACCGATCCCCGAATCCTCTATGCGGCCTATCGCATCTATACCGACCTCGCAGGCGAAGCCCTGTTGGATCTTTCGGTTGCAGCGCCCACATCAGGACAGATGTATCAGGCGATGGCACACGAGCTCGTACGTCAGCGAGAAGTCAATGGCGCAATAACAAATTTCCGAAAGGCATTGGCGGCCGATCCGAATCTTCCGGGCATCCACTTCGAGCTCGCAGAAGCGCTCCACTCTTCGGCAGATCTCAAACTGCGGGCCGAGGCCGAGCAGGAATACAAGCTCGCAATCGCCTCCAACAGTCTTGATGAAAAATCAGTCTCCAGGCTGGGCGATCTCTATGTCGATAAGGGCGACCTCAACGAAGCCGCCACGTATTACAAGCAGGCATTGAAGCTGCAGCCCGGCGATGCCGATGCAGCCCTCGGACTTGCGCGTGTTTACACCGAAAAAAACGATCCCGCCTCTGCCCTCCCATTGTTGGAGCAGGTAACGACAGCCGATCCCACTAACGTCCTGGCTCACTATCGCTTGAGCGCGGTCTACCGAAAGCTGAACCGTCCTGCAGATGCCAAACGTGAGCTCGAAGCCTACCAAAAATACAAAGACATCAAGGAAAAGCTGCGTCTAATGTACAAAGAACTGCGTCTCGAAACCCCGCAGAGCGAAGAGGATAAATAGGGATGGACGCAGCTGGAAACCGTCGCCGCCGCTCGCTGCGTCGATGCATTGGATATCGACTGCCTCTCATCGCATTCTGTGTCATTCCATATATCCTCGCAGGCCAAATCGGAGCCCAGGCTACAAAATCTTCCTCAAAGCCTGCAACGACTGCGACATTAGGCGTTCCCGCACTGGTTGATATCACCGCCTCAACCGGAATACATTTCGAACATCTCGCAAGCCCCGAGCAAAAATACATCGTCGAATCAATGAGCGGAGGTGTTGCCCTTATCGACTATGACGGCGACGGCTGGCTCGATATCTACTTCACCAATTCGCCAAGTGTGTCGATGGCCTTGGCTGGCCAAAAAGCGAAAAGCGCGCTCTACCACAACAATCACAATGGCACCTTCACCGACGTCACTGACAAGGCAGGTGTCGGTTATCCCTGTTGGGCTATGGGAGTTGCCGTGGGCGATTACAACAACGATGGTCGCCCCGATCTTGTCGTTAGCTGTTTTGGTGGTGTAGTGCTTTACCGCAACAATGGCGACGGCACCTTCACCGACGTCACCAAAGCAACCGGTCTCGACAAGGACACAGGCTGGGCAACGGGTGTGACGTTTGGAGACTACGACGGCGATGGAAACGCCGATCTCTTTGTCCCTCACTACGTCGATTTTGACATGCACGATCTCCCACTGTTTGGCTCGCGCAAAACCTGTCAGTATCACGACGTCCCCGTACAGTGCGGCCCTCGCGGACTGAAGGGTTACCCAGACAATCTCTACCACAACAACGGCGACGGCACCTTCACCGACGTAGCAAAGCAAGCGGGAGTCGCCGATGAGAAGCGCTACTTTGGCCTTAGTGCAGTATGGTCAGACTTTGACAACGACGGCAAGCCCGATCTCTTTGTAGCCAACGATGGCGAACCGAACTACCTCTATCACAACCTGGGTAACGGCCAATTCAAGGAAATAGCTCTCGATGCCGGCGTGGCCGTCAGCGAAGACGGTGTCGAGCAGGCAAACATGGGGATAGCTCTTGGAGATTATCTAAACAGCGGCCGTATGAGCATCGCCATCTCCCATTTCAGCGACGAATACGCCACGCTCTATCGCAATGACGGAGCGATGAGCTTTTCCGACGTCTCTCACTCCGCCGGCATCGCCCGCTCTACCGTCCCTTTCGTCGGTTGGGGCAACGCCTTTCTCGATCTCGACAACTCAGGCTGGCTCGATCTGATCCTGGTCAACGGACACGTCTATCCCCAGGTTGATAACGCGAAACTCGGTACTGCATACAGAGAGCCCAAGCTTGTCTTCCAGAACCAGCGAGACGGCACCCTCAAGGATGTCAGCACCCAGACCGGTTCTGCAGTTGGACTTCCGCAAGTAAGCCGCGGACTCGCGGTTGGAGATCTCTTCAATCGTGGCAAGCTCGATATCGTCGTTGAGAATTTAACTGGCGCTCCCATGATTCTCGAAGCGCAAAGCAACCCAGTGCATCATTGGGTAAGCTTCGACCTTGAGGGCAGTCCAGCAAATCGCCTTGCACTCAACGCACGCGTTCGACTAACAATCGGAAAGCTGCAACAGCTAGGCGAGGTAAGAAGCGGTGGCAGCTATCTTTCGCAAAACGATCTGCGCCTTCACTTCGGGCTTGCCGAAGCGTCGCGTATCGATAAAGTAGAAGTCATCTGGCCAAACGGAAGTACTCAGACCTTCGAAGATGTTGCTGCTGATCGCTTCTACCACCTCACGCAGGGCGGTGTTCTGACACCTGGCAAGGAATCACAGCACGCAGCGAAATAACTTATCGGGCTTTTACGCGCCTCTTCGGCAAAGGTTCAGAAGCCGGAGCCGTCGACTCGCGAACTACCAATTCCGGTTCAACGTGGACAACGTCTGGTGTGCTTTTGCCCGCCAGTTTCTTCAGCAGCAACTCGGCGGCCGTACTGCCCATCTTCTGCAATGGCTGCCGAACGGTCGTTAGACTGGGGACCTGATAAGCCGCCGACTGAATGTCATCGAATCCAAGAACCGACACATCGGTCGGCACACGCAGGCCACCCTCATGCAGCGCGCGAATGCTGCCCATCGCCGAAACGTCGTTGAAGCACAGGACGGCGGTAAAATGACGGCCGCTCTGGATCAACCTGCGAATGCCGGGATAACTGATCTCGGGCGAATGCGAGTCTTTTTCCAGATGCACGGTCAGCTCTTCGCTTACTTCAAGGCCGAGTTTTCGGGCCACCTCCACCGTGGAAGCCCAGCGGATATCGGAGTCGGAACTGAATGGCTGACCCTTCATGAATGCGATCTTGCGATGGCCAAGTTCGTACAAATGATCAAGAGCAAGCTTCGCTGCAAGTTGATGATCGAGGATAACGTTCGTTACTCCAGGCAATTCTGTATGACCGGCTACCAACACCGTGGGCAGCGGCAGCGGTGCATCCAGGTGCGTGTCGATCGCCAGGATGCCGTCGACACCCCGAGACCGCAGAAGGTCCGGATAGGCCGAGATCAGGTCTTGTTTATGTCTGTGGTGAACTGTGAAATAAAAATAGCCTTCCCGTATCAGGAGATCGCCTATGCCACTCAACACTTGCGAGTGATATCCCTCCCCAAGCTCCGGCAGCAGAACCCCGATCGTCTGCATGCGCTTTCCCTGCAGCGTGCGTGCGATCATGCTTGGCCGGTAGTTGAACTTCGCGGCGGCGGCCTTTACCCGGTCACGCGTCGCACTTGGAATCGAGCGGCCCGGCGAATCGTTCAGAACGTAGGAAATCGTCGACGGACTTAAATTCAAGTACGCTGCCAACATCTTTAGGCTGGTGGGGCGTGTTTCGTGCGGGTGAGGCGCGGCCGATTTTTTCATGGTAACGTCAGCGAATCCTAAGCCAATCGGAAACAATTCTTAATAAAGAATAACAATACGCCATGGCATCATACCCAAGGACGGGGACGCTCGAACAATCTTCCCTAATCGTCCACATAGACAAAGAAACAAACGTTTGTCTAAACTTAGTGCCGCTACCGAATCTGCACAGTTCACCACTCGATCGTAGGTGAAAGCTTTTCTGACTTATATTGCTATTTTCCGCGAAGAATCCTTTTTAGGGAGATTTTGATGTCATTTCGTTGTTCCATGCGCGCCTTGGTTGGCCATCTGCTCGTCAGCAGTTTTGCCATAACCCTGTCGGCCGCCTCTTCTCTGGCTCAAGCCCCGCAAAACCCCCAGGACACTGCGGAAACGCGCTTTGTAAACGATCTGCTGCACAAGATGACCCTCGAGGAGAAGCTCGGGCAGATGAGCCAGATTCCGCTCAACCAGAAGGAACAAGCCACCCCCGACGAACGAATTCTCAACGGACAGGTGGGTTCATTCCTCTTCATCACCGACCCCAAGGAGATCAACCGCCTCCAACATCTGGCCGTCGAGAAGGGAAGGCTCCACATCCCCCTCATCTTCGGCTACGACGTTATTCACGGCTTCCGCACCATCTACCCCGTACCCTTGGCACTCGCCGCCTCATGGGACCCCGCTCAGGCCGAGGAAGCCCAGCGAATGGCCGCAAAAGAAGCCAGTGCCGTCGGAATCAACTGGACCTTCGCCCCCATGGTCGACATAGCGCGCGATCCCCGCTGGGGACGCATCATGGAAGGCGCCGGCGAAGACCCCTACCTCGGCTCGCAGATGGCCGCCGCCCAGGTCCGCGGCTTTCAGGGCGACAAGCTCGGTTCTCCAGAACACATCCTCGCCTGCGTAAAACACTTTGCAGGCTACGGCGCAGCCGTCGGCGGACGCGACTACGACTCCTCCAGCATCTCCGACGAAGAGCTATGGAACATATACCTCCCGCCATTCGAAGCTGCCGTCCGCGCAGGCTCTGGCTCTCTGATGTCCGCCTACATGGACCTCAACGGCGTACCAGCCACCGGCAACCGCTTCCTCCTTCACGATGTCCTTCGTGAAAAATGGAAATTCGACGGCTTCGTCGTCAGCGACTGGGAGTCCGTCAAGAGCCTCACAACCCATGGCTTCGCCTCCGGGCCGAAAGACGCCGCCGTTCGTGCCGTCAACGCTGGCGTCGACATGGAGATGACCAGCCACGTCTTTCGCGACAACCTGGCCGAAGCAGTAAAGCAGGGCCTCGTACAACAATCCACAATCGACGAAGCCGTCCGTCGCATCCTCACCGCAAAGTATCGCCTCGGCCTCTTCACCAACCCCTACGTCGCACCATCCAGAGCCGAAACCGATCTCGTGACATCCGAGCAACGTCAGGCAGCGCGAAAAGCAGCAGAACGAACCGCCGTCCTCCTTCGCAACGAAGGCAACGTGCTACCGCTGAACAAATCCCTGTCGTCCATCGCAATCATCGGCCCGCTGGCCGACTCAAAGCCAGACATCACCGGTTCCTGGAGCATCGCGACTCACCCTGCAGACGAAGTCACCGTACTCGAAGGCATCCGCAATCGCTTCCCATCAGGCACAACCATCAACTGGACCAAAGGCGTCGAGATCGAGCGTGTCCAGCCCTCCATCTTCGACTCGCAGTACCCAAGTCCCAAACCCGTACTCAAAACCGATGCCGAGCGCGACGCTGAATTCAATCACGCCATCGATCTCATCAAGCAATCCGAGGTAGCCGTCCTCGTCCTGGGCGAAGCCCAAACCATGAGCGGCGAGCGCGCCTCACGCTCCTCCCTCACACTCCCCGGCCGCCAGCAGCAGTTGCTCGAAGCAGCAGTCGCCACAGGAAAACCTATCGTCCTCGTCCTCATCAACGGTCGCCCCCTCGATATCACCTGGGCCTCGGAACACGTCCCCGCTATCCTCGACGCCTGGTACCCCGGCACCGAAGGCGGCAACGCCGTCGCAGACCTCCTCTTTGGCGACGCGAATCCCGGCGGAAAGCTTCCCGTAAGTTGGCCCCGCAGCGTCGGCCAGGTCCCTATCTTCTACGCGCGCAACCTAACCCAGATCCCCAACGCCCCCGACACGCGCTACTGGGACGGCTCCAGCGCTCCGCTCTATCCCTTCGGCTATGGTCTCAGCTACACCACCTTCACCATGGACGGCCTCAAAACAGAAGCCCCCTCAGTAAAGGCCGGCTCCAAGCTCGCAGTCTCCATCGAGCTGCAGAACACCGGCTCCATTACCGGCGACCAGGTCGTTCAGCTCTACACGCATCAACGGTCCGGCAGCGCATCCCGACCAGTGCGCGAACTCAAAGCCTTCCGCCGCGTAACTCTCAAGCCCGGCGAAAAACAAACCATCACTCTCACGCTCGACACCCACGATCTAGGCTTCTGGAGCTCACAGACTCACCAATGGTCCATCGAGCCCGGCCCATTCGACCTATGGGTAGGCGCTGATTCATCCGCCACACAGCACGCAACATTCACCGTCTTGCCGTAAAGACAAATCACACCGACGTACCTGCACCACAAGGGATCACTCATGTCACTCCGCAGTCTATTAAGTCTTGCCGCCCTGTCGTTGGCTCTGCTTCCGTCCAGCCTCTCCGCCCAGTTCGCTCACACGGAGCAAAAGGAGATCGTAGACAGAAACGGCAAACCCCTCCTGCTACGTGCAACCAACCTCGGCAACTGGTTCGTGCCCGAGGGCTATATGTGGATGTTCGAGGGCGGCCCACAATCATCTCGCGAGATCGAAGATCTCGTGACCGAACTCCTCGGCCCCGACAAGGCAGCAGACTTCTGGCATCAATACCGCGAAAACTACATCACCCGCAAAGACCTCCATCTTCTCAGCCAGGCCGGCTTCAACTCCATCCGCATTCCCATTCACTACAAGTTCTTCGAAACCGACAATGCCGAAGGCTTCACCCTGCTCGATCGCGTCATCCAATGGAGCCACGAAGAAGGCCTCTACGTCGTCATCGACATGCACGCCGCACCCGGCGGCCAAACCGGCGCAAACATCGACGACAGCGGCGGATACCCCTGGCTCTACGACAGCCCTCTGGAGCAAGCCCATCTCATCACCATCTGGCAGCGCATCGCGCGTCATTACAAAGACAACCCCACCGTCCTCGGATACGACCTCCTCAACGAACCAATCCCGCACTTCCCACGCCTCGCCCCGCTAAACTCGAAACTCGAACCCCTCTACAAAAAACTCGCCGCAGCCATTCGCCAGGTCGACAACCATCACATCTTCTTCCTCGGCGGAGCCCAATGGGACGGCAACTTCACCGTCTTCGGCCCTCCCTTCGACAACAACACCGCCTACACCTTCCATAAGTATTGGTCCAAAACAGACGAACCCGTCATCCAGCAATACCTCGACTTTCGCGACAAATACAACGTACCCATATGGCTAGGTGAATCCGGCGAAAACACCGACGAATGGATCGCGCAGTTTGTAGCCCTCATGGAAAAGCACAACATAGGCTGGGCCTTCTGGCCCTACAAAAAAATGGGCAAGACCTCCGCAGTCGTCACCATCACCCCTCCCGAGGGCTGGGACCAGATCGTAGCCTTCGCCAAACTCCCGCGTGGCACAGGGCAGGTTGAAGAACGTCTCAAGGCAAGACCCGATCAGGAGGTCATCAACAAAGCCTTCGCCGGTCTCCTCCAAAACATTCAACTGCAAAACGCCACGGTAAACCCAGGCTATTTGAAGGCCCTCGGACTGAAACCCGTCTCAGTCCCGCAATAAAGAAGCAGTGACAGCACCACGAATAGCACTCAGGAGCCCCAATGAATTCGAAGATCACGAACTCCCTCGCACTCCTTGCATTGACATTGGTTTCACTGCCGTCCTTCGCACAAAAAGAAGCTTCCATCTGGCTCACGAACTCCGACCGCTCAGCCCTATTCCAACTGCAATCTCCCGCAGTTCCATTCACGACTGCACCTGCAAAAGAACCCATCATCGACGTCGATGACACAAAGACCTTCCAAACCATCGACGGCTTCGGCTTCGCAGTCACCGGCGGCAGCGCTCAACTCCTCATGCACATGGATCCCGCAAAGCGCGCAGCCATCCTGCATGAGCTTTACGCCGACGACGGCAACAACATCGGCGCCAGCTACATCCGCGTCAGCGTCGGCTCCTCCGACATGAACGACCACGTCTACTCCTACGACGACCTGCCTAAAGGTGAAACCGATCCTAGCATGGCGAAGTTTAGCCTTGATCCTGATCACGCCGACGTCATCCCCGTTCTCAAAGAAATCCTCACGATCAATCCGAAGATCAAGATCCTCGCCTCCCCCTGGTCCGCTCCTCTTTGGATGAAGACCACCGGCGAAGCCAGAGGCGGCGTATTGAAGCCAGAGTACTTCGACGCGTACGCCAACTATTTCGTGAAGTACATCCAGGGCATGCAAGCCGAAGGCATTTCCATCGACGCCCTCACCATCCAGAACGAACCCCTGAACGAAAAGAACACCCCCAGCATGCTCATGCTCGAGACGGAGCAGCATGACTTCATCAAGAACAATCTCGGACCCGCCTTCAAAAAGGCCGGCATCAAAACCAAGATCGTTCTTTACGATCACAACCTCGACCACCCGCTCTACCCGCTCTCTATCTTGAGAGATCCCGAGGCCGCCAAATACATCGACGGCACTGGCTTCCATCTCTACGGCGGCACAGTCGACGCCATGACCCAGGTCCACAACGAATTCCCCAACAAGAATCTCTACTTCACCGAGCAAGCCGTAATCGAACATAGTGGCAGCTCTGAAATCAACATCAGCAAGCCCGTGGCCCGAGTCATCATCGGTGTCTCCCGCAACTGGAGCAAGAACATCCTTCTCTGGAACCTTGCTGCCGACCCGCAAAAAGGCCCGCACACCAACGACGGCGGATGCACCGAATGCGTAGGCGCAATCACCATCGACGGCGACAACGTGACCCGCGAAGCCGCCTTCTACACTCTCGCTCACGCGTCGAAGTTCGTTCGCCCCGGCTCCATTCGCATCGGCTCCAACGATCTCGAACAACTCCCCAACGTAGCCTTCAAAACCCCCAAGGGCGAAAAGGTTCTCATCGTGTCGAACATCAGCGGCGCTCCGCAAACCTTCAGCATCCGCGATCACGGAAAGTCCTTCACAACATCACTCAATGCGGGTTCAGTAGCAACCTACGTCTGGTAAGCACCAAAACAACAAGGGGCAAGCATGAAGTCGAAGTCGTCGATAAAACTAGCAGCAGGTATCCTTGCAGCATTCTGCGCAGCACCTTTATGGGCCGCCTCGTTCTACACGCTTCGCCCCGAAGACCCCAAAGCAATCTATCTCTCTAAATCTGACTCAGGCCTTCACGGCGATGGCGTCGGCGATGACACCGAAGCCATCCAGAACGCCATCAACAAAGCCCAGGAAACCACCGCCCAGGGAATCGTCTTCCTCCCTGAAGGTCGCTACCGCATCAGCAAAACTCTCATCGTCTGGCCCGGAATCCGCGTCATCGGATACGGCCAGAACCGCCCCGTCATCGTCCTGGGCAAAGACACCCCCGGCTACCAGCAGGGAATCGGCTACATGATCCTCTTCGCCGGCGGCCGCCCCGGAGTCAACCGTCCGCAAGGTCGCGTCCGCCCCGGCCTGGAGCAGGGAATTGTCCCCCCAACCCCCAACATCCCCGACGCCAACCCCGGAACCTTCTACTCCGCGATGAGCAACATCGATCTCGAAATTCAAGACGGCAATCCCTCGGCAATCGGCATCCGCTTCCACGTCGCGCAGCACTGCTATCTCGCCCATATGGACTTCCATATCGGCTCCGGCCTCGCCGGTCTGCACGACGTCGGCAACGAAGCCGAAGATCTCCACTTCTACGGCGGCCAATACGGCATCATGACGCGCAAACCATCACCCGGATGGCAGTTCACCCTCCTCGACTCCACCTTCGAAGGCCAGTCGCAAGCCGCCATTAAAGAACACGAAGCCGGCCTCACCATCATCCGCACTCACATCAAAAACGTTCCCGCAGTCATCTCCATCGATCCCGGCTACGCCGACGAGTTATGGGTCAAAGACTCCCGCTTCGAAGACATCTCCGGCCCCGCCCTCACCATCAGCAACGAGAACAACGCCCGCACCGAAATCAATCTCGAAAACATCGTCTGCCGCCACGTCCCCACCTTCGCCACCTTCCGCGAAAGCGGAAAAAAACTAACCGGCCCAAGCGATATCTACCTCGTCAAAACCTTCACCCACGGCCTTACCTTCGCTGAAGCAGGCGCCACCCCCACCATCAACACCACCTTCGAAAAGACCGCCCTCACCAGCCTTCCCGCTCTAGTCCCCTCCGACATCCCCGCTCTCCCACCGCAGGAAACATGGGTCAACCTCCAAACCCTCGGAGCCAAAGGCGACGGCACCACAGACGATACCGACGCCATCAAAAAAGCAATTGCAGAACACCGCACCATCTACATTCCATCGGGCCGATATATCGTAACCGAAACAATTACATTAAGGCCCGATACAGTCCTAATCGGCCTAAATCCCACCACCACGCAATTCGATATCCCCGACTCAACACCCGCATTTAAAGGCCCCGGTTCCCCCAAACCCCTCCTCGAAGCCCCCAAGGGCGGCACGAACATCGTCACCGGCATCGGCCTCTACACTAACGGCATCAACACCCGCGCAGTGGGTGCCAAGTGGATGGCCGGCAAAGACTCCATGATGAACGACGTCCGCTTCCTCGGCGGCCACGGAACCAACTATCCCGGCGTCTCCTTCGCAACCATCTACAACAACACCCACACTGCCGACACCGATATCAATCGCCGCTGGGACAGCCAATACCCAAGCCTTTGGATCACCGACGGCGGTGGCGGAACCTTCGCCAACATCTGGACACCAAGCAGCTTCGCTCAGGCCGGCCTCTACATCTCCAACACCGCAACAGACGGCCGCATCTACGAGCTCTCCAGCGAACACCACGTCCGCAATGAAGTAAAACTCAAGAACGCCTCCAACTGGCAGATCTACGCCCTCCAGACCGAAGAAGAACGCGGCGAAGGCCCCTTCGCCCTACCACTCTCCATCGACGACTCCAGCAACATCACCATCGCCAACTATCACAGCTACCGCGTCGTCAGCAGCTATCAGCCATTTCTCAACGCCATCGAAGTATCCAACTCCAACAACATTCGCCTCCGCAACATTCACGTCTACGGCGACAACAAAGTTTCCTTTGACAACGCCGTCGTCATCAACCCTTCTTCTCCCACGCTAGTCCGCAACCGCGAATTCGCCTCCCTCACCATCAACAACACTCCCATCGCCTCGCAACATCACCCCTCCACAGTTCTCGCTCCCGGAGCCAAAGTAGAAAAGCTCCACGACGGCTTCTACAACATCTCCGGAGCGGCAGTAGACAAAGACGGCCAGCTCTACTTCGTCGATCCCCACTGGCAGCGCATCTATCGCTGGACGCCCGCCACGCGCCAGCTCTCCATCGTCCGCGACAGCCCGCTCTCGCCCACACAACTCACATTCGACAAGTCCGGCAACCTCATCGTCGTCTCCTACGACGGCAACGGCACTGTCTACTCCTTCGCGCCCAATTCCCCCGACGAAGACATCACCCTCCTCAAGCCGCAACCCACTACAGCAAGACCATCAATGTCCGCAGTCCTCCCCGTCAATCACTGGCGCAACGAGCACGACTTCCTCGAAGCCGTCCCCGTACAAAAGCCCTATCAATACGTATCGACAGACGGCTCAACCTTCATCCCCGCTGGCGAAGACTTCGTCTCCGGAGCCCTCTACTACGGCACCAAGATGGCCGACCTATTGCGCGCCTTCGGCCTCGCCCACGCAACTCCGGGCAAACCCTTCTACGTCAGCGACGAATCCGAGCAGAAGACCTTCGTCGCTACCGTAGCATCGGACGGGACCCTCACCAATCCCAAACTCTTCGCAGAGCAGGGAGGCGAAAGCGTCACGCAGGATGCCGAAGGCAACGTCTACATCGCCGCCGGACAGATCTACGTCTACAACCCCTCCGGCAAACTCATCGACACCATCGAAGTTCCAGACCGTCCCATCGATATCGTCTTCGGCGGCAAAGATAGCAAGACACTCTTCATCCTCGCCCGCAGCGCACTCTACTCCGTAGAGACGCGTTAGCCCACTGAATCAAACCGCGAGACATGAAACACTGACAACATAGACGCAATCAACCGAGAGGCTCGAACCACCACGAGCCTCTCGATGGAGAGATGTACTGTGGCTCAGTGGACCCACCTTCCGAAGCATCTGCACGAAATCGTAGCCGCCACACCCGGATCAGTCCTGCTGCAAACCTCACGTTTCGACGCCTCCAACCGCTACAGCTACCTCTTTCTCCATCCTGCCAAAACAATCGCCGCATCTACGCTCGACGAAATCCCCGCACTCTTTCAACAAATCGAGCAAGCAATAGCCAACGGCCATTACGTAGCAGGCTATATGAGCTACGAATGCGGCTATCACTTCGAACGCTTCAACGCAGTAAATCTCTCACCGCAGCCTCTCCCTCTCGCGTGGTTCGGAATCTATAACCAACCCTTCATCTACGATCACGCAGACGCCCGCTTCACAGGCGAAGAACCACCAACTCCCACGAACAACATTCTTCCCAAAGAAAACCCCACACGTTTCACCGACAACGCCACCCTCACCATCTCCGAAGCCGAGTACTGCAAGCGCATAGAAAAAATCAAAGAATACATTCAAGCTGGTGACACCTATCAAGTCAACTTCACCGACTCCGTCTCCATGCAAACCACGGCATCCCCCGCATCAGCCTTTGCCATGCTGACTGAGTCGCAACCCGTATCCTACAGTGCCTTCATCAACATTGCCGGCCACCACATCCTCTCGCTCTCACCCGAACTCTTCTTCCGTATCGAATCCGGTCGCATCACCACACGCCCCATGAAGGGCACCATGCCCCGAGGCCTCGACCTCGCCGAAGACGCACAACAAGCCATCAAGCTCCAGAACGATCCAAAAAACCGCAGCGAACACGTCATGATCGTCGATCTCCTCCGCAACGATCTAGGCCGCATCTGCACCATGGGCAGCGTTCACGCAGACGACCTCTTCTCCGTAGAGCGTTACGAAACCCTCCTGCAGATGACCTCCACCATCTCCGGCACCCTGCAGCCCAACCTCCGCTACTACGACATCTTCAAAGCAATCTTTCCCAGCGGTTCCATCACCGGCGCTCCCAAAATTCACACCATGCAACTCATCCGCGAACTCGAGCGCGCCCCTCGCGGCATCTACACCGGAGCCATCGGCTTCATCTCTCCCAACAACTCGGCAGTCTTCAACGTAGCCATCCGCACCCTGGTCCTCAAAGACGGCATCGCTCAAATGGGCGTAGGCGGAGGCATCGTCGCAGACTCCACTCCAGCCGAAGAGTATCGCGAGTGTCTCTTGAAAGCCGTCTTCCTCACTCGCAGCCGCCATCCCTTCCAACTCATCGAGACGATGCTATGTCGACACACGCAGCTACGCTTCCTCGACATGCACCTCGACCGTCTCGAATCCTCCGCAACCTACTTCGACATCCCATTCGACCGCACCAGCATCAAGTCCCAAGTAACCGCAACAACAAATCAGCTACAGCCAGAAGAAAGCCACCGCATCAGACTCCTCTTGGATTCATCCGGCAACATGACCCTGACCGCAGAAAAACTCTCACCACAATCAGAAGCCTCAAAAATTTCAGTAAGACTTTCCCCAACCCACACCAACTCAACCGACATCTTCCTCCGCCACAAAACAACTAACCGCGAGCAATACAACACCGACTACGCCCAAGCCCGCGCCGACGGATACGAAGAAGTCATCTACATCAACGAGCGCAACGAAGTAACAGAAGGCGCCATCAGCAACATCTTCATTCAGCAAGACAACAAGCTACTAACCCCACCCCTCACCTCCGGCGTCCTACCCGGAATCTACCGTCGCCACCTGCTAGAGACCAACCCCACAGCCGAAGAACGCATCCTCACCATCCACGATCTAGAAACCGCCGAAGCCATATTCCTCTGCAACTCCGTCCGTGGCATGCGAAGAGTCACGAACCTATCCCTCGCATCTAGATAGTCTTCCGGCATCCATCCATCACCAGTTTGCAGACTCGCCCCGATTTAGAAGATGATGGATGGCGCTGAAATAGCCGCAGGGAGCTCTAATCGCAATGAAATCTGAAAACGGTGTCCTCAACAAACTTCTCACCAACGTCATCGGCGCCAATCGCACCGCCCGTCTCTTTCAAGTCCTCGTCATTCATCCAACCATCGCCGAAGACCAGCGATCCCAAGTCTCCCGTGCCGTCCTCGCACAAGCCCTCAACATGCTTCTCTTCGAAGACCTCGCCGAGCGCGTCCCCGCTGCAAAGACCTACGTCGATCGCTGCCTCTCCAACAACAAGACCGTCATGCACGATCACGGCGCCGTTCGCACCGTAGCCCTCGAAGGCATGGGCCCACTCCCCGCCGGTCAGGAAGCAATCACCCGCATCCTCCGCCCACTCGGCTACGCCCTCAACGGCGTCTACCCGCTCGAGCGCCTCCGCATGACCGGCCGTTCTCACGCCCAGGTCGACTACCCCGAAGACATCGCGCAGTTCTTCATCAGCGAACTCCACCCCGAGCGTTTCTCCCCCGAGTTCCAGCAAGCCGTCCAACGCATCACCTCAACATCGACCAACCCCGTAACCCCCAAAGCACAATCCCTGCTGAACAAGCTCGAAGCCGACAATACCCTAAGCCTCGAAGAAGCCACCACACTCCTCCCCACTCTCGTCTCCGTCTTCGCCCGCCAGCACACCGAGCCCACCCTAGCCGACTACGAAACCCTCCTCGCCGAATCCGCCGAGATGGCCTGGATCTCCACCGAAGGCAACGCCTTCAACCACGCCACCGATCGAGTCGCCGACGTAGACCAGCTCGCCGCCGACCTGAAAGCCCTGGGCGTCGCAATGAAGGACGCCGTTGAAACCTCGCAATCCCGCCGCGTCCGCCAAACAGCCACCCGCGCCGCCATGGTCCAGCGCACCTTCCGCACACCCGATGGCACCATTCAGAAAGAGGTCCCCGGTTCCTTCTACGAGTTCATCACTCGCCTCCCGAACCCTGAACAAAACAACGCCCTCGATCTAAGCTTCGACAGCTCCAACGCCCAAGCCATCTTCAAGATGACAGCCAACGCCAAGTCCTGAAATATTCGTCGTTGCCCTAGCTGTTGCTGTTGTAGTTGCCCTTTTTGTTGTCATCCTGTAGGGATCTGCTTTCGCAGTTGTTCTTGCCGCTGCGTCTGCCGTTGTATTTGCCTGTCCCTTAAATCGGCGTCATCGGTGCAAGTCGGTGTTAGGCATTTCATTCAGGGCTTAAGATAATCGCAGCCACTTCGGAGAGCCGCGCCGTCTATGTCCACGTCACCCTTCGTCCTTCTTCCCAGCTCTCACTCCCGCTACAACGAAACCTTTCCCGCCGCATCCGAGCTCGAATCCCAGCTCCGCAAAAAAATCCGCGGCGAAGTCCGCTTCGACGAAGGCTCCCGCGCCCTCTACGCCACCGACGCCTCCAACTACCGCCACATCCCCATCGGCCTCGTCATTCCCCTCGACGAGCAGGACGTCATAGCCACCGTAGAAATCTGCCGTCATCTCAACGCCCCCATCCTCTCTCGCGGAGCCGGCACCTCCCTCGCAGGCCAATGCACCAACACCGCCGTCATCCTCGACTTCTCGAAATACATGAACAAGATGGGGCCCGTCGATCCCGTCACCCGCACCGTCCACGTTCAACCCGGCATCGTCCTCGACCGCGTCCGCGAAGCCGCAGAAAAATTCGCCCTCACCTACGCACCCGATCCCGCCACTCACAGCCGCTGCACCATCGGCGGCATGATCGGCAACAACTCCTGCGGCATCCACGCCCTCATGGGCGGCAAAACCGTCGACAACATCCACTCCCTCGACATCCTCCTCTACGACGGCACCCGCCTCACCGTCGGCCCCACCACCGAATCTGAAATCGAGCAGCACATCGCCGCTGGAGGCCGCACCGGCCAAATCTACGCCGAGCTCAAGCGCCTACGCGACGCCTACGCCGACCAGGTCCGCGCAAAGTTCCCCAACATCCCCCGCCGCGTCTCCGGCTTCAACCTCGACGAGCTCCTCCCCGAAAGCAGCTTCAACGTAGCCCGAGCACTCGTCGGCAGCGAAGGCACCTGCGCCATCATTCTCGGCGCAACACTCAACCTCGTTCAGAGCCCGCAGTTCCGCACCCTCGTTGGCGTTGGCTTCGACGACATCTTCATAGCCGCCGACCACGTCCCCCTCATCCTCACCCACAAACCCATCGGCCTCGAAGGCATTGACGGCCAGCTCCTCGACGCCCTCCGCCGCAAACAAAAATCCCTCGCCGATATCCCGCTCCTCCCCGAAGGCCGAGGCTTCCTCCTCGTCGAATTCGGCGGCGCAACCCAAGCCGAGTCCGACGAACGCGCCGCCGCCCTCGCCCACGCACTGCAATCCATCACTCACGCCCGCATCTACACCAAACCCGAAGCCGCCCGCGTCTGGGCCATCCGCGAGTCCGGCCTAGGAGCCACGGCCTTCATCCCCGGCATCGGCACCGGCTGGGAAGGTTGGGAAGACGCAGCCGTCGATCCCCCTCAACTAGGCTCCTACCTCCGCCAAATCGTCGCCCTCATGCACGAGTACGGCTACCACAGTCCCATGTACGGACACTTCGGTCAGGGCTGCGTCCACATGCGCATCAGCTTCGACCTCGAAACCGGTCCCGGCATCCTGGCCTTCCGCGAGTTCATGGACCGCGCCGCCGACATTGCCCTCGCCCACGGCGGCTCCCTCTCCGGCGAACACGGCGACGGACAGGCCCGCGGCGCCCTCCTCCCCAAAATGTTCGGCCCCGAGCTCATGCAGGCCTTCCGCGACTTCAAGCGCCTCTGGGATCCGACCAACCATCTCAACCCCAACAAAATGATCGACGGCCACGAGATCCACGAAGACCTCCGCCTAGGCCACGACTACGCCCCCTGGCAGCCCAAAACCCACTTCGCCTTCCCCGAAGACGGCGGCTCCCTCGCCTCCGCCACCCTCCGCTGCGTAGGCGTCGGAGCCTGTCGCAAACAGGACGCCGGAACCATGTGCCCCAGCTTCATGGCCACCGGCGAAGAGCTCCACTCCACCCGCGGCCGCGCCCACATGCTATGGGAGCTCATGCAAGGCGAAGTCCTCCCCAACCAGTGGAAGAACGAGGACGTCAAAAAATCCCTCGACCTCTGCCTCTCATGCAAAGCCTGCAAATCCGAGTGCCCCGTCTCAGTCGACATGGCCTCCTACAAGGCCGAGTTCCTCGCCCACCACTACGAAGGCGGCCATCGCCCACTCTCCCACTACGCCTTCGGCCGCATTGACCTCTGGGCCCATATCGCCTCTTTCACTCCCGGCCTCGTCAACGCCATCAACAACGCCCCCATCATCGCTCCCTTCATCAAATCCCTCCTTCACATCCACCCCAACCGCACCCTCCCGCGCTTCGCCAAACCCTTCACCCGCCGACCACGCCTCGCCCAGCCCACCGCCTCATCCGACGTCTTCCTCTGGGCCGACACGTTCAACAACTACTTCCATCCCGCCACCATGCAAGCTGCCCATCAGGTCCTCACCAGCGCAGGCTTCAACGTCTCACTCCCCAACGAACATCTCTGCTGCGGCCGCCCTCTCTACGACTTCGGCATGCTCTCGACCGCAAAGCAATACCTCCTCAAAATCCTCCACTCCCTCCAACCACAAATCGAAGCAGGCACCCCCATCGTCGTCCTCGAACCCAGCTGCGCCTCCGTCTTCCGCGACGAACTAACCAACCTCCTACCCCACGAACCCCGTGCCGCAAAGCTAGCCGCGCAAACCTATCTCCTAAGCGAATTCCTCGTAAAATTCGCTCCCACCTACCAACCCCCAAAACTCACCGGCAAGATCATCGTCCACGGCCACTGCCACCACCGGGCCACCATGAACATGTCCGCCGAGATGGCCATCCTCCGCCAAACCGGAGCCGAAGTAAAACTTCTCGACTCAGGCTGCTGCGGCATGGCCGGCCCCTTCGGCTTCGAAAAAGACAAATACGAAGTCTCCCAAAAACTAGGCGAACGAGTCCTCCTACCCGCCATCCGCTTAAACTCCGAAGCCACCATCATCGCCGACGGTTTCAGCTGCTGCGAACAAATCACCCAAAACACCACCACCCGCCCGAAGCACCTAGCCGAAGTCCTCGCCCAAACCAACCCTAAACCGTAGCCGCGAACCGCTTTCCTTGGCCACGCCACAAAAGCCGGGTGCCCCATCTTCGCGACGGCCTTATCGTCGCTAAGGTGGGCATTCGCGCACGGCGCGAACCGTTCTCCGTGCGAAGTCACAAACGCCATCTCGACCAAGCACCGTTGCTCTCCCCACCTAACCCACCAAAATCCCCCGCTCCCTCAGAACCCCCACCAAATCCTGATGCGCCAAATAAAACACAATCTTCAACCCACCCTCCCCACGAAACAAAATAAACGTCGACCGCAGCCCAACCTTCTCCCCAGTCTCAAACTCCATCACCCACTCGGTCTCCACCAAAACATACCGATCCCCAAGCGGCCTCTCCTCCAAAAAAACCAGCTTAGTCCGATACTTCCCAGCCCCTTCCAGCATCTTTCTCTTCACCGCAACCGCCTTCGTCAAAGCCGCCGCCGGAACCACTCGTCCACCCTCCGAATCCGCCGCCATAAAAACCTCAGCAAACTGCCGCGAGCCCTCCTCCTCCCCGCCGCCTCCGTTCGCATACCCCTCATACTCCCTGAAAAGCTCTCCCACATCCCGGCTGATTCGTTTCATTCGATCCCTCCGCTACCGCGAATTGAGAAAAAAGGTACTTTAGTATTATACCATAATCAGCAAGATTTAACAATATAAAGCACTTGCAATCAGCAACTTACAAAACCCACCCTTCGATTTCCCAGCAATACCTCATGTCAAGCCCCAAGCCCACTCAACTCCAACAAAACAAGCAAGATCCCATTTGCAAAAGAGTTATCTCCAACCCGCTACAATTAAACTAGAGATAAGAAAAAGCCCCGGAAGAGGGGCTTTTCCCATTAACGACCCGTAACCCCAATCAGGAGACGAATTTACCCGTAACCCATTTAGAATGACGATTTTGCGAAACAGTCAACCAGCTAAATTCGTGAAAATAAACAACTTACCAATTTGATCGGGGGGGGACATCACAGAGACCGTTTGCCACCCACCCACCTCACCATCTACGCTAACCACGAGAAAACCTATGACCCTCAAGCACGAAGTCGAAACCATCCTCACCCAGCTAGGCGTCCCCACCACCGCCTACACTGGAGGCACTCTCACCTCCCACAGCCCCATCACCGGCGAGGTCATAGCCCAGCTCCCCACCACCCCCGACCCCCAAAAATCCATCGCCCAGGCCCACGAAGCCTTCCTCCAGTGGCGCACCATCCCTGCGCCCAAACGCGGCGAACTAGTCCGCCTCCTCGGCGAAGAACTTCGCGCCAACCTCGAACCCCTAGGCCGCCTCGTCACCATCGAAGCCGGCAAGATCCTCTCCGAAGGCCTCGGCGAAGTCCAGGAGATGATCGACATCTGCACCTTCGCCGCCGGACTCTCCCGCCAACTCGCCGGCCTCACCGTCCCCTCCGAGCGCGCCCAGCACCGCATGATGGAAACCTGGCACCCGCTCGGCGTAGTCGGCGTCATCTCCGCCTTCAACTTCCCCGTCGCAGTCTGGAGCTGGAACGCCGCTCTAGCCCTCGTCTGCGGCAACTCCGTAGTCTGGAAGCCCAGCGAGAAAACCCCCTTAACCGCACTAGCCACCCAAGCCATCTTCGAGCGAGCCGCAACCAAATTCGGTAACGTCCCCAAAGGCCTAGCCACCCTCCTCATCGGAGACGCAACCGTAGGCCAACAACTCGTCGATTCACCCTTAGTCCCCCTAGTCTCCGCCACAGGCTCAACCGCGATGGGCCGCGCGGTAGGCCCACGCCTCGCCGCCCGCTTCGCCCGAGCCATCCTCGAGCTAGGAGGCAACAACGCCGCCATCGTCGCCCCCACCGCCGACCTCGACCTTACCCTACGAGCCATCGCTTTCTCTGCCATGGGAACCGCAGGCCAGCGCTGCACCAGCCTCCGCCGCCTCATCGTCCACGACTCCATCTACGACCAACTCATCCCCCAGCTCAAAAAGGTCTACACCTCCGTCGTCGTAGGCGATCCCCGCGAATCCAACACCCTCGTCGGCCCACTCATCGACGAGCGCAGCTTCCACGCCATGCACCAGGCCCTCGCCGAAGCCCGTTGCGCACCCGCCATCATCACAGGCGGCGAACGCATCGCCCAGACCGATCACCCCGAAGCCTTCTACGTCCGGCCCGCGCTAGTCGAGCTCCCCCAGCAAACCGACATCGTCAAGCACGAAACCTTCGCGCCCATCCTCTACGTACTCCGCTACCGCGACATCGAAGAAGCCATCGCCCTCCACAACGACGTCCCGCAAGGACTCTCCTCCAGCATCTTCACCATGAACCTCCGCGAAGCCGAGCGCTTCCTTTCCGCCACCGGCTCCGACTGCGGCATAGCCAACGTCAACATAGGAACCTCCGGCGCAGAAATCGGCGGAGCCTTCGGAGGCGAAAAAGAAACCGGAGGAGGCCGCGAATCCGGCTCCGACGCCTGGAAGCAATACATGCGCCGATCCACCAACACCATCAACTACGGCACCGACCTCCCGCTAGCCCAGGGAGTCACCTTCGACATCACATAACCAACACACAATTGCAGTCGTCGTCGTTGTTGTTTTTAAGTCGTCATTCTGAGCGCAGCGAAGAATCCCTGTATTTGTCTTTGCTGTTGTTCTTGCCTTTGCCGTTGCTTGTTTTTTCATTCTGGCCTCGAAACTATCTGGCCCCACCAGTCGCCGGAGGATTCCCACCCAACCGCAAATTCACAATCTTCTGCAACAGATCAAACCAGAAAGGAGCACCCTGCGAGATAGCCAGCGCAGTCAAAGCAATCCCAACCAGCTTCCACAACAACCACTCTGAAACCCCACCCACAACCCGCCGAGGATCACCCAGCGGCACATCCACCGGCGTGCTCACCCGAATCGACCCAGCCAGATTCGGCCAGCAAACACCCTTCAGATCAGTCGTACTCGAAACCCGGCACCACCCCAGCGGAATCGTAGTCAACTGCTGCCGCACCTTGTTCAACCGCACAAAAGAATCCTTCGGCTCTTCCGTACTCGGAGCATTTTTTACATAATCCGTCGCTGCTTCATTGATCGCAGCGCGCAGCGTCGGATCGTTCCAGAACGCATTTCCCAAAGCAATCGAATCCGCATTGAAAGCGAGGCAAATTACAACTGCGATAATCCAGAGCGTCAGATGCGTCTTCCGCTTGTACCAACCCGAAATGCGATCCATCGAGTCGTTGTACCAATCCTCGAGCTTCGCCTTCTGCTCCTCAATGGTCGTCGAACCTCGCAATATCGTCCTTAGCAGCGACTCCGTCTTAGCCAGCGGATCCGTAGCTGCTAAAGCGCCAATCGCTCCCGTAAGGTTCATGTTCTTCTCCTGCGCCAGATGAAGAACAGCCATCGCAAGCGTAGCCGAAGGAATATACGAGGGCTTCTTCGTCAGGTTGCCAATCGCATTCGGACTGCAAAGCCCTTCGAGCAAAGGAGTCTTGTAAAGCTCCTCCTTAAACTCCTCGCTCAGGAACAATCCGGCAAGACCCTTCTCCAGAGTCTTCGCCCGCCACCGCAAAGCATTCGCCACAATCTCCTGAATCGCAGAGCAAGCCGCGCTGAACATCAGGAATAAAAAGGCCATGCTGACAGCGAAACTAACGATGGTAGTAAACACGCCGCACCTCTACAGAAGAAGGTGCGATCACTCTAAGCCAAATCACCCAACGCAAACCACAAAAAAGCGGCTGCTCCGAATACAACTCGGAACAGCCGCCTCTTACAGCCAATCAAACTACTCGCGGAACGAGCCCTTCCGTCCCGCCAGCTTTCCATCCATATCAGCCAGCACATAAGCCACAACCGACAACATCGCCGTATTCTTCTTGAACGAATCCGGATCAACCTTATCCAGCGTATCCGCTTCTGTGTGATGCCAGTCGAAGTAGTGTTCACCCACTGTCCGCGGGCTCAGCGCCGGAACGCCATCAGCAACAATCGGCCCAATGTCCGATCCGCCGCCGCCCGGCGAAACCGTATCCGCGCCGATCGAACCCAGCAGGGAAGCAATATCCTTCAGGTAAACGAATGACTGCTTCTCCTCAGCCGAAAGCGAGCTCTCATCGAACCCGCTCGGCGCAGCAGGAGCCGCAGCAGCTCCCGGAGCCGGAGGCACCGGCCTCCGAGGCCCACCGAATCCGCCGTATCCAATTCCCAACGGCTTCTCCGCGCCACCATCCATCTCAATCGCGGCCACCTGATCGCCGATCTTATCGCCAACCCACCCGCGATAAGCCCGTCCGCCAGCGCCGCCATTCTCCTCATTCACCCAGAACACAATCCGGATCGTCCGCTTCGGCTTCAGTCCCAGCTTGTGGATCAGAGACACCGCCTCGAACGTAGCCATAATGCCCGAGCCATCATCCTGCGCGCCCTGTCCTACATCCCATGAGTCAATGTGACCACCCAGAACCACAACCTGCTCCGGATGTTCGCTCCCCACAATCTCACCGATCACATTACCGGCCTTCACATCCTGCTCCATATGCGCATCCATCTGCAAATGCACCGTGACAGGACCTTCCTTCGCCAGCCGCTCAATCAGCAGCGCATCCTCAACCGAGATCGCCGCCGACGGAACCTTCGGCTGCTTCTCGTCATACCGCAGCGTCCCGGTATGCGGAGTCTGCAGCGCCAACCCAGTCGCTGACCGTACCAACACCGCCGCCACACCCTTGGCCGCAGCCCGCGAAGGCCCGCCAGTCCGGTACATCGAGCCCATGCCATATCCATGCCAGCCCGGATTGAAGACCACAATCTTCCCCTTCACCTGCGCATCCGGCAACGCATCCAGCTCCGCGAAGTCATGCACAAACACCACAGGAGCCGTAATCCCTTCCTTTGGCGTCCCCACACTCATGCCAAGCCCCAGCATATGCAGCGACTTCGTAATCGTCCCCGCCTCACCCTTGTACTGAATCGTCGCCGACTCATTCCCCCGCACCCAATGCGGAACCATCACTGGCTGCACCGTAACATTCTGCAGTCCAGCCTTGCGCATCAACTCCGCGCCCCACTCCACAGCCGTGTTGAGCTGCGGACTTCCACTCACGCGCTTCCCAATGTGATCCGTCAGATACGCGAGCGCCGCATACCCATCGTTATCCGCCATAGCCGCCTGCAGAATCCTGTCCGCATCAGCCTTATACTTCGCCGCCAAAGGCCCCGCAACCGCAGGCATCCCTGCCCGTTCCGTTCCCGGAGCACCCATCTGTGCAAACATCGGCTGCGTCGCCATCAAGGCAGCCCCAGTCAAAAATGCAGCAACACGCTTCATTCACAATCTCCTGTCGTTCACATAAAACATCGGTCGAAAACAACACAGGCCGAGAACGTTTCGCTCTCAGCCTGTGCCGGTCAGTCAAAGCATGCAGGTAGTTAGAAAATAATCTTACCCGCAAACTGTACGTTGAAAGGCTCACCCGGCCCAATGCCCGGTGCGCCGCTGTTGTTACGCGTCGACGTGCTCTGTCCGAATGTAGCGGAAGAGAGTGTGCTGACGCTGGGATTGGCAAGGTTAGTGTGGTTGAAGATATTGAACATCTCCGCCCGCAACTGCAGGTTGATGCCCTCGCGGATGAGCGTGTTCTTCACCAGCGATGCATCCACAGTGGCAAAGCCCGGCCCGCGTACAGTATTGCGCTGTATCGTTCCGAACGTGCCCACCGGGGCCGGTGCAAACGCGCTTGCAATGAACCACTGCACATACTTTCCAGCGCCAGCCTTGGTCGGCGTAAAGATCTGCCGGGAAAGACCAGCGGACGGACTGCCCACCAGATTCGGACGGTCCTGGAACTCGCCTGTGTGGCTGTTATCAACTCCCGATCCAAGTTTCACATTGAGCGGAACACCCGTAAATGCGGTGACGAATGCATTGCCCTGCCATCCGTTCGTCAACAGTTTCATGCGTTCGGTGAACTTCGGAACCTCGTACACAAAGTAGCCGTTGAACGTGTGCTTCACGTCAAAATCGGCACTTCCATACTCGCCACCAAGGTTTGCCGAGTTTTGCGGTGCGAATCCACGCGTACCGGAAACGACATCCAGCGCATGGCCGTACGTGTACGAGCCCTGTGCCGTCAGTCCGTGATAGTTGCTCGTGCGCAGCATCACCTGCGCTGAGTTGTAGTTCGAAGTTCCTTCGCTCTCGATCTGGTTGATCGCGGCGATGATCTTCGCATTCGGAATCGCACTGTTGGAGTAGTAAGGCCGGCCCGGCTGCAACGTTGCCGTTGTCGTCCCGCTACCCAGCGCAGCCTGGTTGATGTCGATCAAATCGAACAACCTGCGTCCCACAGACCCAACATAGCTGATCTGCAGAATCGTGTTTCGGCTCACCTGGTACTGCGTGTTCAGGTTGAAGTTCTGCACATAAGCAGTCCGGAAGTTCGGGCTGATTGTCGCCAGGCCGAACGCCGCAGGAACAGACGCACCTACAAACGGATTCACTCCCGTCGTCCACTGGTAGAAGTTCCGGCTCAGATTCTCCACCGGCGTCGCTCCAGTCGGGTTCGCCTGCACGCCTGACGCGCCGCCGTTGCCCGGACGGTTATCAAAGAATCCGTTGAAGTTCGGCACATCGAAGTAGATACCGTACGTTCCGCGAATCACGAACTTTTCGGCAGCCTGGTATGAGAAACCGAAGCGCGGAGCAAGATTCGTCCCGTTCTTCGGATAGATGGAGTCGATCCCATTACCCGGAGTTACAAGGCCATAGGCATCGGCGCCTGTCGCACCCGGACGGAAGTCAGAGAGGACACCATCAGACGAGAAAGGCCCGTTGTACGTGTAGCGAAGGCCATAGTTCAGCGTCAATGTTGGGAGGATCTGGTACTGGTCCTGCGCGAATATATCGAAGGCCTTCTGGTAAATTCCCCGGCGCAGAACGCCCTGTGTAAAGCTGGACGAAGCAACGAAGCCGGCCAGGTAGTCTGCCAGCGCCCTTACATCGCTCCCACCATAAGTGGAGTCAGTGTTATAGGCCGTAGCTCCCGCAGGAAGAATTCCAGCGATCGCCGCATTCGCCGTAGCTGCTCCGCTGAAGTTGAATGTGCCGCGTGTATTGCGCTGATACTGCAGATCCATGTAGTTCCGGCGGAACTCGCCGCCGAAACGGAACTGGTGCTTGCCAATGACGTAAGTCGCCGTGTCCGTGAGGTGACCCGTGTAATCTTTGCGTCCCAAAGCCTGTGTTGCTCCGACCTGATCGATTCCAGTGATCGAGATTGTCGGCGCACCGAACAGGGACGGCGTAGTAACACCCGTATTCAAACCGAGTGACGGCATGTTGAAGCTGTGGTTCTGGTCGTTGAATGTCTGGTTAAACACACCGACTCCCGCCAGAAACTGGTTTGAGAAGTGGTCCGTGATGGCCCAGTTGTGTACCGCCGTGAAGTTCTGGGTGATATCCGGTGCTACTTGGTAATAGTCGTAGATGAATGGGCCACTTGATGAAGCCACAGCAAACTGCCGCCCCGTCCCGATAAATGCACGCGCCGACAACGTCTGCCGCGGCGTAATCGTCCAGTCGATCTTGCCAATGGAGTTATAGCTGTATCCACTCTGCGGACGTCCATCCAGGTAGTTGCCCGAGCTTGCCGGTCCCGAGGCCTTGTTGCCCTGCGGCCAAAGCGAAAGAACGCTCATCGACAGCGGATTCACAGGAATATTGTGGGCTGTCAGCAGATTCGTCGCAGCGGTTACGTATGCAGCCGTAGGCTCTGTCGCCGCCGCTGTGTTCTGAATCAAATACTTCTGCTCTTCAAAATTCGCAAAGTAAAAAAGCTTGTCCTTGATGATCGGACCGCCAACCGATCCGCCGAACTGCTGATTCCGCAGCGCAGTCTTGCGCTGGGTCGAGAGCAGAAACGGGCTCCGCGCCGCAAAGAACTCATTACGGTTAAAGTAGTACGCCGATCCATGAATCCGGTTCGTACCCGACTTGATCGCCAGTGAAATCAATCCGCCGCCATTGCGTCCAACCTCAGCATTGCCCTGCGACTGCACTGTAAACTGGTCGATCGCATCGATCGGAATCGTCACACCGGCAATCGATCCTACGCCGCCCTGGTTGGCCGCCGCGCCATTCTGCCAGATGTCGTTATTATCTGCGCCGTCAATCTGCCAATTATTCTGGTTCGTACGCGTTCCATTCAGCGATCCAGCGCCGTTGTACCCCGGAACAATCTTCACCAACTGCGTATAGTCGCGTCCGTTTAGCGGAATATTCGCAACTGCCTTGTCATTCACCACAGCGTTGTTTGTCGAGGAGACCGTATCCAGCGAAACCGCAGCTGCGTTCACCTCAATCTGCTCGCTCGATGCAACCACCGAAACCTTGATATCCAGCGAATAAATCTGGCCCGGTGTCACCACAATCTTGTCGATCTTCGTCGCCGAAAACCCTGCCGCTTCCACCCTGATGTTGTAGCTGCCCAGCGGAAGGTCCTGAAAGCTGTAATCGCCAGAGCTCGTCGAAACCGTCTCGCGCGCGTAGCCGGTATCGGTGCCAATCAGAGAAATCTTTGCATTCGGTACAACGGCCCCGGTGCTATCTTGAACCGCTCCCGCGATACCGCCGCGGAAGGTCTGCGCCGACAAAAACTGCGTCATCGCTAACGCTAGCATCAGCAGAAAGAGATGGATGTGCCTTGAAAATGACTTCATGGGTAGTGCTCTCCTGATAATCGTTACTGTTGAACAAATAAAGAGGTAGATCTACGTTTGAGTCGGAATGGAAGACACCTCTCCTGTGAGAGCCGCAAAGCTCCCCGAGCAGAAATGAGCGAAGCTCAAAACCGCATCAGATGAAAATGAGGTGTTTCTCCCACAATAGAGTCCTGAAAATGTTTACGCAAGGTCAAAAGTTGCCTTTCGTGTCTTTTCAAAATGAGGTGCCGGAAGAGCAAACATTTTTGGATATGCGATTGAAATCTGACAACGCATCCCGGCAATCAACGGCTCTAGTCCGATTGGGAGCAATCCTGGAATTAGCCAACGGTAGCGATAACGGAGATTTCAGAAATTTGCTAAAAATCGAAGCAAACTAAGCCGCCACTTCCACCGCTGGCACGCTACACAACACCCGACAAAGCATCAGGTCTTGAGGCGCCAAACAGTAGAAAGTGATTCGCATGGATATATCGAATATCTTTGTTGTGCTTCTTGCTGTCAAGCCGTGCAGCGAATCTTCATCTCACGCACAAGCCAGTATCGCTCGTCCAAGCGCGCCCGTCACCTGATCCTGCGCGCTCATCGCCACCGGTTGTGCCAGTGCGTTCAACCCTCGCAGATGATCCGCAAAGTCCCACGCCAGATCTCGCGCCTTGCACACATTCCAGAACGCCAGCACCCGCCCTATCTTCCCCGTGTCCTGCGCCACTTGTCCCAGAACATCCGTCGCCAGCATCTTCAACTCAGCCGGCATCACAGTCTCAAGCAGGCCATTCACCGCCTCATAGTCAATATGCTGCGGACTGTTGAACCCCGGAACCACATTCATCTGTTTATCCGTCTCCAGCAGCGCCAGCGCAAGGTCATGGTTGATGTGCGCATTCATCCCTGCCAACGCATACTGTATCCGATCGATCCCCGGCCGAAACCGCGCCTCCATCAAGGCCTCCCACGCATTCGGAGCATCCGCCGATCCATTCAGACAGTCCGCCACAGCCTTGAAGTAGAGACCTGCAAATACCACGTCCAGCTTTACCAGCCACGCCGGGTCTTTCCATCCACCCGTCGGAGGGTTTTCATTCACCTCCTGCGTCACCATCATGTAGAGCCGATTAAACCACTTGAGCCCATCGCTATCATCCAGCGCCTGGTCGATCCCCTGCATCACCGCAACCACGTCATCGATGGTCGAAGGTGCGGCTCCACTCACAATCGCGTACAAAGCTCCATCTGTCTGCGCAACGCCCAAGAGAAATACCTCCTCAGCTGTTTCGCGGAAGTATACGCTAAGCCAGTTTCTGCTCCTCAAGCGTCAGCGCCAACTCCTCCCACTCCGCCAGCACCTCCGCCCGCTTACTGCGAAGCTGATCCAACTCCGCCGCAGTCCGCTGCGACTCCTCCGCCGAGGTAAACACACCCAGCTTCTCTTCCGCCGCCGCAATCGCCGTCTCCAATCGAGGAATCTCCTCCTCGGTAAATCGAAGCCGGTCTTCCAGTTGTTTCAGCTTGATCGGATTCAGCCTCTTCACCGAAGCCTGCGTCGCTTCCACAACCACGGGCGGCGCCTCAGCAATCACCGGCGCAGGCACAGCAACCGTAAGCCCACTTGCAAGCGAAGCAGAAACCTTCTCCGGGCCGCCCTGCTTACGCCACAAATAGTCTTCGTAGTTTCCCGGATAGATATGCAGCCGCCTGTCCTCTACCTCAAACACCCGCGTAGCCAGCCCATCGATAAAGTAGCGATCGTGCGATACAAACAGCACCGTACCCGTGAAGTTAGCAATCGCATCCAGCAGAACATCCTTCGCCCGCAGATCGAGATGGTTCGTAGGCTCATCGAGCAGCAGCATATTCGCCGGCGAAACCAGCATCTTCGCCATCGCATATCGATTGCGTTCCCCACCCGAGAGCACACCTAGCTGCTTGAACACATCATCGCCCGAGAACATGAAGCACCCCAGCAAACTCCGCAGTTCCACTTGCGAAACCTTCGGCGCAATCCCGCAGATGTCATCCAGCATCTTCGCATTCCCATCCAGCACCTTGTACTGGTCCTGCGCAAAGTAGTCCGCCAGAACGTTATGCCCCAGCTTCACATTCCCGCTCGTCGGCGGCTCCAGTCCAGCCAGAATACGGATCAGCGTCGATTTACCCGCGCCATTCGCGCCCACCAGCGCAATGCGGTCTCCGCGGTCAATCGTAAAATTCAAATCCTCAAGAACCCTCTTCTCCCCATAATGCTTCGTAAGGTGCGAGACCTCCATCACCGTGCGTCCGCTCGCAGGAGGCTGCGGAATCGAGAAGTGAATCGTTGCCTCTTCTTCCGGCACCTCAATCCGCTCAATCTTCTCAAGCTCTTTAATCCGCGACTGCACCTGCTTCGCCTTCGTCGCCTGATACCGGAACCGATTAATAAACGCCTCAAGCGCCTCAATACGATCACGCTGGTTCTTGTACGCCGACATCAACTGCGTCCGCCTCTCTTCCTTCTGCGTCACATACTTCTCATAGTTGCCGTGGTACGTCTGCATCCGCTTGTTCCATATCTCCACGGTCTTGTTCACGGTCACGTCGAGAAAGTACCGGTCGTGCGAGATCAGAATGAATGCATTCGGATAGTCATGCAGATAGTTCTCCAGCCAATTCCGCGACTCGAGATCAAGATGGTTTGTAGGTTCATCCAGCAGCAGCAGCGAAGGCTTCTGCAACAGCAGCTTCGCCAGCGCAATCCGCATCTGCCAGCCGCCAGAAAATTCTTCCGTCTGCCGCTCCCAGTCTTCTTTCGTGAAGCCAAGCCCACCCAATACCGCGCCAACTTGCGAGTCCAGCGTATAGATGTCGTGCACATGCAGTTGATCCGCGATATCCGAGTAACGCTCCGCGGCTGCTGCATACTCGCGCGACTTCGGATCAGCCTCCGACAGCGTAGTCGTCAGCGCAATCGACTCCGCCTCCATCGCATGCAAATGATCGAACACCGACAGGCATTCGGCAAACACCGTCTTACCGCGCAGCGCCAATCCATCCTGAGGCAGATACCCCAGGGTCATCCCCTTCACGCGCGAGAGCGTGCCATAGTCCAGAGACTCCACCCCCGCAAGAATCTTCAGCAGCGTGGATTTTCCCGTACCGTTGCCGCCGACCAGACCAGTGCGTTCGTCCGGCGTTATCAGCCAATTGGCATCTTCAAAAAGTAGTTTTTGGCCGAACCGTTTGCCGGCAGATGAAAGTTGGAGCATCTCCTCTATTCTCGCATCGCCGCCGCAATCGAGCGCACAAGGCCGCCCTCCACACGCCTGCCATTGTTCTTCGGGGCGAGCACAGGCCCTCAGCCCCTGCGAAAACCCAGAAAAATACAAAGAGTTTTTAGAGGGTATTGAAAAAAGCCTGCCGTAGTTTTTGGATGGGAGCGGTTTTGGGTGGGAGCGCAGGGCTTTAGCCCTGCGAAAAAAGGCTGCAAATTACACGGGCTTTAGCCCTTGGCCTTCTCTTGACGATATGCCATTATTGTTTTCGGTTTCTGAGGTAGGCCTGGGCTTTAGCCCAGGCACCAGAACACACAGAAGAAAGGGGCTTTAGCCCCTGAGGTATGCACTTTTTCCTGTTTGATTTATACCGTTCCTAAATTGAATAAGGAACAGACTCGATCACTCTTACTGATGTCGAACGCTCGGCGTATGAACCCGAGCCTTTGGCGTACGGTCATGGACCAGTTGCGTGTGCATATGCGCTACGCTCGTAACTGGCCGCGCATGCGCCAAAGCAGGAGCAAACACCAAAAACATTGCGATTGATAATCTCAGTTTCATATAAAACCCTTCTGCGGCACCTTGCATCTATAAGACGCGCAGAGCCACCTGTCGGATTCAAAATTGGGGCCATTCCTACAACGGAAAGTCGCTCTCCACTATCCCCCAGGATGGTCACTGGATGGTTACTCATAGTCTCGAACCGAACAGTTTTCCTGTCACCGGAAAATCCCCTCGCGGCAACCGAATCGTTATTCCCTTAGTAGTTACGGCTGTGGCTGCTCCACACCCAACTCATTCACCAGAAAGGAGTACTGGTCCACAGCCAGCTCCACCCGCTTGCTCAGCGGCATCCCGCCGCCATGTCCCGCTCGCGTCTCAATACGGATCAGCACCGGCTTCGGCCCTTCCTGAGCACCCTGCATGGCCGCCGCAAACTTGAAGCTATGCGCCGGAAACACCCTGTCATCATGGTCCGCGGTCGTTATCAGCGTCGGCGGATAAGTCACTCCGGCCTTCACATTCTGCAACGGCGAATACTTGTAGATCGCCGTAAACTGTTCGGCATTCTCCGATGGCGCGCCGTAATCTGACTTCCACGCCCATCCAATCGTGAACTTATCGAACCGCAGCATATCCATCACGCCCACACCTGCCAGCGCAGCTCCAAACAAATCAGGCCGCTGAATCTCGACAGCTCCTACCAGCAATCCACCATTGCTCTCGCCCATGATCGCAAGCTTCGGCGTGCTCGTGTACTTATTCGCAATCAGCCACTCCGCCGCTGCAATAAAGTCATCGAACACATTCTGCTTCTTCAGCTTCGTCCCTGCCTCATGCCAGGCCTCGCCATACTCGCCACCTCCCCGCAGACTCGGTTGCGCATACACGCCACCCATCTCCATCCAAAGCACGTGCGAAGCCGAAAACTCCGGCATCAGCGAAACATTGAACCCACCATACGCATACAACAACGTTGGATTCATCCCATCCAGCTTCAACCCCTTCTTATAGCTCAGGAACATCGGCACCCGCGTACCATCCTTGCTCGTATAGAAGGTCTGCTTCGTCTCATACTGCGCCGGATCGAACTTCAACTTAGGCTGCCGATACACGTTCGTCTTTCGCGTCTTCATGTCCAGCCGATAGATCGTTCCCGGCGTAGTGAAGTTGCTGAACTGAAAGAAAGTTTCATCCTCCAGCCGCTTGCCGCCAAATCCTGCAGCAGTTCCAATCGCCGGCAACGCAAGCTTATCGATCAGCTTGCCATCGCGCGAGTAAAGCTCCACCATGCTCTGCGCATCGGCCAGATAGTTCGCAATCAGCGTGTCATGCACCATCGACACCGAATCCAGATTGTTCTTGCTCTCCGGAATCACCGTCTTCCAGTTCGTTCGCTCGGGATGGTTCAAATCAATTGAGACAACCTTGCCATTTGGAGCATTGAGCGTAGTCTTCAGCCACAACGTAGTCCCGTCGTTATCGATCGGCGCATACAAAGCATCCGCCACCGTAGCCAGCTTAATCACCGGAGCATCCGGATGCTCCAGGTCCTTCACCGCCAGCTCATTGTTCGGGCTCGATCCCTTCGTCTGGTACAGCAGCAGGTATCGCCCATCATCTGTCACCGCCGCTCCAACATTCATCTCTTTATCGTCAGGCCGGTCGAAGATAAGCTTGTCCTCACTCTGCTTCGTCCCCAACTTATGAAAGAAGACCTTGTGATAGTAGTTCGCGGCCTTCATCGCATCGGCCTTCGGTGCGTCATAGCCCTCATAGAAGAACCCACTGCCATCCTTCAGCCACGAAGCCCCACTGAACTTCGACCACTCAATCAAATCCGGCAGATCCTTGCCCGTAGCGACATCACGAATATGCCACTTCACCCAATCGCTCCCTGCATCGGCAATCGAGTAAGCTACCAGCTTCCCATCATCGGTGATGTTAAACCCACTGATCGCCACCGTTCCGTCAGCCGACATCGTGTTCGGGTCCAGCAGCACCTTCGGCTCGCCCGTCAGCCCCTCCTGCCAATACATCACATTCTGGTTTTGCAGACCTGTGTTGTGCGAGTAGAAGTACCGCGTCCCTCGCCGCACCGGAACCGTGTACCGCTCAAAGTTAACCAGCTCCATCAGTCGCGCATGCATCTTCTCGCGCCCCGGCGTCTTCGCCAGATAGCTCTGTGTCAGCACGTTCTCCGCGTCGACCCAGCTCTTCACCTCAGGCGAATCGACATCCTCCATCCACCGGTATGGATCGTTCACCTTCGTCCCAAAGTAGTCATCCACCTGCTCCACCGTTTTAGCCTTCGGATACACAGGCGCAGCGGCACCGGCCTTATCGGCAGCGGCGCCCGAGGTCACATCAGCAGACATCAAAACGGCGGCAAGTATCGGTTTCATCAATCGCATCTCTCTAGGGCTCCGGCAGAGGATTCCCCCGCCGCTCCGAGAATATCGCAGAATTCCGCGCAACCATCTTGCGAACCTCATCAAGAAGGGCTATAACGGTGACCTCTCCCAAAGGGCCCATCAAAAAAATCGAACTCCGAAGGAGTAACTGTCATGGCCAAAGCCAAAAAGAAGATCCCTGTAAAGAAGGCCCCCGTCCTTACTATCCGCAAGATCCAGCGCTATGGATGGGTCCCTGACCTTCCCGATCAACGCGACTTCCTCTATGCCGCACCCGCGCCGTATCAGGCCAACACTCCACCCAGCGTGGACCTCAGCAAGAAATGTCCGCCCCCCTACGACCAGGGCCAACTCGGCAGTTGCACCGCCAACGCCATCGCCGGAGCCATCGAATTCGATCAAATCAAGGCAAGCCTCACCGAATTCACCCCATCGCGCCTCTTCATCTACTACAACGAGCGCTCCATGGAAGGCACCGTCAACTCCGACTCTGGCGCGCAGATCCGCGACGGCATCAAGAGCGTCGCCACACTAGGCGCTCCGCCGGAAATTGACTGGCCCTACAACATCGCGAACTTCACCCAGCAGCCGCCGGCAGCGGCCTTCACCGATGCCAAGCAGCATCTCGTCGTTCTCTACCAGCGCCTCATCCAGGAACTCAACACCCTCAAAGGCTGCCTTGCATCAGGCTTTCCCTTCGTCTTCGGCTTCACCTGTTACGAGTCCTTCGAGAGCCAGACTGTAGCCAAGACCGGAATCCTCCCCATGCCAGCTTCGGGAGAAAAAGTAGTCGGTGGCCACGCCGTACTCTGCGTCGGTTACGACGACAAGTCCCAAACCTTTCTCATCCGCAACTCATGGGGTAAATCCTGGGGCCTCAAAGGCTACTTCAAGATGCCATACGCCTACCTCACCAACCCCCGTCTGGCCAACGATCTCTGGACCATCCGTAGCGTACAGTAACCCAGCCACAAAACCGGGTGCCCCATCTTCGCCGCAGTCTCATTGTCAAGTTCCATGACATGCTTTACAGGTTGTTATCAGGACATCCTTTACAGGTTGGAAGGTAGTTTGGGGTTCAGGAGGTCCACTGCAGTGGACCTCTGAACCCCAAGGTCGATCTCTCGGA
>Ga0210409_10000213_pt1 | contig 116538 bp, 88 predicted proteins | sample IncBWH17MmetaG_FD_161649 | JGI IMG/M metagenome (GOLD analysis project Ga0210409, IMG submission 161649) | Forest soil microbial communities from Barre Woods Harvard Forest LTER site, Petersham, Massachusetts, United States - Inc-BW-H-17-M | ecosystem: Environmental > Terrestrial > Soil >...
CTCGCAAATTGGATTCAAAACTCATCGCGGCAAAGTTATTCACAGCCTCGCTACGCTCCGCTTCGGAGGCCCGCTGCGCTCGGCTGCGAATAACTTTGGAAAGGGTATCAGGGCATTTCCGTTGGTGCCGGCGCTGAAAGCACGGGCCAGCAGGCCGGGCTGATTGTAGGCGGTGGTGTCCATGTTGAGGAGATGCACGGCCACCTGGAAATCGCCGGGCACATATTTGAAGAGGAAGGAACCATCGACGGAATCATTTTCCCAACCCATGCCAATCTGGGTGACGGTCAGGACGCCGTTACTCGTAATGTTTGCATCAACGACCGTCGCGCCGTCGCCCGGGACGGCGCCGGTGAATTCGGAATTGGGTATGGGATTGGTAGCCCCGGTGACGTTGTAAAAGCCGGACCAGGAAGAACCGGCGACGCCCAAAGCGAGGTAGTCGTGATTGACGGCGAACTCATCCGTGAAGGTTGGTGGGCGGACGGTGGCGTTGAAGGTATTAGTAAAACCGCCGTAACTGGCACTCAGGAAGATGGTGCCGCTGGCCATGCCGGTGAGAATGCCATTGGTTGTGATGATGACGCTGGTATTAGTGGAGACCATCAAGACGTGCGGACTGATGTCGACAATGGTGCCGCCCTGGAAGTGGCCAAGGACGACGGGCCTAGCGATGCCGCCGATGGGGATAGAGGGGACGGGCGGCATCGAAATGCCCAGCAAGGAACCGTCCTGGAGACTGGTGTTGGCGCCGGAAGCCGGAAGGGCGTTGTTGAAGGATTTATTGCCGCCAGCACCGGTGAAGGTGATAACGGCGGCATAATACACCACACCTGGTGAAAGGTTCTGTACCGTGCACGTCACATTCGTCGAAGACGCCGGGTTGCCCGTAACAAACGTCAGCCAGTTGCCATCTCCGGCACTAACCCCGCTCCCGAAATTGACGGGCGTTCCGGTGCCGCCAATATTGCCTGCCTGGGCCAAGGTCGGAAACGCCGTGATCGGCGCGCCCGCACGCATAATCAACCCGCTACGGATAGGGTTGCCCGCAGCATCCGCAGCGACCCAATTAAAGGTCATCGATAAGTCGCTGTTGAGTGCGACCTGCAGATTGGTGGCCGGAGGCGGCGGATTGGTCGGCGGCGTGATGCCCGGGCCATCGATCATCAAAGTGTCAAACGGCACCCAGCCGTCACCGGCGGTGCGCAGTTCGTTTTCGAGGCCAACCTCCATCGGAGCGTTGTTCGCAGCCTCGGCGATAACCACATTGGTAAAAAAGGCCCAGTTAGTGCCCATGGCGCCTTGGTACAGGTAGAAATTGGTAGAGTTGACCCGTTGCATCAGGAGCCATCGGTCGGTGGTATTGAGTCCGTTCAGGATGGTGGTGCCGCCGCTGTCGACGGTGACGCGGGCGGCGACCTGGCCGTTTTGGATCTTAACCCAGTTGATATGAGTTTCGGAGCCACCGGCGCCGCCACCACCACCCTGTGAGGCAGTGCCGGAGTTGTTGAAGAGGCGGGCCATGATACCACCGTCACAATTGTTAATAGTGCTCATGACGCCGACATGAACGGCAGCCTGGAAGTCGCCAGTGACGATTTTATGGATGAAGGGACCGTCGTTGCCGGCGATGAACCAGGAGCTGCCGGCAGACTCGACATAGAGGACATTCGTATTGGCCAGGAACTGGACGCTTACGCCTTTAGTATTATCGGACCCGACGTTAGCGCCAGGGACGTCGCCATAATTGAGGAACAAGCCGTCCCAAGTGGAGCCTTGGAGCCCGTTGGAGATGTAATCGTGGTAGGCACTGAAGTCGTCGGTGAAAGCCGGGGCATGGACATTGATGACCTGGGTGGCAATAAACCCCTGGAAGGAGCCGGTGACCGTGACCGAGCCAGTGGCCAGGGCGCTCAAGGTGCTGCCATTGAGGAAGGCTGCGATCGTAGGATCACTGGAGGCCCAGGAGGCACCTGCAGACTCGTCGACTAGTCCGCCACCGCTGCTGAACGTCGCAAAGAGCTTGCCGAGAGCCGCGCCGCCCAGGGGGAGATTGGTCGGGACGATGCTGCAAAGGACGCCGGTGATGATGCCGGGCCCGGGGAAGCTGTTGGTCGCAGGACTGGCGGTGTTATAGACGGGGGCGGCGGGATTCGTGTACTCGTAAACGGCGACAGTGTAGACATTGTTGAGGCCGGCGAGATTGGTGACCGTAAGGCTATTGCCGGTCCCGTTATAGACAACATACTGGCCGCCCACACTGAATTGCGTGGCCGCATCGCCAAACGCGGCGTCCGCCGGGTAGACGACGCCCTGGATTGGGTTGCCCAGGATCGGGCCATTTGCGCGGACCACGACCAGAGTGCTATCGCCGGAGTTCCCTAAGGTCCAGGAGAGGGTCAGCGACCCGGCGGTGTTCGTGGCGGTGGCGACTAACGCGGACGGTCCGCCCGCGGGCGGAGCCGGAAAAGTCAGGCCGGGAGCGGTAAGTTCGAAGTCGGTAAAGACAGCATCATGGGCGCCGCTGCTGAAAGGGGACTGGGCAATCCCGACCTGAAGCGGGCCGACAAGGTCACTGCGGACGAGGACGCCTCCGGAGGGGAGGTTGTTGGTGATCTGCGCCCAAGTGTCGGATCGGTTGGTCTTCCAATAAAAGGTGAAGTTGGTCAGCGAAGATCGAACGATGCGATAGTAACGGGTAGCCTGAAGGCTGGAGGTGCTGCTGTCATCGGGGAAAGTGTGCTCGACCCGGGAGCCATTTCTGGCCTCGTTGACTTCGTCGATCCCGCCGGCGCCGAAGTTCTCCTGAAAGCGCAGGAGCATCACATAATTCTCTGCCGCGTTAGGATAGGGCGCACCCGAGTTGTTGGTATCATAAGCGCGGGCCATCAGGCCGGCCATTTGGAAAGCGCCGTTGTCGAAGGCAATCCCGCCGGAAAGAGTGAACGGACTGCTTTGAACAGAAACGTCGAAATCACCCGCCAGTAGTTTCCACAGTAAGACGGCATCGTCACCGGCGCCGGCCCAGTCACCGCCGGAGGAGCGCAGGGCCAGGTAGCCAGGGTAAGTGATGGCGCTGTTCGCAATGAGGGTGTTGCCCGCAGGGTTGCCACCAATGTTGCCTCCGGGAACGTCGCCGAAGCGAAGATAGATGCCATCCCAATTGGTGTCGCCAATGATGCCGTTGGCAACGTAATCAAAGGGGCTGGTAAAGTTGTTGGTCAGTGAGTCTGCCTCGACAGAAAGGTTCACAGCGAAGACGAGCAGTGCACCGGCCAGCGCACTCATGTGTTGTGTGTTTTTCATAGGTGGACCAGTCGAGTTGTGTCGGGCATTAGTGAACTAGGTTAAGAAATACTCCAAATCAAAAACCACGGGCAGCATTGCGTGTTTGGTCTGGGTCATGTTTACTTTGCCAAGTTAAGTGTTTGAAGGCCAGTCTGTCTTGGCTTAAAATGACATCCCGACCGTGAAATCTGACCTATTAGCGCAGTCCAGGCCTGCCACGGAGGCCCGCCCGCCGGTTTCCCCCGAGTTGGCGATTATCGAACAACTGTTCGACCACGTGCCCGAGACTGCCTTTTTTCTTAAGGACTCCCGTGGCCGCTATCTCGCCGTCAATCAGTCGCTGGTCGAACGCTGCGGCCTGCAGGAAAAGGGGGAGTTGTTGGGCCGGCACGTGCGCGAGGTTTTCCCCAAGGAATTGGCCGAGCTCTACGCGGCGCAGGACCAGACCGTGGTGCGCACGGGACGGCCCGTGATTGATCACCTCGAACTGCACTGGTACGCCCGCCGCCGCCCCGGCTGGTGCCTGACCACCAAGCTCCCCATGCGCAACCACGACGGCGATATTGTTGGCGTCGTCGGCATCTCTCGTGACCTGCGCGCCCCGGGCGATGCCGCCACCATTCCCGCCAGCCTCGCCAGCACCTTGGAATACCTGGAATCGCATTGCGATGAACCGCTTTCGCCCAGTTCCCTGGCCCAACACGCGGGCTTACCGCCCTTTCGTTTTGCCAGATTGATCAAGCGCATCTTCCGCCTCACCCCCAACCAGCTCATTATGCAAACCCGACTCGCCGCCGCCACCCGCCTGCTGACTGAAACCGACCTCTCGTTATCCGACATCGCCTACGCTTGCGGCTTTTATGACCATAGCGCGATGACCCGTGCCTTCCGCTCCGCGACCAACTTGACACCCACCCAGTTTCGCAGCCTTAAGCGCAGCGAAACGGTTTGATGACCCTTTTAACACTTGTGCTGTCATTTCCAGCCAAGACACCGGCCTTCCCCTGCTCATAAACTAAGAGGGAATATGAAGAAACCCTGTTGGGGCGGCGTTTTCCCCGCGATTACCACCCAACTTAACAAAGATCAATCTCTTGACCTGGAGGCCACTGGCCGCCACGTCAGGGCGTTGCTGGCTTCCGGCGTGTCCGGGATCATTTTTCTCGGGTCGCTCGGCGAGAACCAGGCGCTCCTGCCCGAAGAAAAGCGGCGACTGATCGGGGCCATGATCAAGGTCGTGGCCGGCCGGGTACCGGTGCTGAGCGGCGTCGCCGAGACGAGCACGGCGGAGGCGTGCCGTTACGTGCGCGACCTCGAGCAACTCGGCGTCGATGGGTTCATGCTGATGCCGGCCATGTTATACCGCGGCGACCCGCGAGAAACGCTGAGCCACTTTTGTGTCACGGCAAAGGCCACCGGGTTGCCCATCATGATTTACAACAACCCGATCAGTTACGCCAACGACATTACCCCCGAGATGTTCGCCGAACTGGCGGAGGTCGAGAATTTCGTCGCGCTGAAGGAAAGCTCGGGCAACACCCGCCGTATCACCGATCTGCGGATTGCCCTCGGCAACCGCTACGCGATTTTTACCGGCGTCGATGACCTGTTGCTCGAAAGCGCCATCCTCGGCATTGACGGCTGGGTTGCCGGCAGCGGCATCGCGTTCCCGAATGAAAACCAGCACTTCTGGGAGTTGACCCGACGCGGGCACTGGGAGCAAGCGCGCGAGTTGTACCGATGGTTCGCGCCGTTGCTGCACCTGGACGTGCACACGAAGTTTGTTCAGTACATCAAGCTGGCGGTGCAGGAGTGCGGCCTCGGCAGCGAGTGGGTCCGCGCGCCTCGCCTGCCGCTCGTCGGCGCCGAGCGCAGCCAAGTCCTGAAAATCATCCACGAGGCCATTCAACATCGCCCACGACTCCAATCACTGATCACCAATCACCAATCACCAGTCCCCGCTCGCCGCATGGTCAATTCTAAAATCAAAAGTCAAAAGTCAAAAATCGCGCAAAGCGTGCCATGAACCGCGTCGGCATCATCGACTCCCACACCGGCGGCGAGCCGACTCGCATCGTCCTGAGCGGCGGTCCCGAGTTGGGCAACGGCAGCGTCGCAGACAAATTGGCGTTCTTTCGCGACCACCACGACGAGTTCCGGTCGGCCGTGGTCAACGAGCCGCGCGGCTCAGACGTGGTGGTCGGCGCGTCGTTGGTTCCGTCAAAAGACCCGGCCTGTGTAACGGGCGTGATCTTTTTCAACAATGTCGGCTACCTGGGCATGTGCGGTCACGGAATCATCGGTCTCGTCGCCTCCCTCGCCCACCTGGGCCGCATCGGCCCGGGCGAGCACCTCATTGAGACCCCGGTCGGCGTCATCAGCGCCACGCTCCATCCCGACGGTGAGGTTTCGGTTTCCAACGTGCCCAGTTGGCGGGCGCGCCAGGCTTTTGTCGCCGACGTGCCCGGATTCGGCCAGGTCACGGGCGATGTCGCCTGGGGCGGGAATTGGTTCTTCCTGGTGGAGCAGCACGGCCAGGAATTGTCGCTGGCGAACGTCGAGCAGTTGACTGACTTTTGCTGGCGCGTCCGCCAGGCGGTCAATGCGCAGGGGTTCCCGGACGTCGATCACGTCGAGCTGTTCGGTCCGCCCACAGTGCCGGGCGCGAATTCGCGCAGCTTCGTGCAGTGCCCGGGCAAGGCCTACGACCGTTCACCCTGCGGCACCGGCACCAGCGCCAAACTCGCCTGCCTCGCCGCCGATGGCAAACTTGCCCCCGGCGCGGCCTGGGTGCAGGAAAGCATTATCGGCAGCACCTTCACCGGACGCTTCGAATGGCTCGATAAAGCGAGCAAGAAAATCGCCCCGCGAATCACCGGCCGGGCTTTCGTGAATGCCGAAACGACGCTGTTGCTGGACGAACGGGACCCGTTCTGTTGGGGTATCCGGGTATGAGCCAGCCCTTTGATATCATCATTGTCGGTGGGGGGATTGTCGGCGCCGCCTGCGCCGCTGAATGCGCCCGGGGCCGCCTCAAGGTGCTGGTCTTGGACCGTGGCCCCATTGGCGGCGGCACCACCGGCGCGGGTATGGGCCACATTGTCGTCATGGACGACTCCGCGGCCCAGTTCGCCCTTACCTCCTACTCACGCGCGCTCTGGCACCAACGGGTCCCCGACCTGCCCGACGACATCGAGTATGAACAATGCGGCACGCTCTGGCTCGCGGCTGACGAGGAAGAGATGGCTGAAGTTCATCGCAAACAGAACCTGTACTGCGAGCGCGGCGTCCGCGTGGAAGTGCTGGACGAGGAGTGCGTCGCGCGCGCTGAACCCAACCTGCGGCCGGGCATAGCCGGCGGCCTGCGCGTCGCCGATGATGCCGTGCTTTATCCACCCTGTGCGGCGCGCTTTCTCCTCGAAGAAGCCGTGCGACAGGGCGCCGAGGTGCGAACCGGGGTCACTGTTCGTGAGTTGCTGGTGGACGGCGGTGTCGAACTGGCGGACGGCTCGCGGATTTCCGCCGGAGTTTCGGTCAATGCCACCGGGCCCTGGTCTTCTGAATTAAGTGACGGCCTGCCGGTCCGCAAACGGAAGGGCCATCTGGTGATCACTGATCGGCACCCCGGATTCGTCCATCATCAAATCGTTGAGTTGGGCTATCTGAAAAGCGCCCACTCTCAGAATTCATCCTCCGTTGCGTTCAATATCCAGCCCCGCAAAACCGGCCAGGTGCTGATCGGCTCGTCGCGGCAGTTTGACGCCGAAGATACCTCAGTGGACCAGCCGATCCTCGACCGCATGCTCAACCGCGCGTTCGAATACATGCCCGGGCTGGGGCAACTGTCCGCGCTTCGCGTTTGGAGCGGGCATCGCGCCGCAACCCCTGATAAACTGCCGTTGATCGGCCCGAGTGCCCGGAATAGCCGCATTTGGTTGGCGACGGGCCATGAAGGTTTGGGCATTACTACTTCGCTCGGCACTGGCCGTTTGCTCGCGGATATGCTGCTCAACCGGACCAGTGAAATCCCGACCGCCCCTTATTCACCGTCGCGATTTGCAAACGGCGTGAACTCCAACTAAGCAATGAGTACGATCCGTCCACGCGTTCCGCCGTCGGCCTGGGTTCAGGCCGCAGGCCGGGCCATTGCCCTTCATCCTCTTCCTCCTCCTCATCCTCGAAAGCGCGCCGCACGCAGATCGATTACGATTACGACGATGACGAGGCTCCTTCGAGGCCCCGCAGAATTACGCCGCAAACTGTGGACCTGAGACTTGAAACTTGGGACTTGAGACGATGCCCCTCCACCTCACCATCAACGGTATCGCTGTGACGGTTTCTCACGGCACCGTGGTCGCGGCTGCCGTCGCTGAGGCAGGCGTTACGCGTTTTCACCGTTCCGCGACGGGCGAAGCCCGCGGCCCGTTGTGCGGCATGGGCATTTGCATGGAGTGCAGCCTCACCATCAACGGCCGGCAGCGCAGCCGCAGTTGCACAACTTTGTGTGCGGAAGGCATGGAGGTGCGGACCGATGAGTGAACGGGCGGTTTCATTCGAGATAGTCGTCGTCGGTGGAGGCCCCGCCGGCCTGGCCGCTGCCTGCGCCGCCGCGGAGAGCGGCCATCAGGTGACCCTGGTGGACGAGACGCCCTGGCTCGGCGGCCAAATATGGCGCGGCCAATCGCCTCGTCCCACGCTCCCGGAGGCGCGCGGGTGGTTTGACCGTTTCCGTCGTTCCGGCGCAACTCTCTTCGCCGGCACGACGGTAGTCGCTGCACCTGAACCCGGATTGCTCCTCGCCGAGCGCGACGACCGGCCCTGCCAGATCCGCTGGCAACGCCTGATACTGGCGACTGGCGCCCGCGAATTGTTCCTGCCCTTCCCTGGCTGGACTTTGCCGGGCGTGATGGGCCCGGGCGGGTTGCAGGCGCTGGTGAAAAACGGCTGGCCGATAAGCGGCCAGCGTGTGCTCCTGGCTGGCACCGGCCCGCTCCTGCTCGCGGTAGCCAACAGCTTGCGCCGCCAGGGAGCGCGCGTGCTTTCAGTTGTCGAACAGGCGGCGTGGACGCGAGTCCTGAACTTCGGCCTGGGCCTGTACGCCCATCCAGCCAAGCTCTGGCAAGGTCTTCGGCTCAAGCTCCGCCTCCTCGGTATCCCTTATCACTGCGGCGCCTGGCCGCTCCGCGCTGAAGGTGACCAAACAGTTCGAACGGTTACGCTCGCCAACGGCAAGCAAACCTGGAGCGAGGAGTGTGATCTCTTTGCCTGCGGGTTTGGCCTGGTGCCGAATGTCGAAATGTCGCTGGCTCTCGGGTGCCAATTAGCCGGCGACTCCGTCCGCGTCGATGACTGGCAAGCAACGACCGTGCCGAACGTCTTTTGCGCTGGCGAGCCAACGGGCATCGGCGGCGCCGATTGCGCCCTCGTCGAAGGTCAGATCGCAGGTTATGCCGCCGCTGACGCTTCGGTTCAGGCCGAGGCGTTGTTCACACGCCGTGCCGCCTGGCACCAATTCCGCGCCGCCCTCGCTCATGCTTTCGCGCTCCGCTCTGAACTCAAGTCCATCGCCACCAACGACACCCTGGTCTGCCGCTGCGAAGATGTGACACTCGGGCAGATGCGCCGCTTCAGCAGTTGGCGCGACGCCAAGTTGCAGTCGCGCTGCGGCATGGGGTCTTGCCAGGGCCGCGTGTGCGGCGCCGCCGCGAAAGTGTTGCTCGGCTGGGGCATGGAATCGGTCCGTCCACCTATACTGCCCGCGCGCGTCACGAGCCTCGTTTCCCAACCCAACCCGCACCCGGAACCGGATGCGCGAACTCCCTGTCCTCATGCCCAATCTGAACCTGCAAGGCCTCTCGATTCTCGGTTACAGCCGCGTTAAGCCCTCGGGCGTCACTACCCCAGGCATTAATCCTGCCAGTGGCGCAAACCTGGCACCGGGTTATTTCTGGGCCACGCAAGAGGATGTGGACCGAGCGGCCTCTCTGGCAGCCGGGGCGTTCTCCGTTTACAGTCGTTGGCCAGCAAAACGCCGGGCGGTCCTGTTGCGCCGCATCGCTGAATTACTCGAGGCCAACTCCGCCGCCATCATCGAACGCGCGAACCTGGAGACCGCGCTGCCGTCTGGCCGGCTTCAGGGTGAAACCGCGCGCACCTGTAGCCAGTTGCGCCTTTTCGCCTCACTGGTCGAGGAAGGCTGGTGGCTGGACGCCCGGGTAGATCACGGCGACCCGAATCGCAAACCGCTTCCGAAACCTGATGTCCGCTCAATGCTGGTTCCCCTGGGGCCGGTCGCGGTCTTTAGTTCCAGCAATTTCCCGCTGGCATTTTCCGTCGCTGGTGGTGACACCGCGTCCGCGCTGGCTGCCGGCTGCCCGGTCATCTTGAAGCCGCACCAGGGCCACCTCGGAACATCCGAACTCGTGGGCCTGGTGGTCACGCAGGCGGCACAGGAGTGTGACGCGCCGGAGGGAATCTTCTCTCTGCTTTACGGACCGGGCCGGGAAATCGGAATGGCGCTGGTGAAGCACCCGTTCGTTAAGGCGGTCGGCTTCACCGGCTCCCGCGCCGGCGGCCGCGCTCTCATGGACGCCGCCGCCGCCCTGCCCGAACCTATCCCGGTCTATGCCGAGATGGGGAGCATCAACCCGGTTTTTTTCCTGCCGGGCGCGCTTAAGCAGTCGGCAGAATCGTTGGCCTCGGGGCTGCATGCTTCCGTCACGCTGGGTGTCGGCCAGTTCTGCACCAATCCGGGACTCGTCTTCCTCGAAGCCGGCTCCATCGCGCAGCCGTTTCTGCGAAAAATGGAGAGCCTGATGAGCGCGACGCCTGCCGGAACGATGCTCACGCCCAGCATCTGCGAGGAATACCGCGCCGGAATCGACAGGTTCTCCAAAGTGCCGGGAGTGCGGCACACGACGGGCTTGCCGGTGGACAAAACCGCCAAGGCAACGGGGGGCGGCGCGGCGCTGTTTGTGACCGAAGCAGCAACGTTTCTTCAAACTCCGGGCCTGATGGACGAGGTGTTCGGGCCTTCAACACTGGTGGTGCAGTGCGGTTCCCGCGAGCAACTGCTGGCCGCGGCGGAAAAGCTCGAAGGACAACTCACCGCCACGATTCATGGCACGGCGGAAGACTTCGCAGCCAATCAAGACCTACTCGCGATCCTTCAAACCAAAGCCGGACGCCTCGTGTGCAACGGCTTTCCTACCGGAGTTGAGGTTTGCCACGCGATGAACCACGGCGGACCTTACCCCGCTACCGCCGATGGTCGCTCCACCTCAGTCGGCACGCGCGCGATCCAACGCTTTGTTCGCCCGGTCTGTTTCCAAAGCTTCCCCGACGCCGCGCTGCCCGACGAATTGAAGGAATCAAACCCGCTCGGCCTCTGGCGCCTGGTGGATGGCAGGTTCGGACAGCGGTAGGACGGGGAATGTTTACTCTTTCTTGTGCCCTGGTTCAATCCGCCCCGCGCATGAGCTTCTGGATCGGTCTCGCGACCAAGGCCAGCAAAATGCCCGTGCCGGCCGTCGTGGCCACGATCCCGAGGTAACGACCCGGCATCTCGCTCACCGCCTCGGCGCTGAACCTCCCGGCGATCAGCCCCGCGATCAGGTTGCCCATCGATGTCCCCAAAAACCATATCCCCATCATTTGGCCCACCAGGCGGCGCGGTGCCAGTTTTGTGACCGAGCTCAACCCGACCGGGCTCAAACAAAGCTCGCCGATCGAATGGAGGAGATATGTCGAGATGAGCCACGTAGGCCAGGCCTTGCGACCGGCAACGACCAACCGCGACGCCCCGACCATCACCAGGAAGCCCGCACCCAGCAACGCCAATCCCAACGCGAACTTCGTGGGCAGCGACGGGTTCAGGTTGTACCGCGCCAGCCTCACCCATACGGCCGCGACAGCCGGTGCGAGGAGGATGACGAAGATAGCTCCCAACGACTGGAACCAACCCGCAGGGATCGTGTAATTGAAAAACAGCCGCTGCGTATAGCGCTCCGCAAACAGGTTCAAAGAGGAACCTGCCTGCTCGAATCCCGACCAGAAGAGCGCTGACGCTAGAAACAGGATGGCGATCACCGCCACCCGCGCCGTTTCTGTCCGGTCCAGGTGGAAGAAGAAGAACATACAAGCGAAATACAACAGCGCCACAGCGGCGATGATGTAGGTTGTCGCCCGCGCCACCGCCACCGGGCTGAAATGAATCACGCCAGTAATCAACAATACGACGGCCAAAAAAAGTCCGCTGATCAGGGCTCCCAACAGCAGTCGATCTTTGGCCCGGATGCCTTCCCGGTGCCCGGGATGGCGGCCGGCTTCTCCAAGGTGGCGGCCGGACAGGCGGTATTGGACCAGGCCCAGAACCATTCCCACCCCGGCAGCGGCGAACCCGTAATGCCAGTTCACTTTTTCGCCCAGGGCGCTGCACACCAGCGGACCCAGCGCGGCGCCCAGGTTGATCCCCATGTAGAAAACTGTGAACCCGGCATCGCGCCGCGCCCCGCCTTCAGGGTACAGCTCGCCGACGATTGCGCTCACGTTTGGTTTCAGTAAACCAGTCCCTATCACGACCAGGATCAGTCCAAGGTAAAAACACTCCGTGCGAGGAATCGCCAGTGTGAAATGACCGCACGCGATGATGCTGCCGCCGTACCACACCGAGCGCTGCGCGCCCAGGAACCGGTCCGCAATCCACCCGCCCGGCAGCGCGGCAAGGTAAACCCCCGCAGTGTAGAGGCCGTAAATCGACGTTGCTACCTCATCGGTCAGCCCCAGCCCTCCCGCCTTGATCCCCTCGACCATGAACAACACCAGCAATGCCCGCATCCCGTAATAACTGAACCGCTCCCACATCTCTGTGAAAAAGAGGGTGTAGAGCCCGCGCGGATGCCGCGCCGCGGTCGCCACGGCGGGCTCAGCGGTTGTTGATGGATTCACCGGCTTAACGGTTTACCCTTTTAACGCCTCGACGCTTCCACGCTTCAACGCGTAGCCGCCCCCACGCCCAACTCTGCCCGGACAATCTCCGGCAGATACTTCACCGGCACTGCTCCCGGCTCGAGCACCGCCTCGTGAAAACGGCCCAGCACGAACTTGTCGCCCAGCTCACGCTCGATGGCCTGCCGCAGCCTGTAATGCGCCATCCGCCCCACAAAGTAGGTCGAAAGTTGACAGGAACTCTGCTTGGACCGGATGATCTTCAGCCGCGCCTCACCTTCCGACTGGAAACAATCGTCCATGAGAAACTTCAGCGCCTGGTCGTCGCCCAGGCTTGAGCAATGCATCTTGTGGTCGAGGATCGTGTTCGCGACTGCGCGCAGGTAAAACTTAAGCTGATTCAACCTCAAGGCGAGGTCGCCCCCACCGTAGCCCTGGTCGAGCATCATCTGCTCTGTATAAACCGCCCAACCTTCGATATAGACCCCCGACTGCAACACCCGCCGGATAAGCGACGGGTTCCGGTTCATGTACTCAAGTTGCACCGAGTGGCCGGGATACCCCTCGTGAATCGTCAGGATGTCCAGCATGTGGCTGTTGTATTCTTCGAGGTAGCTCGTGACCCGTTGCGCGTCCCAATCCTTGGGCGGCGGGCTGACCGCGAGGTGGCCGGTCGCATTCGGATCCAGCGGCGGCGGCGCCTCCATGTAGGCAGTCGAGTTGCCGCGCTTGAACTCCGGCATCTCAACCACGGTACAATGGTCCGGGTCCGGCAGCCGGAGGATGTCGTTCGCGGCGATGAACTTCTTGATCCGGGCGACGCGGTCCCTCATGTCACCGACCAGGTCCGAAGCCCGGCCGTGTTCCTTGGAGACGGCAGCCAGCACCTGCCGCACCGTCGCGTGCCGTCCCTCGGCATCATCCGGGGGCAACGGCTGCTTCGGGAAGTACCGGCTCCAGAGCTGGCGCGCGACAACGTACATCTCGCGCTCCACTCGCGCGAATTCGGATTCCGCGTCTGCCATGACCTGATCGGCGCTCACCGCCGCGTCCAGTTCGAGTTCCAGTTTATGCGCGAACTTCTCAGCACCGATCCGCCACTCGCCGTTCGCCCTCGGCAACAGGTCCTTCTCCAGGAAAGTTTGATAGTCTTTCAAACAGGCGACCACTGGCGCGGCGGCCGCTTTCAACGCCGCGAGTTGGCGCGTCTCGCCCGCGAAGTCGTAAATCCCATGCTCATAAAAATCGATCGCGCCGCGGTTCTGGCGGATCGCCGTCTCGGTATGCGTGCGAGGCGGATTCTTAAGGTTCTCCCGCGCGGCAGCCACCACTTTCGGGATCAGCGCCATCCGGGCGATGCAGTTCACCACGTTGGTCTCTAGGGGCAAAGTCGATTGGGTCAATGCCAGATAAACGCTGTCATTGATATACCCGTTGTAAGCCCGCGGGTCCGTGTCGAACGGGTGAAAGTTGTCGGTCAGCCACAGCTCGGTCGTGAGCGAATGTTTGAGGATCTCGAAATCGGTCTGCGCGGGGCGCGTGAGTTTCGCGTAATCGACCTGTCTGGGCAGCTCCGCCAGCGTCTCCTGCGCCTGCTCGCGCCATTTCTCCCGCGCCGCCGGGCTCAGGTCTTCCAGTTGCGCATCAAACCGGTGGTCGCCCAGTTCCGTGGCGGAGACTGGACGCAGCCGGAACCTCTCGTCGAGGTACGCCTTGAAGAAGGTCGCGAGTTTTTTGTCCTCCGCCTGCGCCCAAACCCGGCCGGCGCCCCCCGATAACAACAACAATGCCGCGATGGTTCGAAAGAACAGTGTTTTGCTCATGGAATTAATTAATATTGTTTCCTATCGCACGCCGCCGGTCAAATCCAAAGCTCGGTTGCGTGAAGCTGACGCAAGATGAGTGAACCTCACGCAAGAACGCCGGCCGACCTGCCCGAATGCCAGCGAAAACGGCTTGGCACCTGTAATGCTCGCAATTAAACAACCGGAGCCGGCCTATTCATAGGTCTAACACAGTCCGTCGGCAGGCGTTCACGCTGGTCGAGCTCTTCGTTGTCGTGGCAGTCATTTCGGTCCTGGGAGCGGTGTTCTTGCCACAGTGGGTCAGACAGCAAAGGCGCCATGCGTGCTGCCATATATCTTGCGTTAACAATCTGAAGCAGGTGGGTCTGGCCTTCAAGACCTGGGCCCTGCACAATAACGACCACTTCCCCATGCAGGTGTGTGTGACGAATGGCGGGACGATGGAATTGGTCAGCGCTAGCAGCGTCTGGCCGCTTGGCGGAACCGCGAGGTTGGTCAACGCCGGCAATGTCTGGCCTCATTTCCTGGTTATGTCCAACGAACTCAGCACGTCGAGCATTTTGTTCTGCCCGCAGGAATCCGAGAAAAAGCGCACCAAGGCGAACACGTTCCTGCCTTACGCGCCACCACCCGGAGCGCCCTACCATGACGGGGCTCCCTGGCCGACGAACGCGGATGGGCTAGGTTCATCGCTTGAGCGCCCGGGCGCCACCGCTTATGGCAACGATCCCATCCCCATTCCGTCCGGCCGGCCTGAACGGTACTACCGCGTCCGGACGCCCTGACGCTGAAGCCTTGGCGAACGCCTCGCTCACAGAAGGAGGTATTTCCCAAAACGCGCGATTTGAATTGACAGTGTTGTTAAGGCTTGCTATTATCTTTTGTAATCACCTTGGCAAAACAATGGCTTAAACCCGCAGGGTCTCTTCTTATGCGCAATATATCGTCTGTCCTGGTGTGCCTGGCAGTCGCCGGCACGTTCGCCTCCACCGTAGTCTCCGGCGCCCCCCAACTCGCGCCGCTTTCCGCCGCCGGCCAGCCGGCCAGGAATGTCCTTGCCCCGGGCCTCGCCGGCGCGGTCGGCGAGGTGGACATCGTGGTCCAGCTGGATGACCCGTCGCTGGCCACGTTGCACTCTGTTAACGCCAAGGGCGCCCGTAATTGGCTGCCGCGCAGCCAGCAGACCCAGCACCTCGGTCTGCTCAAAGGCAAACATGATGCGTTGGCCGCCACCGCGCGCAGTCTCGGCGGCTCGGAACTGGGGCGTCTCAGCAAGGCGCTCAACGCCGTCATCCTCCGCATCGATGCCTCTCACCTGCCGGCCCTCGCCGCGCTCCCTAACGTTATCTCGATCCGCCCGGTCGTGAACTATCACCTGGATGACGCCGAGACCATCCCCTACGTGGGCGCTTCGGCCGTCCGCGCCGGCGGGATCGACGGCACCGGGGTCCGCGCCGCCGTCATCGATACCGGCATTGACTACACCCACAAAGACCTCGGCGGGCCGGGAACCCTGGCGGCCTACGTGACCGCCTACGGCACCAACTCCACCGACCCCGCCAATACCCAGTTGAATGCCCTGTTTCCTTCAGCCAAGGTCATTGGCGGCTTCGATTTCGTAGGCGAAACGTGGCCCAACGGCCCGCTGGCTCCCGACCCGAACCCCATCGATTTTAACGGTCACGGCACGCACGTCGCCGACATCCTCGCGGGCCACAGCCAGGACGACACGCACCACGGTGTGGCCCCGGGGGCCAAATTATTTGCGCTTCGAGCCTGCAGTTCCATTGCCAGCGCCTGCAGCGGTGTCGCCCTCCTCCAATCGATGGACTTTGCCCTCGACCCGGACGGCGATGGCGACCTCTCCGACGCCGTGGACGTCATCAACCTGTCACTCGGCAGCGCTTACGGTCAAAAAGAAGACGACCTCAGCCAGGCCTGCGCCAACGCGGTTCATCTGGGGGTCATTGTCGTGGCCGCCGCCGGGAACGACGGCGACAAGCCTTACGTCCTGAGTTCGCCCGCCTCCACGCCCGAAGTCATCGCCGCGGCGCAAACACAGGTGCCGAGCGCTAAACAGTATCCCCTGGTCATCAACTCCCCGGCTTCCATCGCCGGCGCGTACCCCAACACCGCTACGGTGGATTGGGCGCCGGTGGGCGCCGGTTTCACCGGTGACGTCGCCTACGTCGGGCGCGGCTGCAGCGGCGATGCTTATTTGGCCAACCCGTCCGGCAAAGTGGCGCTGATCGATCGCGGTTCTTGCGCCGTCAGCCTCAAGGTGGACCGCGCCGCCAAGGCTGGCGCCATCGGCGTTCTGATTGCGATGGTGAACAGCGCCGACCCCATTAGCTTCTCCTTCGGCGGCGGCACCACCTTCGTCCCCACTCTGGTTATTCCCAAGTCGGTGGCCGACAGGATCAAGGCCAACCTGGCTGCGCCGGTCAACGTCACCTTCTCGCCGAGCAACTTCATCGCGCTGGTCGGCAGCATGGTCAATACTTCCGCCCGCGGCCCAAGCTATAGTTATCAAGCCATCAAGCCGGACGTCGGCGCGCCCGGCGGAACGATCTCGGCACAGGTGGGCACAGGCGACGGCGAGACCGCTTTCGGAGGCACTTCCGGTGCCACGCCTATGATTGCCGGGTGTGCGGCTTTGCTCCGGGAGGCGTTCCCCGGCCGTTCACCCGCGGAAATCAAAAGCCTGCTCATGAACTCCGCGGAGACCACCATCCAGACCGACCCCGCGCTGCAACCCGGCGTTCTGGCGCCGATCACGCGCATCGGGGGCGGCGAAGTTCGAGTGGACCGAGCCGTGCACAGCACGACGGCTGCCTGGGATGCCGAGCAGCAAGCCGGGAGCCTGTCGTTCGGATACCACGCCATTTCCGGTCCGGCTTCCTTCGAACGTACCGTCGTTGTGCGGAATTACAGCGATCAGCATAGAACCTACAACATCTCGAGCGGGTTCAGGTACGCTAACGATGCGGCCAATGGCGCGGTTTCCATTAAGACGCCGAGCATGGTCAGAGTGGGCGCCCACAGCATGGCCCAATTCCAGGTCGAGTTGGATGTCGATGCCTCCAAATTGCCTGACTGGGATCTCAACGGCGGCCCGCTCGGCGGTGCCGGTCCGCTGCTGCAGGGCGTTGAATTCGACGGCTACGTGCACATCGCCGACAAGAAGGACGATGTCCACCTGGCCTGGCAGATCCTCCCGCATAAGGCCGCCGCGGTTTCCGCGAACCTGGCTGGCTCGGTTGCAGGCGAGCACTCCGCGCGCCTGATGCTTGACAATCAAAACGGAGCGACCGCCGGCGGCGTGGAGGTCTTCTCCCTGACCGGCCAAAGCTCCCGAATCCCGAGAAGGTTCCTCCCCGGCCCGGGTGATAACTTTGCCGTGATCGATCTTCAAGCGGTGGGCGTTCGGCTCGTCGATTTGGGAGGCGAACCCGGTGTCCAGTTCGCGGTCACTACCTTCGGGCAGCGGTCCCATCCCAATTACCCGGCGCTTTTCGATGTCGCCATCGACACGAACCTCGACGGAGTCATCGATTTCGAGGTCTTCAACAACGAGCTGGGCGGGTTTGCCGCTACCGGCCAAAATGTCGTTTTCGTTCAGGACGACACCGTGACCAATCCCAGTCCCGTGGTGGTCGAATTCGCCGATGCGGATCTCGATTCGGCGAACGTGATCCTGACTGCGCCGCTGTCTGCCATTGGCCTGGCCCCGGGCAGCCAATTCAAGTTCTCGGTTTTCGCCGTTGATGATTACTTCACCGGGAATATCACCGACGCCATCACCGACATGGCCTATACCCTGGGCACGCCTGCCTTTTCGCTCGCGGGATCGAGTTCTTTTGCCCTGCCGCCCGGCGCTCGGGCCACGTTAGGGGTGTCCGATGTTGCGGGCGGAGAGACCGCCTCGCCGTCTCAATCCGGCTTGCTGCTGCTCTATCGGGATGCCAAGGCGAACCAGGAGTCGCAAGCCGTCACTCTCGCTCACCGGCGCGGGGACAACAGCCAGGCTGGAAGCCACTAATTGACCGCGGCACCGCTCTCAGTGCCTGCTGGTTCAGCTTTGAAGGCGCTCGAGTTTTACCTCGGGCGCCAGCCGCTCGACGTCTTCGCGGCTGACCTCTCCCGCCATAAGCGTCAGCGCGTTGGCCGCTCCCGCCGCCGCGCCCCAACGGCAGGCCTCGCCCAGGTCGTCGCCCTTGACCAGCCGCCAAACCAACCCGGCCGTGAAGGCATCGCCCGACCCGATCGGGTTCACCGGCGTGATGCGCGGCGACCGCACCCGCCAGAGCTGCCGCCCGTCGAAAGCCAGCGCCGGCTCCTTACCGGCCGTGACGACAATCCGGCGCGCGCCCCGCTCGCTCAATTCGCGCATCGCCGCGATTACCGCCGGTTCGTCGTCCAGCGTCCGGCCGACGGTCGCCGCCAATTCCTTGCGGTTGGGTTTGACCAGCCCCGGGCCCGCCGCGAGCGCTTCCGTCAGTGCCGCTCCTTGCGCGTCCACCACTGAGAGCCCGCCGTGCCCGTGAACCATTTGCGCCACCAAGCGGTACAGCGCCGGGTCAGCCCCCGGCGCAATCGTGCCCGACATCACCGCCGCTTTGCACCCTGGCATTTTTTGGCGGATGAGCGCGAGCAGTTGCTCGTGCTCGGCCGGCGTTACCGGCGGACTCTCCTCGATAAGTTCGGTGATCCTCCCGGTCGCGCGCTCGATCACCGTCACACACTCCCGCGTCTGCGCCGCCACGGTGACAAACACCGCTTCGATGCCTCGGCTCTCCAAATCTCCCCGCACCTGCTTGCCCCGCCAGCCTCCCAAAAAACCCGTCGCCACCGGTCCTTCGCCGAGTGCCTTCAACACCTTGGCGACGTTCACCGACTTTCCTGCCGCGCCCTCGATAGTGGTGGCCGCTCGATTGAAGTCATCGAGCCAAAGCTGTTCGAACACCATGACGCGTTGCGCCGCCGGTGTGGTTCCGATGCACAGGATCATGAGCGCCCCCACTTGTAGGCGTTCCCTTCGAGCCAGGAAAGCACGAAGCGTCCGCAACAAAAAGGGGCGGCTCTGCGCCGCCCCCAAACCAAACCAACCTAAGGCAAAATGTTATTGGCTTTTCTTTTCTTCGCCTTTTTGGCTGCCACCACGCTGCGGGCGCGCCTTTTCCCACTTGTCCCACTGGGCAGGCGTAAGGATCTCTTTGAGCTTCTTGTCACTCGCCTCGCGAAGCTCGCGGCCCTTGGCCCGGCGGTCTTCCTGGCTCAAGCTCGTGTCCTGGCGGAGTTCGCGCTGTTTCTTCGCGTCCTCTTCGAAGAGCGCCGTGACCTTGGTTTTCTGGTCAGCCGTCAGGGTCACTTCTGTGTTCATCCGGTCTACCCGTTGCTCGACGGACGGCCCCTTCTTCTTGGGGGTGTCCTGAGCGGAAGTGATTGTTGCGCCGGCCAGCAGGCCGCCCACCGCCAAAGCCGCAATTAAACTAAGTTTGTTCATACTCATCTGTCTTGTTGTTGTTGTGTTGTCCTGGTCCGCCGACCGATCGCGGCCGGGGAGCCCGTCACTATACCACCACAGACGGATGACAACTGAATTGGTTACAGAGACCGGGCCGGTTCCACGGGCACACGCCTGCCTGAGGACCGACCGGGCGTGAGTTTATAAGATGCTGATGGAGAAGGTTTTGCCTGGTTGGCGAGCGGGGATTTGGATATCTTGCCCGCTCGGACGGCGGGTCGGTAATAACCCCAGGCAGGCCCAGGTCCGCCCAGCGTCGCGAGCTCCATCAGTAGAAGCTTCCCTGAAGAAGGAAGCTGGCATTGAATGACCTTGCCAATCCCTCGATGATTTCCTCGCTCGAAATTATCGAACTACAGGCGTGACATCGGACGTCGCCCATGGAAGATTCTGCGGTCTTATGAAATTACTGATTTCACTTTGCGCAGCCAGCCTCGCGCTGGGCCTTGTTGCGGCTCGGGCCGACGAGCCCAAAAAAGACACCAACACCACTACGGAAAAGAAATCCGATCCCAAAGACACCAAGATGAATGCCAAAGAAGTTGCCGTAATCAAAACCACCGAGGGCGAAATGGTCGCCGAGCTATGGTCCGACGTCGCACCGAAAACCGTTGAGAATTTCAAGACCCTCGCGAACAAAGGCTTTTACGACGGCACCTGCTTTCACCGCGTCATCAAGGATTTTATGATCCAGGGCGGAGACCCGCTGACCAAAGACCCCAGCAAGGAAGGAAGTTGGGGTACGGGCGGCCCGGGCTATCAAATCAAAGCCGAATTCAACGACCACCATCATGACCGGGGTGTCCTATCCATGGCGCGCTCCAATGACCCTGACTCCGCCGGCAGCCAGTTCTTCATCTGTCATGGCACCCCACGGTTTCTGGATCATCAATACACCGCTTTCGGCAAATTGATCAAAGGCGACGACGTGCTCGAAAAAATCGCCACTACCCCCACTCACCCTCCGGACCGGCCCAATAAGCGCATGGGCATCGAGAGCATTAAGGTGGTGCCCGCCGACTCGGTCAAGTAGCCCGGGTAGGGATTTACGATTTTGGATTTACGCGTCCTGGCTGCCCGGCCTAAACCTCTTGGGTCCCGGTCTTCGCAAGACGTGCTCAGTTTCCGTGTTCAAACTCGCTTTCGCTGGCGTGTGCCCAACCGGGCGCGTAAATCGTAAATCGTAAGTTGAAATGGAAATTAAAGAGCTCGCGACATTGCTTGTCTCCCTCGGCTGCCCGCTGGAAAAGTCCGCCGAGATGGCGGCTCAGCTCGACAAAAGGGCTCGGCAGCTCGCTGAGGCGAAGGACCGCACTTACGACGAGGCACTCGCCCACCTCCTCGAATTAATGCGCCAGGGTTGGGCGGCCAAGGAGAAAAGCGTGTGAAGTTGTGGCCTTGCGAGGCTGCCTGCGCTCGCTGGAAGTGCGCCCCGACAGCGGAAAGCAGCCTGCTCGCATAAATCAAAAGTCGTAAATCGAAATGCCCAAGCCCTGGCGCAAACTCAGCTCGAAGACCCTCGGCGACTTCAAGATTTTCCGGATTCACTCGGACCGGCTGGTGTCGCCGCGCACGGGGCGGGAACACGACTTCTTCGTCATCGAATCCGTCAACTGGGTCAACGTCATTGCGCTGACGCCCGAACGGCAACTGGTGATGATCGAGCAATACCGCCACGGGTCGGGCACCGTCGAGCTGGAAGTCCCCGGCGGCATGATCGACACCCGGGATGCTTCACCCGAGGCGGCGGGTGTCCGCGAGCTGCGCGAGGAAACCGGCTATGCCGGCGAGAACCCGCGCCTCATCGGCCGGGTCTTTCCCAACCCGGCCATCATGAGCAACACCTGCTTCACCGTGATGGTGGACAATTGCTGCTGCCTGCACCCGGTGGAATTCGACCACGGCGAGGATTTGGCGACTTGCCTGGTCCCGGTGGACGAGGTCTCCCACCTGGTCGCTTCGGGAAGAATCAAGCACTCGCTTGTGATCGCTGCGCTCTATCACTTTGACCTGTTGCGTCGTTGAAACGTTAAAACTCTAGGAAGGTTAAAACTTCGGGACGGGTGTTGCACTGCACGTTTCACGTTTCAACGTTTTAACCCTTTTAACGCTTCAACGCTCCTCCTCACGCGGCGCCTTCTACGCGCACCTTGTCCTTCTTGGCATCAAACTCCACCTTTAGCGATTTACGGTCGCTGACGAGTTGTTTCTCCAGTTGCTGGAAGGCCTCAGCGTCACCCTTGTCCACGGCCTTGGCCATCTCGCCCTGGAGAAAAAGCTCGCGCTCGGCGATTTTGGCGGCGCATTGGGAGTCGAGGTCGGCCAGTTGTCTTTTCTGTTCCGCTGTGAGCTTGACCGTCGGCGCGGACTTGCTCAACCGTTCCATCGCGAGTTCGTAAGCGGTTTTCATTTTGGTTTTTTCTTCCAGGGCATATCGGGGAATTGGGTCGGCACTTTTACCGGCTCCAGTTTGGGTTTCGCCAGTTCGAGCTCCGGGTCGCTGGGGGGCGGCGCGTCCGGCGACGCAGACTTGGCGCGTTGCGCGTCAGCCCTCCATGAAGAAATCCGCGCCTGCAACCCGTGATGTTCGGCGGTCGCTTTGTCCCCGGCCTTCATGTAAAACAGCGAAAGGTTGGTGTGGACGAGTTGTTCGTGGGGTTTGAGGCGCTCGGCTTTGTGGCCTTCGGCGATCGCCGCGGCGTAATTGGCCAGCCGGTAGTAAGCCATGCCGAGGGCGAGCTGCGCGTCAAAGTGCGCAGGGTCCTCGACCAGAACCGCCCTCAGCTTCGCGATCGCGCCGTCATAATCCCCGGTGCTGAACGCAAACATCGCGTCATCATATTGCTCCTGGTGCCCCGACATATACGTTTTGACATTCAAACGTAGGCTATGATCATGTCAGTGCGCAAGTGTGCGGAGAGTGAAACGTGATGCGTGAAGAGTCAAATCTGACGGGTAATGGAACGAACATGTTGGAACCTCCGAGTCTTGTTCGCGCATTACGTATCACGTTTGACATGACAAATCCGACCAACGCTCCAGAACCCATGCCCTCACCGCTCAAGCTTCTCTCGACCGATTTCGATGGCACCTTGTTCGCGGAGTTCGAGGATCCGCCGATTCCTCGTGGCTTGGAAGACCTACTCGACTCCCTGCAAACTGACGGCGCAAAATGGGTCATTAACACCGGACGCGACATGTCCAGCCTGATGGAATCGCTCGCGCGGGCAGGCGTCTCGGTGATACCGGATTATTTGGTGCTGGTGGAACGGGAAATCCATGTCCGCCACGCTTCCCAATACGTCAGCCTTGAGGAGTGGAACGGCCCTTGCAACCAACTCCACGCCGAATTATTCACGCGCATCCGGGCGGACCTGCCGCGCCTGGCCGGGTGGATCCAGGATCGCTTCCACGCGACGCTTTACGAAGACGCCTACTCACCGCTCTGCCTCATCGCAAGGAGCAATGGCGAAATGGACTCGATCCACCAGCACCTCGAGGAGTATTGCCGCACGGTCCCTCGCCTCAGCGTCGTCCGCAACGACGTTTATGCCCGGTTTTGCCATGATGCCTATAACAAAGGGACCGCCCTGGCCGAGGTCGCCCGCCGACTGGGTTTGAACGCGCACCAGACTTTTGCCGCCGGCGACCACTTGAACGACCTGCCGATGCTCTCCCGCAACTACGCCGAATGCCTCGCCGCGCCTGCCAACGCCATCCCGGTCGTCCGGGAGGCCGTGCGGCGCCAGGGCGGCTACCTGAGCCCAAGCCCCCACGGGCTGGGGGTGGCCGAAGCAATAAAATATTATCTTGCGGACCGCGCCGGCCGAACATTGACTTTCAATAATGATCGGACCAGGATTAAGTCGAATAATTAGCGTTTCTTGCGCCCCTAATGGCAACCTTGGTTTGTGTCGTAAGCTACTGCCAGCCAACTGAATACAATCGAGCATTAGAAATTGACACGAGCGGGTTGCATGATAGACTTTTATAACGACGGTTATTCGGACTGATTTGGCGGCGGATGCCGTCCGCAGCCGGGCCGGTCCATTGAAACTGAAATCTGACAACTGAGCCCGGCATGAGCGATTCGATCGAACCCCCGCAGTCTTCCGGCAGTCAACCCCGCGTCTCCACCATCAATGAAGCGGTCATCCGGATCGCCGGCAACTCGCAGGACGGGATCCAGGCGATCGGCGGTTTCCTGGCACGGCTGGCGGGACGGAGCGAGCAGGAGGTCATGACATTCATGACGATCCCCTCGACCATTTCCGGCGGACCGTCCATTTTCCAGGTACGCATCGGCTCGGGCGAAGTTGCCAGTGCCGGTGATGACGCCGATGTGCTGCTGGCCTTTTACCAACACTCGTACGAAGACCACATCTCCTCGCTGAAGCCGAACGGAATGGTTCTCTATGACACAGACCACGTGGAACCGAAAGCCGAATGGCAGCAGCAATATCATCACTTGGGCATCCCGATTTCGAGCCTCACGGTTGAGGCAATTGGCGGCACCGCCAAGGATAAGGGCAAGAATATTTTCGCGCTTGGGTTACTGGCCAAGATGTTCGATTTGAACCTGCCCAAGCTCGAAGCGCTCATCGGGGAACGGTTCGGCGGCAAAGACCCGAGCGTGCTTAACAACGCGCTGGCGGCGTTCCATGCCGGCTACGGCCACTCGCTGGGGCAGGTGCTGGAAACGTTTAAGTTCGCCGAAAGCCACCACAAGGCCGGGCAGCAGGTCGTCACGAACGGCAACGAGGCGCTGGCTTACGGCATTATCGCCGCCGGCGTGCGCTTCGGAGCCGCTTACCCAATCACCCCGTGGTCGGACGTGATGGAAATCCTGCGCCGCGAACTGCCCAAGTACGGCGGGACATTTGTGCAATGCGAGGACGAAATCGCGGCGATCTCAATGGCCAACGGCGCGGGATTCGCCGGGCGCGTGGCCGTGACCGGTTCGAGCGGGCCGGGCGTTACGTTGAAAATGGAGTCGCTGGGCTGGGCTGTCATGGCGGAAGTGCCGCTGGTGGTGATCGACGTTCAGCGCGGGGGCCCGTCGACCGGGATGCCGACCTCGGTCGAACAGTCGGATTTGTATCTCGCGTGCTTTGGCAGCCACGGGGACGCCCCGCGCGTGGTGCTGGCGCCAGCGGACGTCGAGGACTGTTTCTACACGGCGATTGAGGCGGTGAACATCGCGCGCAAGTACAACGTCCCGGTATTCATTCTCAGCGATCAGGCCATCGCTACCCGCATTGAAGCGTTTACGTCGCCCGACCTCGAAAAGGTCTGCCAGGACATTTCTCCCGACCTGTCGCCCGTCCCTGATTACAAGCCTTATGATCTGTCGGCTCCGGACGGCCTCACGCGGCGCGTGGTGCCCGGGACGCCCATCTTAAGCGGCCGCTACCCCGTGGCGGGCGGACTCGAACACGACGAGTTCGGTCACCCGACCGGTTCGCCCAAACTGCACATGCAGATGAGCGCGCGCCGGCGGAAGAAACTGCAGGCGCTGGGCGCGACCTTGCCCACGCCGAAAGTTTATGGGCCACCCGAGGGCAATGTCCTGCTGGTCGGCTGGGGTTCGACCAAGGGCCCGATTCAGGAGGCGGTGGACCGCGCTCGCGCGGGCGGCAACAGTGTCTCCGCGCTTCATCTCAAGCATCTCAACCCGCTCCCGCCGGGCCTCGAGAACATTTTTTCGGGCTTTAACACCATTCGCGTGGTGGAAATGAACGACGAGGGGCTCTACGGCTACGGCCAGCTCGCCGCTCTGCTGCGCGCTCGCTATTGCGACCCGAAGATCCGCGGCATCAACAAGACGGACGGCTTGACCTGGCGAGTCAAAGAAATCCTCGAGCGCGCCAAAGCCGACATCGCCTCCGGTCTGCATAAAATGTAACGAGGCCGTAGATGCAGACAATTTCGCAAAATAGTCCCGCCGGCGTTCAACCATCTTGACATATGGACGCTTCAACGTTTCAACGACTTACGAATATATGACCGTCCCCGCTATCGACCCCCCGCGCCCCGCAAACCCTGTCCCTGCCGGGGCGCCTCCCGCTCAGCCCGAGCGCAAGCCGCTGTCCAAGAAAGACATCGCGGCGGACCATCCTACGTGGTGCCCTGGTTGTGGGGACTTCTCAGTGCTGGCGCTTTACTTCAAGCTGATCGAGAAACGCAAGCTGTGGCAGGAAAAGATCACCACCATTTCAGGCATCGGCTGTTCCAGCCGTTTCCCGTATTTCGTGCAGGCTTATGGCGCCCACTACATTCACGGACGCTCTTTGCCGTTCGCGAGCGGCATTTCCCTGTCGCGGCCGGACCTCCACGTCTTCGTCTTCGGCGGCGATGGTGATATGTTTTCCATCGGCGGGAACCATTTCAACCACGCGGCCCGCAAGAACATCAAGCTGACTTGCGTCGTGATGGATAACTGGGTTTATGGCCTGACCAAGAAGCAGACTTCGCCAACTTCGCCGCTCGGGTTCAAGAGCAAGACCGACACCTGGGGCGCGGTGGATTATCCGATCAACCCGATGAAGCAGGCGATTGCCGCCGGAGCCAGCTTTGTCGCGCGCACTAACGCTTCGAATCCAAACCATGTGTTGCAGATGATGGAGGCCGCGATGGACCACGAGGGCTTCAGTTTCGTCGAATGCCTGAGCGAATGCGTCGAGTTTTACGAGGGCGCCTTTGACGGCTCCAACCCGCGCAAAGGCGGCGTGTTCAACCTCGTCCCCGCCGACCACAACGTCGGCGACGAAGTTGCCGCCTATAAACTCGCCGACCAACCGTTCCCTGGTTATTTCGGCATTTTCTACAAGTCGGTCAAACCGACCAAGAATGCCAAGGAAGCCGCGCTGAATGCCGGCGCGATGGGAAAATTCAAGGGCCTCAAAGACTGGCAGATTCTTCAAAAGAGCTTCGAGCGCATGAAGTAAGCTTTGGAAGATCCTTGCCGAGCGTTCTTAGAGCAACTTGATTTGCGCCCGTTCTTTAGCTAGTGATTCGGTCAAGGTCGGCAGTCGGCCATTGCGGCGCTCGATGATGTGTTTGTCCATCGCTGGGTCAAAAGCGACCGGGTATTTGCCGTCGTAGCATGCCATACAGAAGGAGTTGGCCGGCAGCCCAGTCGCCCGGACCATGCCCTCCTGCGAAAGATAATGCAGAGAGTCGGCGTTGAGATAGCGGCGGATGTTTTCGAGGGAATAGTTCGCTGCCATAAGCTTGCTGCGGTCGGGAAAGTCGATGCCATAAACGCACGGGTGCATGTGCGGCGGGCAACTGACAAGCACATGAACTTCTTTGGCGCCGGCTTCCTTAAGGTTGTTCACGCGCGCTTTGCAGGTCGTGCCCCGGACGATGGAGTCATCGACCACGATGACGCGTTTGTCCTTCACTAGCCCTTCAATGAGGTTTAGCTTCACGCGCACGTCGAAGTCGCGGATGAGCTGCGACGGCTGCAGAAAGCTCCGGCCGACGTAATGGTTGCGCACGAAAGCCATCTCGAAAGGGATGCCCGATTCGAGCGAGTACCCGAGCGCGGCGCAATTGCCGCTGTCGGGCACGGGTACCACGATGTCGGCTTCGAGGGGATTCTCGCGCGCCAGTTCCTTGCCCATTTCGACGCGGACCTTATAGACGTTGCGGTTCGCGATGGTGCTGTCGGGCCGGGCGAAATAGACGTATTCAAAAATGCAGAAGGCGCGGCGGTGCTGTTCGGGGAACGCCCGGACACTGCTGAGGCCGGTGTCGTTGACGACGACCACCTCCCCGGGCTCGACGTCACGGACATGTTTGGCGTGGATTAAATCGAGCGCGCAGGTTTCGCTGGCGAGCACCCAGGCTCCGTCGAGTTTGCCGATGCACAAGGGCCGGAAGCCGTGTGGATCGCGAACGCCAATCAGCTCCTTCTCGGTCATAATCACCAGCGAATAAGCGCCTTCGATACGCCGAATAGCATGGAGGAGATTGTTGCCGTTCCCGTTGAAGGACGGCTGAGCCATCAAGTGCAAAATGATTTCGCTATCCACCGTGGTCGCAAAGATGGAGCCATTGGCTTCCAGTTCGTCGCGCAACTTCGCGGCGTTGGTCAGGTTGCCATTATGGGCAATCGCGATTTGGCCGCGGGCGCAATCCACAGTGAGCGGCTGGGCGTTCATCAGGTGGGAAGAGCCAGTAGTGGAATAGCGCGTGTGGCCGATGGCCATCGAGCCGGCCAGCTCCTGAAGGATGTTGCCTTTGAACACCTGCGAAACCAGGCCCATGCCGATGTGTTTGCAGAACTGCTTGCCGTCGGAAGTGACAATGCCGGCGCTCTCCTGCCCCCGGTGCTGAAGTGCGTAAAGGCCGTAGTACGTCAACTCCGCGGCGTTCGGGTGGCCGTAAACGCCGAAAACACCGCAGTAGTGCTTCGGGTAATTCTGCATTGACTCAGTCAATCGCGCGACCACAAAATCCAACAACGGGAATACCCTTTGCGCAAGCACCAACTTGCCCCGGGAGCACCCGCCCTTTGAAAATGGGAACGAGCCCAAATTTCTGCCGATCCTTTGTCGAATTTACCGCAACTTTCCAGAAAACCAACTCAAATCAACGCATCGCTTCGGCGATGGAATTCCACCAAAGCTTGTGAAGCTCGGCGACTGGCCATGTGAATGAGCCGTTCGCTGTCGGAATTACAAGCGAGTCCCCCCCGACAGTGCCTATGCGGACGGCACTGACGCCCAGTAGTTTAGCCCGTTCGACGACTTTGACAGCGTCGAGCGAGGCGGTTGAGATAATGATGCGCGCTTGCGTCTCACCAAAAAGCATCGCGTCCAGACGCGCACGATTGACTGTTTTTGCCTCTCGCGGTTTGCGCTCGGAACGGCGCCCGGCCGCCTCGCCACTCTCCGCAGGTGGCGGCGCGAGCTCGATTCGGGCGCCGATCAGGCGGGGTGTCCCTCGCCCGATCTGCCGGCTGACGCAGCTTTCAGCCAGCGCGACCGCAAGTCCGCCCTCGCTGCAGTCGTGCGCGCTCTTGATCCCGCTAGCGTGAATCAGCGCTCGCAAGGCTAAGTGCAGGGCCGTTTCCCTCTCTAAATCGCAGCGCGGCGGGGTGCCCGTTTTTAAACCATGAATCTGCTGCAGATAAGCCGAGCCGCCAAGTCCCTGAAGGGGGTCGCTTACGTCGACCAACTCGCCCAGCAAGATGATTGCGTCGCCTTCGTCTTTGAACCATTGCGTAGTAAGGTGCGCCGGCTGCTCGATCAGGCCCGCCATCGCCACAGTGGGAGTCGGGTCAATCGGGCCGTTCGGGCTTTGGTTGTAGAGGCTGACATTGCCGCCCGTTACCGGGGCATTAAAGGCGCGGCAGCCTTCGGCCAGGCCGCGGACGGATTCGCGCAGTTGCCAGAACGTCTCCGGGTTGAACGGGTTGCCGAAGTTCAGGTTATCCGTGACACCCAGAGGGACGGCACCCGAGCAAGCCAGATTGCGGGCTGCTTCGGCGACAGCAATTTTGCCACCCTCGTAGGGGTCGAGATAGACGTAGGTTGCATTGCAATCGACGGTCAGTGCGACAAGTTTCTCCCTGACAGGTGCCGCCAGACCCGCGCTGTTTTCCGAGGCTGGCAAGGCATCGTCTTTGATGCGGATGACGGCGGCGTCCGAGCCGGGGGCAACAGCAGTGCCGTCGCGGACCGTGTGGTCATACTGGCGATAGACCCAGTTCTTGGAGGCAATAGTGGGGCAGGCCAAAAGCGTTTTTAGAACGTGGACCGGGTCGTGCGTGTCCGGAATACCGGTCAGGGTGAAGGCGTGGACAGCTTTAAGATATTCCGGTTCACGAGCCTCGCGCTCATAGACCGGCGCCTCGTCCGCCAGTTTCTTCGCTGGAATGTCCGCGACGACTTGGCTGTTGTTGCGCACCACCATCCGGCCCGTGTCGGTAACGCGGCCAATTTCAGCCCAGGGCAAATCCCACTTATCAAAAATGCGCTTCACTTCCTCCTCGCGTCCCTTTTGAACGATGATCAGCATCCGTTCCTGCGATTCGCTGAGCATGATTTCATACGGGGTCATGTTTGGGACGCGCTGCGGCACTTTGACCAAATCGATTTCGATGCCGGTTCCGGCGCGCGCGGCGGTTTCGCAGGTCGAGCAAGTCAGCCCCGCCGCGCCCATGTCCTGGATTCCGGCGACCGCCCCGGTCGCCAGGAGTTCGAGGCAGGCCTCGCAGACGAGTTTCTCCATGAAGGGATCGCCGACCTGCACCGCGCCGCGCTGTTGCTCGGCGGATTCCTCCGTCAAATCCTGAGAGGCGAACGCCGCGCCGGCTAGGCCATCACGCCCGGTCGCCGGGCCAACGTAAAAAACGGGATTGCCAACTCCTCGCGCGGCGCCTCGAACGATTTGCTCGTGGCGAAGCACGCCCAGGCAAAATGCATTCACCAGCGGGTTGCCCTCGTAGGACTTATCAAAATAGACCTCGCCGGCCACCGTTGGGATGCCGAAGCAGTTGCCGTAATGGCCGATGCCCGCGACGACACCGGCAAAGAGCCGACGGTTGTTCCGGATCGCCGCCTCTGCTTCGGCTGTAGCTGGCGCAGATGCGCCCTGGGCGAATGCAGCACCCCGCGCTCCGCACTGCGCACTGGTAATGGGCCCGAACCGCAGGCTGTTGAGCGAGCAGACCGGTCGGGCGCCCATCGTGAAAATGTCGCGAATGATTCCGCCCACGCCAGTGGCCGCGCCCTGGAAGGGTTCAACAGCGCTGGGATGGTTGTGCGACTCGATCTTGAAGGCAATGGCCAGACCGTCTCCTATGTCAATAATGCCCGCATTTTCTTCACCTGCGCCGACCAGAATCTTCGGCGATTTGGTCGGGAAAGTTTTGAGCAGTGGCCGGCTGTTCTTGTACGAGCAATGCTCGCTCCACATCACGGAGAAGATGCCGAGCTCGGTGTACGAAGGCTCGCGTCCGAGAATCTCCTTCAGCTTCTCATATTCCTCCGGCGTGAGGTTATGTTTGCGCACCAAGTCCGGCGTAATGGCTGGCTCTGCTGTTAACATTTCGAGATCAACATTCCTGGAATTCAACGGTCGAAAACCTGAAGCTGGCAGCATGCACCCTCTATAGCCTTGAGACAAGAAATTGATCCACCGTGCCGCGACAGCCGCTCCGCCTGGAAACACTTTATATCTCGCCGACAAGTTAGGTCTCCAAATCCAAGGTGGAATGCATAACAAGATAATTGCGAATCCCACTCTGACCTTTGTCAAATAGAACCTCAGGCGTCGCGAGCGGTCAGCCTCACTTGGTCGGCGCCGCCTCGATCGTGACCGTGCGGTCAGGTTCCGGGGCGCGCAGGCGGACAATGATATGATGGACCTTGCCGGCTTCGAGCGTGAAGGTGAAGCCGAGAGAAGGATAATTCATGGACTCGAGCCCAAACCGCATTTTTTCATCCCCGGTGGGTTCGCCATAGGCCTTAAGCACCTCGTCGCGGCTGGAGGTCATGCCGACGCCTTCCTTGGTCCGGCCGGTGAACGCTTTGACGAACGGACCGTTGAGTCCAGTGACGTCGCCGCACATGACGACGTGGACAACGCCGTCCGGGCTGGGCATAACGGCAAGGCCGAGCCGCGGGTATTCGAGCGCATTCGCCGTCTGGCGTCCGGGTTGACCTAATTCCGCGATAACTTGTTCCTTGGTCATGCCGGCATGGATTTTGCCGACAGTGAGGTTCGGTTCGATCAGCATCGCGGCGTTCGTGCCATCCGGACCGGATGAGTCTCGGCCAGCCTTCTCGGAACATGCCGAAAGCGACAGGAGGGAGGCCAAGGCCAATGCAGCGCTGACACCGCAAAGAGTGGCTTTGTTCATGTCGTAGATCTACTGCGACTTTAGCGGAATTAGAATAACAAACACCATGCTTGCGTCGGGCGAGCGCGCTTTACTGGTAGCGCCAAGCCGGCAGAGGCCGCTGCCCAAACCAGCCGGCCCGGACGTTCGCCCGTTGAACATTTGCGCCCCGACGTTACACCCCTCACGGTTGCCAATGTGCAACATCTGCACAAAGGCCGCAGTCACCTGTTCTGCGGTTCAGCGTGACGATGCGGTCATTGAGTTTTAATCAATTAAGTATCAGCATGTTGTGCCGCAAACCCTCCTTCCCGGCATAAGAATTGCACTTGCACGCAGCCTTATGTCTAAGAACAGGAGGATTCATGTCTGGCCGCTCCGGGCGCCGCCGCCCGGATTTCGGAGTCTCGCCACTCGCTGAGGCCGCTCCGCTCGAAGTTCAGACATCCTACGCCTGCATAATGCTTTCCCGCCACACGACACCCCAATTAATCGTGCCCCGCTTGCGCAGCCGGGACGCCCTAGCCGTAGTTGCGGAGCTCTGCTCGGTACTCCACCGCGCGCAGCGGGTGAAGGATCTGCTCCCGTTTTACAACGCAGTCATCAGCCGTGAAACGCTCAGCAACACAGCAACATTCCCGGGTTTGGCCATGCCGCACGCCCGCAGCAACGACTTTGAATACCTGTCGTTTGCAGTCGGCCTGACCTCCCATCCTCTTCATCAAGCGTTCGTCCGAGACGACCCAAATCATGGCCGTTGATGAAAGCACCGAGACGGAAGGCTCGCACCATTCACTGGTGGGCAAGGAGGTGCCCAAAGGGGTGATGATTTATCGCATGATAGGAGCATTCTTTTTTGGGGCGGTGGACAAACTCGAAAGCGCACTTAAGCGGGAGAAGCAGGAGCCGGAGGTGCTAATATTGCGCATGCGCAAAGTCGTCGCCCTCGATGCGACCGGCCTCAACGCACTGGAAGACCTGTACGACAAGCTTCATCGTAAAGGCAAGCATCTGGTGTTGAGCGCGCCGCATACAAACCCGATGATGGTGATGGTGAAAGCCGGTTTCATCGACCGGCTAAGGCCGGAAAACGTCTGCCCCCACATCGATGCCGCGCTGGTTCGGGCGCGCCAGATTTTAGGTTTGCCGCCGGCACCCGCCACCGACCCGCTCCATCACGAAAAAGAGAAGCTGGAAGCTGTTCGTTTGGAATTGACGAACGCGCTGGATCGGGTCAATAACGTGCTTCGAGCCCCACCACGGAACGGGACGCGTCCCGCCCTGTCTAAGGCCACAAAAACCGACATAATCTCGGTGCAAACTGAATGAAAAAACAAAGCCTCACACCGTCGGTCAGCCACACGTTCACAATCCGGCTGACCTATCCGAACCGAATCGGGATGTTCGCCCGCGTCGTCAGCACCATCGGCGCGCACGGCGGCGACCTTGGCGCCGTCGATATTGTCGCGCCCGACGCCAAACTGATGACCCGCGACATCACCGTCCGGGCCCGGGACGGAGCGCACCAGGAGGAGCTGGTTTCTTCGATCCGGCGGCTGACAAACGTGAAAGTAATCAACGTCTCCGACCGGGTGTTTCTGCTCCACCTTGGCGGCAAACTGGGCATCCAAAACAAGGTGCCCGTGACCACCCGAGACACGCTGTCGATGGCTTATACGCCTGGAGTGGCGCGGGTCTGTGAGGCGATTGCGAGCGACCCCCGGAAAGCCTGGCAACTAACCATTAAGAGCAACGCGGTGGCGGTGGTCAGCGACGGCACGGCCGTACTCGGCCTCGGCGACATAGGACCCGCCGCAGCCATGCCCGTTATGGAAGGGAAAGCGATGTTGTTCAAGGAATTCGGCGGCATCGATGCCTATCCCATCTGCCTGTCCACCAAAGAGCCGGATGAAATCATTCAGACAGTCAAGCACATCTCGGTGGGTTTTGGCGGTATTAATCTCGAAGATATCTCGGCTCCGCGCTGCTTCGAGATCGAGCGCCGGCTGCAGGAACAGCTCGAGATCCCGGTGTTCCACGATGACCAGCATGGCACTGCCGTCGTGGTGCTCGCCGCGCTTATTAATGCGCTGCGCCTGACCGGGCAGAAGCTCGAGCGGCTTAAGATTGTGCTCTCCGGCGCGGGCGCAGCGGGCGTTGCCGTCACCCGAATCCTGCTGCGGGGCGGTGCGCGGGATATTATCGTGTGCGACCGCGAAGGCGCCATTCATGAAGGCCGGCTGGCCGCATTAAATGAGAGCAAGGCCTGGCTGGCGCAGAACACCAACCCACACAAACTGCGCGGCAGGCTCGAGCACGCTCTGCACGGTGCCAATGTTTTCATCGGCGTTTCCGGTCCGGGAACGGTAAAGGTGCGACACCTGAAACGCATGGCCCGCAAGCCCATCATCTTTGCCCTCGCGAACCCGACGCCGGAGATCATGCCGGAAGAGGCCGCCCAGGTAGCCCACATCGTCGCCACTGGCCGGAGCGATTACCCAAACCAAATCAACAACGTGCTGGCGTTCCCGGGCATCTTCCGTGGGGCGCTGGACGTCCGGGCGCGGCAGATCACCGAGACCATGAAACAGGCGGCGGCCCGCGCGATCGCCGACTGCATCACGCCAGGCGAGCTGAGCCCCGAATACATCGTGCCCAGCGTGTTTAACCGGGAAGTCGTCCGGCGCGTCGCCGAAGCCGTTCGCCGCGCCGCAATCAAAGCGGGAGTGGCGCGCAAGAAGACCTGAATCAGGTCATCGTGAGCACGGCACCGAATCGCGGCGACCGCCTGGGCAGGTGAGACCATGTATTCCGCGCAGCCGCCGTCGCGGCTTAAGCCGGTCACTTTGGCGGGCCGGCACAGGATGAAATCTCCGCGCCAGCAGTTTTCGTAGTGGAAACAGTGGCGGCCGTGCCAGCCCACGCCCACGCGTTGGCCGACCTTCCACTCACTCACACCGGCGCCCAGCGCGTGGATTCGGCCCGAGATCTCCTGTCCTGGGATGCAAGGATACTGAAGTCCGGGCTATAGCCTCTCCTTCACAAACATATCGCTGTGGCAGATGCCGCAGGCCTCGACCTTATTGCGAACCTCTCCGGACCCTGGTTCTGGAATCTCCCGGTCCACCAGCTCCCAATCGCCCCGTGCTTTGCTGATTTGTGCCGCTTTCATCCGTTTCATAGCTCGTTACCGTTTGGTTGAGTTTAAAGATAGTAGCATCTCCCTGGCGGATGCGGAAGCGGAGAGCCAAGTTACAAATCGGCGCTCCGATGTCACTTTTAAGGGCGGCGCTCGTTACTTCCGCGGCTGACCGGCGATGTGGCCCCTCGTGACCCCAAGCTGGTTCAGCAACTTAAGCTCGCGCCAAAGCTGGGCGCCGGTGATCTCGCCGCGCAGCAACTCCCGGTACCGCTCGATCGTTTGCGCCACCTGGCCAGGAGGCTCGTTGAGGAATTCCACCCGGAAATGGCGCGCACCGAGAGCCAACATTCTCGCGACATACTCGGCGCCCGTTTGTGCGAGGGCATTGAACACCGTATTGCGGCACCCGACGTCTGCCTTGACCGGATGTTCGGCGCCGACCCGATCTCTCAGCCGCACATCGTGCCGGTCGCACGGCCGGCCGCAGTTTGTGTAGTCGGTGCCGCTCGAGAGAAAGGCACAGAAGAGGCAATGCTCCATGTGAAACATCGGCATGTGCTGGTGGAGCGTCACCTCGAACCATTGGGGCGGCGCGGCCTGGAGCAGCGCCTCCAATTGTGTGAAGTTCAAATCGTAGGAGGCGGCAACGCGTTCGAGGCCAAACTTGTTTCTGAAATAATCCGCCGTGAGTCGGTTGGCGATGTTGAGCGAGTAATCACCGATGCGACGGTCATTGGCAAAGAACTGCAGATGGTCGTAGTTGCGCACCAGGTAGCCATCTGCCTCACACGACCGGACCTGCCGGAGCGTCCATTCTTCGCCCGTTTTGAAAATCCTTGGAGGTGCGACCCAGATGTCGGGGCCCGACGTGCTCGGCGCCCCGGCGGTATGAAACTGCCGGACTTTAACCACCGCCTCCCGATATTTTTTCGGGTCTTCGAATTCGCAATAAAGCGTCTCCACGCCCACGTCCAGGGCAGCCTCGAGTTGTTCCAGGTTGCGGACCAGGACGATTAGGTGCGGAGTGGGCAATGGTGGATGTGAAGCTGTAGCCGATGCCCCCTCCGCGATGTGAGAGGGGTGAAGGGTCCAGCGATGTGGCTGAGTGCGCTGCGCTTCCAGTTCGCCCACGGCTTCGCGGCGGAGCCGATTCAATTCGCTGACTGGCAGCAAGACACCGCCTTCGAGGAAACTGCTTAATTCGCCGAGCTGGAACGGCGTCCCGCCCATGCGGCCTAACTGCGCACGCAGACGCTCGAGGGTCAGCGGCTGCTTTTCCGCCCGGGCTAGCGGCAAGACGGAGTCCAGGCGCACGACGTGTCCAAGTTCATCACGCGCGAGCAGCGTCAGCGGTTTGCCGGCCGAGCCGTGCACTTCGAGAGCTATGGGCCGCTGAAAACCCGGGGTGTTCCCTTCAAAGCTCCGCCTCAGGCGCCTTTCCAATTCCGGATCGCTGGTCTTCCAGACCTTGTCGCCAATATGGACTCGATTGAAATCAATATCTCCGTGTCCGAAAGTGAGTAATACCGGTTTCTTCGCTTCCGGGGATTTTGCTCTTCGGTTGCGCTCTGCATTGCGTGCAAGGCGAGCCGATGCTACATCTTTAATCGCGTAAACTCTGCCGCCTTCTTCCTGCTCCTCCGGGCGTCCGGCATCGAACACAATACCGTCACCCGGTTTCAAGAGTCCTTCCAAGCCGATGACCACGCCCGCCGGTCGGATCTCGGCCACTAGGCCAAGGTAAACCCCGCGCTTCTTGCCGAAATGCGCGTGCACGAGGGCCTGGTTATTGGTGCCACGAAACCAGCCGGTGTAGAGGCCGCGGGAGAAGGCCATCTCCATGTCGTAATCGGAGGGGCGGGGGACGAAGGACAAGGGACGACCTTCGCCGTCGCTCGAACTTTCCGTAGCCTCGCCTCTCGCCCGCCGACCCTCGACCAATCCATCGAGAGCTTGCCGGTAAATACGAGTGATGTTCGCGACGTATTCCGGAGATTTGAGTCGGCCTTCGATCTTAAGCGACGCCACGCCGAGGCGGGCCAAGTCCGGCAGCACTTCGAGCCCAGCCAGATCCTGAGGGCTGAGGAGATATTTCCGGTCGCCCAGCGGCACCTTTTGGCCGTCAGAAACCAGGTCATAAGGCATCCGGCAGGCCTGGGCGCATTCGCCGCGGTTAGCCGAGCGTCCGCCCAGCGCTTCACTGGTCAGGCATTGACCCGAATAGGCAACGCACAAGGCGCCGTGGACGAAAACCTCGAGGGGAAGTGGCGCGTGAGGCTTGAGGCGTGACGGGGAACCGGTAATCGGTGATTGGAGATAGTCGGCTGGAAGTTGGTCGGCCATGACGCCTGGACTCGGAGCTCTGGCCTCTGATCTTGGCCCGCCGCTCCCGGCACTCGTCACCATCTTCTCAATCTCCCGCAGCGAACATTCGCGCGCGAGGACGACCAGGTTACACCCGAGGTCGCGAGCGAACTCGATGCCGGCGGCGCTCGTGATGGTCATTTGGGTTGAGGCGTGAAGCGGAAAATCGGGCGAGAGACGACGAATCAGGCGGCAGATCCCGGCGTCCTGCACGATCGCGGCGTCCACTCCGGCGGCAATGATGGCCCGGGCGTACTGCTCAGCCTCGGCCATTTCATTTTCGAAGACCAGGATGTTGAAAGTGACATAACCCTTCACCCCTCTCCGGTGTAAAAACTGCATCAGTCTGGGCAAATCGGCTTCGGTGAAGTTCCTGGCGCGCATGCGCGCGTTAAATTTCTCGAGGCCGAAATAGATCGCGTCAGCCCCGTTCTCGACAGCGGCCCGAGCGCAATCCCAATCCCCCGCTGGCGCGAGTAACTCCGGAATGCGGAGCGCGTAGGGCAGACCGGAGAACACACCGTCAGCAGCCCGGCCGGGCTCCGGCTCCGTAACGTCAATGGTGTCTCTGCTGCTCATCAGCGAACAGCAATCTAAACCTCTATGCTTCGCAGGACAAAAGGTAAATCTCCTGCCGTTAATCTGCGGCGTGGGCGCCGTCAAGGACCGGGACGGGGACGGCCACGTCCCCGTAAGTTGAGGGTGGAACAATGCGCACGGAGGCGTGGCCACGTCTCGGAGACCGCGTGCGGCCTAAATCAGCCTTCCACTTATAGCCGTCCTGTCGTCCCGGCTCACTGATCCACTGCTTCACCGACTGACGCATTCACTTCTTGCGCACGACCGTGTCGCGTTGCGCCCAGTCGGGATTTGGCCCCGGGTAGTCGAGATTGTAGTTCAGGCCCCGGCTTTCGTGCCGTTGCAATGCGCTCGCGACGATAATTTCGGCCACCGTGGCGATGTTGCGCAGCTCCAGCAGGTCGCTGGTGACGATAAAATCCCAGTAATACTCCTGAATCTCCTCCTGGAGATTTGCGATGCGCTTTTGCGCGCGCTGCAGCCGTTTGTTGGTGCGCACAATGCCGACATAATCCCACATCGCCCGGCGAATTTCGTCCCAATTGTGGGACACAACGACCAGCTCATCCGGGTTGTGCGCATTGCCCGCATGCCAGGGTGGAATCTTGATGTCGCTGGGTTTGGGCGGGCTGGCGAGGATTTGCGCGGCGGCGCGATGAGCGCAGACCAGAGCCTCGAGCAGGGAATTGCTCGCCAGCCGGTTCGCCCCATGGAGCCCCGTGCAAGCCACCTCGCCCACCGCGTAAAGGCCGGCAATCTCGGTTTCGCCGTCCACGTTGGTGACGACCCCGCCACATTGGTAGTGGGCGGCCGGAACCACGGGGAGCGGCTCTTTGGTAATATCGACGCCGAAGCGCAGGCACGTCTGGTAGATATTGGGGAAACGCTCGATAATGAAACGCGCCGGTTTGTGCGTGATGTCGAGCAGGACGTGGTCAGCGCCGCTCTTTTTCATTTCGCTGTCGATCGCGCGGGCAACGATGTCGCGCGGCGCCAGCGATTTGAGCGGGTGATAACGGTCCATGAATTCGGCACCGTCAAGGGTTTTGAGAACGGCACCTTCGCCGCGCACGGCTTCGCTGATCAGAAACGACTTGGCCTTGGGATGATAAAGGCAAGTGGGATGGAACTGAATGAATTCCATGTTTCCGACGGACCCGCCGGCGCGGTAGGCCATCGCCGCACCGTCACCCGTCGCGATATCCGGATTGGTGGTATAAAGATAGACCTTGCCGCAACCGCCGGTCGCCAGCAGCGTCACGGGGGCGGCAAACCTCTCGACCTGTCCAGTGGCCTTATCGAACACATACGCGCCCAGGCAACGATGGTCGCCAACGTATCCCAGCTTTTGGCTCGTGATCAGGTCGATGCCGAGGTGATTTTCAAAGATCTCGATGTTGGGCCGGGCGGCCACCGCCGCAAGCAGCGCCTGCTCGACCTCGCGTCCGGTAATATCCTTGGCATGCAGGATGCGCCGCTTTGAATGGCCGCCCTCCCGTCCAAGGTCCAGCTCGCGCGCGCCGTGAGAACGCGGAATTTCACGCTCCGAAAAATGCATTCCCAGCTCGATCAGTTCCGCGATCCGAGCCGGGCCCTCCTCGATGATGATCCGGACCACGTCCTCCTTGCAAAGACCCGCCCCCGCCTCCAGGGTGTCACGCACGTGCAGCTCGAAAGAGTCCTCCTTGCTGGTTACCGCAGCAATTCCGCCTTGCGCGTAGTTGGTGTTCGACTCCGCGCGGTCCTTTTTGGTGACAATCGCCACGCGTCCGCGCGACGCCACCTTCAGCGCGAAAGTAAGGCCCGCAATGCCGCTGCCGAGTACCAGGAAGTCAAACCGTTTGGATGTCATAGGGCACCGTTGTCGATTAGCCGTGTTTTTCCGATGAACACGGCCAGGGCCATGCGAGCGCCCGGCGCCACTTTCGCCATAGGCGCCAGCGTCTCAGGCTCGAAAAACTCGATGTAATCCACCCGCGCGTTCGGCTGCTGTTCGATGAACTCTTTCAGCTCAGCCTTCAGCGGCGCAGCCGGCACAGGACCGCGAGCCTCCCGCACCTTCGCGCGCGTCTCTTGCAGGGAACGCCACAGAACCACCGCCTGCGCGCGCAGGCCGCCCGTTAGATACCTGTTGCGCGAGCTCATCGCCAGCCCGTCGAGTTCGCGAAACGTCGGCGCGACCACAAGCCGCAGCGGGAAGTTCAAATCTCGCGCCATGCGCTTCACGATCGCCGCTTGTTGGAAATCTTTGGCGCCGAAAACTGCCACCTCTGGCTGCACGATGTTGAACAGCTTGGCCACAACCGTGGTTACGCCGCGGAAATGTGTCGGGCGCGAAGCGCCTTCCATCGCGTGGGAGAGCGCCTCTTCCACCACGTAAGTGCTGAAGGCGCCGCGTTCGTCGCGCGGGTACACATCCGCGTCGCGTGGCGCAAAAACGGCATCCACGCCCGTGGCGCGGCACAACCGTGCGTCCCGTTTCAGGTCGCGCGGATACCGTGCAAAGTCCTCAGTCGGGGCGAACTGGGCGGGGTTGACGTAGATGCTCACCACCACCTTGCCGCGAGGGCCGACGAGCTGGCGCGCGCGCCGCGCCAGGCTCAAATGCCCCGCGTGCAGGCTCCCCATGGTCGGAACGAAACCGATGCCGACCCCTGCTCGCCGCCAGGTCCGGGCTTGCCGCTGCATCCGCGAAACCGTTCTCACGATTTGCATGGCGGCCAAAGTGAGCCAGCATGTTGCGCGTGGCAACGTCAAAGGCGAAGATTGGAGCGAAATCCGCCAGGCTCATCCTGATTCTCTTCCTCCTCCTGCATGTGAGGAACGAGGAAGAGGACGAAGCCCACCGCCCCGGGTGAGTGTCTTGCCCTATCCTGGGGAACGCGGCGACTGAACTAAATCCCTCGGCGAGCTTGGCGGTTTGGCGGTTTGGCCTTAGTGCCGAAACTCGAGCGGCGCCGAAGCCGGCAGTTCGTGGGCGCACGGCTGGTTGGTCGGAGAATCAGCGGAACGCTCGTTTGGTTGGACCAGGCCATTCGCCAACAGGTAGGTTTCCACTTCCTCGCCGCTCACGTCGGCCAGCAGGCGGCCGTTAACCTCGACGCACGGGCTGAGCATCTGCCCGCTTTTTTCGATCATCTCCTGCCGCTGCAGCGGGTCATTGATGATGTCGCGGTCTTCGAACGGCAAATCATACTTGCGGAGCACTGCCCGCACTCCCTGGCTCCAGCCGCAGGTGGGTTTCAGATACGCTATAACTTTCGGTTTATTCATATTTCAGATCTGCTCCTAACGTGCCACACTTTTCGAAAAGTTCAAAGCCCCAATCCCGCCGGCGGCGCGATGCGAAGCTTCGCTCGCCGGTTCGTGCAAAAACAGACCGTCAAGGGACAGCCTCACCCTCCAGAGCCTCGCGCGGGAGGCGTTCAGCGCCCGGCACGCTTTAGAGCCGCTCTCGCCGCCCCGGCCTGCTTGCCTTGCGGTAAGGCGACAGCTACGATAAACGGTCATGCGGCTGCTGGACCGTTACCTCTTGCGCGAACTGCTCGTCCCGCTCGGCTATTGTCTCAGCGGTTTTTTGCTTTTATGGGTGACCGCCGACCTGGTAAACGAGCTGGCATCGCTGGAGCAGAATGGATTAGGCGCGGGCGATATCGTCGAGTACTACCTGGTCCAGGCGCCGGTATTTCTGGTGTTGGGAATGCCGATCGCCCTGTTGCTGGCCTTGCTTTATGCGCTGACCAATCACGCGCGACACCACGAGATCACGGCGATTCGCGCAGCCGGGGTGAGCCTCTGGCGTCTCTGTCTGCCGTACCTGGCGGTGGGCGTTCTGACCAGCCTGGCGGTGCTGGCGCTGAATGAACTGTGGGTGCCCGACAGCGCCGACCGGGCCGAGGGGATCAAGAATCACCGCGGCTTTCGGCCGGAAACGCAAACGCTCACTAATTTCTGCTTCAACAACTCGCGCGACGGCCGCCTCTGGCAGATCGGGGTGTACGAGCCAAAGACCGGGGAAATGGTCCGGCCGGTGGTGGTGCAAAAGGAGAGGGACGGTTCGGCAATCACGCTGCACGCCGACCGCGCGATGCGCACGAACGGGGTCTGGACTTTTTTCGGACACGTTCAGCAGTATCGCGACATCATTCAAAGCAACTCATTGCCGACACGATTGCCGGAAGTCCAAGCGCTGGCCCGACCGGATCTGTCCGAAACCCCGGAACAGATCAAGAGCGAGATTCGAATCAGCGGCATGATTAGCACGTTAGCGTTCCGCGGGGTGAAACGGGCCGACCTCCCGATTGCGGAAATCCTCAACTACTTGCGCCTGCATCCGCATCCGGACCAGGCTGCGTTGCTGTTTACCAAGTTGCAGGGGCGCCTGGCCGTGCCCTGGACGTGCGTGGTGGTGGTGTTGATTGCCATCCCTTTCGGAGCGGCCTCCGGCCGGCGAAACGTTTTTGTCGGGGTAGCGAGCAGCATCCTGATTTTTTTCGCCTACTATGTGCTGCAACAATTATGCCTGGCGATGGGCGCAGGCGGCCACGTTCCTGCCTGGCTGGCCGGCTGGTTCCCCAACCTCGCATTTGGCCTGGTGGGGCTGTGGCTGTCGGCGAGGGTGAGGTGAGACGTGTCATGTGCCATGTGCTTAATGTCAAGTATCAGATTTCAGGTGCCAGGAGTCAGGTGTCAGGCTAGCCGTGATGCGTGAACCTCGACACCCGACACCTAAAGCGTGAAACGTGACACCTGACACTTGGAACATGACGTTTTTCAGATGACACCTGACCCGACCAACGAAACCGCCAGCCTGCGGGCCCGGTATGACCGGCTGAACCTGCTGTATCAAGTCGGGAACACCATACATTCCACGCTGGAACCTCAGGAGGCGCTGCAACTCATTGTGCGGGAGGCCGTGCGCGTGATGCAGGCCTCGAGCGGTTCGGCAGTCCTCTTCAACCCGACGATTGGTTTCCTGGAGATCCATGCGTCGCACGGCCTGCCGGCGGAGGCAGCCGAGTTGAAACTGCGCCTGGGCGAAGGCATCACCGGCTGGGTCGCGCAGACGGGCAAGCCCGCGCGAGTGGGCGACGTCACCGGGGACCCGCGTTACATTATGTTGCGACCGGAGGTGCGGTCGGAGCTGGCGGTGCCGCTGGATGTCGAAGGGGAGACGCGGGGCGTGCTCAATGTCGATTCGGAGAGGCCCAACGCCTTCAGCGCGGAGGACCAGGAATTGCTCGAAGCTTTGGCCGCCCAGGCCGCCCGAGTGATCCACAATACCTGGCTGTACGAGCAACTCCGCCTCAAGGCACGGTTGTTCGAATCGCTGGCCAGTGTCAGCCAAACGATCAACTCGGCCCTCAACGTGGACGACGCGCTCAACGTGATCACCCGCGAGGCCTGCGTCCTGATGCAGGCCAAGACGTGCTCCCTGATGTTGCTGGATGCCACGCGGGAGTGGCTGGATCTTCGGGCCAGCTTCGGCGCAGGTGAGGCCTACGTCGGCAAGCCGCGAGTAGGCGTCGAGGATAGCCTGCTGGGAATCGTGGTGCGCCGCAAGAAACCCCTCCAGGTCGAAAACGTACAAACTTCCACCCGCTATCAGAACATCGACGTGGCGCGGCTCGAGGGACTGGTCGCTCTCCTGAGCGTGCCGTTGCTGTTCGGCGGCCAGGCCATCGGCACTTTGAGCGTTTATACCGGCCGGCCGTACAGCTTTTCCAACGAGGAGATTCGCATCCTGTCAGCGCTGGCCGAATTGTCGGCCATCGCCATCGAACGGGCGCGGCTCTACGAACGGCTGGTGGACGTCGAGGAACAGTTGCGTCAAAACGAAAAACTCTCCGCCCTCGGCCTGCTGGCGGCCGAAGTGGCGCACGAAATTCGCAACCCCCTGACTGTGATGAAGATGCTTTATCACTCGCTGGACCTGCAATTCCCGGCCGGCGATCCGCGCGCAAAAGACGCCCGCATCATCGGCCAGAAAATTGAGCACCTGAACAAGATCGTGCAGCAGGTGCTGGATTTCGCGCGCACGACGGAGCCGCAGTTGGCGCGGGTAAACCTTAACCAACTCATCGAAGAGCTGTGCCTGCTGGTGCGGCACAAGCTCAAGCACCAGAAGATCAAGCTGGCGCAGAAACTGGAATCCGCCTTGCCAGCGGTGCTGGGCGACGCGGGCCAGTTGGAGCAGGCCTTTCTTAACCTCATCCTGAACGCCGCGGAAGCGATGCCCGAGGGCGGGACGCTCACCATCACGTCCTGTTCCGCGCTTACGCCTCGGGGCAAAGCCGGCCCCGAACAGGTGGTCGTGGAATTTGCGGATACCGGCGCGGGTATGAGCGAGGAGCAGCGGCGACGCGCTTTCAAATCGGTTTTGACCACCAGCAAGACCCGGGGCACGGGCCTCGGCCTCGCGATCGTGGGCCGCGTCGTGGAAACTCACCACGGCGAGGTGACGCTTAAATCCCGCCCCGGCAAAGGCACCGCGGTCAGCGTTCTTCTCCCGGTTTAACTGAGTGGCCGGGGCGCGGACGGCCGCGTCCTGTATCGAAGGCATCCGTGAAGCACCGCGGCGACGCAGCCGTCCTCGCGCCCCTTAATTGGAGCGCGCGAAACAAGAAAGGCGCCCTTGTGCGGGGCGCCTTGCAGAAACTGACTTAATAGCGGCCGATTTAGGGCGTATTCGGCTGCAGGATGGTGTTGGGACCCGGGTTGACGCTGGTGGGCGTCGGGTCGCCGCTGTTGCGGAGTTGGTCGCGCAGTTTGGCGCTGCTCAACTGCTGCACGCTGCCGTCGGTGATGAGGGCGTTGCCATTTTGCTGGTGCATATTAGCCGTCCAGCAAGGGGTCACGACGTTGGCTCCAAAGTTTGTGCCCAGGGAGGCGGCGGTGTTGGGTCCGTTGCCGTAGCCTTGGGTGGGGAAGGTCGCCGGGAGTGTCGTGGCGCCAGGGGCGCTGCCATAGATGTTACGGTCGCCCGCGAGCATCATCTGCGGATACGCATCGCTGGCGTCAACCCCAATGAAGTAGGAGATCTTCCAGTTGTTGAAGTAGCCGTTGTCAACTGTGCTGCTGGGGGGCGGCGGGTTGCCCATGTAGAAGTTTGTGTGGGCGTTATGCGCGTTGTCCGTAGGGCACGTGACAATCTTGGGCGTGCTGAGCTCGTTAGACATGACGCCGAAAATCTGGTACATGTATTGGCCGCCGTTGCCTGCCAGAGTTCCCGGGGCGCGCGTGAACGCGACCTGGTTCGGCGGGCCGCCATTAGCAACCGGGACCGTCATGGGATACTGGTCATTATTGTCTAGCGCCCAGGTTTTAAATGCCAGGCCGACTTGTTTCAGGTTGTTGGTGCAGCTAATGCGTTGAGCGCGCGCTTTGGCGCGAGCCAGCGCCGGCAGCAACATGGCCGCCAATATAGCGATGATGGCGATCACGACGAGCAACTCGATCAGCGTGAACGCCTGGATTTTCTTGCGTAGGTTCTTCATAACTTTGCTGGTTTTGGTTTGTTTGGCAGACAGCCTGCGAACTGTGACTAATTCTTTCCACGCTGTCAAACCGATTCTACCATTTTCTTAGCAGTGCTGATGCCATTACACCATTTTTGCGGAAAACCTAGGGAAACGTGAAATCCCGCTCTTCCAAAGCCGTGTAGGACGCGTGATTTTCACGCATTTTGCGTGAAAATCACGCGTTCCCAACGTCAACCCGCGGAAATTTTAGAATGTTCGTATGCGGTTTCATAAACCGTTCTTCTTCGCCGACATTCCCGCACCGGTTTCATGCTTCCGTGTCCTGTCATGCGTCATGTAGCGGTAGCGGGTGACAGGTGCCACATGTCAAGTGTCGGATTTCACGCATCACGCTTACCCGACACTTGCCCCCCCCACCTGAGACTTGATCCATGACATTTGGCCCCTGACACATCCCATGCCCCCGCCCTACCGCGACGCCACCACCGCCACTTTCCCATCAGAATCAGTCGCCAGGGCCGCGTTCGCGCTCAGGGGCGCCACGGTATTCATCACGCCGACCCCGAATTTGTACTGCCATTGGATCGAGCCGCTCCGGCTGTCGAGGGCAAACAGCAATCCATTCTTGGTGCCATAGAAGACGGTTCCATCCTTCTCGACGAGCATGCCGGAATTGATGTCGTAGCCAAAATGGGCGTTGAGCTCCCACAACTCTTGCGGGGCGGAGGCTGCGGTCGAGAACGCATAGAAAAAATCGTTCATAGAGCGAACATAGAACCGATCTTGGTCCCCGGAAAGGCCGATGGATTCGCGGACAACAAATTGGCCCGTCCGCCAGATTTGCTCTCCGGTAGCCGCTTTGAGGGCGGTCATTTTCCGGTCCGGCGCCACAATGAAAACACTGCCGTTCGCGGCAACGGGCCAGCAAGCGGCCGGTGACAGCAGCGTGCCAAGCTGGTTTCCCTGCCATTTCCACTCCAGCTTCCAGGTTTCCGCGTCCAACGCGAAGAGATGTCCGTCCCAGGCGCCGAAGATCACTTTGCCGTCGTATAGCAGCGGCTTGGTCCCGACAAATCCCCCCAGGCCGTCGAATTCCCAGGCCGGCTTGCCATGAGCGAGGTCGAGCGCGCGGAATTTTCCTTCGCTCGAACCGATATAAACCCTTTCGCCGTCAACTGTCGGCGAAGCGACGATCGGCCGGCCCGTCTTAAACCGCCATACCCGACTGCCGTTCGTCGCGTTAAGGGTGTAAACGCTTCCATCGCAACAGGCAAACGCGACCACTTCAGGACCCCTGCGACCGGGACCACCGGGGCCGCCGACGTCCGGCGTGGAATAGACGGCGCCTTGAGCCTTGAACCGCCAGCGCACTTTGCCGGATTGCAGATCGAAGGCATACGCGGTTCCAGAGGCATCGCCGACGATCCCAATCCCGTTCCAGAGCATGGGAGCGCTGGCGATCGTGAAGCCGGTCTTGAACGACCACCGCTCGGTCACCCCCGGAAAGCGCTCGTTTATGGAGAAGTCGGGGCGCGGATAGTGATTCGTATCGCTGGCGTACTTGTGTTGCTGCAGGGTCACCGAGCACCAGGCAGGCTTGGTTTCCTGTCCGGTGATGCGCTCACAGAAACTCATTCGTCCGTCCTTCACCTCGACGAGGTTGTAGCCCCCGGCAAGTTTGGCGGCGCGGAGGTTCGAGCGCCCCATCACCCCAGGCACACTTTCGAACAGGAGCTGGCGGTTGGCGTGGCCGTGGCCGCACAGCACGACCTGCGTGTTGTACTTCTTGAGCAGGTCCAGCACCAAGTACCAATTGGCGATGCTGTCATCGATTGGATAGTGGGTGACGAAAACCACTGGCTGGTCTTTGCTCCGCAGCTTCGTAAGCGTCCGGTCGAGCCAGCGCACGTCCTGCGGCGACCAGTGCCCGTCCCCCATCTTCATAATCGGCCCCTCGTGTATTCCAAAGAATCGAAACGGGCCTTGGTCAAAGACAAACCGGTCCTCCTTCCACAGCGGAGGAAAATCCGCCGCACCGGATTCCGACCACTTCGTGTCGTGATTCCCCGGGATGAGGTGATAAGGCACCTTCAGCCCATCCAAAATCTCCTTGGCCAGCTGGAGCTGCTCCCGCGAACCGTATTCGGTAATGTCCCCTGAGATAACGACGAAGCTTAGACCGGTGAGCGTGTTGAGGTCGCGCACAGTGGCGCGCAAATCCTCAGCGCCGGTGCCCGAGCCCACATGCGTATAGGTCAGGAAAGCAAAACGGAAAGCGTCCGGTCCTGCCGCCAGCGCCAGCGGGCATACGAGCCACAGCAATAGACAGGAGCGTAAAGCGAGTGAAAAGCGATTCCGCGTGAGTCGGATATTGTGCGCTGCGCAGCGGGAATGCAAGTCAATCAATATCATGGAAATTCCGGTTGAATCGCCGCCCTCCCTCCCCGAGACTCGCCACTCGATGGATGGTATCCACAAATCCAACCGGCGCGCGCTGTTGTTATCGCTCCTTCTGGGGATGGTGACCCTGGTTGTTTTCTGGCCCGCCCTCGACAACGACTTCACAAGATTCGATGATGGCGCCTACGTGGTGCACAACCCTCAGGTACTGAAAGGCTTGAGCTGGGCGGGAACTACCTGGGCCTTTCGGACTGGGAGCGAGGCCAATTGGCATCCTCTGACCTGGTTGTCGCACATGTTGGATGTGCAACTGTTTGGGCTGAACCCGAGAGGGCACCACTTCACCAATCTGCTTTTTCATACCGTGAATACGGTTCTGTTGTTCCTGCTCCTGTGGCGGCTCACGACTGCCCGGTGGCGCAGCGCCTTTGTCGCCGCCTTGTTCGCTCTCCACCCCTTGCATGTGGAATCGGTCGCCTGGGTGGCGGAGCGCAAGGACGTCCTGAGCACGTTCTTCTTTCTGCTCACGTTGCTGGCATACGCGCGGCACGCGAACACCCGTGCCGAGTGTCAAATGTCGAGTGCCACGTTTCACGCCTCACGCTTCTACTCCCTGGCGCTTCTTTTCTTCGCCTTGGGCCTGATGTGCAAGCCGATGCTCGTGACGACCCCTTTCGTACTGCTTTTATTGGATTTCTGGCCCCTGCGGCGGGTAAAGTGCTCCAGTTCGAACGAAGGGCTGGCTTTAGGGGGTTCAGGTTCAGAGGTGGAGGCTCCGGTTGATCCGGCAATGCAGAGGACGCTAAGGGAACTGTTGTGGGAGAAGATGCCATTTTTCGCGCTGGCAACGATTTCCTGCGTCATTACGCTGCTGGTGCAGGTCAAAGCAAGGTATCTGGGCCTGACACTCACCTCCAGGATTTCAAACGCGATTGTTTCCTATTGGCTGTACTTGGAGAAATTGTTTTGGCCCGTCGATTTGGCGGTGTATTACCCCCATCCACAGACGGTCCACGGCGGGCCGGCATGGTCGGCTTGGGAAGTGTTGCTGGCGGTCTCTTTGCTCGTCGCGATATCCTTGGTTGCCTTGGTCCGATTTCGGCGCAGTCCTTGGCTCACCACCGGTTGGTTTTGGTATCTTGGCACCCTGGTGCCGGTGATTGGTTTGGTTCAGGTCGGTGGCCAGGCCATGGCTGACCGTTACACCTATATCCCGTCCATCGGCTTGCTCATCCTGGTCGTTTGGGGGGCGGCGGAAGCCTGTGCGGCCCGTCAGTGGTTGCGATGGGCGCTGCCCGCCGCGGGCGTCGCGGCGCTAGCCATCCTGTCGGTGGTGGCTCAGACCCAACTGCGGTATTGGAAAGACGATTTTACGTTGTTCTCGCATGCACTGGAGGTGACAAAGGGCAACTCTGTGGCGTACTACCACACCGGGTGGGTCCTGGCCGACCAGGGCAAGACCGACCTTGCCATGGAGCGCTTCCGCCAGGCAGTGGCCATTAGCCCGTCGTACGCCGCTCCCTACGTCGATATGGGATTGCTCTTTGAAAAGGCGGGCAGAACCAACGAGGCGGTCGAAATGGCCCGCCTGGCCTGCCGGGCAGCGCCGACAGCCGAACAATACCACAACCACTTGGGAACCCTCCTCTGGCGGCTGGGTCAAAAGGACGAAGCCATCCACGCCTACGAAGCCGCGGTGCGTTGTCGGCGGGACTATACCGATGCCCAATATAACCTGGGCACCTGCCTGACCGATGTGGGCCGTTGGTCCGATGCCGTCGGGCACTTGGCGGCGGCTGTGCGGCTCACGCCGGAGGACACCGAGACGCGGACGTCTTTGGGAGAGGCACTGCTCCGGCTCGGGCGCCTGAGTGATGCGGAAGAGCAGTTCAACACGCTAGCTCGCCTTTGCCCAACCAACGGAGAGGTCCAATTGAAGCTCGGCGTGGTCCTGTTGCAGCAATACAAGCTCGACGACGCCCTGCCACGGTTCCGGGAGGCGGTGAGACTGGAGCCCGGCTCAGTGGAGGCACTCAATGGGCTGGCCTGGTTGTTGGCCACGCATCCGCGCGCGGAAATGAGAAACGGCGCCGAAGCGGTTCGCTTGGCCGAACGGGCTTGCGAGCTGAGCGGAGGTAAAGACGCCCGTTTCTGCAGCACGCTGGACGCGGCTTACGCCGAGGCGGGAAGATTCCCGGACGCCCTCCGCACCGCCGAGAAGGCTCGTGACCTGGCCCTGGCCGCCGGCAGGAAGGAACTCGCGGACGCCGCCCAGGCTCGGCTCGCTCTCTACCGCAAACAGCAGCCGTTCCATCAGTGACCCGCCACGGTTTTTCCTTTTCCAAACCACTCGACATGGGCCAGATTGTCGCCGACATGACCCCGGCCGTTTTCTTGGACCGTGATGGCACATTGAACGAAGAAAGGCATTACCTCCATCGCCCCGAGGATGTTGTGGTGTTCCCAGGGGCCGGCGCCGCGCTGAAACGGCTGCAGGATGGTGGTTTCAAGCTGTTTATCGTTTCCAACCAATCTGGCGTCGGCCGCGGGTATTTCACGCTCGCGGACGTGGAGCGGGTCAACCAGCGGTTGTTGGACGAACTGGCTTCAGCGGGGGTGCGCTTCGAGAAGATTTACGTCGCGCCCGAAGCTCCCGAGGCGCCCAGCCGCGGGCGCAAACCTTCGCCTCAGTTCCTGTTTGATGCGCGGGACGCGTTTGGCGTGGACCTGCCGCAAAGCTATGTGATAGGCGATAAACTCATCGATTTGGAGACAGGCTGGAACGCAGGAGTGAAACGGTGTATTCTGGTGCGCACCGGCTACGGCGCGGAAACCGAGCGGACGGCAGCAGGCAAACTCGCCCATGCGACAATCGTGGACGACCTTCAGACAGCGGCGACATGGATCCTGGGCACCGCCGGGCCGCCGACAGAAGAAAAACCGGTGATGAAATAGCTTACTCGGATGATATCGGTACCAACTCGCCTTATGGCGTTCGACCCGTCGCTTGCCGACCTTGGCCCTGAACCTGCCTTTTTCCTTTATCCTTCATCCTTTATCCCTTTCCAACTCCCATGTGTGGCATCGTAGGTTATATCGGCAGACAGCAGGCAGCGCCGTTGCTGCTCGACGGCCTCCGCCGGCTCGAATACCGCGGATACGACTCCGCGGGCCTGTGCACGCTCTCGGACGGCGCGTTGCAGGTGCGTAAATGCGTCGGACGAGTCGCGCGACTCACCGAGCTGCTCGGGCAACGGCCCCTCGACGGTTGCGTCGGCATTAGTCATACGCGCTGGGCGACGCATGGCCGGCCCAGCGACGCCAATGCCCATCCGCATCTCGACAACTCGGGTCGGCTGGCGCTGGTCCACAACGGCATCATCGAAAACTACGCCGCGCTGCGCCAAAGACTGGTCCGCCTCGGTCACAAATTCCTGTCCCAAACCGATACCGAGGTGCTGTCCCATTTGGTGGGCGATCACGTTAACCGCCGGATCGCGACAGGCCGGCCGCTGAGCGCCGAACTGGTCGCTGACGCCATTTTCACCGCCACGAACGAAGCCACGGGCACCTACGCGATCGCCGTGCTCCACGCGGGTTTGCCCGGCCGGCTCTTTGGCGCCCGGCGCGGTTCACCGCTGGTGGTCGGCCTGGGCGAGGGCGAAACCTTCCTCGCCAGCGACGTTTCCCCCATCGTCGCGCACACGCGCAAAGTGGTCTATTTGCAGGACGGGGACATCCTCACCGTCGCGGACGGTGCGTGCGCCGTTCTAGCTGATGGCAGAGCGGCCCGACGCCCGGTCAGCATGGTGCGCTGGTCGGCCGAAGCCGCCGAACGCGGCAAATTCCCACACTACATGCTCAAGGAAATCTATGAGCAGCCCGACCGCGTCGCCGATGTGCTGGCGCTGACACTGCGCGCCAAGACCGGGTCCGTGGCCTTTACCGAATCGGCCTTGAGCGAAACGGCGCTGGCGAAAGTGAAACGCCTGTTGCTGGTGGCCTGCGGCACGAGCTGGCATGCCGCCTTGGCCGGGGAATACGTCATCGAATCACTCGCGCGCGTGCCGGTGGAAGTCGAGTGCGCCAGCGAGATGCGCTACCGGCACCGGCCTTTGGAAAAGGGAACTTTGGTGATCTCGATTTCCCAGTCCGGCGAGACCGCGGACACCCTGGCGGCGATCCGCGGAGCCCGGGCCGAGGGCGCGCGGGCGCTGGCCATCGTCAATGTCGCCGGCTCGACCATTGCCCGCGAGTCCGACGCCGATATCCAGATGCGGGCCGGGCCGGAGATCGGGGTGGCCTCGACCAAGGCCTTCGAGATGCAGGTGCTTTGGCTCACACTGCTGGGCCTGGCGCTGGGCCGGCAGCATGGGCATGTTTCTCCCGCTGAAGGCCGCAAGCTCGTTCGCGAACTACAAGCCATTCCCGGCAAGCTGCGGACAATCCTGTCCGCCAATTCGCGCATCCGGGCCATCGCCAGAAAATACGCGCGCTTCGAGGACTTCCTGTTCATGGGGCGCCAGTTCAACTTTCCGATTGCGCTTGAAGGCGCGCTCAAACTGAAGGAGATCTCCTACATCCACGCCGAAGGCTATCCGTCCGCCGAAATGAAACACGGCCCGATTGCCTTGGTGTCGCCCGAATTCCCGAGCGTGTTCGTCGTGCCGCGCGACGCCATGTACGAAAAAAACATGAGCAACGTCGAGGAAATCAAAGCCCGCAAAGGCCCCATCATCGCCGTCGCGACCGAAGGCGACGAAGAGATCGCACGGAAAGCGGACGACGTGTTTTACATTCCGCGCACGCTGGACTGCCTCCAGCCGCTGCTGACCGCCGTCCCGCTCCAGCTCCTGGCCTACCACATCGCCGTCCAGCGCGGCTGCGACGTGGATAAGCCAAGGAATCTGGCAAAATCAGTGACGGTGGAATAATAAGCTGGTGAAGGACAACAAGCTGTACTCCGGTGATAAAGTTGGAAACCAGGTAATAAAATTGGAAACTCAGGAATAAAAATGGAAACTGGAGGGCTTCCACCGGGCCCTGCGCAGGGAATAAAGTTGGAAACCGATGTAACCCTTTCAACGTGCCGAAAGCAGCCACCTGCTGGGTATTGGGCTGTGTCCGAGGTAAACAAGGGCGACTTGCAACAATTCGCTCGGTTAGTGCGGCAGGAGGCGTCGGCAGAGATTGTCAGATGACAGCAGGCTTCGGCCAGCGGTACTGGTTATTTGTAACGAAAATCGAAGAAGGCCAGATTCATGTTGCCTTGCGTGACGATGTGGACTGTGATGACTGAGATTCCCTTGGGCAAATCGACCTCCGCGGCGTCATCCAAAGTATTCCAATGATGCCATTGCCGCCAGCCGAGGGGATCCTGATCATTTTTTGTCGAAATGATGCTGATGGGCGGGGAGAGCGGTTATCCATTGCGATCCAATGAAATTGTTCCGCCACGATTGGAGGTGTACAACAGATCCACAGCGTAGCGCCCGGCGCGCTTCACATCCACTGTCACGTTGAACCACTCGCCCGGCTCCGTCCATCCCACATAAAGCTGGCCGGGCGGTGGCGTCACAAGGTTATACGGGCCATTGTCAACCTGGCCCTTGAATTTAGTGTATGAAATATCCACGCCTTCATGCATCCGGAATTCGTTCAAATAGTCGCCGTTTGCTGGATTTAATCCGCCGCTGCCGTGATTGATCGCGTCTGCGTCATGATAAGCCACGCCTTCGCCCCCGAAATCATAGTAGGCGCATTGCACTCGCCCCGGGATCGCTTGAGGTCCGCCCTGATACACGCTGTCTTGAAATGGTTTGCCGTGATATCCCTTCCAACTTTCCGAGGCGCATCCGGCCAGACATATAGCCGCTGTCAAACACCAAAGTGCTCGTTTCACGGAACTCGCCTGCAAAGATACCGGAGCGTTGAATGAAAACGGAACGTTCATGGTGTTCTAAATGGCCTTATTCCGCGCGAACAGAGATTGGCAGCGCGGCGGACAGCCCGGAAAAGTTATCGGTATCTGTGGCCACAGCTGTGATCGAATAAGTGCCGGCCGGCGCGTTGCTCCAAACGACCGTGTAGGGACTGGCGCTGCTGACGCCGATGGCCTTCCCGTTGCAGTAGTACTCCACCTTGCTGACCGATGCGCGACCTGGAGTGACGCTTGCGGTCAATCTGACGTTCTGGCCAGGATGGACCGTTGCGCCCGCGGCTGGGCTTGTGACGGCCACGCCCATGTTCAACTCGGGCTGAATTGCGATGAGCTCGATTCCGGCGCCGCCTGGGCTGAGGTTGCGGCTGTATTGCTTATCGTTTGGATTGTTCCAATGTTCGGCGATACCCAGGCTATCGGTAATAACATGGACGCCGTCCGGATTGTAAACGGTGTGCGAGGGAGGGTCATTTGCCTGGGCGGCCTCTTGCAAGTAATTATCACAATACGGCAAATCGGGCATGCTCGGGAATTCTGATATCAGAAAATCGATCCCCACGGAATCGATCGCGACACCATCTTCGGAAAGAAAAACACTGGCGCAACGCCCGTTATTGAAGGGCGCCATCTTCCACTTAGTGGCGGGAGCCGTCTCCACTCTGGGAGATCCATAAAGGCTGTCGATCATGTAGAGCAGCGTCTTGCCCCCGAGGTCCGGATGCCCCAGGTAATCGGCAAAGGCCATGTAGCTGGGAGTGCCATCTCTCTTCTGGTCGAAACCGTGATGGCGCGAGCCGTTTTTGTGCCAGTCGGTCTCTATGGCTGTGACCCCGAAAAAGTTCTTGGCGCATAACGTCACACCCATGGCGACGTGTCCCTTAAGCAAAGCCAGGTTGATGATGTATTTGGCTTCCATGTCGCACGTCGCCAAATCCTTTTGATTGGTCGAAGGCACCGAACCGGGAATGGCGTTGGTCACGAATGTCGCTTTGACGCGGCCGTCGCCGCCTTCATGGTCCACGAAGACCACGCTCGGGAATTCCGCGTGGCACTTGTCAAATACATTGTCGGTAATGAACCGGCTGGCGTCAAACACGGTGATCTCCGATCCCGCCACTCCTGCCTGCTTGATCAGTTGCCGCAATACGGCCAGAACCATGTGCGGTGACGCATTAATGTTGTTATTGTTGGCGTGGCTGCTGACGTTGTTTTCGTTGATTTTGATGGCGATTTTTTCACCTCGTGCGTAACCCACATCGCCTCGGCCGGTTCGCCGATTAAAGCTGTGGAATAGGGCATCCCAAGCCGCGGTATCCATCGCCTGTCCGCCGACGCAGCGCACCCCCTGGGAAACCATTCCATCAATTGCGATTTGGTTATTGTAGGCGTCATCGTGCCAGTTGCCGGCACCCTCCCAGGAAACCGCCGCCGGATCGTAGATCCAGGCGACCCGCCCAGGAAAAATTCCGTGGCCCGTGCCCAATGGCGTGTTGGGAGGATTGCGGGTGACAAATGCCCCGTGGGCCTCGTCTGGCGATGAACCTAAATGGACGAGGCCGGCGACCGCCGCCGTCAGAAAACAAAGCCCCGCTACCAAGTAGCGCGCACGGCCCAGATTCTGGCGGCCTTTATGATATGCCAGCACCGCAGCCGGAAACGAGAGCACATAACCGAGGAACCCGGAGGCAAGAGGGATGGCTGCCTGCTGGCAGGGATAATTGGCACGGCTCGGTTTTGGGACAACTCGAAAGAGGATCCATAGCAGCGCGGCCAGGCCGATCCACGGAATCCACAGAAACCTCCAATGTGACGTGGAAGCGAAACCCACGATTCTGCCCGATTTGGGACAGACAACGAACGGACCCTTTGTCGTTGGCGTTGGCATACAAAATATCACTCGGCAATGCGCGAAAGAAACAAAACAGATCGCCAATGCGTGCGCTGGATTAAGATTCTGCGCCTGGCTGTGAATTTATTTGCACGTTTAGCTAGCAAAAGGCGGGCAATTGGGATAGTCGGCAAAATTGCCGACTACCACCGCAGGGAATACATTGCCACTATTCGGTGATTGAATACCAGAATTCGCACATCCCCGCTGTTCTCAACAACAAAAGGAGCCGCGCCCGAACTCAAGGGTTTTTGTGCAGGCGTCGCGACAGCGGCGCTGTTGCTTTTTGGCACCGGTGCTTTGGTGATTGCCGCAGAGCAAGCGAAGCTCGCTGAGCCAACCAGCCCGACGGCAGCCCCCGCACCCGCTGCCGTCGCGAAGTTGGACTTCGATTCTCCGCCACGGGGCGAAAGAAGCCCCATCTCGGGCAAGCTCAGCGGCGTGGACAAGCCAGCCGACTACAAGCTTCTCATCCTCGTTTCCAACGACCGGAAGCGATGGTGGGACAAGACACACATCCTGAAGAGCATCCCCATCGGAAGCGATGGCACCTTTAGCATCGAGACGTGGGTCAACGATCCTCACGACCTGACGGTCTCCTATATCGGCATCTGGGCCGTGCCGGCCAGCTTTGACACCACGGGACCAAACTACAGCGTCGAAGGAGGGCCGATACCGGAAGAGGTGACCGAAAGCGCCGTTGCCTCGCAGATCAAGGGCCGGAAGGAAGCACCGCAGATCGATTTCGTGCCGCCGGCGCTAAACACCAGCGACCCCGTCGTCGGCAAGGTGACGGGCACCGACACCCCGACCGACTACAAGGTTGTCCTGCTGCTGTCGCGAGACCAGAAGATCTGGTGGGACAAGACGCACAACGTCCACGGCATTACGATCCAGGCGGACGGGACATTTATCGTGAAGGGCTGGGCGAACGTTCCCCGCACTCTGACCACTCCCTACATGGGTGTGTGGCTTGTCCCACAGAGCTTTGACCTGCGCGCATCGAACTTCCAGGTCGAAGGGGCTGCGGTGCCCGAGAACCTTACGAAGGTTGCCGTGTCCATGAAGATCAGGAGCCGCGAACCCTCAGAGCAGGGCAAGCCCGATTCAAGCAAGCCCGAAGCGACGCCTCAAACCCTCAAATAACGGGCCACCGCCTGTCCTCGGGACTGCACGTGAAGTTTATGATAAATCCGTTCGATGTGCGTATGCACCGTGCTGTAGGAAATGCCCATGGCTTCTGCCGTTTCTTTATAGCTGAATCCTTTAACGAGGTAATCCAACACGTCTACTTCTCGTGGTGAAAGAGTCTCCGGCGCCGGTTTGCCGGATGGCGTAACCCGTTTGAAGGATTGCACCACTTTGCGCGCGATGCTGCTGGTCATTGGGGCGCCACCGCCATAAACGTCCGTGACGGCGGCCAGCAATTGCGTCGCGCGCACTGGCTTCAGCAGGTATCCGGCTGCCCCCGCTGCCAGCGAATTAAATATGAAATCAGGATCTTCATGAACCGTGAGCATAAGAATCTGCGGAAGGTCCATTTGCCTGGCGAGCTGGCGCACGCACTCCACCCCGTCCATGCCCGTTAAACTGATGTCCATCAACACGACTTGCGGTTTTAACCTGGGGATTTCCGATAACGCCTCCTCGCCGCTCGAAAACGAACCTATGCATTTGCAATCGGGCGCCCCTTCGAGGATATCAAGCATACTCTTGCGGATAGCGGTGTTGTCTTCAACGATGGTAATGGTTATGGCCATATTTTTAGCTCAAGTGGTTAACGCGCCGGATTTTTCAACGGCGCAGTAAATGTGGTAGTCGTGCCTTTACCGTGCTCGCTGCGATAGTCGCAACGCCCGCCGATTTCAGTTAGTCGCCGCTTCAAATTGGCCAGGCCATCCGCGTCGGGCGAAACCTTTCCGTCGATCTCAAACCCACGTCCATTGTCTTCCACGACAACCGTCATGGTTTCCTCGGTCAACTGAAGACTCAACCAAACCTCCGTCGCGCCGGCGTGTTTCACGACGTTATGCAAGGATTCCTTGACGGCCAGATACAAGTGATGTCCTACTTCCGGCTGCAGCGGAATGGGCGGCACGTCCATCGGCACATCCAAACGGCAACGTATCTTTGCTGAACCCAGGTAGTCCGGCACATAAGTGCAAAGAAATGCGACAAAAAGTTCCAGCGTGTCATTCTTGGGATTGACCGTCCAAACGATTTGATCCAGCGCACGGACGACCTTTCGAGCGCTGCGGAAAATCTGATCGATATGCTCCTTCGCCTGAACAGGTTTCTCGAAATCCTTTTGCGCCAACTCGCTCAGCAGCGCAATGTGAGTCAGGCTTGCCCCAATGTCATCGTGCAAATCCTGCGCGATGCGCGCGCGCTCTCGCTGTAATGAAGTCTCCTGCTCCAACCTTAACAGCTTGAAACGCAGTCGCCGAAACGAAACATAACGAACGGCAGCGATGACGCCGACCGTGAACAGTGCAAGACAGGCCGCGCGCACCGACCATCGGTCCCAAAGAAACGGCGGGACAGTCAACGCAATCGTTGTTCCCGGTTCATTCCAGATGCCGGCGCTGTTGCAGGCGGCGACGTGAAATGCGTACTCGCCGGCGGGCACCCGCAAATAGGTTGCGCTGCGGCGGGCTCCGCTTTCAATCCAGTCCTCGTCCAGACTTTCAATCCGATAACGGAAGCGAACGTTCTCCGGCGCGATGAAAGTCGGCGCGGTAAAATCAACGTCCAATCGGCGATTGGCGGAAGGAAAAACAAATCGTCCGCGCGCGTCCGTTCCCGCGAGGCGCCCGTCCACAGCGATGCGTTCAATCAAAACTCGCGGCGCCGCACGATCCACCAGGGTTAGGCTGGGATTCACGACCGCGAGACCGGTGCGCATTGGAAACCATAGACGTCCATCGCCGCTCCGGGCGGCGTCGGGGGCATAACCATAGGAACCTTGCAGGCTGTGCAATCCTTCATCGCGTCCAAATGGCACGGAATGTACACGCTCCGCGCGCCCCTCCGCGACGGCTTCGAGCTCGTGAAGGCTCACCTGAAAAATCCCGTGGTCGGACGAGCACCAGAATCCTCCGCTTTCGTCTGTGGCAATAGAACAAATATAGGAATCATACAGCCCTTGTTCCTCACTGATGTGCGTGAACTTTCCATCGCGCCATACCCCCAGGCCGGCGCCGGCATAGCCGATCCAAAGGCCGCCGTCGGGAGCCGCGTTCAAGCAGCGAATCGGAGGAGGAGGCGAAGAGATTTGCGGCGTATCGGATCTGAGCTTGTCCCCTTCCGTGCGCAGTAGCAGACCGTCGGTTGTCCCGCACCAGATAGTTCCCTTCACATCCTCCGCCAGCGCGCGAATGGCACGGCTCATGTTGGGTTGAGTGAAGGTCTGAAATTTGTTCTCGTGAAGCTTTTGCAGGCAGGCGGGAGCTTCGACTGCTATCCACAAATCCCCCGCATGGTCCACCAGCAAACCTCGAACGATCTCGCCTCCCAGGCCATTTTCGCGGCGCAGTGACGTAAACCGGCCGCCACGCCATCTCTGCAGCCCGTTGCGATAGGTGCCGATCCAAATCCCGCCGGAACCGTCACTCGTGACACACGTGGCATGAGCACCGGACCCTTCTGCCTCACCGGCGACCCTGCTCCATTGATTGCCAACGCGACGGGCCAATTCGCCGTTTGCAGCAACAGCCCACATCACGCCGTTCTTGTCCTCGCAAATCGAACGCACTGCCTCCGTCGGCAAACCGGATGCTCTCGCCTGCAATTCCACCGCCCGCGTCCGCAAGCGATTCAACCCGCCACCACCCGTGCCGACCCAAACATTTCCTTCGTCGTCGTTACCCAGGCTCATAATCTCTTCGTGCGAGGTTCCTACGCGCGTAAAATTTGTTCCGTCGTAATGAAATAAACCATCCGCCGAGGTTCCGACCCAAACCGCGCCGGTTTGGTCTTCGAATACCACTGTGGGTTCGACTTCTGAACGGTCTGTCGGCAACAGGCCGCATGCTATGGCCGTGCCGTTTTGATTATAACGAATCAGTCGCGAGCCGGCACAAGCCCATATCCCGCCCCTACGAGCTTGTCCGAGTTGAATCAGCCGCTCACTCAACCTGGAAACGGTTTGAAAATTTCCGTCGTGGACAACGCCGACCTGGCCCACTCTGCTGAACCAAACCTGCCCGTCGATATCACTCGTCACGCTGCACGGTCCGCTGCTGGCCGGATCGTCGTTGCCGGCGAACCGAGTGACGCGGCCATCGGCGATGCGGCTCACGCTACCGTCGGCATAGCCGATCCACACGCCGCTCCGCAAATCTTGTGCGAGCGCGATGGGCTTCTCCAGCGAGAGACCGTTCGTGGCCGTGAATAAATTTGTGCTCTCGCTCGACAACGAAACGACCAACCCGCCTTCGAGCGCCAGCCACAGTCGTTTTTCGCGCCCCAGCAACATCGTGCGGATCAGGGGCCGCGTGCGCCGCGAGGGAATAGGCAGGGGAATATTTTGGAAACGCACACCGTCAAAACGCGCCAATCCACTATGCGTCGCGAGCCAGAGATAATTGTCGGAGGTCTGGACGATGCCGCTGACCCTGTTGTCCGGAAGACCGTCATCGAGTTGCCAGACTCGCGCCGACCATCCGGAGTCGTTCGGCGCTGCTGAAATGGGTGACGCCAGCCCCCACAATCCCCCCAGCAGCACCACCAAAGCTCGCGACATTCTTGGGGCCACGAGCACGAAAATAGTCGCCGGGCTGGTCGCCCGCAAGCAACGGAACCGTTTTCGGCTATCGGCAGTTTTGCCGACTACCTGCTGATCCAGCATCGGCTATGCTGATCTGCAATATCCGTATGCGTCCGGAACCGAATGAAACTCATCGGCGCGAACTTCTCCTTTTGGCTGGATTCACCCTGATCGAACTGTTGGTGGTCATCGCCATCATCGCCATTCTTGCGGCGATGTTGCTGCCTGCACTTTCCAGGGCCAAGACAAAAGCGCAAGCGATCAAATGCCTCAACAACAACAGGCAAATCGGCTTGGCCATGATGATGTATACTGGCGACAACAATGACTTCCTGCCGCCTTTGGCCACCACCACATATCCTACGGCGCTCGGGGAATTCTGGTATTTTCAATATCTCTCCAATGGTAAGTATATAACCAGTGACGCGATTTCAAACAATGTCTGGCGCTGTCCGGCCGTTCGAGACGCGGATCTGATATCGGGCTTTTTTTATGGCGTTAAACTGGAAGGCTATGGTCCGATGGAAGGCAACAAAAACAACGATCCGGCGCAGGGGATTCTTCGTTTTGGCACTGTCGGTGGAGTGAGCGAGGGCAGCCGAGAATTAGGTTCATTAACACGTCCTAGCCAGCTCTGGCTGTTAGGTGATGTTGGGCTTCCAAAAAGTCAAGGCGATGAAGCATCTAACAGATTTCCCGCAGGTGGCTATTATACTGAGTTTAGCACCCGGCAACCGTATCCGCCGGGGTTGCTTCCAGGTCAGGGTTGGGCTGCAGTTTTTGCCGCAGGCATACTACCTACAAAGCAGGCAGCCTGCCGTCACGACAGGCGTGCCGCGTTTTCGTTTTGTGATGGACACTCAGACAGGTGGAAATGGGAGGATTTGGTTTCCAATAAGGACGATGTCTTTGCCTTATATTCCTATTGAAGAACAAATGCACCTTAGTGATTTGAATCTGCTAAAGCATTATCCGGCTTCGGATTAATCGGCCCAACTACTTACATGCTGTGGAACGACCTTGTAGCCGATAAACTAAAATTTCCCAAACCCAAACGTTGACCCCTGGAAAAGCGCCGTTTATGAAAACCAAAAAACAGCCCGAAATCCTCCCTAACATAAACCAATCTATGAGCGCGCGTCGTCGTAGTCCGACCACGTTCATTTACGCCATCACCATCATCCTGACATTTCTTGCGATGCGTGGCAAAGCAGGCAACATACTGGTAAATCCAGGTTTCGATACGACCCTTTTTGCCCCCGGGGGGTGGACGCAACATGCTGGGCAAACTTGGATGGAAAATCACGCCACGGCAGAGGATCATAATTCAATTAAGCTGATTCGCACCGGGGCTGATTCCTTGTGGATGCAGGGCCAGTATAATGGCGTCAATCAGGATTCGTATGTTTCACAGACGTTCGCCACTTTTCCCGGAAATGTTTATTCCGCAGATGCCTGGTATTCCACCTATACCTATGAAGCGACCAACCGTCTGGGCGGCGCCACTGCCCAGACTCTGGGCACCACAACTTACTATACCGGTCTTTTTGGGCCCGCTGGCGGGGCCAACGGCGCTCAAGCAGACGGATGGGTTGAGGTGAAGTTTTTTGATTCAGGCAACAATCTGATTGCGGATTACAGGTCAATGATAGTTGACCCCGCCTTTGTCGGCTTTTCCACGGAAACAACAGTGCCGTTTGATACGTATACCGGAACACTGCCAACGACGACCAATGCAATTGGCAATATCTATTTAAATTGGATTGATATGCCAGTGACCAACCAATATGACATCTCTAAAATAACACCGAATACTGAACCAGACGTCGAAATTGCCAACAGTGCCATCACAAATACACTGGGTGCCGGGCAGAATATAGTGGCACCGCCGGGAGCGGCAAAAGTGGAATTCGGCATACATTTCTTTCAGTCGGGCAATAACCCGGACGGCACTCCTTTCTGGGATGATGCAACCTTGAACCAAATCGCCGGGCCGTCGCCATCAATCATCACCCCCACTCCGGATGGCACAGAATTTTTCAACGCTGCCAGCACCAATTTCACTTTCAAGGTTGTTTCGGCGTCCACGGGCGGCGCGCCTCTACCCACCAATTCAACCAGCCGCATTGGGATTACTGTGAACGGCGTGAACCAGACGGGAAACCTGCAATTTAGCGGGGCATCCACTAATTTGTCCGTGACCTTGTCGGGTTTGTTAGCATCGAATTCTCCGCTTTACACTATGAGCATATCAGTCACAAATAGTGTAGGTTTGGTTTCTTCCAAAACCGTAAGCTTTGATACTTTCCCCACCAACGTTTTCATCGTTAGCGCTGAAGATTATGATTACACTAACGGTCTATTCATCCAAAACCCGACCCCGACTTCCGCACCTGCCGCCAACAGTTATTTCGGGACGGCTGGCGTTTTGGGGGTGGATCTGTCAACCTATGGCGGAACCGGAGTATTGCCTGGAAACGGTGCTGCGCAGCTTATTCGTTTGGACGGTCACTCGGCAGAGCAAAAAGCTGCCGATATACAGTTGCCACAATACGCGGCGGCGAATGACCCAAATGTATATAACGTCCAAATAGCGTATAACAATGGCGGCAACTGGTTTAATTACACAAGGAATTATCCGACAGGCAATTATCTTCTCTACTTGCGATACAATAATGGCAATGCGGGCAACGTCGAAAGCCTCAACCTGTTGACAAGCGGTTATGGGACGTCAACTCAAACAACGACCAATCTAGGGGTGTTTATCGGTGCCAACACGGGGGCTGGTTATGCGTGGGTACCCCTGACGGACACATTTGGTAATAGAATAATCGTGAATTTGCCGGCGGCACAAAACACGCTGCAACTGCTCAGTGGCAACGGCGCTGGCGCTGGCGGGATTGCCAACTTTGTCGATATTATATTCGTTCCGTCGGGCACTTCGTTCCCTCCCATCATTAACAATCTAAGCCCTAACTACGTCAATCCGCCGGTTAATGCGGGTATCTTCTTAACGAATATCACGAACATAAGCTTCTCGGTAAGTTCCACTTTTAGCACGGTTGCGACAAATAGCATTCACACCGTGATAAATGGAGTTGACGTCTCCTCGTCGGTATCCTATTCGGGGTATAACACAAATTGGAATGCGAGCCTTCCTTGCCCACAAAATCAGCTAATCACGCTGGTCGTAACCGCTACGGATGCCAACGCACTGTCCAACAGCGTGTCGGAGACCTTTGACACCTTCAGTCAGGATAATTTGATGATTGAAGCCGAAGACTTCGACTTCAATGCCGGTCAATTTATTGACGACCCGATTCCAACGTATCTCGTTGCCACAGCGACAAACAGTTATTACGCGGGTGGCGTGTATGGAACCAATGCAGCCGTGTTTAATGTAGATTATGACGGCACATACGATGGCGAAGCATTGGCTGGTTACCGGGATATGGATAAAGGTGTGAAATGCGAGATTTGTTCTGACTTCGTCCGCGCCAAGTTTAGTGACAACGGCTCGACGGATTTGGACGTAGGATATTGGAATGGCGGTCAATGGCTTAACTACACCCGCACATTCCCCACGAATAACTACAATGTCTATGGCCGGCTGGCCGGTGGCAATGGCCCCTTCAATAATACCACCCTGAAATTGGTGACTGCGGGAAGGGGCACAACAACTCAAACGACCCAGCTTTTAGGCTCATTTGCAGACGCAAACGCAGCGGGCTGGCAGACATGGCACTGGGTGCCTATGCGGGATACCAATGGCAACCTTGTGACGGTTTCACTCGGAGGGGTTCAAACGGTGCAGGCGACAAGCGGGAATAATCTCAACGCAAACTTCTATATGTTTGTGCCCACGGTTTCCGCCGTTAAATTGTCCGCCACATTAAGCGGCTACAGCCTTTTGTTCCACTTCCCGACCGTGACTGGGCACAATTATACGGTTCTTTACAATAACACGCTCGTCGGCGGCACCTGGCAGCCGCTTTCCGCCACCATTCCTGGTGACGGCACCGTCCAAACTGTGACGGACACGGTGGCGGGAACGAGAAAATTCTACCGGTTGCAGATTCAATGAAAGCCGGTTGAGGGACTGCAGTTGGATTGAGGGAACAACTGGGGTCGGCGCCGACATTGAGGCGGCGCCGACTCTGCCCGGCCTAAATGCCACTGTCATTTGCCGTTTGGAATCGCCATAAGCTCGTTTGAAGCCAAAAAAACCTTCACCCAAAAAAACCCGTTCTAAAGAAGAGAATGCGGCGTTTGAAAAGCCGGCGTTCAAAATTCCCCGGCACCGGCTGTGGTTATTCCGAATCTTTGCGCCAATGGCCATCCTGTTTCTGGTCCTCGGCGGTATTGAGTTGGGTTTGCGTTTGTGCGGGTATGGTTATCCCGCCAGCTTTTTTCTAAGAACCGAAATCGGCGGCAAAGACTATTACGTGTCCAACGACCGATTTGGCTGGAGATTTTTTCCCCGTCCTTTGGCCCGCACGCCGGTGCCCCTGCGCATGGCAGTAAAGAAACCGGCCAACACGCATCGCATTTTTGTGTTTGGCGAATCGGCGGCCCTGGGAGATCCCGATCCAACCTTTGGCGTCTGGCGTTATTTGCAGATCCTGCTGCGCGAACGTTTTCCCGGAACAGATTTTGAAGTGGTCTGTGTGGCGATGACCGCAATTAATTCACACGTGATCTTGCCCATTGCGCGTGAATGCGCGCGGCGTGATGGCGATTTGTGGATTATTTACATGGGCAACAACGAAATGGTCGGCCCTTTCGGTGCGGGCACTGTATTCGGTTCGCGCGTGGCGGGGATACAGTTAATTCGCGCCTCACTCGCTGTGAAGTCCACAAAGCTTGGCCAATTGCTGGATAGCCTGATGCAACGATGGGGGCATTCAGCCACCCCAAAGACATGGAGCGGCCTGAAAATGTTTAAAGACCATCAGCTTCGATATGAAGATCCAAATCGGCTGCGTGCCTGCGAGAATTTCAAACAAAATCTGAACGATATCTTGCGCGCGGGACAAGCTGCCGGCGTGCCTGTTATTTTGAGCACGGTAGGAAGCAATTTGAAAGACTGTGCTCCCTTTAGTTCGCTGCATTTCGCCGGTTTGAACGATATCCAACAAAGCGAATGGGACGGCCTTTATCAGGCGGGCATAACCCTTGAATTGTCGGGTGATCTTCGCGGCGCGCTCAAAAAATATGAACAAGCCGCAACGATTGATCCGCAATATGCCGAACTGCATTTTCACGCGGGGCGCTGCCAGCTTGCGCTGACGAATTACGAACAGGCCTTGAGTGATTTCGAATTGGCCCGAGACGATGACACACTGGCTTTTCGCGCCGACAGCCGCATTAATCGAATCATCGCAGACGCCGCGGAGGCAAAGGCGAAGCAGGGCGTTGATTTTTTGGACGCCCTTAAAGCACTGGCGCAGAGTTCCCCGGGAACAATTCCTGGCAATGAATTATTTTATGAGCATGTGCATCTGAACTTTGATGGCAACTATCTGTTGGCGCGCGCCTTTGCAGAAAAGACCTTGAAGCTGCTCCCGAAATCCATTCTTGCGCAGGGCAAAGCCGAATGGGCATCTGCCGAATCATGCGACCGGCGCCTGGCTGTTTCACCCTGGGATCGTTGCCGCGTCTGGCAGGAGAATTACAGCCGCGTATCCGAGCCGCCTTTCACGGACGAATTGAACGATGTTCCGCGCGCAAAATTTTATATTGGAAAACTGCAGGAATTGAGCTCGCAAATGACGGAACAAGCCCGCAAGCAATCCCGGGCCGGCTACGAGGAAGCATTGGCTCTAAGTCCCGACGATTATTGTTTGCGCGAGAACTTCGCGCAATTCTTAGATCAAACCGGCGATTTGGCCGAGGCCCCCGCGCAAGAACAACAAGTCAGCGAATTACTGCCGCAGAATCCCATGACTCCTTGCATCGTTGGCCGGTTGCTTGTCCGGCTGGGGAACGGCGGCGAAGCGGAGAAAAGCTTTTTGCGGGCACTGACTATTCGCAGTGATTTTGTCCCGGCCTTGAACGAAATGGGCATGCTTCTGGCAAACCAACAGAAGACAGCCGAAGCCGCAGAGTATTTTGCCCGCAGCCTTAGAATGGATCCAGGCGCTGTCGCAGCTTATCAAAACTGGGGATTCATGGAGCAAAATGAAGGGAATTGGAATCAGGCCATCAATCACTACCAGGCCGCCGCCAATCTTCAACCGAACGGGCCGGCGGACTACTTGTATCACGCTGTTAGTTTGGTCGCGGAGCATCAGGGCAACCAAGCCTTCGACTATTTTAACGCCGCTGTGCGGATGGACCCCAATTTCTGGCAGGCTCGATATCTTTTCGGAGGCGAATTGGCGTCGGAAGGAAAAATTGAAGAAGCGCAGGCGCAGTTTTCCCAAGTGGTTCGCAGCCGCCCGGACTTTGCGCCGGGTCATTTGAAGGATGGGCTCGCCCTCGCCAAGTTAGGCAAACTGGATGAAGCGCTCAAGGAGTTTCAAATCGCCTTGCGCCTGAATCCAGCGGACACCGTAGCGCGGCAACATCTCGAAGTTGTTCAGGCCAAAATCAAGGCGCTAAAGACTCGCAGCGAATGAAGCTCGTCGTCGAGTTTCCAGGCTCGCCCAACGATCCGGAGTCGTTTGCCGCCGCCGAAATTGGTGACGCCAGCCCCCATTCCCGCCAGCAGCACCGGGAAAGTTCGCGACACTTTGGGGGCCATGAGCACGAAAACAGTCACCGTGGCAGAGCGCCGCAAGCTAATCGTTCTTAACCATCGGCAGTTTTGCCGACTACCACCTTATCCAGCAGCGGCTAGACTAATTTGCACCATCCTTATGCGACGACAACCCAATTTGAAATCCACTGGAGCCTCACAACTCGCGAATGCTGTTTTTACCAGGACCCGATGGACTTCTCTGCCGGCCTGTTGGTGAATTTGCTGGACTCCGTCTTCATGCGCCCTCAGTAGGCCGGACCGCGACTGAGCGCCCATTCAAATCACATATGACTACAACCAAGCTTAATATCTTACCGGTGGCCGCCCTCGTAATCACTTTTGTGCCGGTGATCTCCAGAAGCGCGCAAGTGACTTTGCCGGACATAGCCGAAATTACCGTCCGCGCGGGCGCAAATGCCAACGTTGTTATAAACGTCGTGAATGTGGGATTCGAGCGCGTTAAATATGTTCAAGACGGGTCGCCCGGGAACACTACGTCCTGCGCGAAGTCTTATTTTAAATGGGACTTCACCGGTCAAAATCCCAATACCAACGCCGACCTGGTTCTCTCATTGACCGGTGTGGCCAATAGTCAGTTGTCGGCGATGCGGGTTTGGTCGCTGGACCAGGCCTATCCTGCGTTTACAAACAGCACGGGTGCAGCAGACAGTGTTACGAATATCACTTGGAATAGCGCTCAGGCCAACGACACCAACTTTGTCCCGGCTCTGGGCGCGTTTCAGGGGACCTTTCAGATGTTAACCAATGGCCCCTTTACCGCGCATCCGGTGGCCAATTTCTCGGCGGCCGGCACCACGACCGTTACGATTCCGGCGCCCTGGGGAAATCTGATCATCAGCAATCAACTGGTATTTGCCATCCTCGGCACAAATAACTCCGCACTTGCGGGCAACAATGGTTATCGCATTCAGTTGAACACGAGTTCTCTGGTTTTCAATTCCATAGTCGGCACCAATCCGCCTTCTATTTCCCCGCTTCCCAACGTGACCGTCGTTGCCAATCGAAATTCAGTCACCAATAGCTTTACACTTTCCGACCCGGACGGCAACCCGGCGAGTTTTAACGGTACAACCGTGACGGCCACCTCCTCCGACCCGACCGGAACGATTATCGCTGGGGTGACCATTCTCGGCAGCGGCGCCAGTCAAATGATCTATGTGACCGCGGGCGGCACTCCCGGAACTGCAACAGTCGAAGTCACTGCTACCGACGAGCTTGGTGACCAGGCACAGGGCACATTCAGCGTAACCGTGTTGCCCGAGATTTTTCCACCAACCATTTCGACCGCGGCGAACACCAATACCTCTCTCGATACGCCAGTGGTGGTTCCGTTCACCATCGGAGATTCCTCCGCACCGCTATCAACGCTTACGGTGAACGCATCGGTGGATCCGGTCAGCACAAACGAACTCGCCAGCGCCACGCTGACAGGTTCGGGCTCGAATCGGAGCGTGACCGTCATGCCCGCCGCGAACGCCGACGGCGTAGGCCTGGTTGATTTGAGTGTCTCAGACACCAATGGCAATACCGCCACGACATCCTTCGCGGTGATGGTGTTGCCCAACTATGCCGTGTTCGATGACCATTTCGATTATCAAAACGGTTCGATTTTCCCCAATTCCGACGGGATATGGGCACGACGGGGCAATGTCCAGTTTACGGGATTAAACATCCTCAACGGTGCCGTCGACGTTGTTTCCGGCGCTGTCAATGATAACGGCTACGGCACACTCGTGGGCGCACCCTACACACCGAACCAAGGCGCGGTAATCTACATTACGTTTACGGGCAACTGGTCGGGGGCGCCAACTGCCAATTCGGGCGGCTTCGTCTCGCTGGCAAATAACAACACAACTTCGTCTCCCCAGGTCTGCAATATCGGTTCCACTCCCGATTTCTCGGGCGACGGCGGAAATCTTTATCTGACAATCGCCAACAACACGGGTTTTACCACGAACTTTTCCCCCATCGTGCTGGGTACTCCATACACGATTGCCGCTCGTTACGACGTGGATACTGCAACCGCCACGCTTTGGATCAACGCCACCAACGAAGCGGATATTTCCGCCACCAACGCCGCTACGGCCACGGACGTTACCGCCCCGACACCCGTGTCGCTGGTAGATTTGAATCAGAACGGGAACACGGGCGGCCTCATCCTGGACGACTTGAAAGTAAGCGTCGTCACCAAGCCCGCTCTAGCCACCATCCGTGTTGTCAGCGGCAATGTGCAAATTGACTTCACGGTGGGCGCCACCGACACGGTTTCGAACTTCGGTGTCCTTGCTGCTCCGAATGTCAACGGCCCATTTGCTCCTGCCAGCGCAACTTTTTCCTCGCTTGGCGGCGGAGCTTTTCGCGGGACTCTCCCGGCGTCGGGCAATCAGGGATTTTATCGCTTGTTCCGCCAGCCCTTCAACTTTTGATGAAGGTTTGTACCGCCACCCGGAGACAGGTATGACGAAAGTGACCCAACGACGGGCGGCGCGGGCGGACCCCATGGGTACGGCCACAACCTTCGTCTGCCTCACGGTTTTAATGCTGACTTCAAAGCTTTCAGCCCAATCACAATCGTTGGCCACGGTGCCCGCTGCTTTTAAAGATCCCAGCCAGGAGTGGAAGGAATACCCGACCCGCACTCTGGCGGATTTACCTCCGGCCGTTCGCGAAAAGACGGACTCCGACCTTAGCCCTTACGGCGGACAACTCCTGGTTAAGTCACAAGCCACAGGATTTTTTCACACGACAAAACACAACGACCGTTGGTGGCTCGTGGACCCGCAAGGATCTCTCTGCGTTTACAAAGGCATCGCGTCGGTCACTCCGTTGCGTGCACCTGGTGCCGTGGCAGCCTTTCAATCGAAGTTCGGCAGCAAGACCAATTGGGCAGCGGAGACCACCGGCCTCCTGCGGGCGAATGGCTTTATCAGCGCCGGCGCCTGGTCAGACACCGACACGCTTCGTTCGGTTCCGCGTCCGCTGGCTTATACACGCATCCTCAATTTTATGAGCAGTTATGGTCGGCTCCGAGGTGGCACTTATTCGCAACCCGGCCACGCGGGTTACCCAAAGGACTGCACCTTCGTTTTTGATCAGGGATTTGAAAGTTTCTGTAATGAGCACGCTCGAACGCTGACGAAGAACAAAAATGACCCCTGGCTCATCGGGTATTTCTCAGACAACGAACTGCCCTTCAGCCCCGCAGCGCTGAACAATTACCTGGCGCTCCCGGAGAAAGATCCCGGCTACCAAGCCGCGCTCGCGTGGCTGCGTGCGCGTCACGGAGCTCATGCCGGAGCGCGAGATATCCTCGCCCAGGACCAGTCTGACTTCCTGGCGTTTGTAGTGGACCATTATTTCCGCATCACCTCAAGCGCCATCAAGAAATATGATCCCAACCATCTATTTCTCGGCTCGCGTTTTTATGGCTCCAATCTATCCCAGCCGGAAATATTCCGGGCCGCTGGCCACTGGCTCGACGTCATTTCGGTGAACTGGTATCACGCTTGGACGCCTGATCCCGAGCGGTTGGCAATATGGGAGCATGAATCGGGCAAACCCGTTCTCGTCACCGAATGGTATGCGAAAGGCATGGACTCGGGACTGGCCAACCATGGCGGCGCGGGCTGGGTGGTCAAAACGCAACGCGACCGGGGCCTGTATTACCAGAATTTTACGCTCGGCCTGCTCGAGTCAAAAGTCTGCATTGGTTGGGATTGGTTCAAATATGCCGACAACGACCCCGAGGATACCTGGGCCGACCCGTCAAATCGGGATTCCAACAAAGGCATTCTGAACAATCGCTACGAACCTTATAATCCCCTGCTTGACGCGATGAGACAAATCAATCAACGCACCTTCTCTTTAGTAGAATACTTCGATCAAAAACCAAAAACTCGCTTCCCAACCAACTGAACTGGAGCCCCCAAAACCACTGCTGCACAACGGGTCGGCAAGGCAATTCTGAGGACGGACACCACCTCCACCTAGCCCGTTGTCCAGTTGGCCGATCATCAACAAACCGTCCCGACCATCGCCGACAGCCGGGTCCTTTACAGGTGAAGTTCGCGTTCACCAGCGCCTCAGCTTCGGGATTCCTTCCTTCACGCAAGAGCTTTTGAATTTCAGGCAAGACTTTGTAGGCTTCTGCGCGGTCGGCGTCCTGACGTGAACCCGACCAAACGGAGCTCTCATTCAAAACGATTCGTTCCTCGTCCGGGCCGCCGAACATCATCGCCCCGAGCCGGCCGTTGCCCAGTGGCGTCGATTCCGTGAGGTTGGTGGCAGGAGTATCGAACCAAATCGTCGTTTCGGCAGAAAAAGCGGCCTGTGCGGCTGCGCACAGCGGGAGTGCCATAGGCATTCGCAAAACCAACGTGCACACTTTCGTTGGTTTCACTCCGCGCCCTTTCATAGCACAGACGTGCTACCGGCCAAGCTCAACCACGCAAGCTTCGAGAGCTTTCGAACAGGAAGGCACCAGCCCATTGCGCATCAGTTCTTTGCCCTTGATGCTTTTGCCTTCCTGCGGAAGTGACGGACGTCCGGGAGCCGGATTCAAATTCGCGGACGACATACACCCTGTTAGGGTCCAGCCCTTGCGGCCGAACCGGCAGGGGCTGGCCGTCCTGGAGCTGGAGAACAAACACGACTGCGCGCGAATGGTCTGCTGACACAAAATTCAGCGCCCCGCGCGGGGCTTCATGCGGCCGCTCCAGGCGGTACAAATCGCCGAGGTGCGTTACCTCGCGAATTTGCTTATAGGCGTGAATGGCGCCGGCACAAACAGCTTTGTCATCAACCGACATTTTCGACAGGTCGAGGTCCATTCCGAAGCGCGCGCTCATGGCGACACAGCAGGCAAAGTGCAGAGGCCGATGGCCCCAATGGGTCACGCGGCTCGCCAACTTGAAGGTGTACTCAGGAAACAAAAAAACCGCCACTTATTGTGACGGTTCTGCCGGCGAATTATTACCGCTACCGTTTACGCCTTGGAAGGTACAGGGCCATTGCCGCCAGCCCCATTGCCGACAGTGTCAAAGTCGTTGGCTCTGGAACGTTAAACCCGAGATTGGCCACGGGATAAATCGCGTCGGAGCCCACCTGGTTTGACGGTTCACTGGGGTAATTGCCGGGGGAATCGTATCGGCCTGCGCGGGTGAATTCATACCCGGAGCCCACCTGGACGTACTGAGAATTCCACGAGACTTGCCCGTTATTGCCATTGTCCGGCGCGTTGTTCGAGATGAGATCACCCCAAAGGTCCACACCATCCGTCCGGGCGCCGATCACGTAATAGCTGTTAGGGTTCAAGGTCACTGTCGAGCTGAGTTGCACCCAGCGATAGCCATCGATTAAAGGCGCCACCGTACCGGCTGGCACTGTGGCGGAAGTGATGATGGTTTGCGTGCTATTGTCCCACAGGGTGATGAGATGGCTGCTGGCCAGGCCGTCGGCGTTGTGGTCGTAATATCCGAGCCAATTGACTTCAGGGCTAGAGCTGGAGGTGGTTAAAAAGATTCCGCCAACCGTGCCCGCAAAAGTGTTCTGCGAGCCAGTGTCGAGATTAACATTGGGTGTATAGAGCACGCTGCCCGGAGTGGTTTGTGCCGAAACCGGGAAGCTGAGCGCGAGGCCCAGGGCGGAGGTCAGAACGAGGAGAAAGGGTGTTTTTTTCATATGGCTGTTGGGGGTTCAAACCCATTTTATTAAGGGGGACTGCTGGCCGGGAGAGACCCTTGCGACGAACCAAGCAACGGGCCGCATCGTCTTTGCCAGCTCGAATGGTGACATAGGTTGCAACGTGACACGATCCTCCAAATCAGGGAATGGACATTCGGCTGAACGATATGGACAATTGACCTATGGCATGAATCAAACTCCTTACAATCCAGATAGCGACCTCCGCAAGATTCCCGTGCCGGTTCGCGCCATACATTCGAATTGCACACGGCGGTCGACACCATCGTTATTGTGATTATGTGTAATGCGGTCGGACATATATCCGCTGTCAATGCAGGGTTTTCGGCCATCTTGCGCAGACCCCGGAAGGTGTGTGCCTTCCTCCTTACATACCGCCTAAGCTCGATTTCTATTCCCGAAATAAATGCTTTTGGCCGAGAATAAACCGGCCGGAGGAACAGTCTTGATGGTCGAGACGCCGGGTACAGACGATGAAACATGCACACGAATCCATATGAGAGTAGAATTCAAATCCATTCAACCTCGCGAAACGCAAGTCCGACTTGATAGCGGGTGCAATGACCTGGACCACGTCGAAACCTTCAATGTCAGCGCCGAAGCTCAAGCGACAATAGACCGCGAATACATCAAATTCCTCGAGGCCAAAAACGCGTCCCTTAAATGCCTGTGCGCCGAAGCGCGAAGATTGCTTCAAAGCGCCAATTAAGCCTCTTTCGCGCCAAGTTCAACAGTCCCGGCCCGAAGCAATGGCTCCTGATATCGTTCCCTTGTAAATGGATGAGTTGGCTCAGCATCAAGGTTTTCGAAATTAGCTGAGAACCTCATTCGCACCTCGTCGATCCACCATCGACTTTACGTCCCATAAATGATATGGATCTAAGCAGAGCCCGACCTATCAGTTGAGCGCGAGGCTGCTTTGAGTTCGCGGCGGAATTGCTGCGGAGTCTGACCGGTTTCGCGCAAGAAGGTGCGACGAAAGTGTCGCGGATTCGCAAAACCACACTGGACCGCGACTGTTTGGAGCTTCACGCTGAATTCCCGCAGCAGATCCCTGGCAAAGGTGGCGCGCAGCCGATCCAGCTCCCGATGCAGGCTACGGCCCACATGCCTTTTGAAGGCGTCCTGGACGCTGCGGAGCGATACCTGGAGTTCGCTGTCCACGTCCTTCAGCGTGATCGAGTCGCGGAAGTGCCGACGCAGAAACGATAATGCCTGCGCCGCCCCGGCATGTGGAATCACAAGCGTGTCTGTCGAGCGGCGCGGCACGATGCCAAGAGGTTCGATGTAGTGATCCATGTGTTCCGGACGCTTGCCCGCCATCATCTCGTCCAACAAAGCGGCGGCTTCGTAGCCAATGCGGACCGTGTCCGGCGCAACACTGGTCAAGGGTGGGTCGGCCAATTGACACAGCACCTCGTCATTATCGACTCCAATTACGGCAACCTGATCGGGCACTTGTAGTCCGGCCAGCCGGCAGACCTCGAGAACCTGCTGGCCCGCGATGTCGTTGCAGGCCATCACGGCAACAGGTTGGGGAAGCCTCTGCAACCACCGCACCCCGTTCTGCTCGAGTTCCGGTTCGAGCTGTTCGAATTCGATAGTCCAGCCTTTGCGGGCACGAGCTGTTGGAGAATAGACGTGAAGGAGGGTCCTGCGTTCAGCAAGTTGCTCCTTAAGGATAGCCTGTCGACGCTCTGAATAATCCGCCCCGGCGAATCCCCAAAAAGCGAAATGACGAAACCCGCGTTCCAGAAAATGCTCCAACGCCAAACGCACGACAGAGTGTTCATCGGTGTGCAGCGCCGGCAAGTCGGCGCCCGTGCCAATGCGCCGGAGATCAACGACGGGCACGCGTAATCTGCGAATGGCCCTGCCCATGGCGGAGCCTTCGATGCGCGCGATAACCCCATGCCCGTCCCATCGGTCGAACCATCGTGGCAAGGTGCTCTGCAACTCGCGTTCGTGGGAATAGACCTGCCAGTGACTGCGCTCGTGGACGTATTTGGCCACGCCCAAGAGCAGGCCGCGGCCATACGCGCGGGAAGATTCGATCAGCACAGCTACGCGCAATGGAGCTTCCCTGCGCCTGGTGGCTGGCCCGCGCTTAACGCGAAGGTTCGAGCGTTTCATGTGTAGAGCCTGACTTCCTAAAATGGCTCTTCTCCTTCCGAATATGGCATGCGGATTCCATTGAAGCAATCCGTAGGCGGAGATACGGTTGGATCATGAGCCAAACGTCGTGCGCTGGGTTTTCCCGCGTGAACAGGCGGGCCTCGCGCGAACGGTAATAAAATTCGAACTCTCCGCGAATCTGTTATGAAGAAGCTGCCTACCCCCCTTGTCGCGACCGTCATATTGGGTCTTTTTTTACCGAGCGTGGTTTCCGCTGCCGATTGCCGCATCAACCTTGCCTTGTCGTCCAATGGCTCCGTGGCCAGCCAAAGAGATGATCCTTTCGGGTTGCCTCCCGCAAACGGCAACGACGGCAATATCGTGAATACTACGGCCTTCGCGCATACGGGCAATGCGGATAACGAATGGTGGGAAGTGAATCTTGAGGCGGCCCATCCCATCAAGGAGGTCCGCATCTGGTTGCGGAGCGACGGGGTCACGTCCGCGTTCAGCCGTGACGCCAATCTGCGGTTGGTTGTTTATGACAACGCCAGCCATAGTACTGAGCTTTACAGTCAATTTCTGGATGGTTCGGCCATTCCTTTGCCTTACCGAAATATCGACGTCGTGCTCCCGAGCCTGGTTACCGGCCAAGTGGTTCGTGTCGAGCATCCGGTGGGCTATTCGGATTACCTGCAGATCAACGAAGTACAGGTGTTCAGCGAGGCGATCGAGGAAGTGAATCTCGCGCTTGCCGGTGCAGCCAGCCAATCAAGCACCTTTAGCACGTACCCCGCGAATCGAGCGAACGATGGAGTAAATGTGGGATTGGTCGGCGACGGAGTTACTAGTTCGACGGCGCATACCGGTGGGGATCCACTCCCCTGGTGGCAGGTGGATTTGGGCTCGATGCAGCCCATTAGCATGATCCGCGTGTTCACGGCCGCCGATACCGCCCAGGATCGCAACGATGATCTTGCCCTGGTTATCTTCGACAATCTCGGAGGCATTGTGTCCTCGAATTATAACGCGGTTCATCCTTCCATCGGGACGCTGCCCGGCCATGATTTTCCGAACAACAAGCAGTATTTGCTTTACACCTTTAACCCGGCGATCACCGGTCAGGTCATGCAGGTGGCGCACACGCCGCTGTCCGCCGCCGATCCGTACCTGGTCTTGTCGGAGGTCGAAGTGCTCAAGGCTTACACGAATGCGCCTTCCATCAATATCTCCCAGGGGCCGACGAACAGCATTGTGCCTGTGAATCAGTCAGTCAACCTCTCGGTGGCCGCTTGCGTCGCGGGCGCCAACGCGAACTATCTGAGTTATCAATGGCAGAGCAATGGCGTGGATATCGCCGGCGCGCACGCTGCCGCCTATACAACGCCTTTGCTTACTGCGCAAGGTCAATATACCTACGGAGTGAGGCTGCTTTTGCCGGGCTATTCTGTCACCACCCAGGCGGTCATTACGGTGACCAGCGACACCACCCCGCCTATCATCGTCAGTAATTCTTTCGCGGCGAGAAGCACGTTGAAGATGACTTTAAACTTCAACAAGGTGCTCGACCCGGTTACCGCGACCAATTCCGCGAACTACTCCTTTAGCTCGGGCCCAACGATCAGCGCTCTGACGCTGGAGCCCAGTGGAAAGGATGTCACGCTGACAGTGGGCGGGTTGGTGACCTGTGACCAGTACACGCTGACCGTGAGCGGCGTGAAAGATCTGACCGGCAACACAATCGTGACCACCAACCTTTCCGGCACGATGCCAAGTTACCAGTTGGACTATGCGTTGGATGGCACCGCCACCGACTCCAGCAATCCTTTCGGCTACCCTGCCAGGAATGCGATTGACGGCGATACCGGCACGTTTATGCACACGAGTAATGGGGACAATGAATGGTGGGAGGTGGATCTCGGAGCGGCCAGGAACATTGGACAGATCGCTTTGTGGTTCCGAGCAGATTGTTCGACTTGCGTCGACCGCGATGGGAATCTGCTTATCACGGTTCTCAATGACTCGATCAATCGGATTCCAGTTTGGACGAACACGGTTGTCAACCCGGTACCGTTCACCGCCAATCCGCGCATGACGAATCTGCTGGTGAATCCGCCAGTTACGGGGCAGATCGTCCGGGTCGAACACCCTCCGGGCCTTGGAGGGACCGATAACGGCTACCTGGATTTTACTGAAGTGCAGGTCATTCCGCCGTCGATCGGCTTCTGCATTGTGCAGTCGCCCGCCAGTGTAAGTGTGGTCACCAACGATCCCGCGAGCTTCCATGTGGTCGCGCAGGGGGCTGGGCCTTTCACTTACCAATGGATGCATGCGGGAACGAATCTTCCCGGCGCGGCCAATGCCACGCTGTTTATTCCCACCGCTGGAGTTGCGCAGGCGGGTACTTACACAGTTCAGGTGACGAGCCCGGACCGTACGCACACGAGCGACCCGGCGGTACTAAGCCTTGTCCCGCCTGCGGTCGTCAACCCGCTTTTGAAAATTGAATTCAGAGGAACTCTGGGCGGTACGAGCTACACACTCGGAGCTGGCGAAGTGGACGTGACCGGCACGTTTGCCGCTCTTCAAGGGACCGAGGTAATCTCGAACGGGTTTGCCATTTTGAGCGCCGCAGCAATGGGGCAGGGTTTCAGCGTCACCAATAACATCGTGGACAAGGGAAACCGCCCCGAGACAAATTTTATCATTGAAATGGTTTTTGCGCCGACACCTGGAACGGACCAGGGAGTCGGCCAGAACAATAACTACGCGGATATCTTCTCGATCGGATCAATCTATTACGCCGCCAACAATCATTCTGATGCCGTTTTTGTGCTGGGCTACGCGAGTCCAACCACTTACCGGCTCGGTATGGATGCACTATTAGGCACTGGCGCGAACAGCTCGGGTAGTGACGCGCCTACCGCCGGGGTGCTCAACCATATCGCGCTCGTATATATTTTGGGACCAGGTCGCACAAATAATATTTTGCGATATTACCTCAACGGCAACCTCATCGTTGAAGATGTTACGCCGGACAACGGGGCCTCTGCCAGCGCCGGCTCTGTCTATGCGGCGTTCGGTCAGGCGGTGCCTGGTTCGAGCTTTATACCGCGCGGCCTAGATGGTCTTCTGGACGCGGTGGCGTACTCAACCTTTTCCGGAGTCTTCAGTCCACACTATAGCTTTCAGATTTCGGCGCCTCCGACTTTGAACATTGCCATATCAGGGAGCCAGCTCACGGTGTCATGGACCGGCGTTGGTTACACGGTTCAGCAAAACACGATCCTGAACAATCCTTCCGGTTGGGCTGATGTGTCAGGCGCAACCACGAGTCCATTCGTTACCAACGTAGGATCCGGAACAAGGTATTATCGGCTCCGCAAGCAATAGTGCTGTGTCGGTAAGTGAGGTCTGTCGCATGGCCAGGATCTTTACACCGCCGCCCGGTGCGCAAGAGGCCGAGCAGAGAAATGGCTTCACGTTGATCGAACTGCTGGTGGTTATCGCTATCATCGCAATCCTCGCGGCGATGTTGCTGCCGGCGTTGGCCAAGGCCAAAATCAAAGCCCAGGCCATCAAATGTACCAGCAACCTGAAACAAATCGGCACTTGCTTCATTATGTACGCCGATGACAACCGCGGCTTCTACCCGGTGCACAGTGGCTGGGCAAATGTCGGTGGACAAGGCCCAACCAACGCCTTTATCCCGCCGGGTTACGGCGCCGAAGTGGGCGCAACAAATCGCCCACTTAACAAGTATGCCGGCAATGTCGAGATCTTCCGCTGTCCTTCGGACAAAGGAGATTCCTATTGGCCAAACGACGTGAACAATTGCTACGATCGCTACGGCAACAGTTATCTGGTTGAGTGGGGGATCGATGCTTTTGGCGTCCAAAAGGTCACCGACGACGGGGTTTTGGGCGTCCCAAATAAAGACTCTCAGATCGCCCGGAAACCGACGATCAAGATCTTGATGGGCGATTGGATCTGGCACCCCAATCGGCCTCTTAACCTGCCGCAGAGTGTCTGGCATAATTACAAGGGTCAGCGCCGCTTAAACATACTTTACGGCGATGGCCACGTGGCCAACTCAAAACTGCCGGCCACCGTGGACCTTTACCAGGCCGTGGACATGAACTTTACGTGGTGGTAGGAGGTTCGGACTCTAACGAATCACCAATCCACGCCCTCAAGCGGCTGATGAAAAGACATACCGCGAAATCAATAGTGCTGGTCGGCTCTCTGTTGTGCTGCCTGCGAGTGATTGGCTGGGCTGCGGACTCAACGTCAGCGGACGCTGCGCCGTCGGCGCCTCCGGAGGCCGTTAAGAGTTGGCAGGACAAGCGCTTTGGCATGTTCATCCATTGGGGACCCATCAGCCTGAAGGGAACGGAGATCGGCTGGTCGCGCATTCCTGGTCCAAATGGCGAGTCAGGTGGAACTGTGCGCGCTAAAGAATATGACACCTTGTACCAGCAGTTCAATCCGACAAATTTCAATGCGGACGAGTGGGTTTCGATTGCTCAGGCCGCCGGCGCAAAATACGTCGTCTTTACGACCAAGCATCACGACGGCTTTTGTGAGTTCGACAGCGAACTTACGGATTACAAGATCACCAGCCCGGAAAGCCCCTTTCACCACGACGTGGTCAAAGAATTGGCGGCAGCCTGCCAACACGCCGGGCTGGCTTTTGGTGTCTACTATTCCCAACCGGACGAACACCATCCTGACTATCGTAAGCCTACTCACCAAAAGTATGTCCAATATATGCACGGCCAGGTGCATGAGCTGCTCTCCAAGTACGGTCCAATTTCAGTGATTTGGTTTGATGGGCTGGGTGGCTCCGCCATCGATTGGGATGCCGAGCGGCTGTTCTCGATGATCCGCCAGCTCCAACCAAACATCTTGATCAATAACCGTTGCGGCCTGCCCGGAGATTTCGATACGCCCGAGCAGCGCATTGGCAGCTACCAGGACGTGCGGCCCTGGGAGACCTGCATGACGCTTTGCCAACAATGGGCCTGGAAACCGCACGATAAGATGAAATCGCTCGAGCAATGCATTGCAACACTTGTTCGTTGCGCCGGAGGCGACGGCAATTTGTTGTTCAACGTCGGCCCGATGCCGGACGGTCGAATTGAACAGCGCCAGGTCGAACGCCTGAGAGAGATAGGCGAGTGGTTGGAAAGAAACGGCGAAAGCATCTACGGCACCCGCGGGGGTCCATGGAAGCCCAATCGGTCCCTCGTCTCCACGCGCAAAGACTGGGCGATTTACCTCCACATCCTCTCAGGCTCTTCCAACCTGATTGAACTGCCCGACATCTCGCGCAAAGTGGTTAACGCCACTTTCTTGAATGGGAACAAACTCGACTTCGCTCAGAAAGACGAGAAACTGAGGTTCAGCGTGCCCATGGCTCAGCGCCAGCCCATTGATACGATTGTGAGGCTGCAACTGGAAAGTTCGCCCACGGATCTGCCCGCGCTGCCGATACCACTCGACTTCCGAGCGGAGGCATCCAACGTCTACCACAATCAAACTAACAAATATGGTCCACAACTAGCCTTTGATGGCGACCCAAGTACACGCTGGGCGACGGATGAGGGAACGAAGCAGGCGTGGGTTGCAGTAACTTTGAATTCGCCACGGACCGTCCGCAGCGTGATGATTCGCGAGGCATACGATCGGGTGCGGAAATTTGAATTTCAGCGCCGGGATCAAGCGGGCTGGAAGACCATTTTTCGCGGGACGAGATTAGGCAGCCATTTTCACTATGAATTCGCACCGGTAACCGGGCGTGAGTTCCGGCTGCGTGTTTTGGACGCAACTGACGGGCCGACGATCGACGAGATTGATTTGCAATGATTTCGATGAACAGCGGAATAAGCGGCCCCGATTGGACGATCATTGCCATTTACCTGCTGGCCATCGCTGGACTGGGAATTGGGGCCGGTGTTCTGCGGCGGAAACACGAAACCGGGGGCGAAGGCGGCAACTACTTTCTTGCTGGCAACACCCTCACCTGGCCGGTGATTGGGCTGGCTATGTTTGCGGCGAATATCTCGACCGTTCATCTGGTTAGCCTAGCCGAGGCCGCTTACAAGTTTGGCCTTGTCTTCGGCAACTTCGAGTGGATGACCGGCTTCACGCTGATTCTGCTTTCCCTGTTTTTCGCCCCCCTCTACTTGCGCTCACGAGTGGCGACCCTGCCCGACTTTTTGGAGCGTCGCTTCAACCAAGGTTGCCGCGACGTGCTATCAGTTGTTTCCTTATTCTCAGCAATCGTCATTCACATGGGTGTCGCGCTCTACACAGCGGCTTGGGTGTTGCGTGGCATCCTCGGCCTTGCGCCGGGTGCAACGATCATGGGCATGGATGTATTGCTGCTCTTTATCACGTTCATGGGCTTGCTCACCGGAATCTATACGATGCTGGGAGGACTGCGGACGGTTGTCTGGACCGAGAGCGCGCAAACGGTTTTGCTGCTGGCTGGAGCGATCGTCATTACAGCTAGCGGCTATTTTAAAACCGGGAGTTGGAGGGAACTCGCTCATACGCTCGCCACGAACCCGCACCCGCTCGCCGCCGTGTCCGGCAGCAACGTCACTTGGGGCACCGGCAATTTCTTTGACATGGCTCGCGGTTCCGCAGACCCTTCCGGGCTGCCCTGCTACTCCATTTTGCTAGGTTACCCGGTGCTTGGCATCTGGTATTGGTGCTGCGATCAAACGATTGTCCAACGCGTGCTGGCTGCCAGGGATGAAAGGAATGCCCGGCTTGGGCCGCTGTTTTTCGCGTTTCTGAAAATCTGGCCGGTCTTTTTGTTTGTGCTCCCTGGCGTGATTTGCGTCTCGCTGGTGCGGAAAAACGCGTTCGGCGGCACCGCACCGCAGGCCGCCGGCGATACATACACCTTTCTCATCACCCGCCTTCTGCCACTGGGGCTTAAGGCCTGGTCGCTGCAGCGATGCTAGCAGAGGCGATGCAGACCTGTTGCGCCGCGCTTAATTCCACCGCGACGCTTGTCGCCTACGACTTGTTCAAACGTTATCAGTCTGGCATCAGCGAGCACAAACTCGTCGTCATCGGTAAATTCACCACCGTGCTGGGCACCATTCTCGCCATCATCGCTTCGCCATTGTTCGGTCATTACACAATGATTTTCGAAGGCATCAACAAACTGATCTCCTATGTTGCGCCTCCAATCACGGCGGTGTTTCTTGTGGGGGTATTTTGGAAGCGCGGCTCAGGAAAAGCGGCCTTCGTCACGCTCGTGCTGGGTATGGCGCTTGGGCTGGTCGCTTTCGCGCTGGACTGGAACCATATTTATCGGGGCGATTTCATGCTGATCGCATTTCTGCTGCTGGTCTGCTGCCTGGCCATCATGGCGGTGACAAGCCTTGTTTTCCCTGAGACGCTCAAGTCCGAAGCGCGCCTGCTCGTATGGGAAAACTGGCGCGAACCTTTGCGTGTCGAAGCAGAGGTTGGATTTGGCGGTTATCGCGCGGCCGCTGTCGTTGTTTTGGCAATGTTTGTCGGCCTTTACCTGACGTTTCGATGAGAAAATGAAACTCCCTGCCCTAAAAACTTTGTTCTGTTTGGCGGGCATAGCTTTGCTGGCCGGTTGTGCGACGCATCGGGCGCCACAGCGCTACGCGTGGGTGACCGGCCTTAAGCCTGAAAAAGCTGAGCACTATCGGCAGCTTCACGCCCGACCGTGGCCGGGTGTGTTGAAGCAAATCAAGGCCTGCCACATTGAAAACTTCTCGATTCACGAACGCGAGATCGACGGCAAACTCTATCTCTTCGCTTATCTCGAATACACTGGCTCGGATTTTGGAGGGGACATGAGACGGATGGCCTCGGACCCCGAAACGCAACGTTGGTGGAAAGAGACCGATCCCTGCCAATCACCCCTGCCGGATGCTGCCGCTGCGGGAAAAATCTGGGCGGATACCAAAGAGATTTTCTATTTGCCGTGAGCGCTCCCTTGCTTAAAGACAAGGTCATTTTTCTTACCGGAGGGTCCTGCGGAATTGGCAGGGACTGCGCCAAGGCCTACGCTGCCGAAGGAGCAAAAGTGGTAATCGTCGCGCAGGACAAGGAGGGTGTTGAAGCCACTTCCGCCGAACTGGGTACGGAGCATATGGGCATCGTTTGTGATATTACTGGCGATACCGAAGTAAAGGCCGCCGTTGAAAAGACACTACAGCATTTTGGTCGACTGGATGCGGTCCACAACAATGCAGGCATATCCTCCCCCTCCAAAGCCATTCACGAAACGACCGACGATGAATGGGACGAATTGTGCGATGTGAATTTGAAGGGCGTGCTTCACACGACACGCCACGCGTTCCAGGCGCTCGTTGCCAGCAAAGGCTGCATCCTCAACACTTCCAGTCTGGTCGGTATCATCGGCCAGGAGCTCCACGCTGCTTACACAGCAACCAAAGGCGGCTTGAATGCGCTCACCAAGTCCATGGCCTTGGACTATGCGAAGTACGGCATTCGCGTGAATGCCGTTTGCCCCGCGGGCGTTTGGACACCGATGTTGCGCCAGTGGTGCTCGGAGCAAGCCGATCCGGCGGCGACGGTGCGTCGGTTGGACGAAATCCACCCACTCGGTTACTGTCCAGAGAGCATGGTGGTGGCGGATGCTTGTGTTTTCCTTCTATCCGACAAAGCGCGTTTTATTACCGGCCACATTATGCACGTGAGTGGCGGGGCGGAGTTGGGCTATCGCCGCTGAGCCCCATCATGATTCAAAGCGTTTCCATTCGCGATGTCCGCTATCCGATTGGCGGTGGCCATGGCAGCGATGCGATTCATTGTGATCCGATTTATTCATACGCCGTTACCGAACTGCATGATAACCGTGGTCGCACTGGCGCGGGTTTGGCTTTCACACTCGGCGAAGGCAATCAACTGGTTTGCGAGGCAGCGCGTTTCTACGCGCAACGCCTCGTGGGGAAGCCTGTCGAGGATATTATGGCGCACTTTGGCGTACTCCAGCGTGAGTCGGCAGATGAACAGCAATTCCGTTGGCTTGGACCGCACAAAGGGATCGTCCAATTGGCGCTTGCTTCGGTGACGAGCGCCTGCTGGGATTTGTGGGCCAAATCCCGGGACGTTCCCTTATGGAAACTGCTGCTGCAGCTTTCGCCTGAAGAACTCGTCTCCACACTCGATCTTTCCTACTTGGAGGACGAACTGACGGCCGACATGGCGATGGGCCTTCTGCGGCAAAACTTGGCGAGTCAGGCTTCACGAGAGGGGATTTTGAAAAGCGGTTATCCCGGGTATGACACCTCGGTTGGCTGGTTCAATTACGACGACGATCGGGTCCGCGAGAACTGCAAGCGGGCGATTGCGGCGGGGTTCACAGCGATGAAACTGAAGGTGGGCTCGCGCGATCCTGCGCGCGACGTTCGGCGCGCGGAGATCGTTCGCGAAGTAGCGGGTGATGGCACGCGATACGCTTGCGCTCAAAGTGGAGGAAGTCGAGCGCGCCATCGTCGAGCGGAAGCGGGTGGAGTCGGAACTGGTGCGGCTGAACCGGGCGCTGCGAGTGCGTAGCGCGTGCAATCAGGCCGTCACCCGGAGCACTGAGGAATCGGAACTGCTGAAACAGGTACGCCATCATCTATTAAGAACGGGATTCGTTCGCTTTTAACTACCGATGACTGACGAAATTCTTGCTTGGGGAGCGGCAGGGAATTGTCTTCAATTTGCTGGATCGTTATCCTCCCCCCATGAAAAAGGTGGCTCATACGGCGCCTCCGAGCCCCGCCAGGACGCTCCGGAGCCCGCAGAAACGAAGATCGATGTACCTGATTCCGCGACCCACCTGGTCGGCGGAGCCGCCAACTGAGGGTTGCCTGGGTGGATTGTCCGCTTTCAGGCTGGCAATGATCTTGGCTTTCATCACCTTTCCCACACGGGCGCAAGCGCCGTCCGGCGTGCCGTCGCTCGATAAGATGGCCGGTGATTGGCTGCTGATGCAGAACGTGGCCAATCCGCCAGACGTGAATAATTTTCACGACATGCTGTTGGTCAACCGCGACCTCACTTCCTTTTTTTGTTATCCCGAAGGCTGGTTATGGAGCGGCAAGCCGCGTTTTGGTTATCCCCCAATCACGCTGACAGTCGCGGGCAGAGAATATCCGGCCACGGAATGTCGCTGGTATCCGTATCGCGCTTTGCGGCGGAACACCAATTGCTCCGGTTTCGCCCTGGAGACTGACACTCGGATGATCAACGAACAGCGCGCCGTGATGGTTCGCTTGCAAATCGCTAATCCGCTAGCAACGAAAACCAACGTGGACCTTGAGCTGTCAGTTTCAGGTTTACTGCAGCCGGACGCAATTTCCGTTCTCAACACGAATCAGCGTCCGGGCTTCGCAACGGTGGTTCGTCCCGCGACGAAACCTGACTCGGTGACAAATGACAATGGCGTCGTACGCTGGTGTTGGAATGTCACCATTCCTAAACGAGGCAAACGGGTAATTGAGTTTGTCGCGGGCGATGGACATGAAGCGAATGCTCAGAATGTATACATTCACGTGGCGAAATGGAGCGCGAATTTCTCCAAAGAATTCGACGGCTTCAAAAAATGCTGGGAGCAGCGCTGGGCGGATGCGTTCACTCCGGGCAATCAGCATTTTTCCGGTAACCTGCCGGTGCTCGTCACGGACAACACCGCTCTGAAGCGTAATTATTACATGGTCATCATCACGATGCTGGAACTGGAGCGCACGCAGTTTCCGGTGCATCAGCGGTCGTTCATCACCAGCGGCGAGCGCGCGCCGGGCACGCAGTTTTATTGGGACGCGTCTAGGCAGAGTACCGTGTGGGCATTGCTTGAACCTGTCGGCATGAAGGCCGCATTGCGCCGCTGGCTGGTGCAAAACCCGCGCAGTGGACAAGTCATTTATCTCACAGAGACCAATGGGTTCGACGCTAAGTTCCACGATCGCATCACTGGCTATGCTTTCAATGCCTGCAACATTTTCAAAACCACGTTGGATTATTTTCGGGTTACTGGCGACCTGGCTTTTCTCGATGAAAGACTGCGGAACGGCAAAACCGTGCTGCAACGCATGGACGAAATGGCCACGGACTGGAAAACGCTCGTCCACTCCGACAGCCCGCTGGCGGACTACGGAGAAAACCAGAACCTGCTTGAATGTGCGCCAGCCTATGTCGGTCGCGTTCCTTCCTGCAACGCGCAAAATGTCTGGATGATGCGCCAGGACGCTGCCCTTGAAGAGCTCAAAGGCAATGCTGCCCGCGCGCAGGAGCTACGCAACGACGCGGAGAGGCTATTGACCGCTGTGCTGTCGCTTTACAAACCCAGCGATGGCGTTTGGGATGGTTTACACGACAACGGCAACCGTGTCGAACTGCGGCACTGCGTTGATTACATCTATGCAGGCAATGCGCTCGCCAACGACCTCACGCCTGATATGCGCCGCGAAATGACAGGCTTCGTCAAACGCGAGCTGCTCATGCGCGACTGGATGGGTGCTATGAGTCTGAAAGACGCCGCCGCTGCCGTTTCCGACCGTCCAGACCACGGACCGATGGGTGCGTACGACGGTTGGCCGGCGCTGACGGTTGGCACGATGTGGAGATTGGGATTCCCGAACGATGCGTTTGATTTTTACTGCCGCACGGCAGAGGTCACGAAGGAAGGACCATTCGCGCAAGCGCGGGAGTTTTGCGGGCCGCACCGGGACCAATGGGATGCACCGGTGCGAATTGCCGAACGCGACGGCTGCATGAAGGAATGTATCAGCGGTGTCGCCTTTGCGGACGTTGTCGTTAGCACTTTTTTCGGTTTCGCGCCGTCGCTGGATGGAAAAAATCTTTTGGCCGACCCGCAGACGCCACGTCCGTTCAAGGGCAAATTGTTGAATGTGTCCACACGCGGGAAGAAGGTCACCATCAGCGCTGCCCATATGAACAAATGAAATCAAAATTCACAGCCTTTTGTCTCTCCGTGCTGACTGTCGGAACAACCGTGGCGCAAACTTCGGAGAGTTTGCTCAATTACAACTACCCCAGCCTGGTGGCCCACTCTGACCTCGCCTTCAATACCCCAGCACCCAGCAATCACGACGGCCTGCCCATCGGCAATGGCCGCGTGGGCACGCTGGTTTGGACTACCCCCGCCGCCCTGCATTATCAAATCAATGACGTTGATCTTTTCTGCTTTGGCAAAGACACACTGGCCTGTCCCAAAGGGCACAACGACTATTCCTCCGGCCTCGGATACCTCGATATCAGCCTTGTGGACTACGGCAACGATGTCTTCGCCGGCGAGAAGTTCAAGCAAACCTTGTCAGTTTATGAGGGCCTGGAATGCGCCGAGGGCGATGGCGTCAAGACGAGAAGCCTGGCATGGACGGACGGCGACGTTCTCGCAACCGAAGTAGACGATCAGCGCAGCCATCCCGGCACCATCAACATCGACCTGCGGATGCTGCGGTATGCGCCGGTTTTCACCGTGAAACAACCCCCCACGCCGGCCGGACCACACGGCGCAACTATCCGAACTGGCGATCACGTCGCAACCTCGCGCCTGGACATCCGGGACGGGAAGATCCTCCTGACCCAGGAATTCACCGAGGGCAGTTTTTACAGCGCCTCAGCGGTGGCCGTTGGGGTAGTGGGGCGCGAAACCAAGGCGTCGTACTACAACGAGCTGACCGTTCGTTTGTCGGCTGAGCCGCGCCAGGGCAAACTGCTGATTCTTGCCGCCGCCGCCGTTAGTTACGACAAAAACGAAAATGTCGGCGACCTGGCGTTGAAGCAATTGGCGGCCGCTGAAGCCAAGTCTTTTGACGCCATGGTCCAGGACAATCGCAAGTGGTGGGGCAATTACTGGAAGGAAGGTTTCATTCATTTGCACAGCGCCGACAGTGTGGCGGACAACGTTGAGAAGTTTTACACCTATTTCCTTTATCTCATGGGCTCGTGTTCCCGCGGAACCTACATGCCGCGCTTCTGCGGCATGGTCTGGGGAAGCGACGGCGATTTGCGGGATTGGGGCTCGATGTATTGGTGGCACAACCAGGGCTGCCTGTTCGACGGTTTCACGGCGGCCAACCGGCCGGAATTGATGACCTGCGTGTTCACCACTTATAGCCGCTATTACGACTCTTACGCTCGCGCCGCCCAACAGCAATGGGGCAGCCAAGGCATTTGGATCCCCGAAACAACCTGGTTCAATGGTTTGGAGGATTTGCCCGACAATATCGCCGCCGAGATGCGTGACCTTTATCTCGCGCGAAAGCCCTGGAACGAGCGCTCGAAAGAATTTGATGCCTACGCCCTCAACAAGAACGGCCTCAACAGCCGGTGGAATTATCGTTACACCGACACTCAAGAAGGCCCCTACGCCTGGACCTCCCACGTCCTGTCCAGCACCGCCAAAATCGCCTACGTCTATTGGCTCCATTACGCCCATTACCTCGACCAGGAATGGCTGCGCACCACCGGCTACCCCATGATCAAGGGCACGGCGGAGTTTTATCGAAACTTTCCCAATCTCTACAAAGGCGATGACGGCAAATACCACATCCGTCATGTTAATAATCTGGAAGAAAAGCCTTGGGGCCGCTCCGATACACCCGAGGAGCTCCTGGCCATGCGCGTCATGTTTCCCATTGCCATCCGGGCCTCGGAAATCCTCGATGTCGACGCCGACCTGCGTCCGAAGTGGAAGGAAGTGGCGGACAACCTTCTGCCCATCCCCCCATCGCCCCAACCCGGCGAATACTACGATCTTTGCACGCTGGTCACGGAGGATACCGCGTTGTTAAACAGCCTGAAAGCTTCCTACACCGGACTGGGCGCCCGCAGAGGCGGCGACGGAGGAAACCTTGGCATCCTTTCCAGAGAACCAGTCATTGCTGCCAATCTCGGCATGGCTGAGCTGATGAGGACGGTTATCCCCGGCCAAATGCATTCCAATCCCGAAACCAACGCCCCAATCCGTGGCGGACGGGCGGGCCCGTTGCGCAATCGTATGATCTTTGGCGAAGGCCCTGGAGCCATCGAGTTTGAGCATCTGGGCAACGCCTCGCACGGCCTGCAAAACGCGCTCCTGCAAAGCGTTCCGCCCTCCGTCGAGAAAGAGCCCATCAACACCGTTTTCCCGGCTTGGCCGAAAGGTTGGGATACCCAGTTTACACTGGCCGCTCGGGGCGCCTTTCTCATCAGCTCGTCGAGCCAGAACGACGAGGTCGAATTCGTCGAAATCCTCTCTCAAAAAGGAGGCGGGTGTATCGTGCAGAATCCCTGGCCGGACAGAGAGGCAACTGTTTACCGCAACGGCAAAGCCGCGGAAGGCCTCTCGGGCAAGTTGTTAACATTTTCAACCACCGCCGGAGAACGCGTTGCCTTGGTTCCCAAAGGCCAAGCACCCACCGCGAAAACCCTGCAATAACCAGGTTTCCCGACGTTTTTTCCGCGAAACAACTTTGGGCGCGGCAATCATAAATGTCCTGTAGTTTTGGAAAATGAAATTGATAACGCGTCTAACGAAAGATTGCGGAGCGCTTTCCTGATGATTTTGTTCGACGCAGTTCTTGGAAGCGCGTCCATTAGAACAAGATCGTAAATCTTAAAAAGAGGATTCAATTCGCGTTTGATTGCGACCTGCATCGCGCTCAATAAATCCTTTTTGTCAACGCGCCGGTCTTTGGCACAAACGGCGTAAACCATCAGGAAACCTGGACCGTCATTAGGCGAGATAGCAACGGCGGCAACTTCCGTCACGCCCGGTACGGATTGCAGGACTTCCTCAATTTCGGCCGAGCCGACTTTGATTCCACCAAGATTCATTGTGTCATCGGCGCGTCCCAATCCGCGCCAATAACCGCCCGGCAATGCTTCTGCCAGGTCGCCGTGCCGCCGCAAAATTTCGCCGCCAGGGCCGGCTGGCGTGTCAGCAAAATAAATTTTCTGATGGTCATGATTCAACAACGCCGTGGACAATCCGATGGATGGCGGAATCAAAAACAATTCGCCGGCGTTTGCAGGATTTCCAGCTTCGTCAAGAATTGCGAAATCCAATCCGAGCGCGGCGGCGTTAAACGTTCCGGGGACGCACGGCCGTGTCACTGTCCCGGTAATGTAACCGCCGCCGATTTCCGTTCCGCCGCAGTATTCGATCACCGGCATGCCACCGGCGCGCGACATGAGCCACGCCATGTCGTTGGAGTTGGAACATTCGCCGGTGGAACTGAAAACCTTTATGCAGCTCCAATCCAGATTGTCCATGCAGCCGGAGCAGCGCCAGGTTTTCACCAGGCTGGGAATGACACCGAGCATCGTCGTCTCGGCAATCTGCACAAACTCCCCGAACTCGCGCCCGTGCGCAGCGCCGCAAAATAACCCCATAGCGGCGCGATTCATGAGGCTCGCAAAAATCAGCCACGGTCCCATCATCCAGCCGATGTTGGTCGGCCAAACCAGCACGTCACCAGGCTGAATGTTCTGATGCAAATGCGCGTCCATCGCGCATTTGATGGGCGTGGTTTGCGCCCAAGGAATCACTTTCGGTTCCCGCGAGGTACCCGATGAAAAAAGAATGTTGATGGGGTCCGACGGTTCTTGAATGACAGCTTCGCGCTGTTCTTCCGTTTGCAAAAAATCACGCCAGGACAAATCGCCCGCGCGCAGCGGCACGGTCAATTCTTTGCCAGCAGGCAGGACGACGGCTCTCGGCGCGTCGGCTTCAATCAAATTAGCATAAAGCGGCAGCGATTTGCCGCCGCGGAAAATCACATCTTGCGTGAACACTCCCACGGCTTTGGCCAGCGACAGGCGCGCAGCGATTTCTCGGAAGCGAAAACTGTCCGCGATGCCAACGACAATGCAGGCGGCCTTAATGATGCCAAGATAAATGGACACGGCCTCGGCGGTCATTGGCATGATGATGGCCAAAGCGTCGCCGGGTGTGAATCCACAACTCCTGAGGCTAGCCGCGACGCGATTGGTTAATTTTTCGAGCGCTCCGACGCTCATCGTTTTCAGTTCGCCGCCTTCAGCCTGATGAATGATGGCGGGTGAATCTGCGGGCGCCATGAAACAGCTTTCCACGATGTTGAGTTGCGCGTCCACAAGCCAGCGAGGATTTTCCACGCCGTCGCTCAGGTCCAGCACACGGCTGAACGGTTTCTGAAAGCGAATGTTCAACCGCTCAATCACAGTCGCCCAGAATTCCTCGCGCCGTTGGACCGACCATCGGTGCAAATCTTTATACGAATGAACGCCCGCCCGGCGCATCAACCATGCGACGTTAGTAGTGCTGATGAAATCCTCCGTGGGATTCCATGTCGGTCGTAATGCTCTCGACATTTGTTGTCGTTGAATTATCTTAAGTTTGGTTCAAGTCCGCTCGACGACTACGGTGCAGCCAAGCAGGCGGACCAGCCTGTCCTGAATCAGATCCGGATCTGCCACCGCCTCCTGAATAGCCGTTGAAACCGTAGGTCATGGGCGACAGCTTGACCAGTCCGAAAGGCAACGCAGCGGGCGTGAAAGCAAACCACCGCGCCCCTTGCGACCCAATAAATGGATCGACATAATCAACCGGACTTTTCAGTTGCTGCACATGGCTGTATGCGACCGCTGATAGCAAGAGAACGATAAGAGATATTTTTGTCATTGGAAAGGATGCGAAAGCGCCCGGATCAATACACTTGTTGTTTTCGTAAATGCTTTCCTATAGGGGTGATTACTAACGTCCCGCCAGACACCGTGGAAAAGGACAGAAGCTCGCCAGAGAAGGTTTCATTTTGAGCCCGTTCGAAGTTTTCATCTAATGCTGGGGTCGCGCACAAACTTCTGTATCCGCTTGCCCATCACGGCCGATGGTCTCCTTGAAACAAGGGACGGGGTGAGTATTGATGCTACGATGCTTTTTCATAATGTTTCTGGGCCGATTCTCCGGGCCATCGAATTTCAAAACCAAGTCGTCGACGGGCTTGAAGCCCTGAGGTTGAATCATAGCTTCCGAGTGTTGATCGGTATTGGGCCGACAGATAGCCTATTTCTGCGTCCGCGTGATATCCCCCTTTGCGGGGATACCGCGCGTTCGCAGGAAATCACCGAAGGCGCGCTTTCCGCGGCATTACGCGGGTCACCAAACAAAATGCGCACCTGCCCCTGCTCCACCCGCCTTTGTGGGAACCAAGTTCAAAGATTGCGCCCCATCCCCGCTTTCGGGGAGATAGACGGCCTGCATTGGATTGGGTATCGTCGCCTGAAAAACGCATGCTCACACTTTTCCTCCAGAGGTTAGTGTCTCGCGTTGGCTTGCTGGTCTTGCCTGGTTTTTTCTTTATGGGGGCAACGGCCGCTGCGGCGGTTTCGGCCGAAGCTGTCGAAGATACCGTTCCGAAGCAGCCTGCGCCAGCAAGCGCCCCGGTAGTTTTCGACGAAAAAAGCCCTTATTACTTCGATGGCGCCATTTCCCGCCAGACTCTTGAGAAGTACCTCGAGCGCTCAGTGACCATGGGTTACTTCCTGGTGCCGGGCAATCCCGAACGTTATGAGTTTCCTTATCGCGAGGACGACATCCGCCTGATTCGAAATATCGGGGCCAAGTTCATTGGTCGCGCCATTTACCGGTGGGGAGAAGAGAGCCGATTAAACGATCCCGCCTTTCTCGCCTACGCCCAAAACATGGTGGAAAGGGTTCACGCGTTTGATCCAGAGGTAATCTTTCAGGGATGCCTTTTCGAGCAAGTGAGTGGTGACGTCAACAACCTAAAAATTCCAGCCTGGGTTTTTACCGATTTTGGGCTGTCGGTGGAGGATCGAACCTTTTCCAGCGAGGCCATCACCAAACGGCAAGGCGGCGCTGCCAGCCGCCCAGGAAGAAGGGGCGGAGTTCCGATTATCAATAACCTGGAAACACAGCTTTGGTTTTATTATCTCGCTGTTTCCTACATCAACATAGGCTGTGAAGCTTTCCACCTGGGACAGGTCCGACTAATCGGGGCTGAAGATCGGGATCTGAAAATCTACTCCGAGTTTCTCGCCAAAGTGCGGGCGTACGCAAAAATCCATGCGCGCCGCCACTGGATCCTGCTGGATGGGCATGTCCCTGCGGGGGGCATGGTCAGGCAAGGGGTCAGCCTGCTGGATTTCAATTCGTTTCCGATGCGCATTAAAGCCGTTCCGGAAAAGCCTTATGAGGGCATTCTGGAGGTGGGACACCTGGATGCCATCTTTAAGAGAAGCAAAGGATGTATTTCCCCCAGCGGGTGGCGCTGCGAGAGCTTGCCCTACCTGGTTGAATTCGACAACTTCGGCCGGGATCGGGTTACCAATGTGGCTAACACTAACTCGATGTTTTGTTGGGGCTGGGATGAAATATCCTGGTTTGCTCTCCAACCCGAAGAATACAGAAACCACTGGCTCCGGTATGCCCAGGACTGGATTAAGGAGACTGACCCGAACGGGCATCTCCAAATGCCGGTCACCCGGATGATCACCTGCCCCAATGAGACCTTGCGCACCTACTTCGCCAACACCCGTAGCCCCGACTGTCCGGTCGGCTACTCCCAGGAAGAAACCATCAAGGAGATTTGGAATTCCAGTCCTTACGTGTTTGTGCCCCAAGACTACGGCCTCCCGTTGACTAACGTGGCTGACGTGGCAGTCGATTCCAGGAATAACGTCTTCACGATTGTGCGAGGCGAAACACCTATTCTGGTGTTCAATCCTCAGGGCAAGTTCCTCTACGGCTGGGGCAAAGGATTGATTGCCGGCCCGCACGGCATTTATATCGACTCCCATGACAATGTCTTCTGCGTGGATACAAAAGGCCACGTCGTCTCGAAATTCACCACCGACGGAAAATTGCTCATGACCCTGGGTCTCAAGGGTGTGCCCTCCGATTCCGGCAGCGTGAAAGGCAACTTCAAGACCGTCAAGAGGGGAGCGGGTCCGTTCAACGTTCCCACAAAAGTGGCGACTTCCAAGTCCGGTGACATCTTTGTCTCCGATGGTTACGGCAATGCCCGGGTGCATCGTTTTTCAGCCGAGGGCAAGCTTATCAAGTCCTGGGGTGAGCCGGGGACCGGTCCAGGCCAGTTCAATCTGCCTCATGGCATCGCCGTGGATGACAACGACAACGTCTATGTGGCGGACCGCGAAAATGAGCGTATCCAGGTGTTTGATATCGAGGGCAACCTCAAGTCGATCTGGACGAACATTTACCGACCCTCGGCAATCTGTGTCCATCGGGGCAAGGTCTACGTGACCGAACTCGGCCACCGGACGTATGTGGATAACGTGCTCTTTACCCCCGACGGCAAGGGACCGTGGTCGCGGGTCCGCATTTTCGACACGAACGGGGTTGAGCAGGCGAACTTCGGCGGACCCGAAGGCTGGAAACCCGGCAACTTCTTTGCGCCGCACGGAATTTGCGTCGATAAAGAGGGTGCGATTTACGTCGCCGAGGTCGTTTGGCCCGCCAACGAAAGCGCGCCGCCCAAGGACCTACATCCCGCCCTTCAAAAATTCAGGCCTCAACACGCCCGGCCGTTCGACGACATCGAGATCCTCAGGGATATCGAGATCGGCAAGGTCGGCGCCCGCGTGCTGCACGCGGACATCGCTCGCCCGAAGACGCCGCCCGCCGTCCCAATGCCCGCCGTGATGTGGATTCACGGCGGCGGGTGGTCCTCCGGCTCGCATCATGATCTGCAGCAAGCCGTGCGACTTGCCAACCATGGATATCTGGTCCTCAGCGTTGAGTACCGTCTCGTCAACGAGGCCATCTGGCCTGCCCAGATCGAGGACTGCAAGCTCGGCGTCCGGTGGCTTCGTGAGCATGCGGCGAGCTACCACGTCAATCCCGACCGGATCGGCTGCTGGGGTGCCAGCGCCGGCGGCCACCTGGCGGCCCTCATGGGCGTGACCGGCGACAAGCCGGACCTGGAAGGTAACGGCGGTTCCGTGGGCTTCAGCAGTCGCGTGCAGGCGGTGGTCGATTTCTGCGGACCGACCGACTTCAAGGGCCGCTCCGATGTCAGTCGCAAAATGGCCGGTGGCACCTATGAACAGAAGACCGACGTCTTCAAGCAAATGAGTCCGCTGGAGAACGCCAACTCGAAGGCCTGCCCGTTCCTCATTGTGAACGGCGAGAAGGATACGACCGTGCCGTTGTTCCACGCTCAGCTCATGACTGATGCGCTGAAGAAAGCCAACGTGCCAGTGCAGTTGATCATCGTGAAGAACGCTGGCCACGGCTACACGTTCGTCGCCCCGCCTGGCAGCCAGCCCGCCCAGCCCTCGCCGGCCGAGGTGGATACCGCCGTTCTGGAGTTCCTCGATGCGAATTTAAAGAAATAGCTGCCGGGAGTCATTTTGCGGCCAATCAGGAATTGGCCGTTGCGACTCCAACCGCCCCTTGATGGCCGTGCGAGTCTGCACGTGCCGGAACATCCTTTAGCAGCCCCGCGAACGCTGAGCGATAGCGCCAGAGCAGGAACAAAGCAAAGGCCGAAACCACGAGCGCCAGCGGCAGGCCAGCTGGTGCCATCAGAGCGTGGAAGCTAACAATGTTCAGGATGACTGGCACCAGTACAGTCAGGCCCAACGGAACGCGCCACCCGGACAGCAGGAGCCCGCCGCCGACGATTTGCATTATGCCGACGATATACAGGTAATGGCTAACGAAGAGAGCCATCATTAATTCGCGCGCCGGTCCTTCCGGTGGGGGCGGCACTTGAATGAAATGCAGGAACATATTCGAGCCGAATGTGATGAAGATTAGTCCAAGCAGACTACGAGCGATGATTGTTGCGATTTTCATATGAATTCTTCTTTTTGTTGTCCTTGTTTTGGGTGAGACGATGGATCAGGCGGCTTTCAGAACGATCTTTCCACGCGCATGACCGCTTTGGCTCAATTCATGAGCGCGCCGGGCTTCCGCCAAAGGAAGGACCGTTTCAACCACTGGCTTCACCTTGTCAGAGTCGATTAACTTCGCGATTTCAGCCAGGTCGGATGAACTGGGATGTGCGCCATAGAACACCGCGCGAACCCCATGTTTCGCGGCCAGTTCTTCCGAAGGTGGCTGAACAATCGACACCAGAATGCCGCCTTTCTTAAGCACTTCGAACGAGCGTTCCTGAGTGTCGCCACCGATTGTGTCGAGGACCACCTCCACGTCGCGCACTACGTCCTCAAACGGCGCCTTGTTATAATCGACCGCTTTATCCACTCCCAATTCGCCCAGAAGCGACTGGTTCCTGTACGAAGCGGTTCCAATGACGTAGGCACCTTTTGCTTTCGCGAACTGCACGGCAAAATTGCCAACGCCGCCGGCTGCGCCGTGAATCAATACCTTCTGGCCGGCGCGCAGCTGCGCCGCTTCAAATAACGCTTGCCATGCCGTGAGACCCGCGGTGGGAACGGCCGCCGCCTGCACGTGGTCCGATGTTCTGGGTTTCCTGGCAACGATGGTTTCGTCGGCCACGGCGTATTCCGCGTACCCGCCGCCGGCTTCGAGCCGCGTATACACTTCATCGCCGCGCTTGAATCGAGTCACGGCCGCACCCACTTCTTCCACCGTTCCTGAAACATCCCACCCAAGCGTTGCCGGGAAGGTGAGGGGGAAAAAATCCTTCATGTAGCCGGCCCGCACTTTCCAGTCGAACGGATTGACCGAAGCGGCCTCAACCTTGATGAGCAACTCATTCGGACCTGGTGTCGGACGTTGGGTTTCCACTTGCGCCAGAACCTCTGGTCCGCCGTACTGGTGAATTCGTATCGCTTTCATATTCATTTACTCTCGTTCGTTATTAGATCGTTGTTTCCTTGCGTGGCCTCAGTGACCATCCGCACTTACGTTCCCTCATGCGGTTCAACCCGCCCAATACCATGATGCTGGCGCAGTCATGCCTTTTTGGCATGACGGTGTTCATGCCAGGTACTCCTTCGCGACGTCGATGAGCCGGCGGGGCGCTCGCCCCGCGAGACGCGCGACGTCACCCGTCGTGATGTCGAAGGCCCCCTGGCCCACATGTCCTCGATGCTCGCGACCGCGTCGATGGCGGCGGGCGGGAGCCCCGCGGCCCTGAGCCCGGCACGAAGCTGCTCGAGCGGCACCTGCACGAACGTGAACGGCTTACCAGTGACCTCGGCCACCACTGCCGCTCGCGCCGCCCCGTCGAGCGTCTCGGGGCCGGTCGCGTTGTAGATCGCGCCGTGGTGTCCTTCCGTCGCGATGAGACCGGCGGCGGCGGCGGCCACGTCGTCGCGCGAGACGAAGCTCACCGGCGTCGAGGAGCTCGAGGCGTACACGCCCTGCGCGAGAGACATCTTCGCTCGGTCGAGAAAGGACTCGGCGAAGAACGCCATACGCAAGAGCGACCACTCCTTGGCGGCCGAGCGCATGGGAGCTTGCTCGGGAACGAAGTACGACTCCCAGAGGTGCGGTAGCTCGAAGAACCTCGTGCCGACCGCCGACACGTACGTGATGTGCCGAACGCCGGCCGCGACGGCCTTGTCGATGGCGGCGCAGGCCTGCTTCGACCGCGCGGCGGCCCTCACGTCGGCCGTCGGAACGACCACGAGCTTGTCGAGCCCGCGGAAGGCCTCCGTAAGCGTCTCCGGTTTGTCGAAATCGCCTGCACGCGCCTCGACGCCGAGCGCCGCGATCTTTTCGGGGGTTCGCGAGATGGCGACGATGTTCGCTTGAGCGCCCACGCGGGCCTTTAGCTCGCGAACGGTGGCCGAGCCGAGGTGGCCGCTCGCGCCGCTGACTCCGATGTTCATGATGGTTTCTCCTTTGTTGATTGCGCGGACGTTCTATGCTTGGAGGACCGTGTTCCAATCCTGCGCCTTCGCCCACGACTCGAAGTCGTGGAAGGCAGTGTCCGGAAACTCACGGCGGAGCGCTGCGCGATCGACCGTGTAGCCGACATGATCAAACCACTCGTACATCTTGACGGCCCCCTCGCCCATGCGTTGGCGGATCACCTCGAGCGGAACCTGGAAATAGGTGAATGGGCGACCGGTGACACGCGAGAGGATCGCGACGACGTCGTTGCCCGTGAGCTCGTCGCCCGCGAGGTCGAAGCGCTTTCCTGCGAACCGGCGTGGGTCCTCGAGGACGCGAACAGCGACGGCCCCGATGTCCGCGACGGCGACTTGCGCGAGCCGTCTCGTCGGCGGGAGCGGCATGGCGTAGATGCCCTTCGCGAGCTGCTCCTTGCCGAAATAGAGGTTCTCCATGAAGAAGACGGGCGCCAGGATCGTGGCCCGTACGCCGCTCCTGGCGATATGCTCTTCGACCTCGTACTTGCTGTCGAAGTGCGGAACGCCGGTCTTGCGATTGGCGGAGCCGACAGAGGTGAAGGCGAGGTGTACGCCTGCGGCCTTGGCCGCGTTCGCGGCGGAGATGCCTTGGCGCGTCTCGGCTTGCGTGCCTCCCTCGAATGGCGTCGTCATCGCGAACAGGGAGGTCGCTCCTTCGAGCGCCTTCGTCAACGCGGCCGTGTCTTCGAGTGACGCGCGGACGAGGGTGACGCCCGCGTTTGCGAGCTCCCTCGCCTTCGCGGAGTCGGTACTGCGCGTGACAGCCCGAACCTCGTGACCGCGCTCGAGCAGGCCCTTCACCACAGCGCCGCCTTGTTTGCCCGTTGCTCCCGTGACGACGACGGAAAGCTTCTGACTCATATTCTTCATATTGATCCTTTCATCATTTCGTTCTCGCATTGCTTTCTCATCACACCTGCATAGTCCCTCCGGTTCTTTGAACCGCCCAATACCATGATGTTTGTGCAGCCATGCTGTTTAGGTATAATGGCAGTGATGGAACTCCGGCAACGCGGTTCAAAAGACTTTTGAAACCCTGAAAACCACTTTTGTGCCTGCCGGGCGATTTTCAACTCCGGTTTCCAGGTAGCTGTTAATATAAATTGATATTCCAGCGGCTCGGCTGCTCCATTCAATGCCCGGTCCGAGGGCAAAAACGCGCTCCCGGGAATTGGGCTGGCTGCGCCCATTTACTTTGTCATCAGTGATCTGTTGCAGAACGTAACCATTGAAACCCAACCGCAGCTCTGGAAAGATCCTGTAAGAAGCGGCGAAGTTAGCGTGAAACGCCTGCCCCGGTTGGATTGTGTTGGCACCAAGTCCTGTAAACGGCCGATCATTGCGCGAATTCCAGAGGTAGTGGAGCCGGGCACTTAGCTCGAGTTTATCCGTTGGAATGTACGTAAAGGCGTAGTAAGGATTAACGCTGATAAGGTTGCCCCCGATGTTTATTGGCTGATTACGGTCGTATTGTCCGGTCGGGAGCACGACGGGGAGGTCCAACCGGTGAAAGTACGGTTTGCCAAAAAGTTTATGATCGTTCCATTCGAGAACGAACGGGCTGACAGTCAGGTCTCCCACCCCTTGAACGCGATGGTCCTGGCCAGGGTTCACGTCTGATTCTACATCAGCCAGCGGTATTAGGAATTCCGCACCGTACCAGGCACCGAGCAACCGTAGCCTGGATAGATAAGCGAGGTGGGTCGTGGCACTGAAAGTAATGAACTTGTTAGAGCCGGGAATTTTCTCGCCGTTGTTATCGTTAACTTGCCCCGCGTAGTAATAATCAACAATTTCTTCGGCCATCCAGCCCGGGAACCCGATCCCGTCCTCAAAGCTGGTATCGCCAAGGTTCACGGGTGGTAAATGCACTTCGTCTGCCGAAGCGGCTTCGCCGAAACTCGTCAAACCGACGATGATGGCAAGAACTCCCCAGACCGTGAATGCATAGAATGATTGGAGACTTTTTCCAGCAAAAGCTTTCCCACGCCCAAAAATGAACAGCAACGGAGCCGAGTCCGAGTTCATCGCTATGGCTCACTGCTGGAGTCCAGGCTGTGCCTGGGTTGCCTTGAGGATTTCGGCCTCAGCCTGAAGCCAATGCTGGAGGGCGTTCCCATCGGCGCCTCCGCTAGCGAGCCAAATTTGGTAGGCTCGTATCTCAATTTGTTCCCGTAACGTGGCGGGACCTTGTGTCTTGACGGTTCTGTTGATTTTCCGGTTCGAATTGTCTTTCATGTTATCCTTCATTGGTGATCAGGCCTTTCTGGGCAGCGATTGAGAACTCGAACGACACGTCCCGGGGCCGCTCGCTTGGAAATTCTCCGACCGCGTTCAGCCCTTTCGTTCTTTTGTGCAATCGCGCGTAGATCCATCAGCGCTCCGATCTCTGACCTCGCGTCCCCCTTTTACTGCGGTCTATTTCTAATCTGTAGCCAATTGCCAACATAGCGAACATTACCGCATCCAATATTAATTGGGCTGGAAGTTGTGATGCCCTGTTAAGCTCAGGATCAACCAAAGCACTCCCAGGAAACAGAATTGCACCCGCTTGTGTCAGCCAGTATAGGCCTGCCAAACCTGAGGCTTGCTTCGCTTTGTCGGACGGGTCCACCTTGCTAATCCAAAGGATGTAAAATGATAGCAGCCCAAGACAAGTACCCATCAGCATTGTTTGCGCGTTATGAAACTTTGCATGGGGCGGCCAGTGCGGGTTGAATATGTAAGTCTGATTCCAATCAGCAACGTACGAACCGATTGCTGACACTACAGCCACTATCGTAATAAGAACTCTGCCTATTGCATTCATGCAAAATCTCATCGTTACCTTTGGGCACGCACTAGCTTCGCAACGCCGTGACGGCAAAGGATTGTTTCAGTGGCATCCAGAATTCCCACTCATTTCAAGGCCGAGAAACTGGTCGGATCCATGAAGTAGCGATCGATGTTGTCTACAAGCGGTCCGTCCGGCGCGGATTCCGCCTGAACTTTCTGCCATTCGGGGTCGGCCAGAAAAGCAGCCCAGTGTTTCTCCTCTTCCTCCCGACTGGAGTGCTCGATGATGTAAATGAATAGCTTTTGCGAATTCGGCGCGTTTTCGGGCACCCAATAACCAATGCTTTTTATATTGTGTTTCCTGAAAATCGCATCGGCGCGATCGCCAAAGCGATCGCTGAGCTCCTCCGCTTTGCCCTCGTGAACGTGATACATGCGCAACTCGTAGACGTGCTGTGAGGGTTTGGATTCCGCTGTTCGCATAGATGGAGAATTAGACACAGTTAGTGTCGCTTGACTGCGGAGGCGAAGTCGGGCGGCACGCCCATTTGGTTCAGCATGATGTTGAGCGCTGGGTAGCAGTCGAACCGCTCGATCTTGCCGTCCCTCATGTAGAAGAAATCCGCGCACGGAATGTTGACCTTTGCTCCTGTTGGCTGGACCACGCCGGCGGGCGTTTCCATCGGGCCGCGAAAGGTTCCTTGAATGGATAGCTCTATGGCGACGACGTCGCCCAAAACATTCACCCGGTGAAGTTCGCGGTGAACGTCGGGAAACATCTTTGCGAAGGTGAGCACGACATCTTTTAGATGCTCGCCTCGATAGGACGCTTCGCCGCTGACGTTGTTAAATACACCATCCTCGGTGAAGCTGCCGATCCACCCGGGGAGGTCCAGAACGTTTCCCTCGGCGGCATGGTAGGCGTTTCGGACGATTGCCTCATTATCGTAGGTCATTTGAGACTCCTCTCTTGTGATTGCTTCGTGCACGGCGTGTTTTGCTTTTCTCATAGTTTGCCAAAAATCAACTTCGTTCCGAACGCTACATTACGCCCATTTGGCGCATGAGAGCGGCGTTGTCCCAAACGAGGTATTCGCCATCCATCAGGCCGCCCCCCAATGGCTGAAAGTGGCCATCTTCATCCTAAATGGCTTTCCAGTAGGCTTGATCGGCTCCCCTCCAGCTGGATTAGTCATCATGCCGCTGAAAGTACCGTGCATTTCGCCGACGAGCACTGTCCATTCGCCCACCCCGAAACGAATGGGATGCAGTTCGATTTTCAGGTCGCGTGAGAAGGCCAAGAGCTCAATGATGGTTGCGAGGTGAAGTTCGATACCCTTCTCCAAGCGGCCGTCCGGCCACATGCAAAGAACGTCCTGGGCATGTGATTCACTTAGGCGCGCGATTTGCGAGAGTGAAAACACGTCGAAATCCATCTCATCAAGGGCGAACAACCGCCTCGCGATCACGTAGGGCGGTTGGGCATAGCCAATTGATGGAAAGACGGCAGGGAGATCCTGGTCTGCGGCTCCTGCTCCCATATGGGGAGCGGCCCCAATCTGCTGGACAATCGTGCCGGTGTCCCAGAAATGAACCTGACGATCGATGACGCCATCCTGCCAATGGGAGACCACCGCTTCGACACTCTGGAACTTTTTGCCGTTCGGAGAGAGTTGAGCCTTTCCCTGAGAGTTTGCAAATGGTCGAGTGAAGGTGCCCCTCGACGTTCTCATCAGGGCAGTCCACTCCCCGCTGGCAAAAGAGATGAGGTGGGAGCCGATGTGCGCGTCCGGCGCAAAATCATTACGAATTCGCAGGTCTTCTACATAGGCGTCCAAACCCTTACTGACCCGGCCGTCGGAGTAGGTAACTTCCAAATTCTTGTCATAGACTTCACCGAGCATGTCCCAACGCTTCCGATTGTAGAATTCGAAATCAGAGGTTTTGAGCTTAGCGAGGCGCTTTGCCTCTTGCGTCGAGGGGATGGCTTCCTGACCGGGGGGAGCCTTTCCGAATGAGTTCGTTTCTGCCGGTTGGCATCCGCACATCCAATCGATCGAGTGTTCATGAGACTCTTGATCGTGTTTCATTTGCTCTCTGTTCTGCATTCTTGCCTTCATTTGTTTCTTCGACTGTTTTTGGTTGATGCATTTGATCTTTGGCATCACTGAGGCATCTCGATCATGTGCTTGCATCGAGATAAGCGAGAATCCAGAGCCAAAACTCCAACTTTAAAGAAGAAAAGATGAATTTATCTTGCTCGGATTTGTTTTAACAGCCAAGCGCGAGAGAAATTCCAATAATTATTGAGAGTGGACAGAGAAATTCCAAGAACCTGCGATGCCTCCTCGTTGTTCATGCCAACGAAATACCGCAATTTGACCAATTCGGCATGAACGGGATATTGGACGCTGAACTCGTCAAGCACATCATGTACGGCCAGCAGCTCATCGTCCGGGCTTGGAGCAGCCGACTTAAACTCCTCAAATTCCACTCGCACGAAGCGTCCTCCGTGACGCTCAGTTTGTTTGCGCCGAGCACTATCTATGAGGATGCGGCGCATCGCCTCGGCTGAGGCCGCGAAAAAATGCGTTCTATCTTTGAACGTCGGATTTTTGCCTCCGACCAGCCGCAACCAGGCTTCATGCACCAGGGCGGTGGGCTGAAGCGTTTGGCCGGCAGCCTCCTGTGCCATCTTAGCCGCTGCCAAATGCCGCAGTTCATCATAAACCAATTCAAGCAATTCGTCAGCGGCCTTGGAATCGCCTTTCTCAACCGCAGCCAGCAAAACAGTAGCCTCGCTCATGGGTTTCTAAAAAAGCTCGCTGCTCGCGGTAAGTTCAATAGAAGTTCGCCCCTTTATTGAGTTATTGAACTTCTGGCAGATGTCGATCCCGCGGTGACCAGTTCGGTGGCTTCATCCAACGGAATTCGAGCCGCCAGCCAGGCCACCCAGTCATCTCCTAAATCCACGGTGTCGGCATGAGCAGAGGAAATGGCTGGCGCAAGTCGGTTGCCTTGGCTGAGGGTAGCTCGGGCCGGGTCCTTCAGTCCGAGCCGCCAATCGGCCATTGCCAGGACGGCACAACCCTTGGCCCGCGCGAAAACTTTGGGACTCTTTAGGGCCTTCTCAGCCCATTCGACTGCCTGCGGAAACCTGCCCGACCGATACTCGGAGAACGCCTTGATAGCTTGGAAGTAACCAACGTCGCCATCATCGCTGCCTAGAGTCACTGCCTTAGTGGCCAATTGGTCCACGAATGGCAAATCGCGGCCAGAATTCGGCAGGAGCAGGCAACCATCGGCGATCCGGGCAGCAACGAAAGGGTTTGTGCTTTCGGTGAAAGCGGCGGGAATTCTGTGGCAGAGTTGCTCGTAATCCGGCCGGTTCTGAGTCATCACGAGTAGCGCGGCCACATTGTACCACCGGTAGTGCTCAGCCGGTTGATACTGCAGGAGGGTTGTGGCATCGGCTGAGGCTTCCGCCCACCTGCCTTGACGCCCCATCAGGTCCAGCCGGCGAGCGAGCACCTCGGAGCAAGCTGGTTTTTTCAGGAACTCGGGAGTCAGAACGTCAGCCAGGAGCCGGGCGGCTTCGGAATATTTTCTCTGGGCGACGAGAGCATGGTACGTTTGCCCGTATTCCCACAAGGCTTGCGGGTCGTCGTTTCCCGACCGGTTGCGCCATGAAACCAACGCCTCTCGATGCACAGTTTCCGCTTCTGCCCATTTGCCTTGACGCTCCAGCGATCCGGCTAAATTGCGCATCGCATAAAGGGTTTGCCGGTCGTCATTTCCTGACCGTTTGCGTCGCAAGGTCAACGCCTCTCGAAGCACCCTCTCCGCCTCTGACCAATTGGTCTGAGCTTCGTAAGTCAAACCTAAACTATTCAGCGTATAAAGCGTATCGGGATGGTCCTCGCCCAGAAACTTACGTTGCAGGGAAAGGGTTGCACTCAAGACCGCATACGCATCCTCCAGGTTCCCTCGCTGTCGCATGTGCTCGCCGAGATTGTAGAGAGAATTGGCCACGTCTGGGTAATTGTCGGAGACCTTTTGCCGCAGCGCAAAGGCTTCCTGCCGCAAGGCTTCAGCCTCCTTCTGCTCCCCGTTGACAGCTACCGTCCAGGCAAGATCGTAGAGCGCGCCCGCAACTATTGGATGTTGGGCGCCGAGCAGTTTGCGGCGCAGCGCCAAAACATCACGCGCAGTAGCTTCGGCTTCCGCCCACCTGCCGGTGTCGCCCAAAATAATAACAAGGTTGCGAAGCGAGTCTGCGACCTCTTGACTTTCGTTTCCGAACAACCTCTGCCTTGTTGCCAGTGCCTCGCGCACCAAGGTTTCCGCCTCCGTGAATTTCCCATCGTCATTACATGCGTGAGCCAAATTGTCTTTCGAAGTCGCGACGTCCGGATTCTCATCGCCGAAGCGTCGCCGCCTGATCTCAAGTGCTTCACGATTTACTTGTTCAGCCTCCAACATTTTGCTGTTCGCGATAAGCGCTAAGCCTAATTCGTTAAGCGATGCTGCTGCTTCTAAACTTTTTCGACCGAAGCGTTTTCGGCAAATTTCCAGCGCCGCGCGTTGCATTTCTTCGGCCTGACTATACTGCCCAGTTCTCTCATAAACTGTGCCGATGACGCTTCGCAGTTCGCCTTCCACTCCCGGTTCATTGGTCAACTTGTCGACGCCTGCGGTGGCTGTATCTAGGATTTCGCGTAAGATCGCCGTATCCGTGCCCTTGACAAAGTCCGGATCGAGGCCTTTGAGCATGTTTTCCAGAAACTGCTTGACCAGTTTCGCCTCGTGCCGCGACCGTCGCTCGTGGGCAAGGGATGCCGAAACTACGATCAAACTCACGACGAGCAGGGTTGCAATTACTCCAATGCCGATGAATAGGAGCCTGTTGCGCCGGACCGTCTTCTGGAACTTATAAAGCTTGCTGGGAGGGCGCGCTAAAACAGGTTCGTTCTCAAGAAAGCGTTTGACGTCCAACGCCAAACCGTTGGCGGTTTCGTAACGACGAGTGCGGTCCTTTTCCAGGGCCTTCATCGCGATCCAGTCCAGGTCTCCGCGGACTCTGTGAATGAGTCGGGGAGGCTCGGACCGGCGTTGTTGAGCTACGATCGTTAAATCGGCCTCGCCCATCTCACTTAGGCGCGTAGACGGTCGGAGCGGCTCTTGTTCACGGATCGCCCTACGGACTTCGTCGAGGCCAGCTTTTAGCAACTCCTTTGTTTCAAAAGGGGTCGAGCTGGTCAGCAATTCGTAGAGCAGTACACCCAAGCTGTAAATGTCCGTGCGCGTGTCGACGTTAGCGCTGCTGAGCGTCGCCTGCTCCGGGCTCATGTAGGCCGGTGTGCCAATGAGCATCTCGAAGGCCGTGAAAACCGTTTTGTCGGTCAAACGTTCATTCGTAGTGGCTTTAGCGACCCCAAAATCGATCACCATAGGCATCGCCACGCCTTCGAGCGATTGTGTTACAAGAATATTGGAGGGTTTGATGTCCCGATGGATGATGCCCCTCTGATGCGCGTGTTGAATTGCCTGGCAGACCTGCACAAAAAGCCCAAGCCGATCCTCTGTCGTTAGTGAATTTTGATTGCAGTATTCCGTGATCTTTACCCCACGGACAAGTTCCATAACGAAATATGGCCGACCGGTCTCAGTCGCCCCCGCGTCAAACACCTTGGCGATGTTGGGATGGTCCATCAATGCCAGTGCCTGCCGCTCGGCTTCAAACCGCGCAATCACGCTCTTCGTGTCCATTCCCGGCTTGATGATTTTCAGGGCGACCCGCCTCCTGACCGGCTCCTCTTGTTCGGCCATGTAAACCACCCCACATCCGCCCTCACCTATCTGTTGTAGCAGTTTGTAATGACCAATGCGGTCGCCAATCTTTTCTACTGGCGCAAGCACTGGAGCCGTCTTTATTGGCCTCTCCGCTGGAGGTCTCTGCAGGAAATCACCCGCGTACTCATAAGTAAGCAACAAGGCTTCCATGCGGCGACGGAACTCGACGTCTGCCTTGCAAGCCCTGTCCAAATAACGATCGCGCTCTTCCGGCGGAAGGTGGAGAGCTTCCGTAAAGACAGCAAAATCCGCGTCAGGAGCATCGTTCATTTACCTATAAAGGCTTCCGCCATCTCCCGGTTGAATTCAACCTGAGAAAAGAGGGCATCTGTTCAACGCCCTCCGCGCTTTCATATACCAAGACTTGCAGCATGGCCAGGGTGACCCAAAAGAGCCTGTCTACAATAGAAAGCGAGATTTGGTCAGAAAACCCCCACTTTTGATTTTCCGCCGGATTTGGGAAAAATGAATTGCCCCTAAAATAATTTCATAAGTCATTGATAATCACACAGCGTTGTTCTGAGATCAGTTGAGTTTTAACCAAACCTCGGTGGACGGCTTCGCTAATGGCGGCAGTACGGCCCACAACAGTCAAAAGAAATAAGTTATCCCAAGCAGACCCGTAACCCCGTTGAGACCGGAGTTTGGCTGATGTAAGCCGGCGCAAGACCAATGGACGTACCGAGCTTCCAGGGTAAGGGCAAGGTTCTCCTCGAGGAAATACTGGACACCAGTTCCGGCCTGGAGGTTGAACTCGAAAGTCCCGCTCAGATCCGGCGGGCCGATACTGGTAGCGGTTACGCCCGCCCCGGCATCTGCAAATGGAATCCAACGGGTTCCAGTCGCGAAGTTGTAACGCAAGTGTGGAGTTAGCCCCACAAACCAGCGTGTGCCCGGATCAAATTGGGCCCCGCTGAAGACCTCTAAACGAAATTCCGGATTTCCACGATACCAATGACCTTCGCCCACCACACCACCAAGCATGTGGCCATACGTCAGGCTCCCCATCGCCAAATGGTGTTGCTCACGGCTGCCAAAAGCGGCGATGCCGTAGGTGGCCCCCGCACTTACAGTGAGGGACTCTGTTTTAGAACGGAATCCTTCCCCGATGCCATTCTCCCAAATGCTTTCGGGAGTAGCCTCCAGACGCAGCTTGGACGCGGCCATGACGTTCGTGGAAGCTGAAACCGACGGAGCGGCTTGGGACGGTGCATTTGTGGGGCCAGGATTTTGGGCACCGGTTGATAAGACTCCGACAAAAAGCAAAATCGGCAACAGTCTCCTGCCGGGGCGATGGCCCGCGTCAGACATGCTGGGGAAAGGATGCAGCCTTGGCATTCGGTCTGGAATTCCATTCATAGGGTGTGGCCTTGTTCTGCCGGATCGTTCGAGATTATGGATTACAGGTGTTGCGTTCATATTTTCTCCTATTGTTCCGTTTTGACTTTTTGACGGTCCTGTCCTCTGGCGGGCTGGTTGGGCCAAAAGACGCCGTCCGTCAGGACTGAATCGGACGGTCTGGGCTCGCATTCTCTTGGGCTGGATTCCATACCAGGTCAATGCCTACGTGTAGGTAAAGCGAGAATCCGGGGAGAAAACTCCAACCCTACAGGCAAGAATGGATGAAAAAATTTATTGAGGTCCTCGACTAAATCACCGCGGCGGCCGGCGCTCCCGGGTGGCCAAAAGCGCGAATCCAAGTCCCTTAATTGAACCATGATGTCTTATGGGGCGGACCAGCAGCTCACAACAACTCCTCCTGATCGGTGCCAGCGATCTGCTGTGGGAGAAAAGTTATCATTCAGTGACCGTCGATGAGGTTTGCGCGCGCGCCGGCGTTCTGAAGGGAAGTCTTTACCATTTCTTTGATTCAAAGAGCGCCCTCGCTCTTTCCGCATTGCAACACCTCTGGGAAACGGTCGCAAAGCGAGCTTATGAAGAACACTTTTCTCGAGCCAATCCACCGCTTGCCCGAATCTCAAGTTTCCTAAATTGGCTACAAGGTCTGCAGCGAAAAAAGTTTCGCACGATGGGAAGGGTGCTTGGGTGGCCATTCTTTACTCTGGGTTGCGAATTAGGCGCCCAAGAGCCGACGATCAGTGAACGGCTTCGTCAAATTGAGGAGGCCGAACTCTTCTACTTCGAATCCGCCCTCCATGATGCTCTCGATCAGGATATTATCGAACCGGCTGATCCGCGAGCGGAGGCGCTCGCGTTACGGGCGGCAGTGGAGGGAATTCTGGCACGGGCTCGCATATTGATCGATCCGGCCGAACTGAGGCCTTTGGCGGTACTGCCTATAACCATCTTGTGGCTAAAGCCCCCTGGCGAAGCGGTCCCCTTTTCGGCATATCAAGAATCCGAAGAATCGATCGCGCTTTATGGTTCCTGAGGCAATCTATCATACCATCGCGACTCATCGCAGGATACAGTTGGCGAGCAAACAGCTTCGGTTCCCGTTCCAAATGAAGCCACCTTTTACGGTCTCAACGGGGTTGCTGGACTCCTGGGAGTAACTTTTTTAAGCATATGGAGCACAAAAGGCCATGAAGAAGCCGAGAACGAACAAGCCTCAACCGCCATCAGCCGCTCTCGAGCGAATTCGCCGGCTGACAAGCGCCGCCTATTCCGCCCACGGAGGAGCTGAAAACATGAGTTTGGACGTGTGGCGTGATCTGGAGCTGGAACTCAAACGAAGACTCAAACATGAACCCGAAGAACTTGAGGAAATATAAAAGCATTTTCTTGATTACATCCTTGAGCGTCGTGCTCGTGAGTTTAGGCCACTACGCCTTCACTGCCCGATAGCCAATTGGGTTCCACCAGCCTTTGCTGGTTCAGGCGGGCGGGTTTCGGTTCCCAGTTTCCAACTTTATTACCTGGCCTGTGTGGGCTTGGGCGGCAAAAGTGCCCATCAGTTTCCAACTTTATTCCCTCTCAGCGATTTTTACACGGCCTGAAAATCAAGGATTTGGCCTCGCCTTGAGTTTCCAACTTTATTACCTGAGTACACGGCGCGGTGGAAGTGAACCGCAGTTTTCTTGCTTTCAAACGCCCTCCGGCAACGGTCATGATTACTCATGAAAAGGAAATCCCCGACGGCAGCGGCCTGGTTGACCACCGCCCTGGTGATGGCCCTCCTCGGCTGCGCGGCCCCGAAGCCTGCGCCCACGACCGGCACCGGCTCGCTGGCCGAGGCGTGGCGCATCATCTCCCACAAAAGGTTCGTGGACCTGACACATACGTTCAGTCCCGCAACGCCGGTCTGGCCAGGGTTCGGTCCCGCCACTTTCTCCGCCGCGGCGGACCCGGCTACGGGGCGTCCTTACACGATTGACAAAGACGGGTTCCGCACCTTCCAATACTCGCTGGTTGGCCAGTATGGCACCCACGTTGACCCACCAGCGCACTTCGATGCCCACGGGAAGACGTTGGACGAGTTGTCCGTTAGCGACATGGTCCTGCCCCTGGTCGTCCTCGATATCACGCCGAAACTTCATGACGACCCGAACCACGCACTGACGATCGAGGATGTCCTGGTTTGGGAAAAGGTGAACGGACGGGTCCCATCCGGCTCCTTCGCTGCGCTCCGGACGGACATGCACAAGGATTGGGACACCAATCCCGAGCGATTCAAGCGCCAACCGTTCCCCGCCTGGTCCCCCAAAGCCATCCGGTTTCTTTACGAGCAGCGGGGCATTGTTGCCAACGGGCACGAGTCTATGGATACCGACATCACACCTGACCTCAAGTCCGAAGCCTGGCTGCTCCGCCACGGCCACTGGCAGCTCGAGGGCATGGCCAACCTCGACCAGGTTCCAGCCAGGGGCGCCCTGCTCGTAGTGGCATGGCCGAAGCCCAAAGGCGGCCTGGGTTTTCCCGTGCGGGCCTTCGCCATCCTGCCTTGATGCTGAGGTTACAGCGGTCACGATCAGGGTCTGGCCCGGCGGGTGGGTGTGCCATGCTGTTCGAGCGCCGGGCTCGAACGTGACACTGGCGCCGACTACGCGTGCCGGAGCGTTTGCCTGGAACAGGGGGGCTATGCGTACCGTGCCGGTAAACCAATCGGCCGGTCCTTTGCCGGAGGGTTGTGAGCCAACTCGCTTGATTTCCATATTCTTAATATTCTTTGTTCACGCTATTTCCCAATCCACTTGCAAAACACGCCAACGGGCAGCCTCGGCAATCGCCTCTGGCTTATAATCCCTGCAACTTGTTTTCCGCATAGGCGCTTATAGAATGGTTGCGGCACATCAGCCCGGCAAGCCTTGCGACGTTTTTCCACGCTTTCCCACATTCTTCCACCTCGGGCCGAGACAAGAAACCCAACGTCCCAGCTCCGCTTGGAGGAGATGGTTCAAGCCCGGGACGCTTCGGCGAGTGCCAGCTCTGCTTAATGCACGATGTGCCGGGTGGTATTAGTGCAGTTTGCAACGTCACCGGCCCTCCTGCAGGGCGGCTCAAAAGACCAGATTGCCCGCAAGCCGCTAGGGATCAGCTCATTGCGATCAACACCCCACTAGTGGCACCTCTTCTGCTAGGCAGTACTCGGGTGGTTCTACTTGCCCCGGACCACCGTGATCCCGCAGATCATGACTTTCACCAGGAGAGGTGATCGCAAATTTGGCAAAACGAAGCAACTGACAATCAAAAAGCTAAAAAACGGAGATATTATGACATTAAACATTAGACCCCTCGGCGACCGAATCCTCGTGGAAGCCGTTGAAGAGAAGGAAGTCAACAAGGGCGGAATTGTTATCCCCGACACCGCGAAGGAAAAACCTATGGAGAGCCGGGTGGTGGCACTTGGCACTGGAAAAATGGATGACAACGGCAAGAAGGTGCCCTTCGAAATGAAAAAGGGTGATCATCTGCTGGTGGCCAGGTACGGCGGCACGGAAATCAAGCTCCAGGGCAGGGAATACAAGATCCTCAGTTCGGACGATGTCCTGGCCGTCCTCGAATAACTTTACACTATCAACCATCGACTAATTACTAATTATGGCTGCAAAACAATTGATTTTCGACGAGAACGCTCGTCAGACCCTGCTCAAGGGTGTTTCCAAACTGGCCAAAGCCGTCGCCGCAACGCTCGGTCCCAAAGGCCGCAACGTGGTGCTCGACAAAAAATTCGGTTCGCCGACCGTCACCAAGGACGGTGTCACGGTCGCCAAAGAAATTGAACTGGCGGACCCCTGTGAAAACATGGGTGCCCAAATGGTCCGCGAAGCCGCGAGCAAGACCAGCGACAACGCCGGGGACGGCACCACTACGGCCACCATCCTGACTGAGGCGATTTTCCGTGAGGGCCTGAAGTACGTCACCTCCGGCGCCAACCCCATCGGCATCCAGCGCGGCATTCACAAGGCGGTCGCCGCCGCCGTCGATCACCTCGACAAAATCACCAGGAAGGTGAGGGACAAAGAGGAAATCAAGCAGGTCGCGACGGTTTCTGCCAACTGGGACACCGCGATTGGCGAGATCATCTCGGACGCGATGGACAAGGTCGGCAAAGACGGCACGATTACCGTCGAGCAGGCAAAATCCATCGAAACGACGCTCGATGTGGTCGAAGGTATGCAGTTCGACAAAGGATACCTGTCGCCCTACTTCGTCACCAATGCTGAGACGATGGAGGCCCGTCTGGAAGATTGCTATGTGCTCAACTGCGAGAAGAAGCTCAGCAGTCTCAAAGACTTGCTCCCGTTGCTCGAAAAGGTGGCCAAAGCCGGCAAACCTCTCCTGATCATCGCCGAAGATATCGAGGGCGAAGCCCTCGCCACTCTGGTGGTGAACAAACTCCGCGGCACCATCAATGCCTGTGCCGTCAAAGCCCCCGGGTTTGGTGATCGGCGCAAGGCGCTTTGCGAAGACATCGCCATACTGACGGGCGGCAAATTCATCAGCGAAGACCTCGGCATCAAGCTCGAGAGCCTGACCCTGGAAGACCTTGGTCGCGTCAAGAATGTCACGGTAAACCAGGAAAGCACCACGCTGGTGGAAGGTGGCGGCAGGAGTTCTGAAATTCAAGGCCGGGTAAACCAGATTCGGCGCCAGATAGAAGAGACCACGTCCGATTACGACAAAGAGAAGCTGCAGGAACGCCTCGCGAAGCTCGCTGGCGGTGTCGCCATCATCAACGTTGGCGCAGCGACCGAGACCGAGATGAAGGAAAAGAAAGCCCGGGTGGAAGACGCCTTGCACGCAACCCGCGCGGCTGTTGAAGAAGGCATAGTGGCGGGCGGCGGTGTGGCCTTGCTGCGGTGCCTGGGCGCCATGGATACCGTCAAGCCGGAGAACGACGACGAGCGCATCGGCGTGGATATCGTTAAGCGCGCCGTGGAGTATCCGACGCGAGTGTTGGCTGAAAACGCCGGTGTCGAAGGTTCGGTAGTGGTGCAGGAAGTCAAGAAGCGCAAAGGCAACGAAGGCTACAACGTCTCGACCGGCGTCTATGAAGACCTGGTCAAAGCGGGCGTAGTCGATCCGAAAAAGGTCACGCGTGCGGCGTTGCAGAACGCGGCGTCGATTGCGGGCTTGTTGCTAACCACCGAATGCCTGGTCACCGAGGTCCCGGAGGAGGAAAAATCCGGTTCACCTCCCGGCGGCCAGGGCAGCATGGGTTATTGAGGCCTGTCGGCGTTCCGCAAGGAATTAAGAATTGCGAGAGGGTTTGCACTCCAACCCCTCTCTTTTCGGTAAGGCATCGCGCCCGCATGTGCCAAAACGTTATTATGATGATCGTGAATTTTACGGACACACAACTCCAAGCGTGCTTTGAGCGAAGCTATGCTGAGGCCGCGGGTGTGCCTGATGATCTCCGCCAGGTGGGTTCGTTGATCGCCACACATGATTGGTTTTCGATGATCGAAGGACCCCACTCTTCACGAGTGCATGAGACGATTGACCACCTGCTCTCGCCAGGGCTGCGCCCCGGGCTGCACCACTGGTATAAGCGACCCGGCGCTAGCCTGGATGCCACGGCGATCACGCTTAGAGACCATCTGGGCCAGCTAGCGGGGGAGAAATTCGAAGCCTGACCACAAAGTCAATAACTGGAGCCGGGCGGAAATGCAAATGCATGGATTACTTCACCGGGCTGGGACGAAACTAACTTTATGAATATTCCAAAGCTTATCTGCCTGACAATCTTCAACCTGGCCAGACAGGTCTGGCTCCTGCCACAAACGGTCGCGCTCGCCCTTCAACAAAGGCGGGAGCAGCTCACGCGGCACGAGGTTGAAACAGAACGGCTCGACCGCCTGCGCCACCCGTCCAAGTACCTTGGGAGATGAGTCAACCGCGGCGGTTCGTTGCAGCCGCAGCCATGTCAAGGAATTTCTCGGCGACCTTCGCCTTGTAATTTGCACAAAGCTGCGGGCTCTTGGCGTACCAGGTCTTCCGCCCCCGGCTGAATGAAGGCCGGATCGCCTCGGCGCATTGGCTCGGGAGACCAACTCGGTTTCCGCCCCTTCAGGAAATACGTCTTTAACTCGCCCTGGTCCTGCACATAGAACTCGCCACGCTCTTCGAAAAGGTAGCGGTCGTGCAGCAAGGCGTGGGTCGTTTCGTTGAGCTGGATACTGCCGGGAGCGCCGTAGATTTCCATGTGCCAGGCGGTGTTGACCGTTTCGCCCCAGACGTCGTAGCTGAATTTGGTTTTGCCGATGACGCCGGCCACCACCGGACCCGTGTTAATTCCAATGCGCAGGCTAAAGGTCTCGCCGCTGGGGGTGTCGTGCCGCACGATTTCCTGCTGCATCCCGAGGGCGGCTTCGGCGATGGCTTCGGCGTGGTCGGCGCGCGCGACGGGCACACCGGCAGCGACCATGTAGGCATCGCCAATGGTTTTAATTTTTTCCAAGCCGAGCCTCTGGACGAGCGCGTCGAAGCCGGAATAGATTTGGTTGAGCAGCGTGACCACCTCAGGGGCGGTCATGCGTTCGGTGAGGCGCGAAAAGTCATGCAGCCCGGCGAAAAGAATCGTCGCTTCAGGAAAACTATCGGCGATGACCTCGGGCCGCGCCTTCAGCCGCTCGACAATGGCAGGAGGCAGCACGTTGAGCAGCAATCCCTCCGAAACCTTATGCTCGGCCACGATTTGAGCATAGAGTTTTTTCGTTTCCAGGTGCAGCAGGCGGACTTCGAGCATGTTGTGAACGCGCATCAACACCTCGGGAAGATCGAACGGTTTGCTGACGAAATCTTTCGCGCCCGCTTTCAGCGCGCGCAGCTTGTGCTCCGGTTGGGCGGCGACCACGAGCACCGGCAGGTAACCGTCCATTTCAATGGCCTTGAGGCCTTCCATGACCTGGAATCCGTCCATGCCGGGCATTTGGAGATCGAGGAGGATCAGGTCGTAGCTGTTTTTGCGATGGAGCTCGCAAACCTGAACCGGATCGAACGTTGACGCGATAGAAGTATAGCCGGCGCCAGCCAGCATGCGCTCGAGGAGACGAACATTGGCTTCCTGATCGTCAACGATCAGGATCCTGGCGTTCAGAATAGTGGCTGAGTTGAGCACGGCATTCGTCCTCTCTTATTCGGTCCGCACGGTGATTTTCCCTGCGTGTTCCAGCGCCCCGTCCAGCATTTCCATGAACTCCTTGACCTTGATCGGTTTGGTCAGATAGGAAAAGAAGCCCGCCTGCATGCCCTTTTCGATGTCGCGTGGCATCGCATTGGCGCTGACGGCAGCGACGGTGATGCGGGCCGTAAGCGGGTCTTCGCGCAGAAGTCTGAGGGTCTCGATGCCGCTGATACCGGGCAGGTTGATATCCATCAGGATCACCTCCGGAATATAGGTGCGAGCAAGCGAAAGGCCGGCGGTGCCGTCACCCGCGCTGAGCAGGCGCAGGTCAGGCCGGCGCGCCACCAACTGCTCGACGAGCTTCAGGTTGGCGGGGTTGTCCTCGACATAAAGCACGGTGCGCAAGCGCGGGCCGTTCGGGACCGGCGATGGGACAGGCGCTAAGGATTGGGAACTGTCCACGACAAGTTGCGGCTCAACCGCTGCCACCATATCAAACCAGAAAACGCTGCCGGCGCCGACCGTGCTTTCCACGCCGATGACGCCCCCCATGAGTTCGATGAGTTGCTTGGCGACGACCAGGCCGATCCCGGTGCCTTCCTGGCCGCCGGCCTCTTGGCCGAGACGGTTGAATGGTTGAAACAGCTGCGCCAGCTTTTCCGCAGGCAAACCGGCGCCAGTGTCTTTGACGGAGATGCGCACGCGTTCCGGAATTGAGGCGCAGCAGTCCACCACGACCACTCCCCCCGCCTGGTTGTATTTGATCGCGTTGGAGAGAAGGTTGATGAGAACCTGTTTCAAGCGAGTCCGATCGGCGATGACAAAGTAAGGGATGTGGGACTGGGGAAAGGTAATCGTGATACCTTGCTTTTGCGCCTGGGGTTCGATCATGGCCTGGCATTCGCGCAGCACGTCGTCCAGTGCCGTCGGTTCCAGCGACAGCGACAATTTCCCGGACTCGACCCTGGCGAGGTCGAGGATTTCGTTAATCAGGTTGAGCAGATGCCAACCGGCCTTAAGTATTTGGTCGATGCTTTCCTTCTGAGCGGGCGCCGGCACCGGGGAGGCGGTGTCCATCAGTTGGGCGAAACCGAGGATGGCGTTGAGGGGGCTGCGGAGCTCATGGCTCATGCTGGACAGAAAATCCGATTTGGCGAGGTTGGCTTTTTCGGCTGCGGATTTGGCGCCCTCCAGCTCGACGTTCTTCTGCTGCAGCGTCTGCTCGAAGCGTTTGAGCTCCGTGACGTCGCGCGCGGCGGCGAAGACGCCCTGCAACTTCCGATCCCGATCGTAGAAGGTGGTCGCGTTGTAGGACACCACGGTCTCCTTGGCGTCCCGGGCGCGCGCGGTCAACTCGTAGTTGGTGACTTTCTTCTCGCGCAAGACCAGCTTGATGGCGGTCTCTGCCCGTTGGGGATCGGTGAAGTAGTTCTTGAAGGGCGCGCCGATCAACTCATCGCGCGTGCAACCGGTGAGGGCCTCCATCTGCTTGTTTATGTCCGTGATGATGCCGGCAGGATCGGTGGTCATAATCGCATCAATATTGGATTCAATGAGCGAGCGCGTGTAGAATTGCTGGTCGCGCAGGCGTTGATCGAGCTTCTCTTGCTCAGCTTCGACCTGTTTGCGCGCGGTATTATCGGTGCCGATCAACAGATAACCGATGATTCCACCCTGGTCGTTGCGCAGGGCGGTGACCGACACAACCGCCGGGAAGCGACTGCCGTCTTTGCGGATGTAGGTCAATTCGTAGATGTCCTCGATCCCGCGCGAGGCCTTGAAAACCAGGGCCTGGAAGCCGGGGGTAATCGTGGTGGCCAGCTCGGCGCTCAAGGCCGCGGCGCGCGCGACCACTTCCTGCGGATCGGAAATGTCGGCGGGGGTGATTTTGTTGACCACGTCGGCCGCGGCGTAGCCCAACATGCGCTCGGCGCCGACATTGAAGATTTGGATGACGCCGCGCTCGTC